>Ga0187784_10005527_pt1 | contig 10200 bp, 11 predicted proteins | sample 1015_SJ02_MP15_2_FD_132964 | JGI IMG/M metagenome (GOLD analysis project Ga0187784, IMG submission 132964) | Tropical peat soil microbial communities from peatlands in Department of Meta, Colombia - 1015_SJ02_MP15_20_MG | ecosystem: Environmental > Terrestrial > Soil > Wetlands > Peat | place... | reverse complement strand
TGGCGGACGCTCTACATCGGCAACATGCACTTCCAGGACGCCTACGACTACGATATCCAGCGCCTGATGCGCTGCGACATCCACTACGCGGTCCCCGACGGGCGGATCATCCCGTTCTGCTCGTACAACTCGGGCCCGATCTACCGGACGGAGGTCGAGAAGAAGTTCTCCATCCCCATCCCCGACTGGCAGGCCGCGAAGAAATCGGCGGGTGTCCAGCTCAAGACGCTCGAGACGATGGGCGTCAACGGCGAGGTCATTGTCGACCCCGAGTACTACAAGATCCGGGCGCTGAAGGGCGCGCCCGGCATGTCGACCTAGAGCGACCGCGCGCGCCTCAGGCGAACCCTTTCCCTGCCTTGGGTTGGTTTCGACACCGTTCAAGGGGCGTAATCAAACAGGGCGGCCCCCGCCTCGCGGATTCGCAGGCTGGCCGGTCGCTCCTCTTTCCGCGACCGCTCGAGCCGCTGGTCGATCTCCCGCCAGACGGCCGCCGGGCGCACCGCAGACTTCGTGAGGGGGACGGCAGGAGCGTCGGCGTGGCGGACGAGCCAGCGGTTCGCGGCCTCGATGTGCTTACAGGTACCGAGGCCCCGACGCGCGAAGTCGGTGCACGTACAGAGGGCCGGCTCACGGTCCGGGTATGTCGGACGCATTACGAGGTACATCGTCTGGTGGAGCGGGTTCCGCACCTCGACCAAGGGGTACGGCTCCCGCTGACGAAGACGGAGGTCGAGCGGTTCCTCGAGAGCGCGCGAGCGCCGCTCGCTCACCTCCTCTGCGATCTCCCGAGCGTCCCGCGCTCGCCTCGGCCCGCTCGTCCGACCGCTCACGGGGTCCCGAACGGCGAGCGCTACTTACGGATTGGCCGCGAACAACCGACCGGCCCTTCGGTGGAAGACAAAGATTGTTAACGTCCTCCATGGTCTCTATCTCCAAGGCCATCGGGTCCGCGCCGTGGGCTCCCCGCCCTCGCCGAGAGCCGAGCGTCCGGGCCGCGAGGGCGAACGGAGAACGGGAGCCGGCATGGACCCGACCACCGAGTTCATCGTCGGCCTCTTCCTGCTCGTCGCGCTCGCCATCCTGGTCGGGGAGCTCCTGAGCCGTTTCGGGATCGCGGCGCTGGTCGGCCAGATCCTGGTCGGGGTCGTCCTCGGCCCCAACCTCCTCGGAAGCTATCTCGGCCTCACGGCGTCGAACATCTCGAGCGAGTTCACCGGGATTCAGTTCCTCTCGACGTTCTTCATCCTGATGATGGCCGGCCTCGCGGTGACCCCCCGCCAAATTCGGGCCACGGGGCCGTCCGCGGCGGCGCTCGGGCTCGCCATCTTCCTCGTGCCGTTCGTGACCGGCGCGGGAATCGTCCGGCTCCTCTACCCCACCTTCTCGACCGACGAGACGCTGTTCATCTCGCTCTGCATCTCGATCACCGCGCTCCCGGTCCTCGGGATCATGCTCCAGGAATTCGGGCTCGGGGAGACCCGGTTCGGAGCGTTCCTCATGAACAGCTCGGTGGTCAACGAGCTAGCGGCCGTGACCGTGTTCGCGGTCCTCCTCCGCCTCGCCTCTCCCTCGGGAAACTTCTGGTACGACATCGCCGTCGCGGTGGGGACGACCGCGCTGTTCCTCTCCACGATCCTCGCGATCCACATGGCCCTCCAAAGCCTGCGGCAGCTCCATGTGTGGGACCGATGGGTCGACCGGTTCCGGCTCACGTGGCGATCGCGGGAGGCGGGGTTCGGGCTGCTGATGGTCGCCGGCCTCGGCGCCGCCCTCTATTCCCAGTTCCTCGGGCTCACCTTCATCGTCGGTGCGTTCTACGCGGGCCTCCTCGTTACCCCCGAGAGCGCCGGGCGCGCCGGCCACCGGACGATCAGCCTGGTGTTCAACGCCATCACGTGGGGATTCTTCATCCCCCTGTTCTTCGCGCTCGTCGGCTTCGGGATGAACTTCACGCTGCTCGGACCCGGTCTCCTCCCCGTCCTCGCCTTCGCGGCCCTCGGGCTCTACGCGTTCTTCTCGAAGGTGTTCGTCGGCACGGCTTTCGCGAAGACCCTCGGCTGGTCCTCGAACGAAGCGCTCTGCGCCGGAATGCTCGTTTCGAGCCGGGGCGCGGTGGAGCTCGCCATGGCCGTGATTCTTCTCCAGGAGCACATCTTCTCGACTTCGATCTACACGGTGGTCGCCGGGGTGGGCCTCCTCACCACGCTCTTCGCACCGCTCGCGGCGAGGCCATTTGTCCGCTCGGTGACCGCGGCCCGCCGCGCCACGGCGGAACGCGCGGTCGCGATCGCCGAGAGCCTCCCCCCGCACCACCTGCTCTCGGACGGAGAGATCCTCGCGCGTCGCTAAGGCGATGGGACGCGGTCGCGACGGCCACCACGGTTATCTTCCGGCCGCCGTCGACCCGCCGACATGGCGGATGGCGGGTCGGCGCCGGAAGTGCGCTCGCGGGGCCCGAGGCTCTCCAAGTCCGGGAAGATCGGTCTCGGTCTGCTCCTGACGCTGGTGGGCCTGTTTCTCTTGGTCTTGCTGTTCCCCACGAACCCGGAGAGCTTCGCTCGGGTCCTCCCGGTGGCCGCCGTCGGCCTCGTGGCCCTGTGGGTCGTGGGCATCCTGATGGGCATCGGGAGTCGCTCCTGAGGGGTCGCGTGTGCCGCAGCGGTTTCCATGGCGGCTCGTCACCGTCGACATCGACGGCACGCTCACCATCGGTCACGGGTGGCGGGAGATCGCGAGAGCGTTCGGCCGCCTCACATCGTTCGAAGCCACGAACCGTCGGTTCTTCGCCCACGAGATCAGTGAGGACGCCCACCTCACGAACCTTCTGGACATCGCCACCGGCCACTCGGTCCGCGAGGTGGAAGAGGTACTCGCCGGGACCCCGAAGCTCGAGGGGATATCGGAAGGGGTCGCGCGGCTTCGGAAGCAGGGAGCCCGGGTCGCCCTGCTCACCCACAACCCGACGTACGTGGCCGAGTGGTACGAGCGGACGTTCCGGTTCGACGGCGCCCAAGCGGTGGCCGCCCAGTCGGTCGACCACGGACTCATCGGTCCGCCCACGGGACCGATGGCCGACAAACCCGAGGGGCTTCGGGCGCTCCTTTCCCGATGGGACGTCCCCGCCGGCGCCAGCGTGCATATCGGCGACGGCTGGTCGGATGTCCTCGTGTTCCGGTTGGTGGGCGGCGGCGTGGCTCTCAACTCCCGTCTCCCCGAGGTGAACGCGGCGGCCGACCTCGCCCTCACGACGCGGGATTTTCGGGACGTGTCGGATGCGGTCTCGCGGCTCGAGCCGCGCGCCTGAACGACGGTCCCGTGCGGCGCACAGAATTCTTATAGCGCCCTCGCGTCGAAGAGGGTGCGCATGGAGTACGTGATCGTCCGGGCGACGCACCCGACCTGGCTCACGATGCAGCTCCCCGCGGAAGTGGCGGAACTGATCTGCTTTCGGCCGGAGACCGGAGCGAACCGGGAACCGAGCCGCACGATCTCGTTCCTCGCCCGGGGTCCGGGAGTGGCCCGGGTCATCGCCGCCCATCCGGCCCGGGAAGCGCTCGCCATCGAGACCGTGCGCAACCGGCTCATCGCCTCGGCCCGACCGGGAGAGCGGCACTTGTTCACCCTTCCCACCCCCGTCGTGCAGCACCTTGGGCTCCACGTCTTCTCGCGGGGCCCGAAACTCCGGGGCACGGACGACCGGATCCTCTGGTTCGCGCCGGCCCCCGAGTACTACGAGTACCAATCGGTCGTCGAAGCGGGAAAGAGCTGGAGCGGGCCGAGCGGCGGCCCGTTCGCACGGGTCTACGTGATGCGGTCGCTCTTCCCGTTTCCGAAGGAACTCTCGACGCTCGCGGAGCTCGAGTACCGCATCGAGGAGGAGGAATGGCGGCCGGCGGTCGAAGCGCTCCAACGGGTCGGCCGTGGCCGACGCGTCGTTCTATGAACGGCCCGCGCCCGGACCGTGCCGTGGGAGGCCGTCGCACGGGAGTTTCGGAGGCCTCGAAAGGGGTCCGAGATATACGATGGAGCACGCGGAAATCGGCAGATTTCCATAGTTACTTATACGGGCCAGAGGGATAGATTTCCTCGATGCGGAGTTCGGCCAGTTCAAGCTCAAAGCACTCCGGTTCGAAGAAGTACACGCTTCGAAATCCGGTGCCGCTCCGCACGGAGCAGGACGTGATCACCACCCGTGCCGGCATCCCCCCCGACGCGACCCTGTCCTACCCGACCGGGCCGGTGGATTTCGACTCGCTCGCGAAGGCGATCCGCCGTTCGGTCGGCCACGAGGGGATGAGGCCGGAGGACGCGAGGGCGATCGCCGCCCACGTGCTGAACTTCTTCGGGTTCAACGAGCGGATCATCGACAACGTCCTGGAGCCGGACGACCGGGACACGTTCTACATGCTCGAGGACACGGGGATTCTCGAGACGGAGCGGGACGAGACGACCCTCTACGACGGCCGCGAGTGGCGGATCCACTACTGGATGTTCCGTAAGGACCGGATCTTCGAGCTGGCGCGCGAGGAGTCGGCCGCGATGGCGGCGGCCGGCGAGGCCGACGTCGTCTACTCCTCGAACTCGAACCGCTCGGGCGGCTTCCTCCTCCCCCACGGCGAGACGGGTACGGGCCTACCGGCCCATGCCGTATATCATGAGCTGGGGGACGAGATCTGGCTCGAACGGCGCCAGAACCCGGCGCCCGCGCCCCCGGCCGCTCCCGCTCCGCGCCGCCGGGGACCGTCCCTCGACGAGTAGCCGTCTCCCGGTCCCGGCCCAATCGTTAATCGCTCCGCTGTCTCGCCTTCCGGGATGCGTCGGTTCCTCATCCTCGCGCATCGGGTCCCGACCGGAGGGGAGTTCACCCTGAACGACCTTGCCGGGGGTGCCGGCCGGATGGACGAGGTGGCGCGCGCGGTCTCGACGGCGTTCACGCTCTCGAACGATCTACGCCGGGACACGGAGCTGACGGTGCTGTTCGTCGCGGACCCACCCCCGCGCGCCCGCCGGGTCGACCTCATCGGGGCGCGCCTCCGCTACCTCAACCCCGACGAGCGGTCGACCGCGGCCCTCCTCAAGAATGCCCTGGTGCGCTCGGTCGCGTTCCCCCGCCCGTTCGAGTCGTCGCCCGGGTTGCTCGTCGCCCCCGCGGACCCCCTCGCGGAGCTCCGCGCGTTCCTCTCCCAACCGAACCCGATCTGGCTCACCGAGGGGGGCGGCCCCATCGAGGAGTGGCCCTCGCCCGGCGGCCACGTGGCGGCGGTCATCTCCGACCCGTACGACCCCACCGCCGAGGAGCAGGCGCTCCTCTCCTTCGCCCAGGTCCCCCGCGTCTCGGTGGGGCCCCGGTCGTTGCGCACGAGCCAGGTGGTCGACCTCGTCCACCACGAGCTCGACCGGCGCGACGCGGGATGGGCCGCCGCGGGTTCCCGCAGCGGTTAGTCAGTGGACGAACACCGGCCGAAGCACCTCGGTCGGGTTCTGGAGCGCTTCTCGAACGGACCTCGTCCGAAGGCCCCCAATCACCGCGGTCAGATGGACCACCTCCCTCGGCTCGGGGCGCACGCGGGTTCCGAAGACTAAGCGGTCGGGCTGGTTCAGCCGCTCGCTCATCGACCGGAGGACCCGGTCGAGGGTCCGGAGCGCCATGTTCGAACCGCCCTCGATGTGGACGAGCGCGGTCGGGCGGTCGGAGAGATGGTAGTCGAGGAGAGAACCGGAGAACGCCTCCTGCACCAGCCGCTCGGGCTCCGAGTAATGGTACTCTCCGACGAGCAGGGTGGAGAGCCCGGAATCGCGGAGGTGGTTCTTCAGGCTCGCGAGGTCGACATTGAGCTGGGAGGGGTTCTCGACCATGTCGACGAGGCTCGAGACGAGCGAATGCAGGTAGGCGTTCCGCACGTGGAAGACCCGGTGGATCGGAAGCGCCTCGAATCGGCGGAGTTTCTCGTTCGCGAGGGCCACGAGCAGCCCACCCATCTGCTCGAGCTCGGTGATCGTCGCCTCGACGTTCTCGCGACGGGCTTGGTTGTTATCGATCTCGACCTGAAACGGCAGGAACACCACGGGCACGGCGAGGGTCTGCGTCGAGCGGAGCGCCTTCGACAGGAACGGAAGGAGCGCGCTCCCCGTCCCTCCCCCGATGCCGGCGAGGAGGAAGACGATCTCCAGGGGACGGATCCGGCGAAGGAGCTCCTCCCGTCCTTCCTCGGCGGCGCGCAGCACGAGGGCCCGGTCGCCCCCGCTCCCTCGGCCGCGGAGTTCCCGATGGCCGAGGAGGATCCGCTCCTCGACGCCCGTGTGGAGGAGGTGGGCCGCGTCCGTGTTCACGGCGATGGCCCGGACCCCGGGGATCCCGAGGGTGACGAGGTCCTGGACCGCCTCGCTCCCCGCCCCGCCGAGGCCGACCACGCCGATCGTTGGAGCAAGGTCGAGCGACCCCCACGCGTTCGGGGTCGGAGGCAGTTCGCTCATTTTCCCCTCGCCGCCTAGGGCGGAGGGGACCCTTCGGCCGCCACCGGTTCCCCTTCTCGACGGTGGGTCCGGACGGACGGGCTCAGCTGTTCGAGACGGCTCCGGATGTACTCCCGGACCGCCGAGCGAACGGCGTCGTCAACGCTGACGGAGTTTCCCTCACGGACGAACTCTTCGAGCCGGCTATTGTCCTGCCGGGAGAGCTCGACCACCACCTTTCGGATGTTCTGGGGAGGGAGGTTCAGTTCGATGTACTGATCCAGACCTTCCCGGATCGTGTCGGAGATGGTCGGGGTCCCTTTGACCTGCTGAATCTGTCTCAGCTTCTCGAGAAGTTCCTGCGGGATCCGGACCGTCACCCGCTCCGACGTGTCGACCATGCCCGTCAGACAAGACCCCTATCTTTGTCTGACGAACAGCATATCGCCGAACTGGTATATGAACTCCTCCGGACGCCTGCAGCGCCGTACCTCCGGCGACGGCGCGCCCCGCCGCAGCCCGTCCCAGGAAGCGCGCTCGCCGGAGGGGATGGAGGGCGCTCTAGTGAACGCCGGTCACCCGACCGTCCGGGGTGAGGTCGATCTCCTCCGCCGACGGTCGGGTCGGGAGGCCCGGCATGGTCTCGATCGTGCCGAGGTAGGCGACCGTGAAACCGGCGCCGGCCGAGCGGGTGAGGCGGTCCACGGTCACGTTGAAGTCGTGCGGCCGGCCGAGGACGTGGGGGTTGTCGGAGAGGGAGAGCGGCGTCTTCGCGACGCACACCGGGACGTCCACCTCTCCGAGCCGCTTCAGCAGGCGGAAGTCCTCGACCGCCTCCGGGGTGCGGTTCACGTGCGAGGCGCCGTAGAGCCGAGTCGCGAGCGTTTCGAGCTGGTCGAAGACCGAGGTCCCGGGCGGGTTCACCGGTTTGCTCTTGCGACCGAGTCCGGCCGCGACCTCGACGGCACGGGCGAGGTCGGTCATCCCCTTCCCTCCGTCCGAGAACGCCCGGGATTCGACGGCCTCGACCCCCCGGTTGCGACAGAACCGTCGGACGACCTCGGTCTCCTCCGCGCTGTCACCGGGGAATCGATTGAGGGCGACCACGGCCGGTACCCCATAGGTCTCGATGTTGTCGAGGTGCTGGGCGAGGTTGTCGAGCCCGCGCTCGAGGGCCGTCACGTTCGGCGTTGAGGAGTCCTCGTCCGACACTCCGCCCTGGTAGCGGAGGCCGCGTTGGGTGGCCACCAGCACGGCCGCGTCGACACTGTGGCCGAGGGTGGGGGTCACGATGTCGACGAACTTCTCCGCTCCGAGTTCGGTCGCGAATCCGGCCTCGACGACGCAGTAGTCGGCGGTCGCGAGGGCGAGTTCCATCGAGAGGCGGCTGCAGGTCCCGTGGGCGAGGTTGCCGAACGGGCCGGCGTGCACGAGCGCCGGGTTCCCTTCGGCGGTTTGGACGAGGTTCGGCTCGAGGGCATCCCGGAGGAGGGCGGCCATCGCCCCCGCTCCGTGCAGGTCCGAGGCCCGGACCGCGTCGCCGCCCGCCGTCAGGGCCGCGACGATGCGGCCGAGACGGGCCTTGAGGTCGGAGTAGTCGCGAGCGAGCGCGAGGATCACCATCACCTCGGACGCCGCCGTGATGACGAACGAACTATCGTGCGGGACGAAGCGCGGGTCGTGGCCCTGCCCCACCCGGATCTGTCGCAGCGCCCGGTCCTCCATGTCGACGGTCCGCGGCCAGAGGATCCGGTTCGGGTCGACCTTGAGCGAGTTGCCGTGGAACAGGTGATTGTCGATGAGCGCGGAAAGGAGGTTGTGCGCCGCCCCGACGGCGTGGATATCCCCCGTGAACCCGAGGTTGATCTCCCCCGAGGGTTCCACGGTCGCCTTGCCGCCGCCGGTCGCCCCTCCCTTCACCCCGAAGATCGGCCCCAGCGACGGTTGCCGGAGGCACGGAATGGCGGTCCGCTTCAATCGCGCGAACCCGTCGGCGAGGCCGATCGCTGTGACGGTCTTCCCCTCGCCGTGCTTCGTCGGAGTCATCCCGGTAACGAGGATCAGTTTGCCCGTCGACCTCTTCCCGGCCCGCGCGCGTACCGCGGAGACGTCGACCTTGACCGCCCAACGGCCGGCAGAGTGGTATTCGCTCGACCGCAGCCCGACTGCCCCGGCGATGTCAGTGAGATTGCGCATCGTCCCTCCGCGGTCCCTCGGCGGACGGACCGGCTCGAGGGACCGACCACGGCCGATATGGGCGCACTTTATACAAGGCCTACTGTGAACCGGATGTGACCCTCTCGGTCGTGCCGTTCCCGGTCGACATCCCGGCGGCCCTCCGCTTCGCGGAGGAGGCGTTACGAAGCCGACTCGCCCCGGGCGAGGAGCTCCCCACACTTCTCCCTCCGATCGCGGCCGCGATCCGGTCGGCGCGAGCGGGCGGCGGATTGCTACGGGCCGATCGCGAGTCGGCGGGAATCGTGACGTGGGAATCGGCAGGGCCCATCGGCACGGCCGTTCGACTGCTCTACCTTTCCCCGGCCGCGGCGAACGCCGACCGGTACCGAGAGGCGCTCAGCCTCGCCGAACGGTCCGCGGGCCCGGTCGCCTTCGCCCCCGGGCCGCTCGCCGGACTCTCGAGAACGGAGGAGTCGTCCCTGATGCGCTCCCTCGGGTTTGCCCCGTACGGTCGGTCCGAGATGGCGCTCCCACCGACCGCGATGGTTGCGGCGGCCCCGGCACCCCGGGGAGCGCAGGTGCGGCCGGTGGGTCCGTCGGACGAACCGCGGCTCGCCCACCTCCACGAACGCGCGTACCGCGACCATCTCGACCGGTTCCTCGCCCTCGAGGACATCGACCCGACGCGCGACGCGGAGCGCCAGGTGCGCGACTACTTTTCGGGCCGATACGGCGAACTGTTGACGCCCGGGTCCTCGCTCGTTTCCCTCGATGGTGAGACGGTAGCGGCGGTACTTTCCACCCAGCGAGCGGGGCAGGCCCTGATCATCGACGTGATGTCGGACCCCGCGCACCAGGGCGAGGGGTACGGCCGAGCCGCCCTCTCCGACGCCCTGGCCGCGCTGCGCGAGCGAGGGGAGAACGTGATCGTGCTCAACGTCACCGAGGGGAACGATCGTGCGATCCGCCTCTACCAACGCCTCGGGTTCGTCCGCACGATGGGGCCGACGCAGGAGTGGTACGACGCGCGCCGAATCCGAGTGGCCTTCCCACGCGCGCCGCCTCCTTAGCCGGGGACCGCCGCGACCTCGGTCGGCCGGTACCCGAGGCGCCGCATCGAGCCGAACGTCGCGGCGATGAGCAGCCCGAACACGACGATCGCGCCGCCCGCGTCCAGGTACGTCCCCTGCACCCCGACCGCCAGGGTCAGGAGGCCCCCCGTGTACTGTCCCACGGGGATGAGCGCCATGCTCCCCACCTCGTCCGCCGAAAACACCCGGCCCATCACCTCGTCCGGGACGGTCGCCTGGATGGTGGAGAGGAAGACCGTCGTGATCATCCCGGGCATCAACCCGTACACGAAGACGATGGGCAGCGCGAGCCAGATTGACCGGACGAGGCCGAGGGCGAGGATCGCGAGACCCATCACTAGGGTGAATACGATGATCGCGCGTCCCGCCCGACTCTCGAAGCGGAGGCGGGGCGCTACGAGGAATCCGACGGCCACCCCGAGCGTGGAGGTGCCGACGATCGCTCCGTACCAGATCCCCTCGGAAAGGTTGAGCC
>Ga0187784_10005526_pt1 | contig 10202 bp, 8 predicted proteins | sample 1015_SJ02_MP15_2_FD_132964 | JGI IMG/M metagenome (GOLD analysis project Ga0187784, IMG submission 132964) | Tropical peat soil microbial communities from peatlands in Department of Meta, Colombia - 1015_SJ02_MP15_20_MG | ecosystem: Environmental > Terrestrial > Soil > Wetlands > Peat | place... | reverse complement strand
TTGACGCGCCCGCCGCCACCCCGCAGCACGATGTGGGCGTGCGGATTGCCGCGCGTGCGGAACACCGCCGATTGCCCCTTCTGCGTGATGCCGAGGAAATGGTGAGGGTGCCGCACCGATTGAAGGGCATTGATCGAGCTCGTGAGCGAGCCGTCCGTGCCATTCTTGAACCCTACGGGAGTCGACAGGCCGCTCGCCATTTCGCGGTGGGTCTGCGATTCGGTCGTGCGCGCGCCGATCGCCGTCCAGGTGATGAGCTCCGATAGGTACTGCGGCATGATGGGATCGAGCGCTTCGGTCCCAGCGGGCAATCCGAGCTCCGCGACGTAAAGCAGCAGCTCGCGCGCGAGCAGGATACCTTTCTCGATGTGAAACGAATCGTCCAGATCCGGGTCGTTGATGAGCCCTTTCCAGCCGACGCTGGTGCGCGGCTTCTCGAAGTACACCCGCATGATCAAAAAGAGCGTGCGCTCGACTTGAGCGGCGAGCCGCCTCAGCCGATCGGCATACTCGCGCGCCGCCACGACGTCGTGGATCGAGCAGGGGCCCACCACCACGAACAGGCGCGGATCCCGCCGCTCGAGAATCGCGCGCACGATCTCACGCGATCGGAACACCGTGTCGGCAGCGCGCGTGGTCAAAGGGAGTCTGCGCTTCACCTCCTCGGGCGTCGCCAGTAGCTCGCTCGAGACGACATTCACGTTCTGCAGTCGATCTTTCAATTCCGTCACTTGAGCCACCTACATGGACGTTCGGATAGTCCAAAGCTCGGGAAAGAATCTCAGGTCGAGCGCCTTGGTGAGGTATGCGACCCCGCTGGTTCCGCCCGTGCCGCGCTTCAATCCGATGATGCGCTCCACCGTCTTCACGTGCGTGAAGCGCCACAGCTGAAACTTGTAATCGAGGTCGACCAGCCGCTCGGCGAGCTCGTATAGATCCCACTCCTTCACCGAGTTGTGATAGACGCTGAGCCAAGCCGCCGCCACCTGCTTGCTCGCCTGGTAGGGCTGGCTGAAGTCGCGGTCGATGGCTTGCGGCGGAACGTCGAGGCCACGCCGGCTCAGGAGCCGCAGGACCTCGTCGTAGAGGCTCGGGCTCTCGAGAGCGCGCTTCAAGAGCTCGTACTTCGGCGGGTCGCTGCGGAACACCTCGATCGCCTCGGCGTTCTTGTTGCCGATCAAAAACTCCAACATGCGGTACTGGGCGGACTGGAATCCCGAGGAGCGCCCCAGGGAATTGCGAAACGCCGAGTAATCGTAGGGCGTGATGGTCGTGAGCAAGTCCCAGGACTCGAGGAGCTGGTGCTGGATCGTCGACACCCGCGACAGCATCTTGAAGGTCGGGCCCAGATCGTCGCGCCGCACGCAGTCGACCGTGGCGTACAGCTCGTGCAGGCACAATTTCATCCACAACTCGGACACCTGGTGGATCACGATGAACAGCATCTCGTCGTGCTGATAGGACAGCGGGTGTTGGGCGTCGAGAAGCTTGTCGAGATCGAGATACTGCGCATAGGAGAGCGAGTCGCTCAAATCCCAGTGAACGTCCTCGTCGCTCAGATCGACGAAAGGCTTGATGGGCTTGCGCTCGCTCACGGGCGCAGCACCCACTGAGGAACCCTGCGCCAGCCCGCGAGGAGCTCGCGGTCGAGCCGTCGGTAGTCCGGCTCCAGCCTCTCCACCAGCCGCCAGAAGGCCGCCGAATGGTTCATGTGCCGGGTGTGGGCAAGCTCGTGAACGAACAGATATCGAACGACCGGTGGGCGGAGAAACACCAGGGAGCAGTTGAGGCTCACCGTGCCGCGCGTCGAGCAGCTGCCCCAGCGCGTGCGCTGGCAGCGAATCGCCACACGCTCAACGCCATAATTCAAATCGCGCGCAAGCTCCAGGAGCGGCGGTGCCAATCTCTCGTAGGCCGCCTCCCTGAGCCAGCTCTGCAATTCGAGCCGCGCGCGGTCCGGGTCCGGCGCGCACACGGCCAGCTGCGCGTCGGACTCGACCACGCGCCGTCTCGCTTCCTCTTGCCAGCGCACCTCGAAGCGCTCGCCGGTATAGGTAAAGTCGATGTGCTGGGGCAGCGCCGCGCAAGCGCCACCGAAGCATCGCATGGCGGCGACCTTGCGATCGATCCAGGGCGTAAAGCGCTGCACGAAATCGTGCACGGCGCGGGGCTTGACACCGACCGGCACCACGATCTCAACCCGTCCCCCGATGTGCACGCGGGCCGTGAGGCGGCGAGCCCGGGAGCTCACTCGAACCGCAAACGGGTCGCCCGAGCCGCGCGTCTCGAACAGCGATAGCTGCGTGCCTGGTGGCTTCATCTCGCGCCCCATGATATCAGGTTCATGCCTCGCGGCGGCCGCCTCAGCGGCGTACGAGGGTCGCCATCTGTCGCTGCGCGGCCCTGTAGTCGGGCGCGGCGATCAAGGCCTTCTCGATCCAGTTGCGCGCACCGAGAAGATCGCCTCGCGACTGCAGCTCGATGCCGAGCGCGAGATAGGCCTCGGCGTGTCCCCAGCCCGGCACGTCCTCGCGGGTGGCCGAGGACTGCTCGAAGAGTTGCGCCGCCTGCTGGAGCTCGGCGAACGCTTGGTTGTTCTCCCGGCTGCCGCGCTTCGAACCGGCCAGGCCATCCATGGCGGTCAGAAACAGCACCCGTGGATTGCGCGGCGCGAGCGCGTACGCAGCCTTGAGCCGCTCATCCGCTCGCGATCGCAGCAGCACGGCCTCCACGCGCCGGTACTTCGCCAACTGCTCGTAGCAGGCGGACTCGAGTGCGAGCGCCTCGACGGACTTCGAGTCCTGATCGAGAATTTCCTTCAGCTGGTCGATGCAAACCGAGAACGCCGCCGGCGCATCCCGCGAGCGCTTAGCGCCACCCAGCAAGCCGAAGCGGTATTGCGCGTGGGCGAGGTGGTAGCGCAGGGCAGCATCCGCCCCGCCCGATTTGACCTGGTTGGTGAGGGTCTGCACCAAGTTCGTGAGCTCATTGGTATCCTCGGCCTGAAAGGCGTAGACGATCCGCGCTTGCAGGTCGCCGCCCTCCTGCGCGGCGCCGAACCCGGCGGCGAGCGAGAGCAACAGGAACCCAAGGGTCCTCGAGCGGGTCATGTGCGAGAACATATCACAACACGGGGAGGCGCTTTGAGCCGCGAATTGATCGACATCGGATCGAACCTGACACACTCGAGCTTCGCCGGCGATCTGCAGCAGGTGATCGAGCGTGCCTGGCGAGCCGGAGTGACGCGGCAGGTGGTCACCGGAGCCGACCTCGCGAGCTCACGTGCCGCGCAGCTCCTCACCGCCGCGCATCCCGGCGCGCTCTGGAGCACTGCCGGGGTGCATCCTCATCACGCCGCCGGGTTCGGCCCCGAGGCACGCGAGGAGCTGCGCGCGCTCCTCGCTCGGCCTCGCGTCGTCGCGGTGGGCGAGTGCGGGCTCGACTATTTTCGCGACTTCTCGCCGCGGCCGGCGCAGCGCGCCGCATTCGTCGCGCAGCTCGAGATCGCGGCCGATGCCGCCAAGCCCGTGTTCCTGCACCAGCGCGACGCGCACGACGATTTCACAGCGATCCTGAGGGAATTTCGCGCAAAGCTGGCCGGCGCCGTCGCGCATTGCTTCACGGGCGGCATGCACGAGCTCGACGCCTACCTGGCGCTCGATCTCGCGATCGGAGTCACCGGATGGGTCTGCGACGAGCGCCGCGGCGCGAGCCTGCGCGAGGCCGTGCCGCGCATCCCGGCCGAGCGCCTCATGATCGAGACCGACGCACCGTACCTCCTGCCGCGCGATCTCGTCCCGCGCCCGAAGTCGCGCCGTAACGAGCCCGCGTATCTGCCGCACATCGCCACCAAGGTCGCCGAGCTCCGAGGCGAGACGCCGCAGGCGGTGGCGGAAGTCACCACGCGAAACGCCGAACGTTTTTTCGGCCTCGACGAGCAAACTAGAGGTCGGTGAAGACGTGCGGGCTCGGCTTGAGCTGCGCGACCAGCTGGCTCCACACCGCGGAGAATTGGGCGAACGAGGGTATGCCTTTGACGCTGCGATCGGCCTGTGGGAATTCCACCTCGATGCCATCGAGCATCATCACGTGCTTGGGCATGCCCTTGGTGAATTTGCCAAGATTGGAGAACAGCACGCGGCCCTCGACGGGGAAGTCCCCCACCAGGGCCTTGACGGCGGCGATTCGATCGTAAAGCGCCGGCTGCGGATTGTCGAAGGTGAAGCGGTGCCCGCGGCCCATGACGGTCCAGTCGCTCATTTGATCACCGCCGAAGATGAGCCCCGTCACGCGCCGTGTATCGAGCACGAGAAGGCCCCGCGGCGTGAGCAGCAGGTGATCGACGTGGATGAATCCCCCCATGCCGTCGGGGACGAGCACCTGGTGAGCCGCCTCGTAGGCGATTTGATCCAGGCGCGCAAGCAATGACTTGCGCCTCGCGCGGCGTTGGTAGGCGCCGAAAGCGACATAACTCCCGGCTCCGAGCGCGAGCAGCGCCGCTCCGGCCGCAATCCACTGCGGCTCGATACGAAGATTGCTCATTCGAGCGCTGCGGCCACTGCCTCGAGCCTGGCTGGCAAGTCGACGATGTGTCGCGGCAGCCGCAGCAGCCGCTCGAGGGCCGGAGGCACTTCCACGGGCCTACCGATGATGGGCTCGATCACGTCGTTGAATTTGGCCGGATGCGCAGTCGCCGCCAGTACCCAGGGGCGATCGCGCCGATCGCGCTCGGGAAGGCGCCGGTAGACCTCCGCCGCGGTGGCCGTATGCGGACACCATATGCGTCCCAATTGCATGAAGTCCTCTCCGATCCGACGCCGGATTGTAGCGTCATCGACGCTCTCGGCGCTCAAGTGTCCGCGCATCGACGCGAAAGTGGGATAGAGCGCGCGCACGCGCTCCATATTGCTCGGATTGCCGACATCCATGGCGGAGGCTAGCGTCGCAATGCTCGGCCGCGGGCGCCAGTCGCCGGTGCTCAAGAAATCCGGCACAGTGCGGTTAGCGTTGTGCGCCAGCACGAGGCGCCCGACGGGAAAACCCAGCTCGCGCGCCCACATGGCCGCGAATGCGTTGCCGAGATTGCCCGCAGGAATGATGAAGGAGGCCTTCGCGCCCGTGCGTCGCTCGATCTCGAGGCTCGAGGCGATGTAATACACCGTTTGCGGGAGGAGGCGTCCGATGTTGATGCTGTTCGCGGAGCTGAAGCGGTGCTTTGCGCGCAGTGAGAAGTCGAGGAATGCCTCCTTCACCAGGCGTTGGCAGTCGTCGAAGGTGCCGTCGATGCGCAGTGCCGTCACGTTGTCGCCCCAGCAGGTGAGCTGCTGCTCCTGCCGAGCGCTCACCAACCCCTTCGGGTACAGGATCACGATGCGCACCCAGGGGCGGCGGTGAAAGGCCGCCGCCACGGCGCCGCCCGTATCCCCCGAGGTCGCCACCAGAATCGTGAGCGTCGGCTCGGAGCCGCTCACGGAGCGCTCGAGCGTCTCCGCCAGGAAACGCGCCCCGAAATCCTTGAAAGCGGCGGTCGGACCGTGATAGAGCTCGAGCACGAACAAAGGATCGGTGCACCGCTCGACCGCCGTCGTGGGCGCGGGAAAATTGAGCGCGGACTCGGCAATGTCCGGGAGCGCAGGTCGCAAGCGATCACCGGCGAAGAAGCCTGCAAGCGCCGCCACCGCGATCTCGGGCAAGCGCGTGAGACCCTTGAACGCGGCGAGGTCGACGCGGGGGAGCTCGGTGGGCAGGTACAGGCCACCGTCCGGCGCAAGTCCCTGACAAACCGCTTCGCTCAGGCTGACCTGTGGCGCAGCGCCGCGGGAGCTCATGTACCTGAGCTCGGCCATCAAGGGCTCACCACGCGGGCGCCGGGAGTATCCAAGGCCGAGATCCACGAGTTGGTCTCGAGGCCGTGGCGCGCGAAGGCGCCCACCATTGCTCGACGTACCGCCTCGGCCTCGCCGATCTCCGCCCACGCGAAAATCGCCGGTCCCGCACCCGATATCGAGCAGCCAAGGGCGCCCGCCGACATCGCGCCCTGCTGCACGTCTGAGAAGCCGGGAATCAAGCTCCGGCGCTGCGGTTCGATGATCACGTCATTGAACGAATCGCGAATCAAGTCGAGATCGTTCGAGTAGCATCCGCTGATGAATCCCGCGAGGTTCGCCGTCTGCCAAACGAAATCCGAGCGCGTGACGTCGCTCTTCAGCACGGCGCGCGCCTCGCGCGTGCCCAGGCGCATGTGCGGATGCACGAGCACGCAGCGGATCGAGGCGGGCACCGGAATCTGCTTGACGCGCGGATGATCGATGCCGACGGTGAGCACCAGCCCGCCGTAAAGGCAGGGTGCGATGTTGTCGACGTGCGCGGAGCCGCTCGCGACGATCTCTCCCTCCATCGCGAATTTGAGCAGCCGCAACAGCTCCACCGGCGCCTCGAGCAGGGCGTTGACGGCGACCACCGCCGCCACCGCGGATGCCGCCGATCCGCCCATGCCGGAGGCCAGAGGAATCCCCTTGTCGATCTCGATCTCGACGCCGAACTCGAGGCCGAGAGCGCCGTGCATCGCCTGCACCGCCCGCCCGGCGGTATTGCTCATGGGCTCGATCGGAAGCTCACCGGCAACGCCGCTCACCGAGCGGATTCGAACGACGGGATCCCCGATGCGCCTCGCGCGCACCCGGTCGCCCACGGCCTCGACCGTGTGACCCAGAATGTCGAATCCGATGCCCACGTTGGCGACAGTGGCGGGTGCGAAAACGGTGACGTCGGTCTGCACGGACGGTCCTTGTGGAGGAGAGAGCTACAGGTGCGCCCCGAGATAGGCCGAGAGGCGCAGTAGATCGGAGAATACGCCGCCCGCGGTGACCTCCGGACCTGCGCCGGGACCTTGCACGATGAGCGGATTGTCGCAGTAGCGGCGGGTCGCAAACCTCACGACGTTATCGGTGAGCGCGATGTTGGCGAACGGGTGCTTGCCGTCAAGCGCGTCAGCCCCACGGTCGCTTTGCCGTCGGCGTCGACCCGGCCGACATAGCGCAGTACTTGACCCTGCTTCTTCGCCTCCTTGAGCGTGGCTGCCAGGGAATCGTCCAATTCGGGCAGCCGGCGCATGAACTCCTCGATGCTGCAGCCGTCGAGCGCCGGCGGCACGAGACCCTTCACCTCGACATCGGACAGCTCCAGGGTCAAACCCATTTCCCGGCCGAGGATGATCAGCTTGCGGGCGACATCCATTCCCGACAGGTCATCACGGGGATCCGGCTCGGTGTAACCCTTTTGCTTGGCGGCGCGCACGATCGAGGAGAAGGACTCGCTCCCGTCGAACACATTGAACAAGTACGCCAAGGTCCCCGAGAAAATACCTTCGATGCGGGTGATCTCATCGCCCGTCTCGCGCAGATCCCGCAGCGTATGGATGATCGGCAACCCTGCTCCGACGGTCGCCTCGTACAGGTAGTGCGTGCCGGCCTCGCGCGCTGCCTCCTTGAGCGCGCGATAGGCGGGAAGCGTTCCGCTGTTGGCCTTCTTGTTGGGAGTGACCACGTGAATGCCTCGCGCCAGCCACTCGCGATAGCCGCCGGCGACCTGGGCGCTCGCCGTGCAATCGATCATCACCGTGTGCGGTATGTAGTCGGCCTGGCAGTGCGCGGCGAACTTGTCCAGATCCACGGGCTCACCCGACTGCGCCAGCGTTTCCTGCCAGCGCTCCAGGTCGAGGGCGGTTTCCGCGAGGATCATCCGTTTCGAGGTCGCGATGCCTCGCACGCGCAGGTCGAGGTTCAGAGACTTGAGGCGACTCAGCTGGGAAGCGACCTGCTCGAGCAGCACCCGCCCGACCGTGCCCGGACCGATCAATCCGATGGATAAGGTATTCGGCGACAGATAGAAGGCCGCGTGCACGGCGCGCAGTGCCTTGGCGGCGAACTTTGCGTCGACTACGAGGGAAATGTTGCGCTCCGAGGCCCCCTGGGCGATGGCGCGGACGTTGATCGCCGCATCGCCGAGCGAGTTGAACACTTTGGCCGCGATCCCGTGCGCTCCGGCCATGCCATCGCCGACGACGGCCAGGATGGCGAGGTCGAGCGCTACATCGACGTGCTGGATCTGTCCTTCGCGCAGCTCCGCATCGAAGGCGCGGCGCACCGCCTCCTCGGCGCGCTCGGCCTGAGCCGCTGGAATGGCGAAGCAAATCGAGTGTTCGGAGCTTCCCTGGGAAATCAAGATCACCGAGATGCCCCTGTCGCGCAGCGCGCCGAACAAGCGGTGTGCGGTGCCGGGGACGCCGATCATCCCCGCGCCCTCCAGGTTGACGAGCGCTACCGGATCGATGGTCGTGATGCCCTTCACTTTCAACGCGGAGACGGGATTGGCGCAGATGAGCGTTCCGTGCTTCTCCGGAGAGAAAGTGTTGCGGATGTAGATCGGAATGTCGCGCGCGACCGCCGGCGCCATGGTTTGCGGATGGATGACCTTGGCGCCGAAGTAAGCGAGCTCCATTGCCTCGTTGTACGAGAGCTGATCGATCACCTGCGCGTTCGGCACCAGGCGCGGATCCGCCGACAGCACCCCGTCCACATCCGTCCAGATGATGATCTGCGGCGCATGCAGGAGCGCTCCGAAAATGGATCCGGAGAAGTCGCTTCCGTTGCGCCCGAGCGTCGTCTGAATTCCGCCGGTCGTGGTCGCGATGAACCCGGTGATGATGAGCCGCCCGCGAAAATCCTGCGGCACGCGCTTGCGCAAGTTCTGCTCGCTCGAGTCCCACTGCACCGTGGGGCCCAGGGGGCCCCACTCCACGATGATGATTTCGCGCGCATCGACCCACTGGACCTCGCCCTCGATGCGCCCTCGTTCGCGCAGGAGCGGAGCGAACAGGCGGGTCGACCATATTTCGCCGTAGCCCGCGATGACGTCGCGCATCGTGTAGGTCGCCGAGCGGATGAGCCGCACCGTCTGCAGAACGCCGGCGATGTCGCGGCAGTCGCGCGCGAGCTGCACGCAATACGCCTCGCTGGCGGAGGGCGACAGCAGCTCGATGGCGAGCTTCTCGTGTCGCTTCCACAGCTCCTCGATCGCTCCCGTCATATCCCCATCGGGGCGCTCCGCGAGAGTCACCGCGTTGAGCAACGCGTCGGTCACGCCCCGACAGGCGGACAGGACGATCGCCTCGCGCGGATTGGCCGAGGCCTCGACGATGTCGGCGACGCGGCGGAAACAATCCGCGTCGGCGACGCTCGAGCCACCGAATTTATGTACGATCCACTGGTCCATATTTCACGCGCGCCCCATGCCGCGCGCGCCGTGCACGATTCCCACCAAGTCTCGTTTTGAAGGGTTGCTAACCGCGGGCAGCCTGCGACTTTAATCGCACCCCGGGGAAGGTAGCAAGCGAAAAAGTGACGGTGCCGTGTGAGGAACTGTATTCAGGGAGACTCTCGGGGCCGGTCGCGCCGGTGCCAGCGCTTCGGGGCTTTCGGCAGCCCGGTATGTTGGGTTCGAAACGGGCGGTAGGAAGCCGCCGATCCGATGGGTTGGTAGGCCGGAATGAGATGGTGCTTGCCGTTGCCGATCAGATCTGCGCGTCCCATGCGCTTCAGCGCCTCGCGCAACGCCGGCCAGTTGTCGGGATCGTGATAGCGCAGAAACGCCTTGTGTAGTCGCCGCACCCGCGTGCCCTTGGGAACCACGACCTCCTCGCTCGTGCGTGAAATGCGCCGCAGCGGATTCTTGCCCGAGTGGTACATGGCCGTCGCCGTCGCCATGGGCGAAGGCAGGAACGCCTGCACCTGGTCGGCGCGAAAACCGTTCCTTTTGAGCCAGATCGCCAGCTCGAGCATGTCCGCATCGCGCGTCCCTGGGTGCGCGGCGATGAAATAGGGGATGAGGTATTGCTCCTTGCCCGCGGCTTTCGAATATTTGTCGAATTGCTCCTTGAATCGATAGTAGGCGCCGACGCCTGGCTTCATCATCTTCGACAAGGGACCTTCGCTGATTGCCTCGGGCGCGATCTTCAAGTATCCACCGGTATGGTGAGTCGCGAGCTCCTTCACGTAGTCGGGCGAGAGAATCGCAAGGTCGTAGCGCACACCCGAGGCGATCAATACCTTCTTCACGCCCTTCACGGCCCGTGCTCGCCGGTACAGATCGATGAGCGGCGCATGATCGGTGTTCAAATTCGCGCACACGCCGGGATAGACGCA
>Ga0187784_10005524_pt1 | contig 10205 bp, 8 predicted proteins | sample 1015_SJ02_MP15_2_FD_132964 | JGI IMG/M metagenome (GOLD analysis project Ga0187784, IMG submission 132964) | Tropical peat soil microbial communities from peatlands in Department of Meta, Colombia - 1015_SJ02_MP15_20_MG | ecosystem: Environmental > Terrestrial > Soil > Wetlands > Peat | place... | reverse complement strand
TACCGGCGCCAGTGGATCTTCATCGTCTCGGGGTTCTTCGAGCCGCTCTTCTACCTGCTCTCCATCGGCATCGGCCTGTCCCCGCTGGTCGGTCCCATCAACGTCGACGGCACGCTGGTGCCCTACACCGCCTTCGTGGCGCCGGGCCTGCTGGCCTCGTCGGCCATGAACGGCGCCATGCTCGACTCGACCTTCCTCGTCTTCTTCAAGCTGAAGATCGCCAAGACGTACGACGCCATGCTCTCCACCCCGCTCGGCGTGAGCGACGTGGCACTCGGTGAGCTCGGCTGGTGCGTGCTGCGTGGCACCCTGTACTCGGCCGCCTTCCTCGCCATCATGGCCATCCTCGGCTACGTCGTGTCGCCCTGGGCCGTCCTCTGCTGGCCCGCCGCCGTCCTGATCAGCCTGGCCTTCGCCGCTGCTGGCATGGCCGGGACGACCTACATGCGGACGTGGCAGGACTTCGACATGGTTTCTCTCGCCTTCATCCCCCTCTTCTTGTTCTCCGCCACCTTCTACCCGATCACCGTCTACCCGGGTTGGCTGCAGGCGGTCGTCCGCTGCACGCCGCTGTACCAGGGCGTGGTGCTGGTACGGGCGGCTGATCTCGGCATCTGGAGCTGGACCCTCGTCGGCCACGCCGCCTACTTGGTGGTGATGGTGGTCGTCGGCGTGCTCATCACCCGGCGGCGTCTGGGTCAGCTCCTCCTGCCGTGATCGCCCGCTCCGGCGACCGGTACCGTAGGGCCGGTTCTTCTCGAGCAGCAGGGGCGTCCATGAACATCGTCGTGAGCAACGTCAAGGGTGGGGTGGGCAAGACCACCACGTCCGTGTACCTGGCCGCGGTGGCGGGCCGCGGCAACCGCGGCCCGGTGCTCCTGGTCGACGCCGACCCGCAAGGGTCCACGGCGGAGTGGTACGAGGCCGACCCGCTCGAGGGCGTGGAGCTGGTCGAGGGGCCGTCGGTCCGGACCGTCAGCAAGGCCATGAGCCAGGCTGAGGGCGTCGTGGTGGTTGACACCCCGCCGGGCGAGGGGAGTGTGGTCCAGGCCGCGTTGGGGCGGGCCGACGCCGTCGTCATCCCCACCCGGGCCGGAGGCGTCGAGCCGAACCGGGTCCTCACCACGCTGGCCATGACGCCGCGGAACGTGCCGGCCGGCGTCGTCGTCTGCTCGGCCCGCCTGGGCACCAACGACCTCGAGGCCACCATCGCCTGGTGGACCGACCTTGAGGTCCCGGTGTGGGGGATCGTGCCCGAGCGGGTGGCCATCGCCAGCGGCCCCGCCGCGTCGCTCTCGGCCGAGGGCCTGGAGCACTACGCCAAGGTGCTGCGCAGGGCGATCGCCAAGCCGCGCTGAGCGCTCAGCCGGCGAGCGTCGCCAGCATCTCGGCGTAGAACCGGCTGTCCTCCCAGGCCACGGGGGCCTTGCCGTGCAGCTGCCCCACGAGCTCGGAGAGGAACCAGCGCCTGACGGCCACGCTGGGCGGTGAGGCGGGCAGCGTCAACAGCCGTTGCGCGAGCCCGAACTCGTCCGCCTCGTCGAGCAGGCCGTCGTAGAACTCGCACGCCGCCACGGCCGTGCGCGGCAGTTCGAGCGTCCAGTCGAAGTGCTCCACACCGGTGTCGACGGCCAGCTGCCACATCTTGTCCATGCCGGGCCCCAGGTTGTCGAACCGTGTGCCGATCTCGGAGACCAGGACGGCCAGGCGTTCGGGGAGCGCGGGCGCGCTCGGTGAGACGTCGGCGCGCTCCTTCATCAACCGGAGCTCGCGGAACAGCCCCTCGTACTCCTCGCGTGACTTCTGGAGCACCGCCACGGGGACCCCGAGGAGCCGGACGGACACGGTGGGCGAGGTGCCGTCGTGGCGGCTGGGCGTGTACCCCGCGACCTCCCGGTCGAAGCGGAAGCTCCCGTCGGAGACCTCCCAGGGAGCGACGGGGAAGTCGACGGGCAGCTCGAACCAGACGATCTTGCCCCCCTCGACGGCTTGTACGCCCCAGTTCGAGGCCAGCGAGTTGAACAGCGACAGCCCCCGTCCAGTGCCCGCGTCGCGTCCGTAGTCCTTGAGGGCGGGCACGGTTGGGCTGGCGTCGGCGACGTCGACCCGGATGCGGTCGGGCATGACGTGGAGGATCAGGGAGATGGGCGTGGCGGCGTGCAGCACGGCGTTGGTGACGAGCTCCGAGGTGAGCAGGGCGGCGCAGTCCACCACCTCGGGTGGCAGGTCGCGCAGGTGCGCCGCGATCCAGTGACGCGCCGCGGGGGTGCTCTCCACCACTGGCTCGAGGCGCAACATCGACATCCCACCTCGTGCAGTACCCACAGGGCCCGTAGGTATGCTCCGCCCGCTGCGCACCCCCGTGTAGTTCAAGCACAGGACGACCACGTCGTCCGTTTGCTCCTCGTCGCTCAGCCGGGAGGCCAGCGTCACGGCGGGGCGGTCCGGCCAGCCGGCCGCTGCGAGCTCGGTGGCCGCGGCGGCGAGGTGGTCCATGCCGTCGCTGATGGGCTCGCCGTACCGCTCGATCAGGCCGTCGGAGTACATGACGAGCGAGTCGCCCGGCTCCAAGGTGACCTCGGCCAACGGCCGTTGCCCCCCACCCAGCCCAGCCGCGATGAGGAGCGAGTGCTCGATCGGGTAGAAGGCGGTGCTGCCGTCGGCCCCCACCACGATCGGAGGCGGGTGCCCGGCGTTGGCCAGCAGGACGCGGCCGGTGGTCGGCTCGACCGTCCCCACCACCGCCGTCACTACCCGGTCCTCGATGAGCGCGTCGAAGAGGCGGTCGAGCGACGAGAGCACCTCGGTGGGGGACAAGCCCGCCACCGCGTAGGCGCGTATGGCGCTGCGGACCTGCCCCATGAGCGCTGCCGCCGGAGCGCCCTTGCCCATGACGTCGCCCACGCTGAAGAAGACAGTGTCGTCCCCAAGCTCGAAGACGTCGTACCAGTCGCCCCCGGCGTAGGTGCCAGCCACCCCGGCCCGGTACTCGGCGTCGAGCTGCAGGCCTTCGACCTCAGGGAGCGAGTCGGGCAGGACCGCACGTTGGAGGACCTCGGCCACCACGTGCTCGCGCTGGAAGCGGGCCGCGTTGGACAGCGCCACCGCCGTTCGGCTGGCCACCTCGGTGGCCAGTGAGACGTCGTCCACCTCGAAGTCCCGCCCGGGCCGGTGGACGAACGTCATCACCCCGAGGACCTCGTTGTGGGTCGTGAGTGGGACGGCCAGCGCCCTGGCCGCGTCCGCCTCGCCGGCGGCGCGCTCGGCCCGGTCGACCGGGTCCAGCGGGTCGAACGGGTCGACGTGGGCCAGCTGGGTCCGTCCTGTCCGGAAGGCCACGGCAGCCGGCGACGACGAGCCGAACGGCACCTCGGCCGGGCCCGACCACCCTGAGCCCCCGAGGCTGGTGGTCGGGCGGTGCACGTCGAGCCGCACCAGGCCGCCGTCCCCGGGGACGTGGACGGTGCAGGCGTCGGCCAAGCGGCCCTCGACCAGGCTTATGGTGCGGCGAATCACCGTGGTCGGGTCCAGGCTCGAGCTCAGGAGCCGGGTCACCTCGGAGAGCAGGGCGAGCCGTTCGCGCCCGGCTTCGGCGTCTCGTCGCGCCGCGCGCTCGTGCTCGAACACCTGGGCGCGCTCGAAGGCCTGTGTCGTCAGCCCGGCCAGCGTGGAGAGGAAGCGCAGGTCCGGCTCGCTGGGCTCGGGCCGGCCGACGAAGGCGAGCGAGAGCACGCCGAGCGGGCCTGCGCTGCCCGTCAGCGGCTCGTTCACGACGGTCACCGGCTCGCCCAGCTCCTCCACGACGCCGGGCACCAGCTCGCCCCCCTTGGTGCCTGTGTCCTCGCTGGCCGGGGTGTGGGTGGTCACGGTGGTGCGACCCTCGACGAAGCAGCTCCCTGCCGCCGTCCACTCCAAAGGGACCCGTGCCCGCGTGAGCAGGGCCGGCCGACCGCTGCCGGCCAGGCTCGAGAGCGCCCGCACGCCGGGGACCGGCACCCGCACCACGGCCGCCTCGGCTTCGAGTGCGGCCAGGCTGGCGGCCACGGCCGCGTTGGCCACGTCCCGGGGCGTGGTGGCGGCCGCCAGGGCCGAGCTCAGATGGTGGAGCTGTTGGCTGCGTTCCAGGTTCACGAACTCAGTCACGGTCAGGCGCGCCCGCTCGACCGCCTGGGCGGCTGCGCCGGTGATGGCGAAGAGGAACCCGCGGTCGGGCTCGGCGAGGTCCCGGTTGCCGGCCCAGCGCACGACGACGACGCCGATGGTGTGGTCGGAGACGACCAAGGGGATGACGGCCAGCGCGCGGAACCTGCTCGTCCGCAGTGCTGCGTGCACGTCGGGCCGTTGCTTGCGCAGCTCGGTCCGGCTCCCAGCGAACAGCGGGACGTTCTCCTTGAGTACCGGCCCCTCGGGGCGCAGGGCGGCCAGCGCTTCATCGACGGGTTCGTCGGGGGCGTAGCCGAAGCGCCGGAGCGTCTGGAGGCGGCCACGCGTGTCGGCCAGGGCGAAGGTGGCGGCGTCGACCTGGAGCTCGTCGCGCAGCGCGGTGAAGACGGCATCCGCCACCTGCACGGGGTCGACCGCCGTGTTGAGGGCGCGAGCCATGGCTTGCATGCGCTGCGTCATCTCCGCGGCAACCCGGCGGCGGCGCTCGTTCTTGGTCTCCCAGCGCGCCGTCCGCAGCTGCACCGTGCGCTCCACGCGCAGCTGGGAGATCCACATGGCCAGCCCGGTCGCGGCCAGCGTGGTGACGACCCGGAGCGTATGGTTCAGCCCGCCGTAGCCATGGGTCGTGAAGGGCACCGCCAGGGCGACGAGGACGGCGAGGAGGCCGACGAGCGCCACCCGGGACGGCCGCGCAAAGGCGGCGGCGATGAACGGCGAGATGGCGAGGAGCCCGACCAGCGAGACGTTGCCACCGGTGAGCGACAGGGCGACCGCCACGGCGCCGACCCAGAGCACCGCCACCAACGTGGCCACCAGCTCTGCCCGGTCCCGGTCCGGCCGCATCGGGCTGGTGTGCGAAAACTCGTCTCCAGGTTTGGGCACGGCCTCTCCCCCCGCTCCTCGTCGCGGGCTCTCGGTGGAACGCTATTCGTGCACGGCTTGCCGCGCTGCCTGGGCCCGCCACCGGGGTTGTGGGGTGCTTGTACCCCCGGGACCGGCCGCGGAAACCGCGCTGGGCCACTCGGGCGCGCCGACGGGTGGCCAGGGCGCCCCGGCGGGGTTTAGCTTCTCGGGGAGCGGCTATATAGCGTCCGGAGCCCTCGCGGTCGCCGCACTGAGCGACCCCTGAACGCCGGCACGACCCCAGGAGGCCGGCACGACCCGAGGAGAGTGGGTGGACCAGGAGTTTCACATCGAGGAGCGGCGGGGCGCGGTCGCGCCCGTGATCGCGGTGCGCGGGGAGGTGGACGTGGCCACGGCGCCGCAGCTGCGGGAGCACCTCCAGCGCGTCATCGCCGACGGCTCGTCGACCGTCGTGCTCGACCTGCTCGGTGTCACCTTCCTCGACTCCACGGCGCTCGGGGTGGTCGTCGGGGCGCACAAGCGGTGCCGCGAGCTCGGTGGTGAGCTGCGCGTGGTGGTGGCGGACCCGCGCCTGGTCAAGATCTTCGAGATCACCGGGCTGACCGGCGTCCTCACGATCACCGACTCCCTGCACGCCGCCGGCGTGTCGTGAGCGACCCGGGCGAGCGGCTGGCCGCGGGAGACCGCATCGAGCTGCGGTTCCCGGCGCGTGGCGACCTCGTGGTGCTGGCCCGCCTGGTGACGACCGCCATCTCGGCCCGGGCCGGGTTCGACGTCGAGGAGCTCGAGGACCTCCGACTGGCCGTCGGCGAGCTGTGCCTGCTGGCGCTCCAGGGCAGTGACGCCCAGCACGGGGACCTCCGGCTCGAGCTCACCGTGCTCGGCGATGCCGTCGCCATCGACTGCTCCCTCGAGCGAGCGTCGGCGTCCGGCGGCGTGGCGCCCTCGCCCGACGAGGAGGAGACGGCGCGCCTGAGCGAGCAGATCCTCACGGCACTCGTCGACGACCACGGCCGCCAGAGCGAGGACGGCGCGGTACGGGCGTGGCTGCGCAAGCGCCGGAGGGAGCATGCGGGGTGAGCGCCGGCCGGGAGGGCGCTCCCGGGCCGTCCGCCGTCGCGGCCCCCAGCGCCCGGACTGATCGCTTCGGTCCCACCGAGCGCGAGCAGCTCGTCACCGCCCATCTCGGGCTGGCCCGCCAGCTGGCCCGTCGCTTCAGCCACCGCGGCGAACCGCTCGACGACCTCGTGCAGGTGGCCTCGCTCGGCTTGGTCAGCGCGGCACGCCGGTTCGACCCCGACCGCGGCGTGGAGTTCTCGGCCTTCGCCACGAGGACGATCATCGGCGAGCTCAAGCGGCACTTCCGCGACAAGGGCTGGGCGGTGCGGGCGAGCCGACGGGTGCAGGAGCTGTACCTCGAGCTCGGCCACGCCACGGCCTCCCTCAGTCAGCGGCTCGGTCGCACCCCGACCGTTGCGGAGCTGGCCCAAGAGACGGGGACGAGCGAGGAGGCGGTCCTCGAGGCCCTCGAGGCGGGCCAGGGATACAGCACGACGTCCATCGACGTGCCCGAGGGCGAGGACGACCCGCTGTCGGCGCGGCTGGGCGCCCGGGACGGCGGCTACGAGGTGATCGAGGACCGGGCGTTGCTCGGCCCGGCGCTGGCCGCCCTGCCGGCCCGGGAGCAGGCCATCTTGCGCATGCGCTTCGTCGAGGGCCGCACCCAGTCGGAGATCGCCGAAGTCGTCGGCGTGAGCCAGATGCACGTCTCCCGCCTCCTGTCCTCGAGCCTCCGCGAGCTGCGGGAACGGATGGCGCACGTCGCACCTGCACCAGGCTGATGGGCGACGGTTTCGGGCACGCTCCCGAACCGGGACTCCCGATCGAGCCGCAGATCTCCGCTCGCACGGCTGAAATCTGCATCATTGTGTGAAATCTCAGAGGAAATCCTGTGACGATTTGGCTATGGTGCGGAGGCAGTCTTCGGAGTGAAGGGGGCGGCCATGGTTCATCTCGATGCGGAACTGGCTCATCGTGAAGGCGCCGGGGAGCCGGGCGACAAGGGGCTGAAGGGGGGAGCGCTCGGCTTCATCTCCTCGGTCGTGGTCGGAGTGGCTTCCACCGCGCCCGCCTACAGCCTGGCGGCGACCCTGGGCTTCGTCGTCATCGCCATCGCGGGCCTCCAGGCGCCGATCATCACGATCGTCGCCTTCGTGCCCATGCTCTTCATCTCGTACGGGTACAAGGAGCTGAACAGCGCCGACCCCGACTGCGGCACGACGTTCACCTGGGGCACGCGCGCCTTCGGGCCCGTCACCGGCTGGTGGGGCGGATGGGGGATCGTCGTGGCCGACGTCCTCGTCATGGCCAGCCTGGCGCAGATCGCGGGCCAATACGTGTTCCTGCTGTTCAACGCCCACACCATCGGGGACAACGCCAACAGTGGGTGGGTGCTGCTCGTCGGTGTCCTCTGGATCGTGGCCATGACCGTGATCTGCTACGTCGGCATCGAGATCTCGGCGAACTTCCAGAAGGCGTTGCTGGGCATCGAGGTCACCATGCTCCTCATTCTCTCGGTGGTCGCACTGGTCAAAGTCGGCACGGGCCACGCCCCTGCGGGCCACCTGACACCGTCGTGGACGTGGTTCAACCCCTTCGACGTGCCCAACCCCGAGAGCTTCATGGTCGGGTTCACCCTGATGCTCTTCATCTACTGGGGGTGGGACACGGCGGTCTCGGTCAACGAGGAGACCAAGGAGCGCGACAAGACCCCGGGTCGGGCCGCCGTGACCTCCACCGTCATCCTCCTGGTGACCTACGCCGTGGTGATCCTGGCCACCCAGTCCTACGCCGGCGTCGGGACCAGCGGTATCGGGTTGTCCAACCCGAACCACGCCGGCGACGTGCTCTCGGTGCTGGGGACCTCCATCTTCGGGACGTCGGGCTTCGGGAGCTTCCTGACCCACCTGCTGCTGCTCATGGTGCTGAGCTCCGCGGCGGCGTCCACGCAGACGACCATCCTCCCCACGGCGCGCACCACGCTGTCGATGGCCGTCTTCAAGGCCATCCCGAGCCAGTTCTCCCGCATCCACAAGCGGTTCCTCACGCCGACCGTGTCGACGGTGGCGATGGGCGCCGTCTCCATCGTGCTCTACGTGGTGATGAACTACGTGTCCAACGGGAACGCGGTGATCGAGGACTCGGTGTCCGCGCTGGGCATCTGGATCGCCTTCTACTACGGGCTGACAGGCCTGTCCTGCGTCTGGTACTACCGAGCCACCCTGCGGGAGAGCTCGCGCACCTTGTGGCTGCGCGGGATCCTCCCCGGTGCCGGCTGGGCGATGCTGTGGGTAGCCATGTTCTGGGCCTTCTGGTACTACTGGCACCCCGACAACTGCTACACGTCGTGGACGACGCCGCTCCTGCAGTGGCACGTCGGCGGTGTGTTCATCCTCGACATCGGGGCGGTCATCCTCGGCATCATCTTGATGCTCGTCTACAAGCAGTTCCGTCCCGCGTACTTCCGCGGCGAGGTGCTCAACCGTGACACGCCGACCCGGGTGCCCCAGGACCTCGGCGTCGAGGTCGGCCTCTTCGGACTCGAGCCCTACGACGGGGTCAAGCGCCCCGACGGGGCCGATGCCGGGGACGGTGCCCCCGCCAGGGCCGACACGCAGCCCGAGCAGCACTAGCCTCAACGTCTCCTCCCTCACGCCGCGACGGGGGAGGAGATCGGAGGCACCGTGGGGCAGAAGCTGGACGGGACGGTCGCGCTCGTCACGGGGGCGAGCAGCGGGATCGGTGAGGCCACGGCGGCGGTCCTCGCCGACGAGGGGGCCAAGGTGGCGCTGGTGGCTCGCCGGCGCGACCGGCTCGAGGCCCTGGCCGAGCGGCTGGGCGGTGCCGAGCGTGCCCTGGTGGTCGAGGCGGACATCACCGACGCCGATGCCGCCCGGCAGGCCGTGGGCACGACGGTCGCCGAGTTGGGCCGGCTCGACACACTGGTCAACAACGCCGGCGTCATGCTCCTCGGGCCCATCGTGGGCGCACCGCTCGAGGAGTGGCAGCGAATGGTCGAGCTCAACCTGCTCGGGCTGCTCTACTGCACCCACGCCGCCCTGCCGCACCTCCTGCGGGCAGCCGAGGGCGAGCCGCGCGCGGTGGCCGACGTCGTGAACGTCAGCTCGGTGGCCGGTCGTGTGGCCCGGGCGAACAGTGGTGTGTACAACGCCACCAAGCACGGCGTCGGTGCCTTCAGCGAGTCGCTGCGCCAGGAGGTCACCGCCCGCCACGTCCGGGTCACGTTGATCGAGCCCGGCGCGACCGCCACCGAGCTCGCGTTCCAGAACCGCCCCGAGATCCTCGAGGGCATGGCCCAGACGTTCGGGGGCATCGAGATCATGCAGGCCGGGGACATCGCCGAGGCCATCCGCTACGCCGTCACGCAACCCCGCCGGGTGTCGGTCAACGAGATCCTGGTCCGGCCGACAGAGCAGGAGCGCTGACATCGAACGGATCGCCGTGGTGGGCTGCTCGGGCTCGGGCAAGTCCACCCTGGCCCGGTCCCTGGCGGGCACCTTGGGCGTGCCCCACGTCGAGCTCGACGCCGTCTACCACCAGCCCGGGTGGACACCGCTCGAGGTCGAGGAGTACCGCCGCCGGGTGGTGGAGGCGACCGAACGGCGGGCGTGGGTGGTCGACGGCAACTACTCGGCGGTCCAGGACATCGTGTGGGGCCGGGCGGACACGGTCGTCTGGTTCGACCTGCCGCTCTCGGTGGTGATGTCCCGGACGGTCCGCCGGACGGTCCGGCGCGTCGTCACCCGCGAAGAGCTCTGGAACGACAACCGCGAGCCGTTCTCGAACCTGTACTCCCTCAACCCCGAGCGGAACATCATCGTCTGGTCGGCCACGCGGCACCGCGTCTACCGTCGGCGGTACGCCGAGGCGGCCGAGGACCCGCGCTGGGCCGGGTTGCACTTCGTCCGCCTGCGCTCGCAGCGGGAGGCGGACGGCTTCCTCGCCGGCGTGGTCGCTGCGGTCACGCGGCCCAGCGGCGCCCCGGCCGCCCATGTGCAACCGGACGACACGAAGGAGGAATGAGGTGGACCTCGAGCTGGAGGGCAAGGTGGTGCTCGTGACCGGCGGCACAGACGGCCTGGGGCTGGCCCTGGCCG
>Ga0187784_10005523_pt1 | contig 10205 bp, 4 predicted proteins | sample 1015_SJ02_MP15_2_FD_132964 | JGI IMG/M metagenome (GOLD analysis project Ga0187784, IMG submission 132964) | Tropical peat soil microbial communities from peatlands in Department of Meta, Colombia - 1015_SJ02_MP15_20_MG | ecosystem: Environmental > Terrestrial > Soil > Wetlands > Peat | place... | reverse complement strand
CTAGGGACTGAGGGATAGGCGAGAGTGGGCTGCCTTCCGGAGGATACTCCACCGAAACCAGGAACAGTCCGCACGCGGGGGCGGTTGGGCCGGCGGCGGAGCGGGAACGAGTGGCGAGAATCCGGGGGATTTCTTCGAGAGAAAGGCGCCCGCGGCCGACATCGAGCATGGTGCCGACGAGGTTGCGCACCATGTGATGGAGAAAGCCGTTGCCTCGGACGCGATAGACGAGGAGATTGGTGCCTTCCGCGGGCCGCTCTTGCCATTCGGAAGAGAAGGTGGTGCGCGTGGCGTTTTTCCGGTCTAGGAACGGTGCAGTCGGCGGATCGGGACTGCGGTGGGCTAGATCGGGATCGGTCGCGGCAAAGCTCTGAAAATCATGCTCGCCGAGGAAGAGGCGGGCGGAGGCCTGAAGCAGTTCGAAGTCCAAGGCCCAGGGAAAGCAATAGACGTAGCGGGCGAGGAACGGAGAGCAGTCCGGGCGATCCCATTGGGGAAATACCCGGTACTCGTAAGTTTTGGCGATGGCGGAGTGGCGCGCGTGGAACGTGCTTTGTACTGTCTTGGCTTCGGAGACGCGAATCGATGGCGGAAGCGTGCGATTGAGCGCGCGGAGGAGATTTTCCGGCGGAATGGGCGCGAGGAGTTGAAAGCTGGCGACCTGAGCAAGAGCGTGGACGCCGGCATCGGTGCGGCCCGAGCCTTGGGGCAGGGGCGACTCGCCGGTGATGCGGCCGATAGCGGCTTGCAACTCGCCTTGGATGGTAGACAGACCGGGCTGGACCTGCCAGCCTTGAAAATCGGCGCCATCGTAAGCGAGGGTCAGGCGCCAGGTTGAAAGCTCCGGGTTAAGTGGATTGGAATCAGGCACGGATTTGCCAATCTTCCCTCCAGATTATAGGAAGGTAGCGAGGTTTCGCCGGGGAACTGCGCTGCCGGAGACCCGCAGGACCGGTGAGAAATCCACAGGATCAGTTGCAGGAGAGGAGCAGGGCCGGGTATTTTACTAACTAGTTAGTTAAATCAATGCAAAACGAGGAAACGTCGCTTTTGGGAAGGCTCTGAAGCCAGGAAATACCGAAAGTCGTGATTGGAGAGCCGCAATTCGCGCTTGGGTTGGCGAATCGGCAGGTTCGATGGCTGCCGGGAAGTTTGCTGCGGTTCAATTTGCAGTTGCGGGCTGGGGCGATGAGAGACGATTTCGGCAGCGGAGCGGGCTGATCGCAACTTCATGAAGGTTTTTGCGATCGAGGGAACGGGCCGGGAATCGAATTCGTAACCAAATGTGAACTTTGCGGATTGTTTGGGAAGCGATAATCGAGTTGAAAAGCGAGAAACTTGCATCCGGATCAGCTTGCCGGCCGTCTTGAGGAGTGGCGTTCCGAGTGCCCCAACCAATTTTTACTGGAGAAGTGCTATGCATTTTTGGCGGAAGTCTGTGTGCAAGCAGGAGCGAGGGAGCAGAGATGGGCAAGGGGCAGATGGGAATTCGTGCCGATGCGGAGAGAGGAGCGCGCCTGCCACGGGGAGGCTGCGCGCCGTGGCCGCCGTGCTGTTGACGCTGACCGCGGGAATGCCGCCGAGTCTCGCGCAGCAATACGGCGCAGGTTCCAACGGGCCGGATAAGGCAGCCTCGCAACTGCCGCCTGCGCCGGCGCCTTCGCCGACGCGGCCCATTCCGCTGCGCACCTCGAGCCGCGACTACGCGAAGCCCTTCGGCAGCTGGCTGCGCAATCCCATCAACGTCTACCGGCCGACGACAATCGACAAGGCGAGTTTTGCAAACTCCGTTCGCCTGAACGATCTGATCAAGGACGGAAAGATTTATCTGAGCCTTTCCGACGCGATTGCGCTGGCGATTGAGAACAACTACGACATTGCCATTGCGCGGTACAACCTGGACATCGCGGATACCGATATTCTGCGGGCAAAGACCGGACAGCTTCCGCTGGGCGTGCCGACGGGAATCGTGGCCAACACCCTAACCGGTTCGGCATCGACGGCTGCAACGGGCGGAGGCGGCCCTGGCGGCACGACAGTCGGTGCGGGCGGCGCGGGATCGGGCGTTTCAGGTCTCACGCTGACCACGGCCGGCGCGGGCCCCTTGCCGGAAAACCTCGATCCGTTTTTCGCGGGTACCATTCAACTGGAGCGCGCTTACCAGCCAGAGCTGAACCCGCTGTTCTCCGGCGGGTTGCCAAAGCTGGACACCAATACCAACCAGTACAACTTCACCTACAACCAGGGCTTTGTCACTGGCACGGCGCTGCAGGTTGGGTGGCAAAACAACCGCGTCACCACCCCGAATCCATTCGACAGCTATAGCCCATCTTTGCAATCTACATTTAAGGCCACTCTGACTCAGCATCTGTTGCAGGGGGCGGGCATCTGGGTGAACAAGCGCTTCATCTACCAGGCGCTGAACGACCGGCGGATCACCGACTCCGCTTTCCGTCAGCAGATTCTCTACACCGTAAACCAGGTAGAGACCATTTACTGGGGCCTCGTGCAGGCCTATGAGGATGTGCAGGCCAAGCAGCGGGCGCTGGAGCAGAGCAACCAGTTGCTGGCCGACGACAAGAAGCAGTTAGAGATTGGCACGATGGCTCCGCTAGACGTGGTGCAAGCGCAGTCTAGCGTCGCGTCTGACCAGCAGGCGCTGATCAGCTCGCAGAGCGCACTGAACTATCAACAGCAGATCATCAAGCAGGCCATCGCGCGCAACCTGAACGATCCCAAGCTGTCGTCCGCGCCGGTGATTCCTACTGATCGGGTGAGCTTGGAACCGCTGCCTGAAGAGAGCCAGCCGGTGGAGGCACTGGTGCAGGAAGCCTTCCAGCGGAGTCCGCAGTTGGAGCAGGCGGTTTTGACACTGCGCAACGACGAGATTACGCTGAAAGGTGCGCGGAATGCGCTGTTGCCGACGCTCGATGTGTACGGTTTCTACGGCTCGAGCGCGCTGGGTGGATCACAGAGCCCGAACTGCACCAACCTCTTCGCTATAACCGAGCCGAATGGCACGGTTATTCCAGCCGGACCCTGTCCAACGAACCCACCTGAATTCCCGACGGTGGGCTACGGTACGGTCGCGCAGAATCTCTTCAACAGCTCGGCCACAGATAAGGCCGTCGGATTCAATCTCAATATCCCGATCCGCAACCGCTATGCGCAGTCGCAGCAGGAACGGTCGCTCATGGAATACCGGCAGGCCGAGCTGCAACTGGAGCAGAAGTACACGCAGATTCGCATGGCCGTGGTGAACGCGATGTATGCGCTGACCAACGACCGCGCGCTGGTGAAACAGGCCGAGGCAGCACAGGACTATGCGCAGCAAAGCCTGGACGCGGAACAGAAGAAGCTGCACCTGGGCGCATCGACAACGGCGAACGTTTTGCAGCAGCAGCGCAACCTGGCGACGGCGGAGGACAGTCTGATTGCGGCGCATGCGAAGTATGCCGAGGATCGCGCCGGCCTGTACCAGACGCTGGCCTCGACGCTACAACACTATGGCATCAACTTGCCGGAGGCTGCCGCAGGCACGGTGACGGCGGCTCCGGTGGTGCCTGGAGTGGAGCCGGCCAAGCCGAGCAACGAGCCGACGATGACGCCGCCGTCGGCGCAGTAGCGATGGGCAGCTTGGATTCTGACCCGACAATCCTGTACCTGCCGAACGTCTGAGGTATCCCAGGTTAGGCGCAAAAACAAAAGCGCGCCGAACCTGGGGCACCCGGCGGTTTTGAAATGGAGAGAAGAATCCCACTCTAGCCGCAAAAACAAACAAAGACGCGGCGAGGGTGGGGCACCCGCTATTGGCCTGTCTTTTCCGACAGCCATCCAGACGGTGGCGGCAATGAGGGGTATTTGCGTTGCGTGGGTCTGGAGACCCCCACTACAGCCGGTCTGGAGACCGGCGATGCATGGTTTCGGGCCGGCCGTGCGTTAGATTTGCTCAGAGGGGAATTCGAGCCTTGGCGGGAGCCACAATGAACCCCATTCTCAACGTCGATCGGCTGACGGTCGAATTCGACTCGACGCGCGTGCTGACCGATCTGAGCTTTTCAGTTAACGCGGGCGAATTGCTCGCGATCATCGGCCCGAACGGCGCAGGCAAGACTGTGCTGCTCCGGACGCTGATCGGCGCCATTCCATTTACCGGCACGGTCCGGTGGGCGCCCGGCACGCGCATCGGTTATGTTCCGCAGAAACTCGACCTGGACCGCGACGTCCCCATCACTGGATTCGATTTTCTCGGCGCGCGCGTCGCGCTCGCCCGGCGGCGGGCACTGAGCATCTCCTCTGTGTTGGCGCAGGTCGGGCTTCCGCCGGAGGTTGCCAGCCGGCCCATCGGAGAGTTATCGGGGGGGCAGTTCCAGCGGATTTTGATCGCTTTCGCTTTGGTGGGAGATCCCACCGTTCTATTGCTCGACGAGCCGACCGCCGGGGTGGACCTGCCGGGCGAAGAGCGCATCAATGAACTGGTCCATCGGTTGCAGCAGAGGGAGGGACTGACCGTGCTGGTCATCTCGCATGAGCTTTCGATCGTCGACCGGTATGCAACCCATGTCCTGTGCCTGGGCGGTGCGCACCCATGCTTTGGGCCGCCGGGCACGCTGCTCACGCCCGAAACGCTGCGCAACCTCTACGGCGCCGAGGTGAAGGTCCATGTCCACGACCACTGATGCTTTGCTGCTATCGGTCGCCATGGCGGCGGCCTCCGGCTTCATCGGCTCGTTTGCCGTGATGAAGCGGATGGCGATCGCGGCCGATCCGCTGTCACACGTTGCCTTGCCCGGCATCGGGATCGCGTTGGCGCTGCAGATCAACCCCATGATTGGTGCTGCCGCCATGCTGGTCTTCGGTGCTTTGCTGGTGTGGGCGATCGAAGACAAGGCGCGGGCGGCGACGGAGACGGTCATTGGAGTGGTCTTCTCGGCGGCGCTGGCCATCGGCAGCATTGCAACCAAGGGCGAGGACCTGATCGACGCTTTGTTTGGCGCGCCGGGCGTGCTGGGCACCGGGGAATTGGTCTTCGGCATCGTCATGGCCGCTGCTATCGTGGCGTTCATTCTGATTTACCGGAACCAATTGATCGTCGCGCTGGTCTCTCCGGACGTGGCGCGCACCGCGGGCATTCCCGTCCGGCGGCTCGAGCTGATGTACCTGGAGGCGTTTGCGCTGACCATTGCTCTGGGGCTTCGATTTCTTGGCGTGCTTCTGATGGGGGCATTGATTATCGTTCCCGCGGCAACCGGGAGACGGCTGGCAGGCAATTTGTCCTCCATGTTGTCGATCACGGTTGCGGTTTCGGTGATTTCCACTCTGATTGGCGCATGGCTCGGAATGCATTGGCACCGGCAGACCGGCCCATTGATCGTTCTGGTTGCCACCGGCTTTTTCTTGCTGAGTCTATTGCCTGTGTCCCGCAGCGGCCGGCAGCGCGTGCAAACCGCAAGCCCGAAACGGTAGAGGGCTAGAATAGTGTGGATTTGTCCGTCCGACACAGGAGGCGATTGACCTGGACCCGGGAAAACCCAGTGTCGAGGAGATGGCCATGAAGATAAATCCGAGGGCCGGCCAACCGGCAGCTTCTTCCGATCTCGTCGATGTGCCCAAGCTGCTGGCCGCTTACTACGATCGGCGGCCGGATGCCGGCGTCGCCAGGCAGCGCGTTGTCTTCGGCACATCGGGACATAGAGGCTCGTCCTTCGATTCTTCCTTCAATGAGGATCACATCCTCGCCATTACTCAGGCAATCTGCCTGCACCGGCGGCAGGCCGGAATCGACGGACCACTTTTCCTGGGGATCGACACTCATGCCCTGTCGCGCCCGGCTGCGACGAGCGCCCTGGAAGTGCTTGCCGCGAATGGCGTGGACGCGATGATTGCGGAGGGAGACGAGTACACGCCGACGCCTGTCGTTTCTCATGCCATCCTCTCCTGCAACCGCGGCCGCACGAGCGGGCTCGCGGACGGCATCGTGATTACGCCGTCGCACAACCCTCCGGATTCGGGCGGATTCAAGTACGATCCTCCGCACGGCGGGCCGGCGGAAGGCCAAGTGACCTCATGGATCGAAGCAAAGGCCAACGAGTTTCTGGCGAATCGACTTGAAGGCGTCCAGCGCGTGGCCATTGAGAAAGCCTTCGCCGCCTCCACGACCCACAAGCACGATTTTCTGACGCCATACGTCGAAGACCTTCAAAATGTCATCGATTTCGGCGTCATCCGCAGCTCGGGAATGGAATTCGGAGTCGATCCGTTGGGCGGGGCCGGCGTGCACTACTGGGAACCGATCGCGCGGCGCTACGGGCTGAATCTGAAAGTCATCAACGACGCTGTCGATCCCACGTTCCGCTTCATGACGCTCGATTGGGACGGCAAGATCCGCATGGATCCCTCGTCGCCGCACGCGATGCAGTCCTTGATTGGCTTGAAGGACCAATTCGATGTCGCCTTCGCCTGCGACACGGATCACGACCGGCACGGAATTGTGACCCGGAGCGCCGGTCTGCTGCCGCCCAATCATTACCTCGCCGTTTGTATCCACTACCTGTTTGCGAACCGGCCGAAGTGGGAGACGCATGTCGCCGTAGGAAAGACCGTGGTCAGCAGCAGCATGATCGATCGCGTCACGGCCCAACTCGGCAGGAAGCTTTACGAAGTGCCGGTGGGATTCAAGTATTTCGTCGACGGCTTGTTGAACGGCCGTCTCGGTTTTGGCGGCGAAGAGAGCGCGGGCGCGTCGTTTTTGCGCCGTGACGGCGGCGTGTGGACCACCGACAAGGATGGAATCATCGCAGCTTTATTAGCGGCGGAGATGACTGCCACGACCGGCAAAGATCCCGGAGAGATTTATCGCGATCTCACCCGAGAACTTGGCGACCCGCTCTACGACCGCACCGACGCGCCCGCGAACAGCACGCAGAAGGCACTGCTCGCGCGCATGACAGCGGAGAGCATTCTGGCGCCCGATCTGGCGGGCGAGAAGATCGCGGCTGTCCTCACGCGCGCTCCCGGAGACGGGAACGCGATCAGCGGCGTAAAGGTGATTGCGCCAAGCGGGTGGTTCGCGGCGCGGCCTTCCGGCACCGAAGAGATCTACAAGATCTACGCCGAAAGCTTTGCCGGCAAGCAGCACCTGGAACAAATCGAGGCCGAGGCGCAGAGTATTGTTGCCAAAGCATTCGCGGCGGCAGCCGCGGCTTCATAGCCAACGAGGATTCTTGAAGGCACTAAAAATTGAATTTCATCGCCGCCTGGAGAATGCGCGGAGGCGCGGCGCTGACCACGTTGCCGAAGGTGGAGCTACCGATATTGCCATCCGCCGCAGAGGGCCCGTTGAATTGGGGGTGGTTGAAGACGTTGAAGGCTTCCATGCGCAGCAGCAGCGACTTCGATTCGGCCAGTGGAACGCTCTTGGCCAGCGTCATATCGAAATTCTCCGCTCCCGGACCGTAGAAGAAGCGGCGTTTCGCGCTGCCCGGCGTTCCCAGCGCGTTCATTCCGAAGGCAGCGGTATCGAAATAGTTGTTTCCGTTGCGGCATGGATTGCGATTGAGGTGCAGCGGTCCGCCGCTGTAATCCGGTTCGTCGATGCTGCTATTGTTCACGCCGTTGGGATTCGTCCCGATCAAGGAATTGTCGCCGTTATTAATCATGGTCACGGGAAATCCGCTCGCCCAGCGCGTAATTCCCGAGAGCGACCAACCGCGAGTAAGCTGCTTGGGTCCGGCAAGGCGATCGAGCGGCAATTTGTAATCGTAACTGAGAACGAAGTTATGTTTCACGTCGAAGGACGAGATAGCATAACTCAGCGAGGGGTGAAAGGGATTGACCTCTTCGCCGATGTTCGAGGACTCGTCGAGCGACTTACTGTAGGTGTAAGAAGCGAAGAGCACCAATCCGCCGCTGGAGTGGTGCGCGCTCAGCTCCAACGCGTTGTAATTGGCCGAGCCGATGTTGGTTTGGAAGCCGTCGCTGCCGAAGTTTGAGCCCAGTGGACCGCGCGTTCCATCGATGGTTTGTCCCGCAGCGGTGACGAAGACATTGCTTTCGGCATTCGGACCGCATGTGGCCGAGCCGGGAGCCACCTCCGACGGAAGGCTCAGGCTGAGGCACAGCGCCGGGTTGCCCGGGTTCGGTTCGCGAAGCACGCGCAGGTGATGGCTTGAGGTGCCTGCGTAAACGGCGCCGAAAACCGTGTCCGGTCGAGCCTGGCGCTCGAGCGAAAGCATCCACTCCTCGGTGTATGGCGTGCGGTTGTGCATGTCGTAGCCGGGAATGCCGCTAACTGGCTCGAACGCCGTCCAGTCGATGTTGGCGTCGGGGTGGGCGCGCGAAGAGTCGAGGGGCGCGAGCTGGTAAGGGAACGGCTGGCCGTAGTTGTCACCGTTCGATGCGGTGATGAATGGCGTGGCAAACAGAGGCGGCGCGGGACTAGTGTATGTGGTGCCATAGGGCGCGTTGCCGGCCAGGACGCTGATGGAAAGCGCTTCAATCGCCGAATAGAACGTGCCGAAGCTGGCGCGGATGGAGGTGTTTCCCGGCGCGCCGAGCACTTTCGCGAGCGTGCCGCCGGAAGCTGCGTGCGGCGACCACGCCACGCCTACCCGCGGCGCCAGGCTCGAGTTCTCAACCGGCGCGAGCGTCGCCGGAACCCCGGGATCGCCGGGAAAGAGAATCCCCGCCGGCGCTCCGGGAAACACCTGCGATTGCGCGCCGGGATCGAACGTCGAAATCTGGTTGTATTTTTCCGTCCATGGGGCGATGCGGTCCCAGCGCAGACCGTAGTTGAGCGTGAGACTGGGGCTGGCACGCCAGCTATCCTGCGCAAACAATCCGAGATATTTGTTTCGCGGATAAAAGGCATCGAGCTGGCTCTGGTTGTACTGGCTGGGTACGCCGATCAAGAAATCCGCAAAATCGACTCCGGTCGCGCTCCCCGTGAAAACAAAGTTGCCGTTGAACTGGGCGATGGCATCGGCGTTGACGCGATCGAAGTGAAAGTCGCCGCCGAGTTTTAGCGAGTGGCTGCCCAGAACGCGGGAGAAAATGTCGGCGATTTGATAGGTATTGTTCGCCTGGATCAGTTGGTCCGCCGCCGCGCCAATGGAGTACGCATTGAAGTTGATGTTCTCCACGCTCTGGCCCTTGGGATCGAGGGGGACGATGCTGGGGGTTCCATCGGGATCGACGAAGCCCTGCGATGCCAGGCTCACTCCGCGCCCGCCCACCGGCACACCCAGATTGTTGAGGTCGCGCGTATAACTCAAGTGAAACTCGTTGACCGATTCGGAACCGATGGTTTTGGTGTCGCCCAAAGTGAGAAGCTGTGCGCGGCCCGTGGTGAGCGCATTGAATCCGGGCACGCTGGCGCCGCTCTGCGCGGTTGGGTACGGATTGTTCAGCGTGAAGTCGTCGATGAAGTAGTATGCGGAGAGCAATCCCCAGCGAGTTGTTGCATCCAGACGCGCCGCACCTTTGTCGTCGCGCTGCGTTTCGTTGTACGCCGAGGTCGCGAATGCCCCGCTCGCCGTGTTGGGCGCGGGAATGTACTGGAGCAGTCTTTGCGCAGGGGCCGACCAGGCGGACTGCGGAATCTGCAGGCCTGGAAAAACGCATTGGCTTGAAGACGTGCAGCTTTGAGAGTAGGTGGCAACAGCGCCGCTCGGCGCCAGGTAGCTCTCTCCCGCCGAAAAGTAGTAGGGCTCTCCCTGCCAAATGGGGTAGCCAAAGCTCGGCGCAAGAACTTGCGCGGCGAGGTATGGACCGCTGACCGCCGTGGGAACGGCGACCTGCTGGCCGCCGGCAAGCGTCGTAGCGGTAACGAACGACGAGGCCAGGGCGCTGAAGTCGCCGCTGCGCTCTGCCGCGGAGGGCACGGCAATATCGCCCGTATCGATGCCCTGCGTCTGCCGCGTTCCCTGATAGTCCGTGAAGAAGAAGAGCTTGTCGCGGCGCACCGGTCCGCCCAGCGTTCCGCCGAATTGATTCTGCTGAAAACTGCCGCGCGCGGGAGAGAAGTAATTTCGTGCGTCGAGATCGGTGTTGCGCAGAAACTCGAACGCGCCGCCATGAAAGTCGTTGCTGCCCGACTTGGTGACCACGCTGATCTGTCCGCCGCTGAATTCTCCATATTCCGCGTCGAAGTTACCCGTCACGATGCGAAACTCGGCAATGGCGTCGAGATTGGGAATGATGGCTGT
>Ga0187784_10005522_pt1 | contig 10207 bp, 7 predicted proteins | sample 1015_SJ02_MP15_2_FD_132964 | JGI IMG/M metagenome (GOLD analysis project Ga0187784, IMG submission 132964) | Tropical peat soil microbial communities from peatlands in Department of Meta, Colombia - 1015_SJ02_MP15_20_MG | ecosystem: Environmental > Terrestrial > Soil > Wetlands > Peat | place... | reverse complement strand
TTGTAGGCAATATTGGCGGCAATTGCGGGCGACGACGGCCGACCTTTACCGGCCGGAACGGCACTATATGCGCGGTCCGGGCCCTAAGTGGCGCGAGAAACACGCCGAGAAACACGCCACGACCCGAGTGGCATGATTCGCAGGAGCGGACGCAAGGCTTTATATCCGAATATCCGAGTCATATCCGAATATCCGAGTCCTGCAATTCCTTGTGCCGCCGATGACTATTGCGACGGCGCTGAAGGTTTGTCCCGCAGATTGATGATGAACGCGACAATTTCACGTACCTCGTCGGTCGACAGCACTAGATCCGGCATATGCACGTCGTCCGGGACTGCAGGTAGGGTTTCCAGGTAGTGCTGCAACGAGGCCGCCGTTATGTTGGGCCGGTTTGCAATTTGCTTGAAGTCGGGAGGATAGGGCGGTCCCTTATAGACCGGCTTGAAAAGCTGATCCTGCGCGACAATGTGACAGCCAGTGCATGCCAGCAAGGCGAAAGCGCGGCCTGTCTCTGCGTTAGCTGCATCAGGTTTAGTCTGCGCGTTTGCGGCCGTCGCGCCCCAAGTCGTGGAAGCAGAAATGATCGCCAAAGTCACAAACGTCCGGCTCTTCAGTTGCCACATCGGATTGCCACCGCCCTTGGCATCGTCGCGACGAACGTGAGCGCCGGTTCGTCTGAAAAAAGTTCAGTTGATCAATCGGGCTGATAGGGAGCGAAGAATATCCCGCGGAAGAATCCCTCGCGCTTGTCCTTGTCCGACACCGGCTGAGCCTGCCCTGTGCCCACGTTAAGCGTCTTCTCCGGTAGCGCCTCGACGCGGTTCCACCAGCCGCCGCCGAGCGCCTGATAAAGCGCCGCCGTATCTGACAGTCGGGCAGCGCGCGCCTGCACCACCTGAATGGTCGCCTGTAGATAGGTCTGCTGCGCATTGAGCAAAAACAACTCATCGGAAAGGCCAAAATGCACCTGTTGTAGCGACAGGTCGAGGCTGATCTTGGCGGCGCGCTCGAAATCGCGCGCCGCTTTGAGCGCATCCGCGTCGTTTTGCAGGGCCCGCAGCGAGTCAGTGACGTTTTGCACGGCGCCAATCACAGTGCCGCGATAAGTCCAGGCCGTGGCGTTATAGGTATCCTTGGACGCCTGAATCAGGTGAAAGAAGGTGCCGGCGTCGAACAAGGTCTGCGTGGCGTTCCCCGCGAGCGTGAAGAACGCATTCTGCGGCGCGAGCAGGCCGGCGATCGCGGTATTCATGTAGCCGACATTTCCGTTGATCGTAAAGTTCGGCAGCGCGTTGGCGATGGCGACGCCGATCTGCGCACTTGCCGAGTGTAATTGCTCTTCCGCCATGCGCACGTCAGGGCGTTGCTCGATGAGCTTGGAAGGCAGGCTGACCGGTAAATCGGTCGGCAATTGCAAATCCGCGAGCGTGAACCTCTCGCGCGGTTCCTCGCTGGTATACACGCCCGCCAGGGCCGACAGCAGGTCCCGGTTCTGTTGTAGCGCCTTGCGCAGCGGCGGTAGCGTCGCCACGACCTGCGCTAGGGCGGCTTCCTGCGCGGCGACGGCGAGGCGGTCGGCGTAGCCAGTTTCCAGCTGCTTGCGCAGGATGCCGAGCATTTTGGTATTGATGCCGATGAGCTGCTCGGTCGCGTCGATCTGTCCCCGCAGCGAAGCCTCGGTAATTGCTGCGATGGCGATATTCGACACCAGGGTCAGGTAAGCCGCCTCGACCTGGAAGCGTTGGTTGTCGGCTTGCGCCTGTAATGATTCGACCGTGCGCCGATTAAGCCCCCAAATATCCAATGTGTAAGATATCTGTAGCTGTGCGGTATGCAGCGCGTACACGTTGGCGCCCGAGTTGGGAATTGGAGCCAGCGCGGCGGAGGTTTGATTGTAGGTCGGATTGAAATTGGCCTCGACGAGCGGAAAATATTTTCCCTCCTGGGCGTAGACGGCTTGATTCGCCGCCCGCAGCGTTGCCATCGCCGATTGCAGTGTAGGATTGTTTTTTAGCGACCGCTCGATCAGAGCATTGAGCGCCCGCGACCTGAACAGTCGCCACCAATCTTGCGGAATGTCGCGACCCTGCACGAAATGCTGCGATTGTCCGGTCGGCGAATCCGTCGACGATGTGGTCGGCTGCAGCGGCTCCTTGGTGTAGCGAGTGACGTCTGGTGCGCCCGGATGGAGAAAGTCCGGACCGACCGCACAGCTTGTCAAAAAGATCGCAGCCGCTAGCGCGACGGCAGCTTTGGAAAAGCGCCTTACTGACTGACCGGACATGTTAGCGGCAACGCCGTCTGCAATGAACGTTTTGACCGAGCGCTGCGATCCCCCGTGATCGCCAATGCCGTTTATTATTTCCTATTTGAGTAGTGTTGGCTGTGCTCGCCGCGCCACACTGAGAATTATTCAGTGTTTATTTTTTATTCACGGCGATTACGCGCGAACTGTGATCTTTCACAGTAAAAACCGAGACTTCTCACAGTGAACAACGGAAAGCTTTTGTGATCGAATACGCTGCGAATCTGAGCGCGCGCATGCCCGCTCTCGGCCTTCATGCGCGTATTGGGTTCCCCAGTAATTTTGCGCGCGAGTCCGCCCAAATGTCATAACGAAGGTGCATTATGGAAATCCGCAAAACCCCATTGACACTCAGCGCAGCTGTCGCGGCCGCACTATTGATCCTCGTCGGCGGCGCCTATTTGGTGGGACACATCGGTGACTGGTTGGAATCTGGACTCGATGCGGCAAGCACCGATGCGAAAGCCCAGGAGAGCAATTTAAGGATCGTAGAGCCGACTTACGCAACGAGCGTGACGCTCAGTGACAAGCAATTGACCTCGGTCAAGGTCGAACCGGCCGGAGAGCATGAGTTTCCAGTCGAGAAAACTGCCGTCGGCAGCATCGACTTCAACGAGGACATGACCGTCCAAATCTTCACGCCATATCAGGGGAAGATCATCGCATTATACGCCCAGGTCGGCGACGAGGTGAAAAAGGGTCAAATCCTTTTCACCATCGACAGCCCAGACCTGCTGCAGGCAGAGTCGACTTTGATCGCCGCGGTCGGGGTCATGGATCTGACCACCCGCAATCTGGCGCGCGTGCAAGAGCTCTATAAGACCCTCGCGGTATCGCAGGCAGTTGTGGAGCAGGCCGTTTCCGACCAGATGACCGCCGAAGGCAATCTGCGCGCGGCGCGCGATTCAGTGCGCATCTTCGGCAAGTCCAACGCCGAAATCGATCGCATTGTCGCCGAGCGAACGGCAGACCCGACCCTTGTCGTGCCGAGTTCGATTGACGGCCGCGTTACCGCGCGAAATGGCCAACCCGGGCTCTTCGTCCAACCCGCCAATCCCCCGGCACCCTATTCGGTGGCTGACATCTCGACCATGTGGATGTTGGCGAATATCGCCGAGAGCGACGTTGCCGCCTTGCGTGTCGGTCAAGAGGTCAAAGTCTCGCTCCTGGCCTATCCTGGCAAAGTCTTCAACGGCCGAATTTGGTCGATTGATGCAATGGTCGATCCGAACACGCATCGCATGTTGGTCCGGTCGGCGATCGATGATCCCGATCACCAATTGCGGTCCGGGATGTTCGCCACTTACGTGATCCGCACCGGCGACCCGGTGCGCTCGCTAGCTATCCCGCTCGATGGCGTGGTCCGCGAAGGCGACGGTACGAATACGGTCTGGGTTACGGCCGACCGTCGGAAGTTCAGCCAGCGCGTCGTCACCACCGGCATGCAGAACGGCGGCTACCGACAGATTCTCGAAGGCTTACAGCCGGGCGAATTGGTGGCGACCGACGGCGCGGTGTTCTTGAGCAACATGGTGCTCATCGGTCAAGGCGGCAGCTAAGCGCCGCCCAATTCGTTCGCCGTGCGACTAACCGGGCGCAAAACGACTAAGCGAACGGCGCTGGGCGCATGACGGTACAGAACTAGAAGGGAATTAGCTGTGCTGAAGGGAATTCTCACGTTTGGCCTGAGCCGCCGCCCCATCATTCTGCTGGGAGTGCTGGTTTTCTTCTGTGCCGGCATGATTGCATTTACGAAACTGAACATCGAGGCCTATCCCGATCCGGCGCCGACGATTCTGGAAATCACCGCGCAGGCCGGCGGATTATCCGCCGAGGAGATGGAGCGTTATTACACCATCCCGATGGAAGTCGGTCTTTACCCGACGCCGGGCATCGACAACATCCGCTCAACCTCGTTCTACGGCCTGTCCTTTGTCCGTGTGACCTTCAAATACGGCGTGGATTTCTATTTCGCCCTCACCCAGACCAATATCAGTCTGACGCAGAACGTCTCGCTGCCGGCAAATCAGGTTCCCAGCATTAATATGTCGAGCGTGAACTGCGAGATCTTTCGCTACCAGGTCGCCGGCCCGCCGCATTACGGACTGACCAATCTGCGCACCGTGCAGGACTGGATCGTGCTGCGCCGCTTGTTTACCGTACCCGGCGTCGTCCAGGTGAACTCCTGGGGTGGCACCACCAAGCAAATGAACGTCGACGTCGATCTGAACAAGCTCGACGCCTACGGCATCACGATACCCCAGATCATCGCGATGGTCGGCAATGCCAATGTCAATGTGGGCGGTCGCGAGATTCTGCTCGGCCAGCAATCGGTCAATATCCGCGGTATCGGCTTGGTCGACGATGGCGGTGCCGAAGATTTGACCAAGGGTTACCACACCGAGGATGTCGAGAACATCGTTCTCAATCAGGTCAACGGCGTTCCCGTCTTGGTGAAGGACGTCGCCAAGGTTTCCATCGGCTACGTGCCGCGGCTCGGCATCGCCGGTCTCGATGATCAAGACGACGTGGTGATGTCTATCGTCGTGATGAACCGCACCATGCACACCAACGACGTGTTGCCGTTGGTCGAGCGCGAAGTCGAGAAAATGAACAATGACGGGTCATTGCCGCCGGGGGTGAAGGTCGTCCCCTATTATGACCGCGGCGCGCTCGTCAAAGTTACCACCCACACGGTTCTACATAACCTCGTATTCGGGTGTCTGCTGGTCTTCTTCATCCAATGGATTTTTCTCGGCAATCTCCGCAGCGCCATTATCGTCGGCGTGAATATCCCATTCGCGCTGTTCTTCGCCGTCATCATGCTGGTGGCCACCGGAGAGGAAGCGAATCTTCTCTCCGTGGGAGCCGTCGATTTCGGCATCATTGTCGATTCGGCGGTGATCCTGGTCGAGAACATATTCCGTAATTTCCAATCGCGCGCCGAAGCAAGGCAATCGGTGCTGGCGCAGCTTGCCGACGAAACTTGGGGCGCGGACCCAACCCGGGAAAGGCCTGGGCACCAAAACACATGGACCGACCGCCTGCGCATGATTTTGGTCAGCGCGCTGCAAGTCGACAACGCGATCTTCTTCTCGTCGCTTATTACAGTTGCCGCCTTCGTTCCACTTTTCACCATGCGGGGCGCCGAAGGCGCCATCTTTGGTCCCATGGCGCGAACCTACGGCTATGCGCTCGCCGGCGCGTTGCTGGCGACCTTCACGATCACGCCGACGTTGGCGTCCTACATGTTGCCCGAACATGTCAACGAAGCCGAAACGATCTTCGTGCGGGCGCTGCGCTTCGTCTACACGCCGGTGCTGCATTGGTCGCTGGCTCATCGCAAGTCGATGCTGGCGATCGGGTTGGTTTTTCTCGCCCTCATCGGATTGCTGGGCACACAGCTCGGCAGCGAGTTTCTGCCGCATCTCGAAGAAGGCAATATGTGGATCCGCATCACGTTGCCGCCGTCGACCGGATTGGAGTCCGGCACCCCGGCAACACGAAAATTCCGCGAGATCCTGCACCGCCATCCGGAGATCATTACGGTGGTGTCGCAGCATGGCCGTCCAGATAACGGCACCGATGCATCGCCGTTCTTTAATGTAGAGATATTCGCGACCCTGACGCCTTTTGACACCTGGCCAAGGGGTTTAACCAAGGACAAATTGATCGCGACCCTGATTCAAGAATTCACCGACGAAGTGCCCGGGTCGAGCTTCAACTTCTCGCAATATATAGAGGACAACCTCGAAGAGGGGATGTCTGGGGTCAAGGGCGTCAATTCGCTCAAGATCATCGGCCCCGATCTGGCCGTTCTGGAGAAGCTCGCTACCCAGGCTCAGGCCGAGATGATGAAGATCCGCGGCATGACCGACGTCGGAATTTTCCACGTCCTCGGTCAGCCCAACCTCAACGTCAAGGTGGACCGTGACAAGACGGCCCGCTACGGCCTCAATACCGGGGATGTAAACACCGTCATTCAGGCGGCGCTCGGCGGCACGGTGGCGAGCACGCTTCTGGAGGGCGACCGGCAATTTAACATTACGGTTCGTCTCGCTGGGGAATACCGCAAGACCCTTGAATCGGTCGGCGACGTCAGGGTCGGCTACACCAACGCCGCCGGCACCACCTCCTACATTCCCTTGCGCGAACTCACCACAACCACGCTCGATAACGGCGCGGCCTACATCTATCACGAGAGCAGCCAGCGCTACATTCCGATCAAGTTCACCACCCGTGGCCGCGACCTTGGCAGCACGGTCGCCGAAGCAAAGCAGCGGATCGCGGAGAACATCAAGCTGCCGCCCGGATACCGTATGGTTTGGGCCGGTGAATTCGAAGAACTTGAGCTCGCTCAGAAGCGGCTCGAAATCGTGGTCCCGATCAGCCTTGGGATCATTCTCGTCCTGCTCTACGGCCTGTTCGGTTCGTTGCGAGACAGTCTGCTCGCCCTGGCCGGGATTCCGTTCTCGGTCGCTGGCGGTGTCGTCGCGCTCTATTTGACCGGATTGGACTTCAGCATTTCGTCCGCCATCGGCTTCATTTCGTTGTTCGGCGTGTCGGTGATGGACGGCATCCTGATGATTACTTACTACAATTGGGTCAGGCGCACCGGCATGGAAGCCGTCGAGGCCATGGCGCACGCCGCCGAGCAACGGATGCGGCCGATGCTGATGACCGCGATGTCGGCCTGCATCGGACTGTTCCCCGCAGCCTTGTCGACGGCCATCGGAAGCCAAGTGCAACGACCGCTCGCAACCGTGGTGGTGGGCGGCATGCTGGTCGGACCGGTCATGTTGCTTGTCGTAGTGCCGGCGGTCCGGATGCTGTTCCTAGGCCGCGAAGGTGGTCCCGAAGCGGCGAACCGGGGCGGGCCGGGCGGCCAGCTTGTGCCAGCTGAATAAGGTATTAGGTCTGGGGGAAATTTCCCCAACTGACGTGCCGAATTTGTTGCCGTTTCAGATGAGCGATACCGGAACTCTTCGATCCCGCGTGGTCTTCATGAATGAAGACCACGCCAACCGGAACCGATGGGCTATCAGCGTCGCGTTCGCGTTGCTGCTGCATGGCGCGATCGCGGGAGCTGTGCTGAATTGGCATAATTTACTTAATCCGGCGAGACTTGGTGACCCCTTTATCATTGATTTGTTGCCGTTGCCGGACGCGTCTGCTCCGCCGCCGAGCGAGTCTCAGCCTGCATCCCTTGTCAATAACGACGAGATACTGCCGTCCGCATCCGAACGAGTTGTCACCAACGCGCCGGACGCGACCGCACCGGGGATTATTGCGGTGTCAAGGGGTGACGGACAGGATAATAGTACGGAAAACACGGTCGGCGCCGGCGGAGGCGCCTCATACGTCGCTCCGAACAACGGGCGCGCCGGCGGCCAACCTGAGGCCAGCTACCCAGCGACCAGCCTCCCGATCACCAGCGCCCCGACCATCAGCGTCCCACTCATCGTCGCCGCGCCCGCTAGCGCCCCGGCCACCATCGCGCCGACCTCAAGCGCCCCGGCCACCGGTCACCCGACCACCGGCGTCCCGATCGTCAGCGCTCCGACCGCCGTCGCCCCGACCGCCGGCCACCCAAGCACCAGCTACCCAGCCACGAGCATGGAAAACAGCCCTATCGACGCGAGCATGGCGCCAAGTTCGCATTCGAACAAAACTGCCACGGGAATAGCTCAGAGTAAACGGATCGTCCTGCTCCGGCCGTCGAAGCTTGCCAGCCAGTTTCAGCATGCTCGCAATTCGAGTATGGCGCACGGCCCCGCGACAACGACGAATGCCGTCGGTGCTCACGTGCAGGACCGGGTAAGGGCCGCGCTCGCCAGGGGAACGATCAGCGCAGCGGCCAGGAGCGGCATCGGCAGTGGTGTGATGGCACCAGGTATGGTTGGCGGCGGCACTGGCTCTTCCGATGGCGTCACGAAAAACGCCATTGGCGCGACTGTACCAATTCATCCCGGTTTGACGAATGCCGGCGCGTCCAAGATAGGACCAACGACAAGTCCAAACGCTGCCGTAGGGTCTGCCGGCCTTATGACAAACCGTTCGGCGCTCAACGGTCAGACTATGGTCCATCCCGGCTCGGGCACCACCGTTCTCGGCGGCCCGACGCAAATAAGACAAACAAACCTAAACACCGGCGTCCTCAGTGGAAACATGTTCCACCCCAGACATCAGTGACTAAAATCATTCTGATGTTCGTTCCCGCGGCGGCAGCGGAACGTTCGAAGGGATGTGCTTCTGCACTTCCAGAATATTGATCGTCTTGCCATTGCTCAGGATTATGTCGCCGGGCTTCTGATCCGCCGCGCAGGGGCCGAGCCTTTTGGCTTCCATCGTCATGATCATCTTGCCGCCCGGAAGATTCTCGCCTTGCGATGTCACGGTCATCGTATAGGCGCTATCCAAGCTGCCGGTAACGACCGAGTGCGCCGTCGCGGTCTTGCCGCCAATCGTGCAGGTCGAGTCGATCGTGGTCGAATTCTCGGAGCTTTGCACCTCGCGTTTGGGGCAGACCGCCAGCGAATACGGCCCAGCGATCGATTGCATCATCTGGTCGGTAGTGGCGTCGATGCATTGCCGGATCACCTGGGCCGGAGCGTTGCGGCTGTCGATGCTCGTCTTGACTTCCCACAAACCTGGTTTGCGCGACGGCAAGTCGTCCGCTTGCGCCAGCGACGCGCAGATCAGGACAAAAATCGAAGTCACTCCGACAAATCGCATGCAATACTCCTGCGTTCGGCAGTCTAAGCAAAGCGAACGGGCGGCCAATATGGCATTTGAAACAGCTCGCGGTTGTGGCGACGAGCGGAACGATTTCCCTTCAACGGAGCCAAACAAGATTACATTGAGCTGGTGTCATGGTTCGATCAGACCGCTTGCAGCGGCTTTGATCGCCGCCTCGGTCCGTGTCGCCGCCCGTAGCTTGATGCGGGCATTATCGATGTGAAAATCAACCGTGCGTTTGGATAGCCGCATTTTGCGGGCGATTTCAATGGATGTCTTGCCGCGTGACACCCAGGTGAGAGCTTCGCTCTCGCGCTTGTTCAGCTCCGCAAGCTTCGGCCCCAATTTGGTACGTGCGACGCCAGCAAGCCTAGCCTCGATGATGAAGGAAAGACGATCAAAATCGATTGGTTTGGTGACATAGTCGTCGGCACCGAGCTGGCGCCCCTTGAGTTCACTTTCGCGATCAGTGAGTGCAGTCAGAAATACGAAAGGTATGTGTCCCAGCCGGGGAGCGATCTCGTTGAGCCGCTCCAGCACTTCAAAGCCGGTCATGGCCGACATGCCGACATCGCACAGGACCAAGTCCGGCGTGGCCCGCATGATGGCCATCAGGCCCTCTTGCCCGCCGTAAGCGATGCTGACATTGAAACCGCGATCGGCCAGCTCTTCCGCGATCAGCCCGGCAATCCCGAGATCATCTTCAATGCACAGGATCTTCCTGTCGGCATGTACCATGCGGCCCCGCTCCGGAGCAGATGGCATCGGCCAGGCGACTCGATCACCATCGTCGCGCCAGACGTAACGAAATCATGTCCATGCGATAAACTGTGATGAGTCGCAGAAGATAGTGTGATTAATCCAAGGTCTGTGATTAATAACAGTAGACGCACAGCGAAAAAATGGCCATTTCACAAAGGATTATGATGATTCTATTGTGATTTATCCATGTCGCCACGCATGACCAGCGCCGCTCGCACGATAGCAGGCGCCTTGGCGCTGATTGCCGTTGCGGCTGCCGCCTATGGCGGATGGCGCTTTAGTCAAAATTCGCATGCCGAGCTTGGGCCGACGAGAGCCAACGCGGAGCAAAGCGATGGATCACGCGCGAATACGCGCGATCCCAACAGCATCGACCTTTCCGATTCGCAGCTCGCATCGGTC
>Ga0187784_10005521_pt1 | contig 10208 bp, 9 predicted proteins | sample 1015_SJ02_MP15_2_FD_132964 | JGI IMG/M metagenome (GOLD analysis project Ga0187784, IMG submission 132964) | Tropical peat soil microbial communities from peatlands in Department of Meta, Colombia - 1015_SJ02_MP15_20_MG | ecosystem: Environmental > Terrestrial > Soil > Wetlands > Peat | place... | reverse complement strand
TGATCTCGACGATAAGCCGCCCGGCCACTCCGGGACGCGAGCGCAGCAGCGAGGCCAGCGCCGACCACCAGTCGGGATCGGTCGTCGATCCCGCAGACACATTGACGCTTGCCGTCAAGGCGGGCGCGGCCGCCAGCTCATCGATCACCAGCTCGAGCACGCGGTGATCGAGCAGCCGCACGAGTCCGAGACGTTCGGCGACCGGGACCACCTCGCTCGCACCGAGCATGCTGCCGTCGGGGCGGCGAACGCGCATCAGGCACTCGTAGAAGACCGGCTTGCGATCGATCGCCGTGACTATGGTGTCATAAACGAGGGCAATGCGCCGCTCATTGAGTGCGGCGATGATCTCGTCGGTCGCGCGCGCGTTCTCTCGGCGGATGGCCTCGCGCTCGACATTGGGTCGATAGGGCAGGAATGAGCCGCGGCGTCGCGCCTTCGCCGCGTCCAGCGCCTCCTGGGCGCGTGCCAGCATCTCGGCGACGCCTCGGGCGTGACGTGGCGCTGTCACCCCGCCGATCGTTACAGTCACGGCAACCGGCCCGGCACTCGTGGGCACCGTCTCGTCGCGAACGCCCACGATCAGGCGCTCGGCGGCGACCGCCATATCATCGGCCGTGCAATCGGTCAGCACGATCCCGAATGTGCTGCCGCAGTAGCGACCGAGCGCGTCCTTGCCGCGCATCCGCGGGCGGATACGGCCGGCTACTGCAGCAATGACCTGATCGCCGATGTCGAAGCCATGGGACTCGTTGATGCGATGCAGATCGTCGACGGTGACCAGTAGGAACCCGCAGGACGATCGAAATTGCAGCGTTTCGTCGAAGGTCTTTTCGAGGACCTCGAGCAGATGGCGGCGGTTCAATTCGCCGGTGAGATCGTCGTAGCGGGCGAGAAAATTCAGTCGCTTCTCGCGTTCGTGGCGCTCGGTGATGACGCGCACGATTCCATGGGCGCGCAGCGGTCTGCCGTCGGCACCGGCGAACCAGCGGCCGGTATCTTCCAGCCAGAGTTTTGCTTCCAGGCGCGGGTCGGGCCGAAGCGCGTATTGAATCTGGTAGCCGACCCCGCGGCCGTCATCGCGTTGGCCGGCCTGCATGACCGCGTCGAAGCGCGTCTTCCCGCCGCCGGCTTCGAGAAGCTGGGCAAAGCCACGGCCGGTCGAGACCACCGCGATATCGCCGATGGACAGCACTTCGCGCGCATTCGGGCTCCAGACGAGGGCGTCGGCCGCGATGTCCCATTCGTAGAAAGCCTCACCGACCGAGGCTGCGATTTCGGCGGCATCGAGCGAACGGGCGCTTCCCGCGCCCTCGGCCGGCCGAAGCTCCGGATATGACTTTTGCGGACCGCCGCTGCTCAGGGTTGCCTCGCTTGGGAACGGCTGCACGCCGCGGGCGCTGCAGCAAAGGGCTGGCTCGGTGCCAATGTACCGGCACACCCTAAAGGATCAGGAAACCTCGCGGTCGTCGGCGCGTTACCTTTGTGGACGCCGACGGCCCGTACGGCACGCCGCTTGCGATCTGTCCGGCAGCGGACGCAAACGTCCGATTTCGGCACAGGAGCCCTGGTGAGCACAGCCTTGATCCCCCTGGCAAACGAGCGGCCCGGCTCCGCCGCGGCTCAGACCCCGGCTCCGGCCCGGGCGGACTTCGTCGCGCAACTTATCGCCACCGCCAGCAGGGCGCCGCAGACGCGAACACGCCGCCGCGCCGAACCCGGCGAAGCCGTGGCGGCTTATCGGCTATCGAGCCAGCCGCCGACGATATCGACGCACAAATTGTCGCGCTCGCTCTGAAATCGAAGGTCACGTGGACCGTTCGGTTTCGACTTCCACCCGCCGCTGCGAGCTGCGGACGCTGACGATGAACCCGGCGAGCACGTCGACCAGGGCGATGATCACGAGCAGAAAGAACGTCGACGTACCGGCCTTCCGCACCAGTAGAAATTCCACCAGCATCCCGACAAACAACAGCAACGCCAGAATGTGATCCATGATCGACCGCATTCCGATGCGCGTCGCCTTTATGATTTCGACCCAGAGCAGGAGAATGGAAAAAGCCAAAAGGATGTCCTCCCAGGTCAGTTTCCAATCCTGCTCGGACATCATGCGGATGGAAGCCGCCTGGCTGGTCCAGAACTCGTCCGGCAAGTTGAATATGAACGCGACGATGTTGTAGATGACGAAGGGAATTAGGAGCAAAGGAAAGCCAAGAACGAACACGGCGCGTCCCTCATTGTTTGCCGCACGCGCTCGATACCCGCATGGGCTCGTCGCCCCAACTTACCCGACCCGCCGAACGGGCTCCGGCGAGTGACGCCGCGTCTTTCCGCCCGTGCTCCGGCCGACGAGCCCCTTTTCTACAATGCTACGCCTCGGTCACGCCTCGGTCTTTGTCTTCAGCACCTGCCGGCCGCGATACATTCCGGTCTTCAGATCAATATGGTGCGGCCGGCGCAGCTCGCCGGAATCCTTGTCCTCGACGTAGGTTGGTTGCTTCAGCGCATCGGCGGAACGGCGCATGCCGCGCTTCGATGGTGATATTTTCCTCTTCGGCACGGCCATGGCGGCGCACTCCTGGTGTTCGGCGTCTTAAGATCGCTGTTCCGGAACCCGCGCGTTCACGTTTTCGCGTGCTGAGCCGCGGAAAGCCGCGCTTATAAAGGAATGCCCGCTAACATTCCAGGGGTCAGCGGCAAACCGGCGGGCCACGCCCGGCGGACAATTGTCGACCGGCGCGACCTCGACGCCCGACCGCTCGGGCGCCTGCATGGGCGCTCCAAGCTCAGCCGCCGTCAAAAACCTTGTTCTGTTCATCGGCGACGCCACACTGCTAAGGAAATTGGACGCGAACGCAGGCATCGAGTGCCGGATGAGCGGCGGCGCGGCGCTCATAGAGCGCGGCAAGGTGGCGAACCAAGCCGCTCGGATGGCGCGCACTGCGCTTGACCGGGTTGGGCAGAATCGCCGCAAGTTCGGCCGCCTCACGGTCGGTAAGATCGCGTGCCGGTTTTCCGAACGCCCACTGCGCGGCCGCCTCGGCGCCAAACCGGCCGTCGGGGCCCCACTCGGCGATGTTGAGGTAGATTTCGAGCACCCGCCGTTTCGGCAGTACCAGGTCGATCCAAAGCGCCAATGGAATCTCCAAGGCCTTGCGGACGAAGCTGCGCCCGGGCCAAAGGAACAGATTCTTGGCCGTCTGCTGCGTGATGGTCGAACCGCCACGCGCTTCGCCGATGTCGTCGGCCTTAGCCAAGGCCTCGCGCATCGCGCCGAGGTCGATGCCATGGTTGCGGCAGAAGCTGCCATCCTCGGCGACGATCACCGCCCGCGGCAAGGCCGGCGTGATGCGGTCGAGTGGAACCGATATCCGATCGACACGCGCCCCGGTCGCCCAGCGCCAGAGCATCGGCGTCGAGACCGGCGGTACGAAACGGTAAAACGGCGCGACCAAGTAGGGCAGCAGAAGGAGCGCGAGCGCTCCACTAGCAATCCCGCGCAACCAAGGCCGGCACGCCAGCCATAACGAAGACGCATTCATCCGCCGCGCGCGGCGGGAGGAGCCTATGTTGGCGGCGGACGGATTTTCCAGGCTTCGCATCGCGACCGGGCGCATTGCGAGATGCGAGGCTGTCTTAGTCTCGCGCATAGCCGATCAGCGGTCGCTTCTTGCGTCCGAGCAGGATTGCAAGCATCGCGACGACGCCGAGGACGACCCAGGTCGGCAACTCGAAAACCGTCTGCATATAGGGGTCCCAGGCCCACGCGGTCTTTTGCTTCAACCAGGCTTGCACCGCATTGAGGCTGCTCTGGTCGACAATAGCCCACGCTTCGGCGACTTTGAGATACACCAGATGCTGATTGGCGATGGATTTCTCGCCATCGTAAACCAACACGACAAAGCCAGCCGCCAGCAACAACAGGCCGATGAACCGCAGCAGAAATCTGATCATGTCCGTGCCGGCAGGCTGGGGAGAGGCAACCGACGTACGGCCGTCCTTTGCGCCGCTCGGCCCGAGGGCCTAGCCGCGAAACATGACGGCGCCATAAAGCGATGCGTGCGCGTAGTTACTCCGGCTGCTCGACCTGTTCAATGCAGCGTCCGCTCGGCACCCCCGGGCCGCTACCGGCCGCGCATGCGGCCGCCGATCCCTTGAGTCCATGCGGCCGGTTCCGCTAACCTGACCTCCGCCCTTTCGCTTCGACCGCTTCGAACCTCAGCAAGGAATTGGAATGGCTCCCAAAATCGGAGACCGGCAGAACCGGCCGACTTTCACCGACCAGGAAGCTTTGCTGTTTCACAGCCAAGGTCGACCGGGCAAGCTCGAAGTGATGGCGACCAAACCCATGGCGACGCAGCGCGACCTTTCCCTCGCGTATTCGCCGGGCGTCGCCGTTCCGGTGCTGGCGATCGCCGAGGACGAGAGCCGAGCCTACGACTACACGACCAAGGGCAATTTCGTCGCAGTGATCACCAACGGCACCGCCATTCTCGGCCTCGGCAACCGCGGCGCACTGGCCGCCAAGCCGGTCATGGAAGGCAAGTCGGTGCTGTTCAAGCGCTTCGCCGACATCGATTCCATCGATCTCGAGGTGTCGACCGAAAATGCCGACGAATTCGTCGACTGCGTCAAGTTGCTCGGCAAAGGCTGGGGCGGGATCAATCTTGAGGACATCAAGGCTCCGGAATGCTTCATCATCGAGCAGCGGCTGCGTGAACTCCTCGATATCCCGGTCTTTCACGACGACCAGCATGGCACGGCCATCATTGCTGCCGCCGGGCTGATCAACGCGCTCGAAATCACCGGTCGCGAGATCAAGACCACAAAGCTCGTGTGCAACGGCGCCGGCGCCGCCGGCATCGCCTGCCTCGAACTGTTGCGTGCGATCGGCTTTCGCCCGGAAAACCTGGTGCTCTGCGATACCAAGGGGGTCATCTATGAGGGCCGCCGCGAGGGCATGAACCAGTGGAAGTCGGGCTTTGCCGTCAAGACCCAGGCCCGTACGCTCGCCGAGGCGTTAGTCGGCGCGGACGTATTCTTCGGTCTTTCGGCGAAGGGCGCGGTCACGCAGGCCATGGTGAAGGAGATGGCCGACAAGCCGATCATCTTCGCCATGGCCAATCCGGATCCCGAAATCACGGTCGAGGACGTGGCTGCCGTGCGCTCGGACGCCATCATGGCGACCGGCCGTTCCGACTATCCCAACCAAGTCAACAACGTGCTCGGTTTTCCCTACATTTTCCGTGGCGCGCTCGACGTGCGCGCCCGGGCGATCAACATGGAGATGAAGATCGCGGCCGCGCGGGCGCTCGCCGAGCTGGCGCGCGAGGACGTGCCCGACGAGGTGGCGGCGGCTTACGGCGCGCGGCCGAAATACGGCCCCGAATACATCATTCCCGTCCCATTCGATCCCCGGCTGATCTCCCACATACCGCTGGCAGTGGCGAAGGCGGCGATGGATTCCAAGGTGGCGCGGCGGCCGATCGTCGACATGGAGGCCTACCGCCAGCAGCTGCGCAGCCGACGCGATCCGATCGCCGGCGTGCTGCAGCGGGTATTCGAGCGCCTGCGCCGGCAGCCGCGGCGCGTGGTGTTCGCCGAGGGCGAGGAGGAGCAGGTCATCCGCGCCGCGGCGAGTTTCGTTCATCAGGGGCTCGGCTCGGCACTGCTGGTCGGTCGCGAGGAACGCGTGCGCGAAACCGCAAACGCCCTCGGCGTCGAATTGGGCGGCGGAATCCGGATCATCAATGCCCGCCTGTCGCAGCGCAACGCCGCCTATGCGGCCTATCTGTACGAGCGGCTGCAGCGCCGCGGCTTTTTGCAGCGCGATTGCCAGCGCCTGGTGAACCAGGACCGCAACCATTTTGCCTCGTGCATGGTCGCTCTCGGCGACGCCGACGCCATGGTCACCGGCGTGACCCGCAACTTCTCGGTCGCACTCGACGATGTGCGCCGCTGCATCGATCCGAAGCCGGGCCACCGGGTGATCGGGGTCTCGCTCGTACTCGCCCGCGGCGGGCGCACGGTGCTGGTCGCCGACACGGCGGTGACCGAAATGCCGGACGCCACGGATATCGCCGAGATCGCGATCGAGGCGGCTCATGTCGCACGCTCGCTCGGCTACGAGCCGCGGCTTGCGCTTCTCGCCTTCTCGACATTCGGGCAGCCGCTGGGCGAGCGTTCCGAGCGGGTGCAAGAGGCGGTGCGGCTTCTCGACCGCCAGCGCGTCGACTTCGAGTACGATGGCGACATCGCGGCCGACGTAGCGCTGAACATGGAGCTGCGCGAGGCCTACCCGTTCTGCCGCCTGTCCGGACCGGCCAACGTTCTGGTCATGCCGGCCCTTCACTCGGCCTCGATCTCGACCAAGCTGCTTAGGGAGCTGGGTGGCGCCACCGTCATCGGCCCGATGCTGGTCGGGCTCGATCGCTCCGTACAGATCGTGCCGCTCTCCGCCAACGACGCGGCGCTCGTCAACATGGCGGCACTCGCCGCCTTTAACGTCAGCGGGTAAGCATGGAAAAGCGCAAGCTTGGGACTTCGGGGCCGGAAGTCTCCCTGGTCGGTCTCGGTACCAACAATTTCGGCGGCCGCATCGACCTCGAGGCTTCGCGCCGCGTGGTCGACCGAGCGTTCGAACTCGGCGTCACGCTGATCGACACCGCCGACATCTACGGGAACAGAGGCGGCTCCGAGGAGGTTTTGGGACAACTCCTCGGATCGCGGCGCAAGGACATCGTGCTGGCGACGAAATTCGGCATGGCCATGGACGATGCCGGCAAGCTCAAGGGCGCGTCGCGGGCCTACATCATGCAGGCGGTCGAAGGGAGTCTGCGGCGCCTGCGAACCGACTGGATCGACCTCTATCAAGTACATCAGCCCGACCCGAGCACGCCGATCGAGGAGACGTTGCGCGCGCTCGACGGTCTGGTGAAGGCCGGGAAGGTCCGCTACATCGGCTGTTCCAACTTCTCGGCCGCACAAGTCGAAGAAGCGCAATCCACCGCCAAGCGGCTCGGGCTCGCCTCCTTCGTTTGCTGTCAGGACGAATACAGTCTGATCGCCCGCGATCTGGAAAAGGATCGCATCGGCGTCATGCGCAAGCACGGCTTGGGCCTGTTGCCGTTCTTTCCGCTCGCCAGCGGTCTGCTGAGCGGCAAGTATAAGCAGAGCGCACCGTTCCCGGCCGGCTCGCGCCTCGCCGACCCACCGCGCTTCGCCGAGCGGTTCATCAGTGCGCGTAACTGGCGCCTGGTCGAGGGGCTCAACGAGTTCCTCGCCCGGCGCGGACACACGCTGCTCGAACTGGCGATGAGCTGGCTCGCCGGCCGCCAGCCGGTGGGCAGCATCATCGCCGGCGCCACCCGGCCGGAGCAGGTCGAGCAGAATGTCGCCGCCGTCGGCTGGAAGCTCACACCCGACGAGATCGCCGAAATCGATCGCATTACCGCCTAACGCCTCTGCACAATTCGCGACCTGGCGATTCACGACCCTGAAACCTCTATCGAATAGCGTCCGCCGTCGCCCTTCGGCGCACGCTTACCTCGCAACTGCGGATGACGGATCGGCGGACAGTGATTGCACGCGACCCGCTCGCACTGGAAATTCGCGGCCTCGTCAAGCGCTTCGATCGGCCCGCCGTCGACGGCCTCGACCTGGCCGTGCGCAGCGGCGAATTTTACGCGCTGCTCGGCCCGAACGGCGCCGGCAAGACCACGACGTTGCGCATGGTCGCCGGCTTGCTGCGCCCCGATGCCGGCTCCATCCATGTCGCCGGCATCGATGCGCTCGCCGAGCCCGTAGCCGCCAAGCGCGTAATGGCCTGGATTTCCGACGAGCCGATGATCTACGACAAGCTTACGCCGCGGGAATATCTCGAGTTCGTCGCCGGGCTGTGGGGAATGGAGGCAGCGTCCGCGCAGGCGCACGCCGAAGAGCTGCTGGCCTGGCTCGATCTGGCGCCGCATGCGAACCAACTGTGCGAGGGTTTTTCGCGCGGCATGCGGCAGAAGGTGGCGCTGGCCGGGGCGCTGGTCCACGAGCCGCGGGTCATTGTTCTCGACGAGCCGCTGACGGGGCTCGATGCCGGTTCCGCCCGGCAGGTCAAGAACGTGCTGCGCGAACGCACGCGCGCCGGTGGCACAATCATCATGACCACGCACATCCTCGAAGTTGCCGAGCGCATGGCGGATCGCATCGGCGTTATCGCCCACGGCAAGCTCATCGCCGAGGGCACCCTTGACGAGCTGCGCCGTCAGGCGGACCGCGACGGCCGCGCATCCGCGAACACCGGCGCGAGCCTCGAAGACACTTTCCTCGCGCTCGTTGCCGAGCCGGCGGCCGCGGCGTGAAACTCAGCTTTGCCCAAGCGCAGCGGCCGGGCGCACCGGAACCTCCGTCTCCCCCGGCGGGCGGAGGCAAGATCGCCGGCGCGGTGGCGCTGTGATCCAACCCGGAACCGCCGTCTGGTTCGCTCGCCACGAGGCCCGCCTGGCCTGGCGCGATTGGATCGCGATGATGACGGCGGGCAAACGCGAGCGCTTGCGTCGCGTCGCCATCGGCTTCGTCGTCTTCGTGATCGTCATGCATGCCGTCGCCTATTCGCTGACCGGCCGCTTCGCCTCTGCCGCACCCGGCAAGACGATGCTGATCGCGATCAGCGCGACGCTTCTGCTGTCGTGGCTCCTGATGGTTTCACAGGCGATGGAATCGATCACGCGCGCCTTCTATGCGCGGTCCGATCTCGATCTGATCCTTGCCTCGCCGGTCGCGGTCGATAAATTGTTCGCAGTACGAACCGCCAGCATCGCGCTCGTGGTGGCCGCCATGGCGCTGCCACTCGCCGGCCCGTTCATCGACATGTTGGCTGTACGCGGCGGGTGGCGCTGGCTCGGCGCCTACGGCGTCCTCGTCGCTATGGGTGCTGCGGCGACATCGCTTGCCGTCGTGCTCACCGTCGGGCTGTTCCGCGCGCTCGGCCCCAAGCGAACGCGCCTTGCCGCGCAGGTCGTCGCCGCCGTGATCGGCGCCGCCTTCGTCATCGGCCTGCAAGTGGCGGCAATTCTGTCCTACGGAACCGTCTCACGCGCCACCTTGCTGCAGTCCCCGACCGTCCTCGCACTCAGTCCGGACGCCGACAGCATCGTCTGGTCGCCGGCGCGCGCGGTGTTTGGCGATCCGCTTGCGCTCGCTAGCGTACTCGCCTCGAGCTTTGTCCTGCTGGCCGCGGCGATTGCGTTCGTTGCGCCGCGCTTCGCCGACTACGCGGTTGCCGCAACCGGCTCTGTCGGTTCGTCGGCAAGCACGCGGCAGCCAGCGGTCGGCTTCCGCACCACCTCGCCGCGCGGCACGCTGCGCCGCAAGGAGTGGATCCTGCTGCGGCGCGATCCCTGGCTGGTGTCGCAAACGCTGATGCAGATGCTTTATCTCGTTCCGCCCGCGCTCTTGCTGTGGCGCAGTTTCGCCGCGGGCGGCGCCGGCACCTATGGCCTTCTGGTGCCGGTGCTGGTCATGGCGGCCGGGCAGCTTTCCGGCGGCCTCGCCTGGCTCACCATCTCGGGCGAGGATGCGCCGGACCTCGTCGCTACGGCGCCGGTACCGGAGCGCTTCGTCCTGCAGGCGAAAATCGAGGCGGTGCTCGGCATTATCGCGCTCGTCTTCATCCCGTTTGTCGCCATACTGGCATTCGGCTCGCCGTGGCATGCGCTCGTTACCGCCTGCGGCGTTATCATCGCGGCCGCGTCGGCGACCGCCATCCAGCTCTGGTTTCGTACTCAGGCCAAGCGCAGCCAGTTTCGCCGCCGCCAGATCTCCTCGCGCGTCGCAACCTTTGCGGAAGCGGCTTCTTCGATCGCCTGGGCCGCCACGGCGGCCGTTGCGGCAATCGACTTATTGCTCGCAATCGCCCCCGCGGTGATGGCGACGATCGTGCTCGTCGGCGCACGCTTTCTGCGCCCGCGCAATACCGCATGATCGTCCCGCTCCGCGTTTGCACGGGGCGAAGAATCAACCGACCGCGACCAGCAGGATGGCGATTTCGCTCACCTGCTCCAGTGCGCCCAGAACATCGCCGGTTTGGCCGCCAATCTGCTTCGCGCTCAAGCGTGCGACGAGCGCGACGAGGATCGCGACCACGACCAGCGCCAAAATCGCCGAGCCTAGGCCCAGCCCCATGGCGAGTATGAGAAAGCCCAGGACTGCCGCGA
>Ga0187784_10005520_pt1 | contig 10209 bp, 4 predicted proteins | sample 1015_SJ02_MP15_2_FD_132964 | JGI IMG/M metagenome (GOLD analysis project Ga0187784, IMG submission 132964) | Tropical peat soil microbial communities from peatlands in Department of Meta, Colombia - 1015_SJ02_MP15_20_MG | ecosystem: Environmental > Terrestrial > Soil > Wetlands > Peat | place... | reverse complement strand
GTGGATTTCGCGTAGGGGAGCTGCGTGAGGCCAGTGTTCCAGGTGTCGGGCGTGTAGACGCCGTTGTCGATGGTGGGATCGGGCATGTCGATGGGAAGAAGGTTCAGGCCGATTTCTTTGGCGAGGTGATCGCAGGGGCTGTTGCGGAAGTCATAGGCCGCGGCGGTGGAGTAGGGTTGGCCGTCGAATTCTTCCTGGTAGGCGTTGCCGCCGAAGTGGTCTTCCTTTTCGAGGAGCAGAAAATCTTTGCCGCGGAGGAAGTACGCAGCAGAGAGTCCGGCCATGCCGCCGCCGATGATGGCGATGTCAACGTTACGAGTGGCGTCGGGCTTGGGGAAGGAATGGCCGTCGCGGAGTTGATGGCAGACGGCGAAGTGTTCGCCTTCGATGTTGGCGGGGCGCGATTCGTCGCCAATAGGAATGAGCGCGTGATCGATGGGACATCCGGAGGCGATGGAACCGGCGATGGCGAACTTGATGAAGTCACGACGGGTGGGATTCATAAGTTTCAAAAGGTGGGAGGAGTATTGACCCACAGGAGCCAGGTTTCGGAGCGGCCGGGATTTTTCCAGCGATGAGGCGTGGAGCTCTCGAAGTAGAGGCTGTCGCCGGGACGGAGGCGGTAATGCCCTTGATGCTGGAGCCAAATTTCGAATTCGCCGCGAAGAACGTGGAGGAATACTTCGCCTTCATGGGAGTAAGATTCACCGCTGCCGCCGCCAGGTTTGATACGGAAGAGGTGCGGCTCCATGACGGTGTTGCCCCAGGCGAGAAGCTCCATGCGCACTTTGGAATTGCTTTCGAGGATTTTGCGTTCGGCGGGACGGACGAGAGTGGGGGCATCGCCGTTGGTGTCGAAAAGAGAGGCGAGGTTGGTTTTGTAGAAGCGCGCGATGCGGCGCAGCGTGGAGACGGAGGAACGCATCTGGCCGCGTTCCAGAGCGCTGAGGAACCCGACGGAGACACGAGTAGCGCGGGCGACTTGCGCGAGCGAAAGGCCGCGTTTAAGGCGTAGGCGGCGAAAGCGCTGGCCGGGAGATTGCCAAGCATCGGCGTGAACGACCGCGAGGCCTTTCCTTTTGAGCACGTGAACAATGGCGGCGGGATTGAGGCCGCGGGCGCGGCGCAGAAAAATGGCGCGCTGCAGGAGGCGAACATCGGATTCGGTGTAGAGACGATAGCGGCTCTCGGTGCGCCGCGGGGTGACCAGCCCGAGGGCTTCCCAAGCGCGCAGCGCGGAAGAGGAAATGCCGAGACGATGCGCAACCTTGGAAATGCGCAGGAGGCGACCTGGAGCCGAAGATTCCGATAGCGTGGACAAATTCTTTCTGCTTGACATGGGTCGCGGCTTTCTCTAAGTTTGCGGGATTATAGTAAGGTTCTGGGACAGGTAGCAACCACGAAAATTTGCAGGGGGAGCGAGATCGTGGACAGGGGTGAAAGAGATGAATCGAAGAGAGCGGCTGGGGATGCAGGGAGTGTGTCGACAGACGATGTTGTGGGCGGGATTGCTGGGGGTGTTGCTGATGACGGCGCCGCTGGGAAGGGCACAGAGCACGGGCGGAAGAATCCGCGGGACGCTGACGGATCCGAGCGGCGGAGCAGTGGCCGGGGCCACAATAACTCTGGTGAACAGCGAGACAAACGTGACGCGCGAGACAGCTACAAACAGCACGGGAGAATATCTGTTTTTGGAGGTGCCGGTAGGAAAGTACGAAATCGATGTGAACCAGCCGGGGTTCAAGAAATTCGTGCGAAAAGACATTGTGGTGGACCTGAACGCAGTAGTGGGCGTGGACATAACCCTGCAGGTGGGCTCGACGACAGAAATGGTGGAGGTGACGGGAGAGCCGCCGGTGGTGGATACGACCACGACGCAATTGGGGGCCATTGTCAATGAGCGGTCGTCGACGCAGCTCCCGTTGAATCAGCGGGACGTGTATCAATTGCTGCAATTGCAGCCCGGAGTGCAGTCGCAATTGGGGAACGACGAGTTTTACGGTTCGGACAAGGCAGGGGTGGTCACGGTGAACGGGGGGCGTGGCCGGGCGAACAATTACACGGTAAACGGGGGAGACGGAAACGATTTGTTCGTGAATTTGCCGGCGATTGAGCCATCACCGGACAGCATCGAGGAGTTCCGGGTGATTACGAACTCGTTCGATGCGGAGTACGGGCGGAATTCGGGAGCGGTAGTGAACGTAGTGACGAAATCTGGGACCAACGATTTCCATGGAAGCGCCTACGAATTTTTCCGGAATACGGTGCTGAACGCGCGCCCATTCACGTTTGAGCCGGCGCCCAAGCCGGATTTTCATCAGAATCAGTTTGGGGGAACATTCGGCGGGCCGATCAAGAAAGACAAAACATTCTTTTTCGTATCGTATGAAGGGCGGCGGATTATACAGGGCGTAGTGTCGCAGCAGGTGACCGTGCCGACGGCGAACGATATGAGCGGAAATTTCTCCAGTGGTGCGCCGTTCGCGGGGTCGCTGATGGATCCTACGGTTGCGAGCCTACTACAGAGCCGCTGTGGCAGCGGCAACGCCAACCCGGCATTAAACGCCAACCAGCAGGCGCTGCTGAACGACGTGATCAATGGCACGATTCCCGCGGCGCTTTCTTCGTCGACACAACAGGCAACCGGCATCCCGTATAACAATCCGAGTCTGCCGCAATACAGCCTGTTTCCGAACAATATGATTCCCACGCAGTGTTACGACCCGGTCGCGGTTGCCCTGGCGAAATTGTACGTTCCCGGGGCGGGAGGAAACGCCAGCGAAGTGGTCACGGTGCCGAACAAGACCGACCGGGGAGACCAATTCCAGGTGAAGATCGATCATTCGTTTTCGCCGAGTCAGAAGACAGTCATTTATTACTACTTCGACGATGACGACACGCTGGACCCGTTCGCCAAGTTCCAGGCGCAGGGCGCACCGCTGGGGAACTTCCCGGGTGAGTACGCCACGCGCAACCAGCAGTTGAATATCACGCATACCTCGACGATTGGGGCAACGTCGGTCAACGAAGCGCGCTTCAATTATTTTCGAGAAGGGCAGATGAAGTTTGACACGCCGACGAGGACGAATTCGATTCAGGCGTCCTGTGGAACGGGGCCAGCAGCGGCGTACTGTTTTACCGGGACGACCGATGTGCCGTTGGTGGACGTAAACGGGAATTGCATTTCGTCGGGGGCGCCGCCGACAGGCACGCCACCGAGTTGCCCGGGGAACCCGAATTTCGGGCTGCATACGGGATTGGGTGCGAGCAAGGAGGGCGTGCCGTTCGTGCAGCTTAACGGCGGATTCTCGATTGGCAACAATTATGGCGGGCAATTGCCGCAGGTCGGGAATACCTACCAGTTTGCCGACAACTTCAGCAAGATCGTCGGGAATCACAGCCTGAAGTTCGGGGGCGACGCGCGCTATCAGATGTTTGACCAGTTGCTGTATTTCGACGTCAACAGCCAGATCATTTTTAATAGCAACCCGAACATTTGCCCGCCGCCGAGCCAGACGCAGCCGGCCAGCTGCTCACCGGTCAGCTCAAACGACCTGGGATATTCGAGTCCGTACCCGGATTATTTTCTGGGATTGGCAGCCAGCAACGCGCAGGGTTCGGCGCAACATGAGTTGGTGCGCAGCACGTCAGTATATCTGTTTGCGCAGGACAGTTGGAAGATCAAGCCAAACGTCACACTGAACTACGGACTGCGATGGGAGATGAATACGCCGCTCACGGACATCGGGCAGAAGGTGCAGACTTTCCGACCCGGGGAACGTTCGACAATCTATCCGTGCAGCCTTAGCCCGAGCAACCCGTTGTACGCAACGTACGGGGGCGGGGAGGCGGGATGTGATGCGGCTGGCGTCACGCCGATTGGCCTGGTGTTTCCGGGAGACAAGGGCGTGCCGAACGGTTTGACGAACACGTATTACAAGGCCGTTGCGCCGCGCCTTGGATTGAACTGGAGTCCCGGATGGACTGACGGCGTGTTGGGTGCGGTGTTTGGCGGTGCGGGGAAATCCAGCATCAGCATGGGATACGGAATGTTTTACAACCCCATCGAGCAACTGGTGCTGGAACAATTCAGTGCGGAGCCCCCGTTCGGCGGAAGCAGTTACATTCCCACGCCGTTGCTGCAGACGCCGTACGTAGGGCAGAACGGAGGCACGTTTCCGAATCCGTACAACGGAATTCTGAATCCGCCGCGGGGCACGCCGATCGATTGGTCTCAGTTCTCGGGCACCGTGTATTACGGGCAGTTCCCGGCCAATCTGCGTACGCAATATTCCGACCAATACAATTTGACGGTGAAGAGACAGCTGCCAGGAAGCATGCTGCTGCAAGTGGGTTACGTGGGTTCGCAGGGCCACCGTTTGCTGGCGATGTACGAACTGAACCCGGGGAATCCGTACACGTGCCTGGATCTTGCGGCCGCCGGGCAGAGCTGCGGGCCCTTCGGTGAGGACAGCGCATATTCCTTCATTCTACCGCCCGGCCAGACGCTACGGCTGCCGTATGCGCCGGGAACCGGGTCCGGCGTCGCACCTAATGTGCCGTGCCCCGTCGTGGCGAATGCGACGGGAGCGTGCGTGGTGACCGGAGCGCCGGTCACGGGGACGCCTATCACGCTGGTGGGCATCCGCCCGTATTCCTCGCCGTTATGCAATCCGCTAACCGGTGTGGGTTGTCCAACGGCGACGGGAGTGCCGGTGTTCTCGGGAATTTTTAGCGAAGACACGATCGGGCGATCCAACTACAACTCCTTGCAGGCCATGTTTGAAAAGCGCTTTTCTCATGGGCTGCAATTCCAGGCTTCTTACACATTCAGCAAATCGCTGGACAACGCCTCGAGCTTCGAGAGCGCGCTGGACCCGCTAAATTTCAATGAGACGTATGGGCTATCGAACTACGATGCACGCGAGAGGTTCGTATTCAACGCGGTGTGGGACCTGCCGGTGCCAAAGATGGAAGGGTTCAAGGGCAAGCTGCTGGACGGGTGGGAGATGTCAGGAATCCTGACGTTGCAGTCGGGTTTCCCGATTCGCATTACTTCGCAGGCGGACATCGAAGAACTGGACACGACCTTCAACTTTGAGGCACCTGGGGAACCAAACCTCACCGCACCTTTCAAGACCGTGAACCCGCGGTCGACGGTGTGCGCGGCATTTACCGGGCCGTTGTCCGGAACGGGGACGCCATGCTCTCCAGTAAGCGGGTATGCCTTCGATCCGAACCTGTTTACCAACTCGACCGTGGCTCCGGGAACGATTGGCAACGCCCCGCGGACAATCTGTTGCGGTCCCGGCATCAACAATACGGATATGAGCTTCACGAAGATGACGGACTTCGGCGAGAAATTGCACCTGCAATTCCGTGGGGACATCTTCAACATCTGGAACCACGCGCAGTTCTACAGTGTCGATGGAAACATCACGGACCAAGGGTCGACCTTTGGGCAGCCGCTGCACATCCGCGATCCGCGGCTGGTGCAATTTGCGTTGAAGCTGAACTTCTGAGGTTAGAAGCTGGAAGTCAGAGGTTAGAAGAAGCTGAGTTTTCTGACGGTGGATTGACGTCGAGAGGTTTTTCCTCGCTCCTGAAGAGGCGGTGCGAAGCCGCTTTCGATCTAGATCTTGCGACAAGGGGTTCGGCGGTGCTGGACCCCTACGAAAGAATCTCCACACTGACTGCAGGGAAGAGACCTGCCACGGGTGAACCTAGAGGGCTTGCCTGACGGAGTACGAAATGAACGACACATTGCAGAAGGAACTGGCTTTGTATGAGAAGCGGACGCCGAAGTCCGCGGAAGCGCACAAAAGGGCAGAGAAACGCATCCCGTTAGGAGTGGCCAGCAATTACCGGGGCTATGAGCCGTATCCGATTTTTGTGGCGGAAGGATGCGGGAGCCGGATTCGCGATGTTGATGGGAATGAGTACGTCGACCACAACCTTTGCTTTGGCGCATTGATGGCGGGGCACGGGCATCCAGCGGTGGTGAAGGCGGTGAAGTGGGCATTGGATAACGGCACAGCGTTCGGAATGCCGCACGGGATGGAAGCGGATTTGGCGGAGGAGATTTGCGCGCGGTATCCGGTGGAGATGGTGCGGTTCGGGTCGAGCGGGACGGAAGCGACGATGCACCTTTGCAGGATGGCGCGAGCGGCGACGAAGCGAGACAAACTGCTGCGGTTTGAGGGTTGCTATCACGGGCTGCACGATTCGGCGTTGGTCAGCGTGAAACCGAAGTTGGAGGACGTCGGGGATATTGCGGCACCGAATTCGGTGCCCGGTGGATTGGGCGTGATCAAGGCGGTCTTGGATAACGTGACGGTGGCAACGTTCAACGATTTAGCGAGCGTGGAGCGCCGGTTCCAGCAGTTTGCGGGGCAGATTGCCGCGGTGATTCTCGAACCGATCATGATGAATGTGGGCATTTGCATGCCGCAGCCAGGATTTTTGCAGGGATTGCGGGACATTTGTACGAAGAATGGCGCGCTGCTGATTTTTGATGAGGTGAAAACGGGCGCGAAGCTGGGTTGGGGCGGGGCTAGCGAATATTTTGGCGTGAAGCCGGACATGATTGCGCTGGCGAAGTCGATTGGAGGCGGGATGCCCTTGGCGGCGTTCGGAGCGACGCGCGAGGTGATGGATTTGATCGTGCAGCACAAAGTTTTCCATGGCGGGACGTACAACACGAACCGCGTGGCGATGGCGGCGGGGCTGGCGGTGTTTCGTGAAGTGTTGACGCGGGAGAATTATGCGCATGTCGAGAAGCTCGGAAAGAAGCTGGAGGACGGGTATCGCACGATTATCAAAAGGAGCGGTTTGCAGGCGTATGTGATTCGCGCCGGAGTGAATGGCGCGTTGATGCTGTACCCTTCGGAGATTCGCAATTACCGCGACTGGTTGAAGATTGATATCGATTTGTGGAGGCAGTTCTGGTTTGGGATGGTGAACCGCGGGGTGCTGGCGATGCCGTACTGGTGGGACGAGCAGTGGACGATTTCGGTGCAGCACACGGAAGAGGATATTGAGAAGCACCTGGCGGTGTTTGAGGAAGTGTGCTCCGGGTTGGCGAAGACGCAGGAGGAGAGAGGCGTGCAGCACGTTGGCGCGACGGGACATTGAGGAAGAGAAGAAAGTGAAAGAGTAAAAGAGTGGAAAGGTAGAAGAGGGTAAGAGAAACCCAAGAGCCCACATGCAAAACCAGCCCTTTGGAACTCAGGGCAAGCATGTGGGGCACCCGGGGAAAGTTGCCGGCTGGAAGCCGGCGCTACGGAGGATAGACGGACGAGCGGTGGTTGAGTTGAGACCGTAAAGCGGCGCCAAGGCGCCGCACTCCAAAGGAGGCGAGTGGGCGAGGTTGCGAATGTGGCGGCGGTGGGCGGGGGCGAGGCCGCAGAGCAGCCGCATCTGAAGCGCGTGCTGGGGCGGCGCGATTTGGTGCTGCTGTTTGTGGTGGCGGTGTTCAACCTGAACGTGCTGCCATCGATTGCGGCGAATGGCGGCGTCACAATTTGGTTGTGGCTGATTGCGTTGTTGGCTTTTTTGTGGCCGCAGGGCATCGCGGTGATTGAGCTGGCGCACCGCTATCCGGGCGAAGGCGGGGTTTACTTGTGGGCCAAAGAGGTGTTTGGGGATTTTCACGGGTTTTTGTCCGGCTGGTGCTACTGGACGAACAACATGATGTACGTCCCAACGGTGATGCTGTACTTCGTCGGCGTGTCGGTGTTCGTGCTGGGGCCAGGACACGAACACTTGGCCGATAGCCGAACGTTTGCGTTGGGCGCTTCGGTGGTTTTGCTGGCGCTGCTGGTGATTTTGAACGTCGTGGGGCTTGGCGTTGGGAAGTGGATTAACAACTTGGGCGGGATCGGGACGTTCGTGGCGGCGTTTCTGTTGATGGGGTTGGGCGCGATTGTGTATCTGCGGTTTGGCACGGCGATGCGCTGGGCGGACTTTCAGATTCCGGCGAACCCGCGTTTTGTGCTGAATTCGTTCGGGGTGATTTGTTTCGGGCTGGTGGGACTGGAACTTGCGTCCATCATGGGTGACGAGATTGAGAATCCGCGGAAGACTTTACCGGGTGCCGTGGCTTGGGGCGGAGTGCTTTCGGGATTCTTTTATGTTGGGGTGACGCTGACGCTGCTGGTTGCAGTGGACAAAAACAGTATCAGCGTGCTGCAAGGGATTGTGCAGGCGGTGACGTTGATGGCAGGCCGGATCGGCGTGAGCTGGATTGTGGCGCCGTTTGCGTTTTTGTTGAGTATGTCCATCGCGGGGATTGGCTCGGCGTGGCTGGCGGGTTCGGCGCGGATTCCGTTTGTGGCGGGGCTGGATTCGTACATGCCGGCGTGGCTCGGGAGGATTCATCCGAAGTACGCGACGCCGTATGCGGCGCTGATTGTGCACGCAAGCGTGTCGTTAATATTGGTGATTGTGAATTTTGTTTCGACTGGCAACGTGCAGGCGAGCTTTCAGTCGTTGTTGTCGCTAGCGGTGGTGCTGCAGTTGATTCCGTTTTTGTATGTGTTTGGGGCGCTGCTGCGGATTGCGCTGAGGGAGGATTTTCAGAAGCAGCAGTATTCGCGGGAAACTTTGGTGGCGGCGGGCGCAAGCGGGCTGGTCACTACCGCGATTGCGATGGTGGTGGCATTTTTCCCGGCGGTACAGATTAAGTCTGTGATGGGGTACGAGATTTGGATGGTGGGCGGGACGTTGCTGTTTATTGGGTTGGCGGCGTTTTTCTTTTTTGTGTATGGGCGCAGAAGGGCGAGGGGAGTGTAGGGAACGGATATCGGATATCAGTAGAGGCGGCCGAGGGCACAGAGGAACCGCAGAGTTCGCAGAGAGTCTGGTGACCAGAAGGGCGGTTGGTTGGAGAGGAATTATGACGACGACGGCGAAGGCAGTGAAGAGCTACCGGAATTACATCAATGGGCAATTTGTGGAGGCGCGGGAAACTTTCCCGGTGTATGACCCGGCGATCGAGGAAGTGATTGCGCGGGTAGCGTCGGCGGATGCGGCGGAGGTGGATCGCGCGGTGAAGGCGGCGCGGGCGGCGTTTGATTCGGGGCCGTGGGCTACGACAACGGCGCAAGATCGCGGGCGGATTTTGTTCAAGCTGGCGGAGAAGGTGCGCGTGAACGCGGCGATGCTGGCGGAACTCGAGGCGCGGAATACAGGGAAGCCGATTGTTGAGGCGGAGTTTGATATCGCGGATGTAGCGACGTGCTTTGAGTATTACGGCGGGCTGGCGAACAAGGTGACTGGCAGCGTGAATCCGGTGCCGGCGAACGCGTTGAGTTTCACCATGCGCGAGCCGGTTGGCGTGGCGGGACAGATTATTCCGTGGAATTATCCGCTACTGATGGCCGCATGGAAATTAGGGCCGGCGATTGCGGCGGGTTGTTGCTGCGTGCTGAAGCCGGCGGAGCAGACGCCGTTGACGGCGATGGAATTGGCAAATTGGCTGGAAGAGGCAGGACTGCCGCCGGGCGTGGTGAACATTATTAATGGCGTGGGAGAGGTGACGGGCGAGGCGCTGGTGGCGCATCCGGGCGTGGACAAGGTTGCATTCACGGGAAGCGCGGCGGTGGGGAAAATTATCGTGAAGGCCGCGGCGGATACGTTGAAGCGGGTGACGCTGGAGTTGGGCGGGAAATCGCCGAACGTGTTTTTTGCGGATGCGGATTGGGAAGCGGCGGTGGACGGGGCGCTGTTCGGCGTGTTCATCAACCAGGGGGAGGTTTGTTCGGCGGGCAGCCGGATTCTGGTGGAGAAGAAGATTTATTCGAAGTTTGTGGAGGCAATGACGGAGAAGGCCAAGCGCATCAAGCTGGGGCCGCCGCTTTCACGCGCGACGAAAATGGGACCACTGGTCAGCAAGGAGCAGTACGACCGGGTGAATTCGTACTTGGCGCTGGGGAAGAAAGAGGCGAAGACGGCGATTGGCGGCGGGCGGCCGAAAGAGTTTGCGAAGGGGTACTACGTCGAGCCGACGATTTTTTATGACGTGGACAATTCGGCGCGGATTGCGCGGGAAGAAATCTTTGGGCCGGTGGCTTCGGTGATTCCGTTTGATGGCGAAGGCGAAGCGATTCGCATTGCTAACGACACGCCGTATGGACTCGCGGGGGCGGTTTGGACGCGGGACATTTATAAGGCGTTTCGCGTGGTGAAAGCGCTGCGGGCGGGGATTGT
>Ga0187784_10005519_pt1 | contig 10210 bp, 3 predicted proteins | sample 1015_SJ02_MP15_2_FD_132964 | JGI IMG/M metagenome (GOLD analysis project Ga0187784, IMG submission 132964) | Tropical peat soil microbial communities from peatlands in Department of Meta, Colombia - 1015_SJ02_MP15_20_MG | ecosystem: Environmental > Terrestrial > Soil > Wetlands > Peat | place... | reverse complement strand
GCCACCGACGACTTCGCGCTCGGCCGCGAGCGGTTCCAGCGCCTTCTCTGGGTGCGGGAGGGCCTCACCATCTCGGTCGACGAGGTGCTGCGCCGGGGACGCGAGGACCTGAAGCACAACCGGGACCGTCTCGCCGAGATCGCTCGGCGCGAGGGGGTGACGGTCGACCAGCTGGTCGCCCGCCTCTACGAGGACCATCCGTCCCCGGAGACGCTCCTTCCCGTTGCGCGTCGTCTCACGAACGAGGCCCGCGAGTTCGTTCGGACCGAACGGTTCGTCACGATCCCCGAGCCCGAGGTCGTCCACGTGCGGGAGACGCCGCCGTGGGCCCGCAACCTGTGGACCGCCGCGCTCAGCCCTCCCGGGCCGTTCGAGAAACCGGTGGACGGGATCTACTGGGTGACCTCGGTCGACCCGAGCTGGAGCCCCCAGCAGGCCGAGGGCTGGATGCGCACCTTCAACCACGCGATGCTGAAGAACACGACCGTGCACGAGGTCTGGCCCGGCCACTATCTCCAGTCGCTCCACTTCCACCGGACCGAGCAGAGCCTCGCTCGGAAGGTCTGGTTCTCCTACTCGTTCATCGAGGGGTGGGCCCACTACTGCGAGCTCGCGGTCGTGGAAGCCGGTTTCGACCAGGGGTCGACCTCCGCCGAGGTGACCCAGCTCCACGACGCGCTGCTCCGGGACTGCCGCCTCATCGTGTCGATCGGCATGCACACGCAGGGGATGTCGGTCGCGGACGCCGCCCGGCTCCTCCGCACCGAAGCGCATCTCGAGGAGGTTCACGCCCAGCGGGAGGCGATCCGCGGGACCTACAACCCCGAATACTTCTGCTACACCCTCGGGAAGCTCGCGATCCTCGAGGTCCGTTCGAAGTACCTGAAGTCGAAGTTCAACAGCTCCGCGATGGCGTTCCACGACACCCTCCTCGGGTTCGGAACGCCGCCGATCGGATTCCTGGACGACCTCCTCTCGGGCGCGTAGCGGCCCGTCGCCCTCGGAGCTCGGCTTCCCGCCCTCCCGCAAAAGACCTAAGGGCACGCACGTCCCGCTCCGCGTTGTGTCCGCTTCGCCGGTCCCACCGCTCCCGTCCCCTCACACCCGGGTCGGCGTCGGCGGGGCGCTGATCCGGAACGGCCGGGCGCTCGTGAACCGAGCGGTCTATCGGGCGAGGTTCACCGTGCCGAGCGGATACGTGGAGCCGGGGGAGAGCCTGGAAGCCGCGGTCGTCCGAGAGTTCGAGGAGGAGACGGGGGTGCGCGTCCGGCCCGGACGGTTGCTCTTGGCCCGCCACAAGGTGGTGCGGGGCGACGAGAGCGTCGTCTACTTCGCCTTCTTGCTCGAGCACGTTTCGGGTGAGCCGGTCGCCCGACCTCCCGAGATCGCCGAGGTCCGCGAGGTCCCTGTCGCGGAAGCGGTCGTGGCGCCGTGGATCTCCGAGCTGTCCCGAATGGTCATCCGGCTGGCTCTCCGGGATACTCCCGGTTGGCCCCGGTCGGCGTGGAAGGGCGGCGAGGTACCGGGCCTCGCCTCGGAAACGTACCACCCCGAAGAGCCGTGACGACGGAGGCTCCCGGTCGAGGGCTCTCGCGAACCGTTCCGAAAAAGCGGAGTGCGGGCACCGGGATTTGAACCCGAGTTATAGGCTTGGCAAGCCTATGTGATAACCAGACTACACCATACCCGCAGCGGCGATGGCCATCCGCCGGGCTATCTAAAGTTACCACCCGATACGAGCGATAGACGTCAGCTCTCACCTCGGAGGAGGTCTGCCCCTTCCTACACCAGTCGTTGGGAATGGGGCGACGAACCGTCGAGGTGGTCTCGCGAGGTGGGAGCATCGCGTCAAGCCCTTCCGATCCGACCGAGCCGAGTGCATGACGCACGCGCCCGTCCATCTCGCGACGAATCCGGAGCAAGAAAGGACCCGAGGTGCCCCACTCAAGCGGTGTGAGCACGGGCGGATCCTTGCCCGGCAATGGCAGCAGCTGCTTGCGGAGGACAGAATCCTTGGGCAAGAGAGGGCCTAACCGACACTCGGTCGCTCGCAGATAGGTAGGATCGTCCGTGAGATGTGTCTTAAACTTGGTCGAGACGCTTGAGCTCGCTCACGACCGCTGGCGGAAGGGCAAGATGGGGACAGGCAGGGTGAGCGAGAATCATCCGTGCCTGCTCCGTGGTCACTGTGATTCCTCTAATGACCCCCCGCGTACCTGGAGCGGCACTGAAGTCAATGAAACCGCTGCGTTGGAAGACCGGAGGTCTCAACTGGCTCCAGGGGACCTTGACATGGCTCAAGAGGTAGCGAATCTCCACAAAGTCCGACCCCACGGAGGCGCTTCGCGGAATGCGGTCCAGAGCGGTGAGCCCTCCAATGATGCTGGCAACACCTATCCCGGTCCCAGCCAGGTTGAAAACTCCGAGTTGCGGTTTCACGGCATAGAAGTAGAATGATAAACCAATCGCGCCGATCCCCGCAGCAAACAGGAAGTAGGCCATGTAGTTCACCCAGGTCCGACCCCCTCCCGGCACTGTGGACGCAGTGGTGTTCGGTTGAGGCGCGAGAGTCATGAGCTGTCGATCTCCTGTTGGACCTGCCAAAGTTGGTCGTCCGCGAGAACCGTCAAGAGAACGCCGATAGCAACACCGAAAATGCCCAGGGTGAATGCCGGCCCCCCGGCGAACATTCCCCCGATGCTGAGCACAATCCCAGCGAACGCAAAGAAGGTCAGTTCAATGTCTGTCACCTGAACTTGACGGAATTGCGACGCGTCGGACGCGCTGTAAGTAGACGGAAGGTCGCTATATTGTTCGATGGAGAGCGGGACCAAACACAGCGCAATCACTGACAGGATAAATCCGGCATACCCGGCAGCAGGGCCCCAAACGCCCGATGCGATGGAACCTACGATAAGTGCCAGGATGCCCGACGTGAGGATGAGCATGGTCCCGACAGTATATCCAACCCAGTCGAACGTAGTTTGCTCACTAGGCGGCTGAATCTGAGATGCGGTGTGTGGGCTCTCGAAAACTCCGAAGGCAGCTTCATCGCCTTCCGTCAGAGCAGTCGTGGTTGGGGCTGAATTCTGGTGCGCGACGCTTTTGCCGACTGACGTCTGTCCACTCGAAGGCAGACTCAGAGTCTTAGTTAGTCCGAAGGCCCCCATTAGAATAGGAATTAGGAGGGGGAAGAGGAATCCGAGTCCCAAGGTGAATGGTGTAAGAATAGTGAAGACGACCGAAATGGTAATTCCGAGAATTCCGCCGCCGAGCAACATGGGACTGATAAAGGACATGAGCAATGCGGTATCATTTCCAAGCGCAGCCTTACCCTGGCCAAAGGTCCACGCCAGACCATTGGCAGCGCTGGCTTCATTTGCCTCGAAAGAGGCGAGCCCGGACGCGAAGGCTGCTGTCGCTGAGTTCAAACCGGCGCTCAACAAACCAGTAATCTCTGTTGCAAGCCACCTCAGGAAAGTGTTCAGCGCCCATTCCATCGCGCTCGCGAGCGTCTTCAACCCGTTCGCGAACTGACTCGTAAGCTTGCCAATCCCGAGATGGTTAGACAGCCACGTCGCGGCCTCTCCGATGTAGGCTGCCGCCGCTTGAATCGCGTTCCACACCACTGAGACGAGCTTCCCAACAGCGTTGGCCACACCGCTAATCGTGTTCCAGATGGCACTCCCTATCTTCTGCCAGATTGATGGCGAGGACGACGACTGATACAATGGAGGCGAGTAGGCACCGCTGTTCGGGAGCGTGACGTTGGCCAACGCGGAGAGAACGTTTGCGGGCAGTCCGAGCGTGCCAAGTTCGGTGGTAACCGTAAGAATGTTGCCCGACAGGTTCCCACTCGCGTTCAGAACGAGGCCACCAAATAGATCTTCAAGTTCGGCACTTGCACTCGTCAGCGCGCCGTAACCGCTGGCCGAAACATTCACCCAGATGACCGACTGAACTTGGAGCGATTCGTAGCCCGATTCGACCGCGGGATTCGAGGGCAGGCCACCGTAGATGCCCTTGGTCGACCCATTTTGGCTCTGTGTGGTGGTCGAAAACATCCAGATGTAGTTGGGATTGCCCGGCGCGTTGGAGCCACTGGTCTCGGACCGACCCGACCAATCTGTCGGGTGGAAGGTTACTCCTGAGCCACTGCGGCCCACCGACTCATTCGTGTTGTTGATCAGCGCTTGACCGAGTGGTGAGGAAAGGAACTCACCCCGGGGAATGAGGAGGTTGTTAAGCCCCGCGCTCAGTGTCATGGAGTACTGCCACCCTCCTTCCGCCCCGGCGATCCCGCTCAGGGTTGCGGCAACGGAGAGATTCAAGACGATGAGGTCGAAGTCCGGCTCAGCAGTATAGCGCTTGAGACCCCAAGGAAGAACGGACAAAGTCGTGTTGTTGGCAGGAGCCCAAAGGAGTGTGTTGGCGGCCTCACCGACTCTCAGCACCTGATAGCTACCGGTGATAGCTGAGTACTTCTGGTCCTTGAGGATGGGGTTAGTTGCCTTGGCGCTCAGCAGGTCGATACTAGTTGGTCCAATTTTCAGTGGATAGAGCAGAGTCTTCGAGGTCTTGCTATCGTTCTCGTTGATTGAGAGATTGTAGTACGCGAACTGGCTCTGGGCTAGAACCGGTACACTGATCAGGTACGAACCCGAGAAGGTCGCATTTGGCCCGGCTTCCACTGGCCCGTACCCCTCATAGTAAATGGTGCCGGTTCCGCCGCTCCCGCTCGACACGGTGAGGAAGGGTCCCGCCTCATAGCTGCTACTGTTTACTTGAGCCCACCAGGAAGTGATGTTGAACTGAACCACTTCGCTCATGAGAGGGTCGGGTTGCTCCCCGTCAGGTATCCCGTCGTCGCGGGTACTCTGGGCCAGGGGATTTGCACCCCAGGACAATTTGCCCCAAACCGTGAGCGTCGGGATTCCTTTCCAGGTGCCCTCAACGGCACGAAGCCAGTCGGAGGATTGCACCCCGGAAAGGTTCACAAAGGCCTGCAAGGCAGTGTAGCTCCAGAGAGCCCTAGCAGCCCATGCCGAACCATCACCGCTAGTGAGTCCGTGGGACGGGCTAGCGCTAATGTTCGAGATGTTCTGGGCGATTGGGCCCGCGCTGTTGAAGGTGTAACCCGGTGAGTATTGCAGCCCGGATGCGAACGGATTGTAGCTTGTATTCTCATATGAGATTTGGAAGTCGGAACCGCCAGGAAGGGCCCCATTCCCCGGTTTCAGGTTGAACGTGAGATTCCAGGTGTCCAGCATGTGGCTGCCGGCTGTATCCACCCTACCGGGATTGAGACCGAACTCCTTCTCGACGAAGTCGCCGACCAGTTCGTTGGTCGCGTATCTCCATAGATTGGCCGTGACTGTGGCGGACGATGTGCCGCCTTGAGCATTGGTGGTCGTGATCGTCCAGCCGAGATTCTTCTCGAGGTCGGTCAGTCCGTCGCCCGTGGTATCGCGCTCGTAATCAAATGTGCAGGAGGAGCTGTTTATCTCCGCAGTACCCTGCCATGTCGCACCCGCTGGGGATGTCCAATCAATCGAGAAGTTGAGCACAGCCCAAGCCTCGTACGAGGTATTCAGCTGCGGCAGGGTCAGATTCAGGACGTAGCTGTTTGCCGTGTCTGTTAGACCCACGAGCGATGCGATTGGCACAATCACCGTTCTCGAGTTCGACCCGGTGAGGTTCTCGTAGAAGAGCGCCCCACTGAGGAAGACGCCGTTGGAATGGAACCCGGGAGACAGCGACCACATAATCGAAGCACCACCCCCCATCCGGGTGATCGAATCGTATGGCTGGTCCGTTTCCGACAGAGGGAAGGCTCCCGGGGTCAGAAACACCGTCGAGTTGCTTTTCGCGTAAGACACGCATCCCGGGATGGCCACGTAGCTCGTCCAAACAGTTACGCCGAACAGGGATGCTGGCGCCAACCCATGCAGCTCCACCGTATAGTGGTATGCGCCGGAACTCCCGTTGGCGATCGCCGTTTGGGTCCAGTTCAGGCCAACTCCTAGTTCGTAGTACTGAAGCCAACTGGGGCCCTGCACATTCGCGGTCCAGGCCACGGTGGCCGTGTTCGATGTGGGACTCGGAGTAACCGTTGGCAGCCCAGTGATAGTAATGGGATTTGTTTCCGCGGGGAAGGTGCAACCGTAGTTGCTCGTGAGCGGGTTAGCGAACGTCTCCTCCCCAGCAGATACGCTGGGTTCCTGTGATGAGTTCCATGTTCCGATTCTGCTTTGGGTCGAGACCGTGGCGGTGTAATTTCCAGGGGCAACGTTCGTGAATGTGTGAGAGTCCGCAAGGTTGTAGTTAGGGAGAGATGCTTTCAGGCTCCCAAGATCGATGGTTGCGCTGGCGGGCATCGTATTGTTCCAGGCGAAGGCGATGTCCTCGCCGCTGGAACCCGGCGATATCTGAACGAACGTGCTATTCGGTCCGCCCGGGCGAACAGAGGGGGGTTGGGCTGGGACCATGGAAAGGTTGGTGTAAAGAGTCCCGGAGTAGCCGACAATGTAGGCCGAGGTGTCTCCCAAGTTCTTAGACGTTGAAGTTCCCGAACAGCCGCTTCCAATGCTGACGTTCTGCCACGTCTCATAGGTTGCGCCGAAGGAGCCCGTAGACCAAGAGATCCCGGCATTTGGAGTCAGGTTGGTGAGGTAGATGCTCGTGGGCAGGTTCCATTCGGCCCCGGCAGCGACGGAGCTCGAGAAGGAGCGGGTTTGACCCTCTGCAGAGACCGACCATCCAAAGCCGATGGTTTCACTTACGTTCGAGAAAACATCGTATATTTTCGTGGTGCCGACCGTCCGGCAGACCAAGAGATTGTCATTCGAGATATCGGGTTGGAAACTCACCGAGCTATAGAGCCAACCGGTAGTTGGATTCTCGGGCCAAACTGTTACGTTGGCGGTCGCGGTCCCTGTTCCAGCAACCGTCGAAACCTTAGCAGAATGGACTGGTAGCGACATGCCTGGGACCGGAGGCAGCAAGCTTGATGCCGCGTTCGGGTTGATACCCACATTCAGTGCTGATGCCAAGGCATCGCCTTGGTAGTCCAATTGGACGCCCAGTCCCTCGAAGATCCACTCGTCGAGGACTGATAGGTAGGTACTCGGACCCAGCACTCCCGATTCAGTGATGTTCGAGGCTGGACTCTCTGCGGGTGAGAGATTCGCACACGCGGGCAATGGGGCGTCAAAGACAGCCGGAAAGGCGGTCTCGACATGATAGAGCAGAGCGGTATCGTTCTGGGCCAGGCTGGGACCGCACGGCCCTGGATCGGCGAATGCCTTGGCTAGCTTCACGTATCCGGAGTCGACCTGGGTCGTAGCCGGCGATTGCATGGATCCGCCGGTCGATGAAGGAATGAAATCCCACCCCGTCAAATTCTGGAAGGTGGCATTGGAAAGGCTGGCGGCATTCTTAGGAGACAAGAAGGCGCCGGTCAGGTCCAAGGTTGGAGGAGATGGGCTCAATTGGCCAATCCACGCGTACAAGGGCCTCATGAGCTGATCGACCGTCACCGCAGGCTGGGACGCGCGTAAATCCCCGGGACCACCTGTGCTTGGAAGTGGCACGGGAGTCTGAATCAGGCGACCATCCATCAGGAATACACTTTGGTCTGCCGAAGTGGCGGGTTGGGAGTCGTCGGTCCATGTGACATATACATAGCCGGCGGCAGATGCGGCGGCTTGAGGTTGACCGACGGATCCGAGGGCCAGTCGATACGAAGTTGTTGGATTCCAGGACGCTCCACCATTGGGCGAGGTGGTCACGTTAGCAAGCGTCCGCCCCGAGACATCCGAGGTGTAAAGGACGAAGATGCTGGACTGGTCCGTTGCGGCAGTGATAGCACCTGCCTTCGCCTGGGAATCCAACAGACGGGTATCGCCGATTGAATTGAAGACCGAAGAGGTGGTCGGTTGCTCGAACGAGCCGATGGTAGTGGCCAAGTAATCGTACCCGTTGTCCGTAGACTGGTAATCGACAACGCCACCGCCCGCCAGGGTGACCGCCACTCCGAGCGAGCCTGCAGCCACACCCGTCGCCCAGTACGGCGCGGCCTGTTGCCCGCTGGTAGTGAGAGTGACTTCCGGAGCCCCGTACCCTTCGTTCGTGACGTGCCACTGGGAGAGTGTGGTAGCAATGATAGAAGATGGCTGCTCGAGAGTCGCGACGAGGATGCCATTCTCACCGAGCGCCACGCCTTCGACTGAGCCGGGAATAGCAGCGGGTGTCAGGCTCCGCCAGCCGGGTCCGGCGCTCGCCGCCTCAAAGACCCATGTCCAGCCACCAGAGGAAGCCGCAACAACAATCGATTGGCCATTGGGAGACGCGACCAGGGCATCCGCTCCAATCGGCTGAGAGAATGTGGCCACCACCTCGGGCGCCGACCATAAGATGGGAAGATGGTAGGTAGCCGTGTCGTTGTAAACAGCCCCTGCACGAGAGGCGCTGTAGTTTCCGGAATCGACGACCAACTCGCTGAGGTTGGAGGACCCGGTCTCGACCTCGAGAAGCATGTAGGTCGGCGTAGTACCCGTCAAAGTGTACGCGAGGTGGGGAAGGGAGGGCAGTGCTGGTTGGGTATTGGACACGACGTCGATGGTTAGGGAATCCGAGGTGATCCATCCACTACTAGCTTCGACGGAAACGCTAATCGTGTACACACCAGCGGTCGAGTAGGTGTGAGTGGGGTTCTCGGTGGAAGCTGTGTCACCGTCCCCGAATGTCCACTGCCAGTTCGAGTAGGGAGGCTCTCCCAGGTTAGTCTCGCTCGCAAAGTCGACCTGAAGCGCGCTGGTGCCGGGAGTTGCAGATATCGCAGTTTTCTGAGCCTCGGGACCAGAATTGGTGCATATGCCGGGGCCATTTGTGACAGGCAGGATATCCATCTCAAAGCAGTAGCTACCGTAACTCGACGCTCCGGCCACAAGCGCGTATTCGTAGGTCCCCCAACCTCCCCACTCGTTGGCAGCATCGCGGGTGAGTAGGATTCCTACCCAAGCATCCGGGCCCGAACGCTCGAAATCATAGTTTGACGGTCCCGGGGTCGCGGCGATCACACCGTAGAGCGTAAAGGCCGGTGCAGGGCCCCCGACCCATTCATCCGTCTCGACGGCGTACATCACCTGACCCTCGTAGCCGGCCCAGAGGGACTCGCTGATGTTGATCGCATACAGTTGACAGCCATTCGGCGGCAGGGTGCCGCCGTCGCCGACCATGTTGATGTTGACGGGATTGATGTAAGTCGGCCCTTGGCAGCCAGCCCGACTCGGAGGCACCGAGACATTGGTTGCGTAGGATTGCGTTGCGCTGTCCGGCTTAGGATACTCGTTCGGACTGGCCAAATACGGGTAGAATGCTGACGGAGGGCTACCGCCAGTCGAGGTGGCCGATTTTAGTCCCGAGGAGCCGGCGGATGGCACAAGGGCGGCTGGGTCTGGGACGAGCGAACTGACCAACAGGATTGAAACACAGACGATGGCGATCGTAACGGTCGCCCAGAGGGGGATGCGAATGCGTTGCCCCAGAAAGGACCGGGCAGTCGGGACGGTGGAGGCGGAGTCTCTGACTGTTGGGCCGATTTCCGCGCTAGAGACCTTCCCGGGTTCGTTTTCGTAGCTCATTGGGGTCGCCCCCAAACGAAACCCGTTCAGGACCCGGTTGCACCGAGCGGGCTCGCGCGTGATAAAGAGAGGCAGGAGGCATGCAGGAATCTCCCGCCGCGACCATGGCGAAGTTAAGGGGGAATTTCGCGCGCACCGATAAACCTCTCCAAGAAGGCCACATAGCGGTCAAGCGTCCGGCGCTCCGCAATCTGGGTTGGCGCGTAGGTGTTTGATCGTAACTCTGCGAAGAAGCGGAATGGCAGCTGGCCAGATATGGACGCTTGATTAGGAGTCCATACTACACTATGCCCGCAGCGCCACGGGCGAATGCTCGTCCTATCTAAAGTCGCGCCTGCTCGATTGCCTAGAAGCGGTACCGTCGCAGGAAAAACACGTCCTCGGTGTAGAGGTCGTCGAAGACGGTGCGGAGCGCTCGCTCTTGGGAGACGAGGAACGGCAGCTGGAGGAGGGTGAGCTCTCCCTTCGCGTGGATGCGGGTCTCCTTCCCCGCCTCTGTGTACGTGAGGTCAAGGTAGCTTCCCACCATCCACGGGCCTTCGCTCTCGACAATCTCCCAGCGCTCG
>Ga0187784_10005517_pt1 | contig 10211 bp, 7 predicted proteins | sample 1015_SJ02_MP15_2_FD_132964 | JGI IMG/M metagenome (GOLD analysis project Ga0187784, IMG submission 132964) | Tropical peat soil microbial communities from peatlands in Department of Meta, Colombia - 1015_SJ02_MP15_20_MG | ecosystem: Environmental > Terrestrial > Soil > Wetlands > Peat | place... | reverse complement strand
GCTCGATCAGATCAAGGATCTGCTGCTCACCGCCGAGGCCATCGGCGAGCACAACCTCGACAAGCACTTCGATCAGGTGAGTCAGCGGCAGCGCGAGCTCATCCGCCAGTTCTTCGAGGAGGCAGCGCCGGGCCGGGAGACGTCGGCCTGAGGGGACTCAGCCCTGCCGCCACCGCGCCCGGAACGCCTGCATCAAGTTCTCGGCCTCCTGCTCGTCGATCGGCACGAGCTCAGCGCCCAGGTCGCCGTACTCCCACTCGACGATGGCCGAGTCGGGCTGCCAGGTCAGGTCGCGCCGGAAGGTCTCGTCTCGTGGTCCGGCTTCGGTCGGCGTCCGTCGCGCGAGGCCGACCGCGCCGCGGCCCCGTCGGCCCGCCACGATGACGTAGAACTCCGGCTGGCTGCTCATCGTCGCTGTTCCCGGTCGTCGGCCGGGAAGTCGGCGAGGTCCAGCCACCCAGGCGGCCGCAGCACCGTGGCGGTCGCCGTTGCCTGCTGCTCCCGGAGCCTCTGGCGCTCAGCAGGTGGCGTGGCCGGGTCGGTGATCCGCGCGTATGCGTCGTGGGTCTGCTTGACGACGGCCCAGCTTTCCCGCGTGTGGAACTGCACCTCGAACGGGAGCCGGTGGGCTGGATCTCGCCAGCGGGTGAACACGCCCTTGTACTCGGAGCTGTCCCATAGGTTCCGCCTGGCCTCGAGCTCGAAGCCCTGGGTCTTGAGCTTGCGATGCACCAGCAGCGTTCCCTCGGTGTAGCTGGCGGTATCGAAGGCGAACGCGTACCTGATCGCGTCGCTGATGCTAGCGGCGACGTGCTCCGGCGACGCGCCGGGCTGACGTGCGATCAGCCTGGCCAGCTTCGCGGCGAGCCGGTCGGCCGGCTTCAGGGTGTCGGCCTCGCTGCCGGGCGCGAGGCCGCCGATCGGGAGCTGCGCCGCGATGCGCAGCATGGCCGGGGTCAGGCCGCTGCTGCCATAACCGCCGACGGCGTTGCGTCCCTCGGCTGCGCGGCACGCAGCCAGAATGCGCTGCACGAGCTCGTGCTGCGCGGCGGTGAGCCGCGCAGCACTCGGCACCGGACCGGGCGGTGCGCCGGGCCGGCGCGACACCTGCGCGGTGGCCGCCCGGCCCTGGTCGGGACGGTTTTGACCAGCCGACCGCGGCTGCGACCGCTGGGCCTCGGTAGGCGCGCTGCCGCGCGGGCTCGGGTCCTGACGCTCGCCGTCGCCGTCGCCGGTTCGCTTTTCGACCGTTCGGGACGGGACGTCGATGGCCGGCCACGGCGCCGTGGCCGAGTCGCTCCGGCCAGCCGGTGCCGAGCCGTGGCCCCGGTCAACGGCGTCGGCCGACCGGCCACGCGGGTGCTGAACGTCGGGCGGGACATGGCGGCCGCCGTTGCCGTTCTGGCCGGTTGCGAGCCGAGGTCCGATGCCCGCCCGATCGCCACGCGGCTGGCCGGCCTCGCGCGGCGTGCCGTCGCCGTTGGCGGCCGGGTGCGGCGACGTGACAGCGTTGTTCGTGGTCGCCGGGCCGTCCGTCGGCCGCTCGGCGCTCGGCGTCGGCCCGCCGCCGGTCGAGGGTGCATCGCCCGGGTCGGCTGCCGTCTCGGCCGTCTGGCCCGCACCGCTCGCTGGCGACGAAGCTGTTGTGGCGCCGTCCGGCGCGCCCGCGATCAGCGGACCGCCACCGGACTGGTCGCGGTCGCGCGGACGGCCGCGCTCGGGGGTCGAGTCGCCCGGATCTGCGTCGGCGTGGTGGTCGGCGGCGTGACCGGGCACAGGGTCGCTCGCCGCGACTTCGCTGGCCGGGTCGGCCGCGGCCACCGCCGCGGTGTCGGGCCCGAGATCGTCCGTTTCGTCGTCGCGATCGAGGCCGGAGAACCCGGCATAGCCGGTCACGCCGACGGAGCGCGCCGGCAGCCCGAGTTCCAGCTGCCTGAGCCGGACCGGCGCGGGCTTCAGCCGTCCCGCGTCGTCGTACGGCGACGCCGGATGGCCGGCGGGCAGCGTCGCCAGGCGCGCGCGCAGGTCAAGGATCGAACCCGCGGCGGGTCGGCCCGGCGTGCCCGGCGCGTCCGGCCGGCCGACTGACGACGGCTCGGTAGCGGCTGATCGCGACGGCCCGGCCTGCCTCGCCACCGGCCCGGTCGGTCCGGCCTGCCCGGCGACGGGCTCGGCCGGTGCGGCGGGCTCCGCGGCGGCCCAGGCGAGGGGCTCAGCCTCGGGCGACGCCGCCGTCTCGGCGACGTGTTCCGCGCTCGGCAGGGCCGCGGCCACGCGCGGGGCAGTGTCTTCCGGCGCAGCCCACTCCCCGGGTGCGGCGACGTCCTCGGGCGGGGCAGTGTCTTCGGGCGCCTCGCAGTCTTCGGGCGCCGCCCAGTCTTCGGGTGGGGCGACATCGTCGGGTGCCGCGATGTCTTCGAGGGCCACGGCTTGGAGCAGTTCCGTGGCTACGGCCGCGGCGGCCGCCCCGGCCTCGGGCTCGGCTGTCGTCTCCGGCTCTGCTGCCAGTGCGCGTGGCGGCAGGGCGTAGGGATCGCCGAAGGCCGGCAGCTCGGGTGTGAGCGCTGCGGTGCCGTCGGCCGCCGCCGTCCCGGTCGGCCGGTCGGTCCAGTCAGCGGGGTCGACGCGTGGCATGCTCACGGTGTTATCCCGCGAGTCCGGCGGCTGGTCCCACCGCGGCGTCGGCCCCTGCATGACGGTATTCTCCCGGCTTCTGGCGATCCGCTCATCGTAATGTCGGCAGCGCGGGGCGTGGTGGGCGTCGGCCGGGAACGCTCGTCAGCAGATCGGCGGAACCATGGAGCGAGACACCGAGACTTGCGTTGGCACGGCGCGCGGGGACGCCGCCACCCGAAGGGGCACAGTCGCTATCGGCGCCACGGCCGTGCACGCCTGGCTTGTCGATCTCGACACGCCCGGCGCGGTCGACCGGGCATGTCTCGATGCCAGCGAGCGCGCCCGCGCCGCCAGCTATCTGCGCCCACAGGACGGCGCGGGGTTCGCGACCAGCCGAGCGGCACTGCGCGAGGTGCTGTCCCGTTACCTCGGCGGTGAACCTGGACGGCTGGTGATCCGGTCCGGCCCGCGCGGACAGCCGCGACTGGCGGGTGACGGGCCGCGGTTCAGCCTGACCCGCAGCGGCCGCCTCGCGCTCGTCGCGGTGGCGCTCGGGCCCGTCGGTGCGGATCTCGAGCGACTGGAGCCGAGACCCGGGCTCGCCGACGTGGCCGCCGCCCGGTTCGCCGCGCGCGAGACGGCGTGCATCGCGGCTGGTTGCGGTGGCTCGTCGGAGCGGAGTTTCTACCGGCACTGGACGGCAAAGGAGGCCTACCTCAAGGCGACCGGGCTCGGCCTGGCTGGCCTGCGCGACACCGAGCTGGTGTGTGGCTCGTCGGCCATCTGGTTTGCGGGTAGGCCCGTCGCAGGCTGGTCGCTGTCGGCAGCCCAGATCGGACCGCGGTATCTCGCCGCGGTCGTCGGCCGGCAGCCCGTGACGAGCTGGCGCTGGCTTAGTCCCGGCCGGCCGGCGACTCGATAACCGCGGGCAGGATGACTCCGGTAGCCGAGCCAAGCCCGATCCTGACCCCGTCGGGACCGGGCGCGGTGGCGGTGATGATGACCTCGTCGCCGTCCTGGAGCCACCTGCGCGATGTCCCGTCCGGCAGCCCAAGTGGCTCGGCCCCGTTCCAGCTCAGCTCCATGAGGGACCCTCGCTGACTGGGCTCAGGGCCGCTGACGGTCCCGGATGCGTACAGGTCGCCGGGCCGCACGGCGGCACCGTTCACGGTCAAGTGGGCCAGCATCTGCGCGGGGCTCCAGTACATGGTGGCGTACGGCGGCTGAGAGATCACGGCGCCGTAGAGCCGGATCTCGAAGAGGATGTCCAGACCCCAGGCAGCCGTCTCGGTCAGGTAGCCCAGCAGGGAGGCGGCCGCCGATGGTGGCCGGATACGCGCGTGCTGGAGCGCGGCCAGCGGAAGCACCCATGGCGAGACGGTGGTGGCAAACGACTTGCCGAGAAACGGACCGAGCGGCACCGTCTCCCAGAACTGGATGTCGCGTGCAGACCAGTCGTTGACGAGGCACACGCCGAAGACGTGCTCGGCGAACCGGGACACCGGCACGGGCTCTCCGAGGTGGCTGCGCGCGCCGACGACGAACCCGAGCTCGGCCTCGAAGTCAAGCCGGGTCGATGGCCCGAACACGGGCGCGTCGGCGCCAGCGGGCCGAGACTGGCCGCACGGCCGCCGGACCGGGGTGCCCGATACCACGACCGAGCCCGCCCGGCCGTGGTAGCCGATCGGCAGGTGCTTCCAGTTCGGCGGCAGCGGCTCGGCACCGGGCCGGAACATCCGCCCCCCGTTGGCCGCGTGGTTCTCCGAGGCGTAGAAGTCGACGTAATCGGCCACCGCGAACGGCAGCCGCAGGCTGACCGCGGCGGCGGGCACGAGGAGGTCTTCGATCACAGGGCGGAACTGATCCTCCGACAACCATGCGGTCAGGCTCTCTCGCACCTGGGCCCACGCGAGGTCCCCGGCCGCGAGAAAGTCGTCCAGGCTGCCCGCGGCGAACAGGTGCGCCCTAGCCGGCATCAGCCGGCCCGTCGCGCTCGTCAGGTCCAGCACGCGGTCGCCAATGGCGACGCCGACCCGGTACTCCCCAGCGTGGTGCGCAGCCGTGTACGAGCCGTAGGGCAACGCCGCCAGGCCGAACACGTGATCCGGCGATAGCCCTAGCCATCGCGCCGCTTGGACCATGCCGCTCCTCGCTCGTCTGCCCGTGCTCACCATGCTCAGCGTAACGAGCCGGCCGCGAGCGTTCAGGCCATGCCAGCACCGTCGGGCCAGCTCACGACTGGGCTTGTGACCGCAGGCGCGGGGCCGTCAGCCAGGCGCGCCGGTTACGTGTCCCGCGGCGGATGCCTGCATCGTGCCGGACCGCGCGCGCAAGGCTCCGCGCCTGCCGCCCGCGCCGCTCGCGCTCTGCCTGTGCCAGCAGTTCCTGCTGCCTGGCGCGGGCCAACTGGATGGTGATGTTGCTGCTGTACATGACCGTCTCCCGTCTGGCGTCTGGCCGGGAACTTCCCGGCGGTACCAGCAGACTCACGGACCGGCGGGACGATCACCACACGTAACCAAGCACGTGGCACCCACAGAAAGCCCACAGGAGCGGCCGCTTGTGACGGTGCCCGGATGCAGGCCGAAGCTGTGGGCTTCCTGTGACCGGTTACGTCTTATGCGGGCCCGGGCCAGCAGGCAGTGTTGTCCGCATGGGCGGGTTAGCGGACCGCGCCAAAATGTGACCCGGGCCAGAAAGGGTTTCGGGTTCGCACCAACGAGGAGGCTGTACATGCCCACGATCACCGGCGCACATCATGTTGCGTTCACCGTTCGCGACGCGAACCGAAGCGCGAAGTGGTATGGGGACCTGCTCGGCATGAAGGTGGTGTCACAGGGCGACGACGAAGCGGTGCGATTCCGGGTGCTGGCGCATCCAGAGTCGGGCTGGGTCGTCGGACTGCGTCAGTACTTCGGGCACACGGCGGGTACCTTCGACGAATTCCGCACCGGGCTCGACCACTTCGCCTTCGCGGTGTCGTCCCGCGCCGAGCTAGCCGCCTGCGAGGAGCAGCTGCGCGCGGCCGGAATACCGTATACGCCCACAGTCGACACGGCGATCGGCTCGGTCGTGGTATTCCGTGATCCAGACAACATTCAGCTCGAGTTCTGGCTGCCAGCCGGACTCTAGACAGGACGATCAGGTGGCCGCGGTCGTCGCCAGCGCGCTGAGTGCCCGGCTCGCAAGCGACGCCGCCGCGGCCAGCGTGTAGCGGGGCAGGACGGTCCGGGCTCGATCGGCCGGGTCGGCGGTCTGCGGCGCTGCGATGTGGTCTTCCAGGGTGCCGAGTCGAGCGCGTATCTCCCACGGCATATGGCCCTGACCGCTGAGGCGGCGCAGCTCGCCCGCGGCAGCGAGCAGGTCTGCGGCCACTCCACCGTCACCGTGGGGGCTGGCTCCGACCACGACCGCCGCAGCCTCGAGAGCGTGCGCCGTGCAGCCGGCGCTGCCGTAGGACACGAAGATCTCGATGGCCTCGGCGACGAACGTCGCCGCGGCTGCGATCTCGCCACGCTCATACGCGATGATCCCGCGGCCCTCGACGTTGTGGGCGACGCCGGTCGGGACCCCGATCCGCCGAAGCAGGGCGTCCGCCTCGGCCGCCATATCCTTCGCCGCGTCGAGGTCGGCGCTCCGCAGCGACGCAACCCAGAGTGAGTAGCCGAGGCCCATGTCGTCCTGCTCGGCACGGAAGCTCGCGATCAGCTCGATGACCTGCCGGTCGACCTCTGCCAGGCGGCCTGCGCCCCAGGCCGCGTGCAGCCCGAGATAGCCCGCCCAGGCCGACAGCCGTGACAGCCCGGCGGCCCGGAAGTGCCGCGCGGCCCGCTCGCTGGCATCGAGCGATGCGGACCAGTCGTTCTGCTCCATCGCGAGGTTGGCCAGCGCGGCCCAGGCGTGCCCGGCCGCGGCGTCATCGAGCTGCCCCGCAGCAGCGGCCGCGCTGAGGCGCTGCACGATGAGGGCACGCCGCTCGTCTCTGCGGTGACTGAGCGGCACCATGCTGGCAATGCGCAGGGCTGCGCCGTACTGCTCATGCGTCGTCGCCCACTGCATCGCGGCGCGATACGTGACGGCGTCGGCCGTCGCCTGCCGGAGGGCGTCGTCCATCGGCGGAGTCCGCACGATCGACTCGAGCCGCTCGACCCCCGCCATCGCCCAGGCGAGCAGCCGCTGCGCGTACCGGTCGGTCTCGCCTCGCTCGGCCAGCCGGTGGCGGCCGTACTGGCGCAGCATCTCCAGCAGCCGGTACCGCAGGCCGTCCGGCGCGCTGACGGTGGCCACCAGCGACTTGTCCACGAGGCTGGCGAGGGCGTCCACAACCGCCAGCTCATCGCCCGGCGGGTCGGCGATCACCGCCTCGGCCGTGGCGAGGGTGAAGTGGTCAGGGAAGACCGCCAGCCGCGCGAAAGCGTCCTGCTCGGCCGGGCTCAGCAGGTCGTAGCTCCACGCGACGACCGCCTCCAGGGTCCGCTGCCCGGCGGTGCCTGGGTGGCTCCCGCCGGTCAACCGCCAGAACTGATCGTCAAGACGCTCGGCGAGCTGGCCCAGGGATAGCGCGCGCAGCCGCGCCGCCGCCAGTTCGATCGCGAGCGGCAGCCCGTCGAGCCGTCGGCAGACGGTCAGCACGGCGTCGAGGTCGGCCTCATCCGGCCGGAATCGAGGCGCTACGGCGGCCGCGCGGGCGAGGAAGAGCTGCACAGCGTCCGACTGCGGCGCGAGCGCGGGATCGTCAGGCACGTCGAGCGGCGGCGTAACGATGGCGCGCTCGCCGCGGACGTCGAGGAACTGCCTGCTGGTAGCCAGGATGTGCAGCCCGGGGCAGGCCGGCAGCAGCCGCTCGCACAGTCGGGCCGCGTATCCGACCAGGTGCTCGCAGTTATCCAGGATCAGCAACAGGTGGCGGTCGCGCAGCCAGCGCTCGAGCGCGTCGGCCGCGGCTTCGCCGGGCCGGTCAGGAACACGGAGCGCCTGGGCCGCCGTCTCCGCCACGCGGCCGCCATCGGTCACGGCGGCGAGCGAGACCAGCCAGACGCCATCGGTGAACGCGGCCACCTGCGAGGTCCCGACCTCAAGAGCGAGCCTCGTCTTCCCGCTCCCGCCCGGACCCGCCAGCGTCACCAGCCGGTGCGCACCGATTGCGGCCGTGACTTCGGCCAGCTCCGCCTGACGGCCGATGAACGAGTCGACTGGTGCGGGCAGGTTGTTGCGCTGGGCAGACAGGGCCCCGTGCACGGCCCCCACCGCGGCACGGCCGCGGGCTGCCTCGACAAACAGCTCGCGTACCGGCTGGGCGAGCCCGAGCGCGTCGGCCAGCAGCAGCGCGGTGTCCTTGCGCGCGGTCCGGTTGACACCACGTTCCAGGTCGCTGACCGACCGCGGGCTCAGCCGTGCGGCGTCTGCCAGCTCCTCCTGGGTCAGGCCAGCCGCGGTGCGCAACTGCCGTAACAGTCCGGCGAAGGAAGGCTCAGGCTGATCCGCCATGCCGCAGCCCCCCTCGCAAAGCACTCAACTCCGGCGAGCGCGCACCGCCACACGAACAGGCAGGCAGTGGCCGCTATATACCATGCCCCAGGTCAGCGCGGCAAGATCGCCCCGGGCGGAAAGTGTCGGCCGAGGATAGCTTGACGTCAAGATAACCGCGCGCCTAGGCTAGCCAAGTAGCTTGACATCGAGATATCTATCGACCGCGATCCGGCGGGGCCAGTACGCACCAGCCGGGCGGTAAAGCGGCAAGATGCATGCAGGGCTGCACAGCACCGCAGCGCGGCCGCGGATGCGACCAGAAAGCAGCGAGCCCAGATCGCAGGAGGCCAGGTTATGACCGGGAACAGCTTCGGCAGCGCCGCCGAACTCGGCGTGGGTGGTACCAGGTACCAGATCCACCGGCTCGATGCCGTGCCTGGTTCCGCTGACCTGCCGTACAGCCTGAAGATCCTGCTGGAGAACCTGCTCAGGACAGAGGACGGACTGAATGTCACCGCGAGCCAGATCGCGGCGCTGGCGAACTGGGACCCCGCGGCCGAGCCGGACACCGAGATTCAGTTCAGCCCGGCGCGGGTGCTGATGCAGGACCTAACCGGAGTGCCCGCCGTGGTCGACCTGGCCGCGATGCGAGAGGCAATGCGCGCCCTGGGCGGCGACCCCGGCAGGATCAATCCGCTGGTGCCCGCCGAGCTGGTGATCGACCACTCGGTGATTGCCGACGTCTTCGGCCGCCCGGACGCCTTCGAGCGCAACGTGGAGCTGGAGTTCCAGCGCAACCGGGAGCGGTTCGCCTTCCTGCGCTGGGGCCAGGAGGCGCTGCGCCAGTTCAAGGTCGTGCCGCCCGGCACCGGCATCGTGCACCAGGTGAACATCGAGCACCTGGCGCGCGTCGTCATGACCGCGCGGGCCGGCGCGGACGGTCGGCTGGCCGCGTACCCCGACACCTGCGTCGGCACGGACTCGCACACGACCATGCAGAACGGCCTTGGCATCCTCGGCTGGGGGGTCGGCGGTATCGAGGCAGAGGCGGCCATGCTGGGGCAGCCGATCTCGATGCTGATCCCGAAGGTGGTCGGCTTCCGGCTGACCGGCGAGCTGCCCGCCGGCGCGACCGCGACCGACCTGGTGCTGACCGTTACCGAGCTGCTGCGGCGACACGGCGTGGTCGGCAAGTTCGTGGAGTTCCACGGCCAGGGCGTGGCCGCTGTCCCGGTAGCGAACCGGGCCACCATCGGCAACATGAGCCCGGAATTCGGCTCCACCTGCGCGATCTTCCCGATCGACGCCGAGACTCTCGCCTACCTGCGGCTGACGGGGCGCACCGCCGACCACGTCGCGCTCGTCGAGGCCTACGCCAAGGACCAGGGCCTGTGGCACGACCCGGCCGGCCGGACGCGCTATTCGGAAGAGATCGAGCTCGACCTGTCCACCGTGGTGCCGTCGCTGGCCGGGCCGAAGCGCCCGCAGGACCGGGTCGCCCTCGCCGACGCCAAGACCGCATTCCGCGAATCGCTCGGCGGCTACGTCAAGCTGGACAAGCTGGACGACGACATCGCAGGGACGTTCCCCGCGTCCGACCCGTTCGTCGCCGACAGCGAGAACGGCGGCGGCACCGGCCGCCGGGTAGCGGCCGGGTTGTCGGCGGCGGGCGGCCGCCCGTCTCAGCCGACCGAGGTCACGCTCGACGACGGCACCCGCACGACGGTCGACCACGGCTCGGTCGTCATCGCGGCGATCACTTCGTGCACCAACACGTCCAACCCGTCGGTGATGGTCGGCGCGGCGCTGCTGGCGAAGAAGGCCGTCGAGGCCGGTCTCGAGCGCAAGCCGTGGGTGAAGACGACGCTGGCCCCCGGCTCCAAGGTCGTCATGGACTACTACGAGCGGGCCGGCCTGACTCCCTATCTGGAGAAGCTCGGCTTCAGCCTGGTGGGCTACGGCTGCACGACGTGCATCGGCAACTCCGGACCGCTGCCGGAGGCGATCAGCGCCGCCGTCGCCGACAACGACCTCGCGGTCGTCTCGGTGCTGTCGGGCAACCGCAACTTCGAGGGCCGGATCAACCCCGACGTCAAGATGAACTACCTGGCGTCCCCCCCGCTGGT
>Ga0187784_10005516_pt1 | contig 10212 bp, 13 predicted proteins | sample 1015_SJ02_MP15_2_FD_132964 | JGI IMG/M metagenome (GOLD analysis project Ga0187784, IMG submission 132964) | Tropical peat soil microbial communities from peatlands in Department of Meta, Colombia - 1015_SJ02_MP15_20_MG | ecosystem: Environmental > Terrestrial > Soil > Wetlands > Peat | place... | reverse complement strand
TCCTTGAGTTTGCTCGGCCCGCGTTGCTCCAGCCGCTCGACGCGCTCGGCCAGATAGGCCCGCGCCTGCGCCGTCCTGCCCTGCTCGCCGGCTAGCACCGCCAGCTGATACAAGAGATCCTGCTCGCGCTCGATCTCGCTGCGCGCCCGGCAAATTGCGAGCGCGCGCTTGAGGTAGGACTCGGCCTCCGGAAGTCTCTCGAGCGCATAGAGATTCTGTGCCGCGTTGATGAGCACCGTGCCCAGGCGATGGTCATCCACTCCGAACGCCCGCTCGCCTTCCTCGAGCACTGACCGATTGACCGCGTATGCTTCGGCAAAACGCCGGGCTTCGTGCAGCGCATAGGCCTGCCGTTCACGCATGCCGAGCCTAAGATTGAGATCGAAACCCGGCGCGGCGGAGGAGATATCGGCGGCCTTGCCGTAGTGCTCGGCGGCCGCCTGAAAGCTCTTGAGGTCGCTTGCCACGCTCGCGAGGAAGTAATGGTCTCGCGCGAGCTCACCCGGATCGGCCGACCCGCCTGCATCCATCGCCAATCCCTCGATGAGAAGGTCGCGGGCCCTGGGGAGCTCCCCTCGCCGGCACTCCACCCTCCCCAGCAAGATGAGAAGCTGGCGCAGCTCCGGCCGCGCATCCGAGCGGGCACGTGCCGACGCCAGCAGCTCCTCTAGCTGCCTGCCGAGCTGTAAAGGATCGATATGTGTGCCGGATTCAGACAGCGACGAACGCACCTGACTTAACGCTTCTCGCAGCCGCGTCAACTCATCGGCTGGCGCGTCGGCCACCGTGCGCAGTTCAGATCGGGGGGCGGTGGGATCCATCGCTCTTCGCGCTAGATCCGAGGGCGAAGCGCATTGCCGGAGGCGAAAGCCAGTCGCACGGTGGAGCAAGGCCACCGTGCGACCGCCTCTCCTCTAGTGCAGCGATTCCAGATAGTAGGCAACCGCCTTCATCTCAGACTCTTTCAGCGGCGCCGCGACGCCGTTCATCACCACCTGCTCGCGCGACCCGTTGTGCAGGGCAATCAGTTGCTTGATGGTGTAGAGGGCATGCTGACCCGCCAGACGCGGAAATTGATCCGATCCTTCGGCGGCTGCCTGATGACACGCCGCGCAGGGCGGAACGCCGGTCGCGGGCACCCCATCATTATAAATGCTCTTGCCCTGCGAGATCTGCGCATCATGGTTCAAAAACGGCGAGGCTCTGCTGGCAAAAGGCCTTTGCTTGCTGAAGTAGTCGGCGAGCGCCGCGATTTGCGTGTCGGTCAGCGCTGCGGCCATCCCCCACATCATGGCCATCGCATAGGGATCCCGGCGCGACTGAGCCCGGAATGCCTGCAGCTGTTCCACGATGTACCACGACTTCTGGCCCGCCAGCGCCGGATAAATCGGCGAGATGCTGTTCCCGCGCTGACCATGGCACCACGCGCAGGTGGTGACGGCCTTGAATTCGGCCCACTGGGCATCCGCTGCGCTCACCGGCGCCGGAGCCTCCTGAGCCAGCGCGGCCGACGCGCAAAGAAGCGACATCGCTGCCGAAGCTACCGCGAGAATCATCGAGTGCTTGATGTTCATATGATTCTCCCCGATTACAGCGCAAACCAGAGCTGAAGGTAGGTCGTGTCGTTGTTGGACGCGTTACGACCCACCCCGTCATAGTTGGTTTTGCCCCCATCGAACTTGGTGTAGTGCGTGTATTGCAACCCTATCTTGACGTTGAGCCAGGGCATGTAGAAGAGCTCGCTCACCACGGCATCGGTGGTGGGGTTGCTGTTGGCACTGTTGGTCACGCCGACGGGAATAGCGCCTGGTGTCCCGGCGGCGACATTGCACGTTCCAGCCGCGCACAGAGTGGGTGCCGAGGGGTACAGCAATGCGTCCGTCGAGCCCTTCGTCGAGAGGAACCCGACGTCGGCACCATATTTTCTCTTGTACCAGTAGGTGAGATTGGTCTGCAGGTAGCTCACCCAATCCGTCGCATTCGATGCGCCGGCCAAGTAGGACGCGTGAAGCGCCTGGGCCTCCTTCACGTAGGTGGCCTGGTAGGTCACCTGATTGGTCTCGCCTAGGAACTGCAGCTGCACGTCCTCGGCGATGTCGGTGTAGTTGTTGGTTTGACCGGTCAGAGGGGCTCCGGCTCCGGGGAAGAGCTTGAAATAAATTCCGTAGGTGCCGATTTCCGCCGTGTAGCGATCGAAGTCGTACTCGTAGGCGATGCGCCAGTACGGGTTATTGCCGTTCGCGACGTTGGAATACGTCGAGTCATACGGCGCAATGGTCCCGGTGATCGGGTTGGTCTGTCCAACCTGGGCAGCCCGGAAAAATCCCGCTGCAACATACAACTGCTCGTTCCAGAGGCCGTAAAACACCGGGCCCGCCACCCTGTAGGCCTGTACCGCATTGATCTGGGGCGTGGTCAACGAGGGCACGAAGATCTCCGGCGGAAGGTACGGGTAGCCGAAGGCGGGGGTGGTGTTCCACGCGTCGTCGACGGTCGGATTGTTGGTGATCGAGACACCGAGGGTGAGCGGCTTCTTGTCCGGCAGCACGAACTGCCACGCAAAGCGAAAGTCCGTGTTATCGATGCTGAAGGTGTTACCCGTGGAGTCGTAGGTCACCTGAGCGAACCCGCCGAAATGCGGTGCGATCTTGCCGCCGTAGAGCAACGACACCTGCTGCGGGAATTGAATGCCGCTGCTCGTCGAATGCGCTCCCACGACCTGACTGTCTGGAACCGCCTTCCCCAGCGATACGTAGCCGCTCATGATGAAGAGCGCGAGGTTGGGGACCGCCGGCAAGCCGAGCCTGAGCTCGCCATCGTCCTCCGTGTACTGTAGTTCCTTGCCGTTATAGAGCTGATAGCCGTTGATCTTGAACATGCGACCAAAATGAGTGAGCTCGGGGTACACCACATGGCAGGCGTTGCAGGCCATCCCCGTCTGCCGCGCGAACGGTGGTATCGCATGAGCCGGAAGAGCGGTCATGACACCGAGCACCAGCAATGCTGCCAATGCGCTCGCCTGACGCCAGGCGCTCAATCGAAACTCGCCGAATTGCTGCATGATGCATCCCCCCTACGTATCGCTTCTTAGTCAAGACGTCCGCCGATGCAGGCGCCGCAAATCACTCTTACAGCTCCCCTGTTGCATCGACGCCAATGAAGCGTCCCGCATCGCACGAGCTATGTAAATAGGTAAATATACGGTATCAAGAAGTAAATATACGACTTTCAGCGTTATTTTTAATAGTACTTTTGCTGCCAGTCGACGGTCAATGCGTCCGCGCTATTTCTTGGACGATTTGCGCGGCATCAAGACGTACCATGAAAGCAACATACTGGAGAAAGCCAGTGACAGGCCGAGTATCGTCGCAATGAGTGCCAGCATTTTTTAAGTTCCGCTTATAGTTACTGAGGTGCCAACTACGCCGCTACGCTTTATGCGTCACGGCATCGGGCGCGTTTTCCTCTTCATCGTGGCGCTTCAAGGCGAGCCAGAGGATCACGATGTAGGCGATACCGAACACGATCATGCACCAGTCGATGAAGCCGGTGAACGTATAGGGCTCGTACGAGACGGGCCACGGTCCACCCCAATCGCTGAATTCACCGCGGCCCAAAAAGCACATCATGGCGGCGCCGAACACACTGCCGTTGCCCATCCCGGTGACCATGCCGCCGATGATGGTGAGCCAAAACGCACGAGAAGGAATTGATTTTCTTTGCATGTCCTTAGCCTCAAATGCCCCTGAATTTAAAGCATCTCGTTTCAGGCCGATGCTACTTGAAGGTGTTCGTGGTTGCAATGAGGATGAATACGTAGCAATCGAAGTGAGTATCAATTCGCATTGCATCGTCAGTTCGTCGCCGTCCGGGCCTCGCGATCCAGCGGACTCAATTCCAGCATGCGAGCACGGCTCGTCGCGGCGCCGGCATCCCCGTGCGCACGCTGCAATGTCCACAGCGCTCGCCATGCATCGACCGACCAGGGATTGATCGCCAAGATTCTGCGCACGAGCTCCTCGCGCGTGAGACCGCGCTCGGCCGCCGACCCGAGGTTTGCCAGCAATCGGTCCGAGACGGCATACATGATCCAGCGGTCGCGCGGATCCGCCTCGAGGGCGAGTCCCAGCAGATGATCGGCCTCGAGAGTCGAGCCCTGCCAGCTTGCGAGCTCGCTCCGTACCCACAACTCGCTGCCGATGTAGGCCCGTCTGAAAGCGTCCTGATTCGAGGGGGCGATGCCCAAGATCTCGCTCGCTCGTTCGACGGTCGGACGCCGCGCCAGCAACCACTTCAGCAGCGAGGACACGTCGGCGCGAGGGTCGTAGGGTAGCCGTGGCAGCAAAAATTCAATCACCGGCGCCCATTCGTGCTGCGTAGGTCCCGTGCTCGGTGCGATGGGTCCCCAATAGCGTCCCAACCATTCGCTGTCGCCCTCGAATCCGGTAGCTTGGGCACGCTGCGCGGGCGTCAATGAACTCAAATGCGCGAGCAGCGCCGGGGCACCCTGCCAAGACCCGCGCGGGCCCACCAACGCCAGATGCATGCCGTCGAGGAACAACTGGGCTTCGGGAAACACCTCTCGGAAGCTGCGCAGCACGATGGACAGCGTGGCCTCGTCGAACTGGTTGAGCGCCAGCCATTGCACATACAGTCCTTGCGTCGCCAGACACGCCCGCACGCGCTCGAATTGCTCCACGGCGAGCAGCGACCCCACCCCCGCCAGATCCGGATGAAACACGTCGCCGATGATGACGTCGTACCTCTTTGCGGTTGCGGTCAGGAAGTGCCGTGCGTCATCGTGATAGACGAGCGTGCTTTGCAATGCGCCTTGATTGCTGTCGATGAACCAGCGGCGCGCCGCCTCGATGCTGCCCGCGGACAGTTCCACGGCGCTGCGCTCGAGATCCGGAAACGGCAGCGCGCCCGCGATCGAAATACCGGTGCCGATTCCGAGAAAAAGGACGGTGTGCGGATTGGGATGAAGGAGCAAGGGCAGTCGTGACTGATTGCCCTGGAGGAAAACCGCCGTCGGTTCGGTCGATGCATCTTGCCGGCGCAAATCCGTGAGCAGGACCCGCTGTCCGTCGGGCTGCTCGGCCACCTGAGTGATCGCGATGGCATCCTCGTAGCGATACAGGTCGCGGCTGCCCGCCATGGCCTGCGGCAGAAGAGCCTTGACCGGCGGTAGGACGGCCGCTGACCACGCTGCGGCAAGCACCACCGGCACGCCGGCCCACGCGAGGCGGGACTGCCCGAGCACGAGTCCCGGCAACAGCAACAGCACGGCGGCGCAGGCCAGGGCTCCGGCGCTCCCGATGAGCGGGGTCAAGATCACATAGAGCACACCGCCGAGCGCGGCGCCGAGCGCATTGGCGGCATAGAGCCAGGTGCCATTCGAGTTGAATTTGATCGTCAGGGCGGGGAGCCACGCCCCCAGGGAAAGAGTCACGGGCAGTGTCAACGCGGCCAGCAACAACCCCTCGACCAGCATGGCAGCGCCCATGGATTCGAATCGTGTCCGCTCCAGCCAACCCGAGACGGCGGGCAGCAGCCAACGGCCGACGATGGCATAGCCGGAAGCACACCACGGCAACGCTGCCAGCACCCGTGAGTCCGGGCGGCGCGAGGCGATGAGGCTTCCCACTCCCATGCCGAACAGCACCACCGCGAGTATCAGGGCGAGCACGTATTCGGTGCGCAGCATGGCGAGACTGAATAGCCGTAGCCAGGCCATCTCGAGCAGCAGGCTCGCGGCGCCGATGCCGGCGTAATTGAAGAGCAGCATGCCGGACGGACGGCCGATTCGCCCGCCGGCCTCGTTCACCGCGCGCGCCGGCCGGGCGCGGCCGTACCGATCCAGCGTGAGGAGACCCGCGGCGACGATCAAATTGAGGAGCGCCACCGCGCGTACGGCGTTCGTCCATCCCACGGTGGGGAGCAAGGCGAGCGGCAGCAGTGCGCCCAGCGCAGCGCCAGCCGTATTGCTGCCATACGCAACTGCGATGGTATGCCCGCGCCGGATCCAGCCCTCGACGAGCAACGGAAATCCGGCGCCCATCGCTGCCGCCGGCAGCGTCAGCAACACGAGTCCCGCCAGCACCAGGAGCGCGTGCCATTGCGGCGAGGAGAGGGAGCGGGAAGCCGCATCGATGAGCGGCGTCGCGAGCCGCACGGCCCATGGCAGCAGCAGCGCAAAGAGCGCGATTGCGGCTTCGAGCAGCGCGAGCAGGTTGAGCGGCCTCACGCAGCGCGCGGCGCGCCCGGCCGTCAAGGCACTGCCCCCCGCCAACCCCAGCATGAATGCGCTCACCGTGACCACCGCCGCGAAGCTGCTCACGCCAAATTGCAGCCCCAGCATGCGGGCCCACAGGACTTCGTAGGCAAGCCCGCACACCCCGGAGAGGGCGCCCAGCAGCGCAAGCGATCGCGCGCTCATGCGCGGATTCCCGCTGCTCAGAATGGGAAGAACCAGACCACCCCGACGACGACGTGTATCAGCGCCACGGTGACGGTCAAGCCGGCCAGGATCATGTGCACCAGAAATAGCGGCTTGCCGAACGCGGCCACGGCGATACCGACCGACGCCGTACCGATCAGAAGCAGGAGGAGCACCGACCCGATCGAGAACATGATCACTTGCTTTTCATGCTCGCCGATGACGGTCGGGCCTGCAGGACGCTTCGGCTGCTGGCGGCCGAATTGCTCCAGAATTTGCGGGCCGGTCGGGGTGGTGGGCTGCGCAGAATCCGCCAGGCACAGCTGACAAGAACCCACGAGCCACACCAAGCAAAGGGCCAGCGGCGTGCGCAACCCCCTACTCATCGTTCGGGGTCTTGGACTTCGGCGTCGACATCGATTTGTTTGCGGGCCGCCACCACATGAGGGCCAACATCAGAATAAAAGGAATAAAGACGGCACCCAGCAAGAAAAGAAAGATCATCCACGGCGTTTCGATGCTGACATGCATATACCGATAGCTGTCGAGCGCCACACCCGGGTCGGCGTGCAGCACCATGAGCGTGAACCCGGTCGCGCTGGGTACGCCCGTTCTCATGGGCCCCTCCCCGTCCGCTCGACGCTGCTCGCGCAGCGAAATCCGTAGAAGTCTGTGGCATGATTGGGGAGCGCGAAGTCGCGGTGGTACAGTGAGGTCGAAAACGGATCACCCTTCCAGGAACCCCCGCGCAGCACCTTGGGGGTCCCCGTTTGAGTCGCTTGCACCGCCGTCCCCGCAGCGTCCTCGGCATAAACACTTTGCGATGCCTTCGATCCTTCGTAGGGCCGCAGATCGTCCGCCGTCCACTCCTCCACATTGCCGGATAGATCGTAGATCCCGTAGAGGCTCGCGCCTCGCGGATACGCAGTCACATTGCTCGTCGATCCGACGTTGTAGTACGTGTTGAGGCGGGTCGGATCCATGTTGTCTCCCCAGGGCCAGCGCCGCCCGTCGGCACCACGGCCCGCCTTTTCGTATTCAGCTTCATGCGGCAGCCGTCGGCCCCCCCAGGCACAGTAGTCGGCGGCGTCGTTCCAGCTCACCATGGTCGCCGGCTTCAACGACTCGCCCTGCGGAATGCGTCCATCCTTCCAACTGATCGGCGCCCGTCGCCCCGTCGCTGCGACGAAGCGCGCGTATTGGGCATTCGTCACGAGAAACTTGTCCAGGTAATACGTCGGCAGCGTGACCTGGTGACGCGGCTTATCCTGTTCGTCGGCGCGCTCGAGGTCGGTGCCCATGGTAAATGGGCCGGCCGGGACACGCACCATGCGCTCGAGGTCTTCCCACTGCTCGCGGCCCAGTAATCTTTGCGCCTCCACCACCGAGTAGCCCGCACCGCCCGTGCGTCCCGCTTCATGATTCTCCTGCAGCGTGATGTCTTCGCCGGCCGCGCGGACCCGCTTGGATTCTTCCGCGAGGTCGTAGGTAGCCATACGGCGCATGTCGGCCAGGCGCAGTCTGCCGAGCATCACGACGTGAATCGTGCCCCCGATCAGGGCCAGCACCAGACAGGTGAGGAGCGTCATCCACAACAAGCGACGGCGCTGCTGCCTTTCCGGCTCCGACAGCGCGGATGAACGATACGAAGCCGGGCCCATGTGCGCGACCTACCGCTGAATGGTTCCCGCCTGCTCGACCGCCTTTTTCGGCGTGGACCGCCCATAGGTTCGCTTGATCACGACCTCGCCGATCACGCCACCGACCGCCGCCGCCTCCATCGCCAGAATGAGATAAAAACCCCACCAGCCCAGGGGCATCAGCGAGGAGTGCGGTGCAATAGGGATCAGATGGTGGGCGATTCCAGCGTAGCTCACGCAGCGAACGATGAGCGGCGGAACCCATGATAACCATTTCCCGCCAAAGCCGTAGATCAGCGAGACGATGACGCCGGCAAGGAACGGCACGAGGAACAGGTCGAGCACCCACAGCGGGCTGAAATAGCCGATGCCGCCCGTGAACGCCTCGATCCTGATGCCCAGAATCCGATCACCGAAGTGATTGAAGACGGTCGCCAGCAGAATCGCTCCCGCACCGCGGTAAACACGCTCGGAATTACTTCTGCGCATCGGATCGAGGATACTCTTTCCCCGTCAGCTTTTCATATTCGGCGGCACGCACGCTGTCGAGATACCAGTCCTTCACTTTGAGGCTCGCCATGTATTTCGCGAGAACCCGCCGCTGCTCGTCGGGCAGATCAGCGAAGGAGGGCATGCGGTATTCCGGCTTGAGCCGGCTCGGCAATATGTCTTGGGGATTCGCAGCGGATAAATACCGGTAAAGCCACTCTTCGCTGCGCAGCGATCCGATGCCGTCGAGCGCCGGCGCGGGGACCGATTCAAAAGCGCTCCTTACCGTCCAAAGAGTATGGCACTGGCGACAATTGTTCGCTCGGTAGAGGTCCCCGGCCTGTCGCGCCAGCGCTCGATCCGCCGTACTGAAGAAAGGAATGCCCGGGTCCTGCTGGCGCGTGGAGTGAACAGTGATCGCATTGCGCACCATGAGGCCGGCGACGACCACTCCCATCGTCGCCAATATCACCGCCTCGCCCCGCTTCATGCTCGGGGTCGGTTCATCTCCGCTTGCTCCCGAAGGTGTCGTTCGCGGCTCGCCATTTGTGCCGCCAGCACCTCGCGGCTCTGGCGGTATTCGGCAGGCGTCATCTTGTCCTTATCGGACTCGGTAAACACCAGATACTTGATGTCCTCGTCGAACTGTTCGTTGCGCCACGCCCACCGAATCCCAAACAGGCTGACGACGATGATCGCGGCCCCGACGACCAGCCAGAGGTAGATGGTCCAGCCGTCCCCGAGCGATTCGATAAAACTCATAAGTCCTCACCCTCCTTCAACGCCATCACGAGTCAGAAGAGAACGCCCGACAGCATTTGCAAGGAGGCAAATATCACGGCAGCGACGACTCCGAGGATGATGGCGCCGAACATGAACCTTTCGCCGGGTCGGGTGATCCTTTTTTCGCCCGAGCCCTTCATCACGGCGATGACGATTCCGGCAAAAAGCAAAATACCCAACATGAGCAGGAAGAACACGCCGACCCCGAACCGCTGGCTGCGCATGCCCTCGATGCTGAGGTCGATCTGCGGACCCGGCGCATTCAGCGCCAGAATGATCATTCGACGAGCCTATTCGATTCAACCCGCTTATTCTTTTTGTTTTGACTTGAGCGCGATCACTGGCGGAGTCTTCTTGTCGTAGTTATCGACAAAGAAGCCGTAAATGAACGGGGCGATAAAGGCGAGGCCGATGGGTATCAGAAGTGCTATCGGACCGTAGTCCAAGTCGATCATTGCATCATCCTCCGATTCAAAAACTGCCGCCCTGCGTCAGCCATGCTCCTGGCCGTGACGGGGTTGCCATCGGGTCGGCGGCAGGCGCTTCACGACGAGAAACACGCCGGCGAAAAACGCCGTCAAGTAAAAGACGTCGATCGTATAACCCTTGTCCCACCAGGGCTGTTGTCGGATTCGCGTGCCGTCAGGCCGGAAATTCCCCTCGAAATTTGCCATTACCACCTTATTGCCGACGATGGTGTAATCCCCCAAATCGACTCCTTTTGCCTGCAAGTCCTTGATCTGCGGCGCGATCTGGCGCAGTTGATCCATCGTGAGCGGATGGCGCGCGAGCAACGTGTCCTTACGTTCGGACCCCGGGACAGCCGCCTCGATGATTTTATACGCCTCCTCGTCGCTCTTG
>Ga0187784_10005515_pt1 | contig 10213 bp, 8 predicted proteins | sample 1015_SJ02_MP15_2_FD_132964 | JGI IMG/M metagenome (GOLD analysis project Ga0187784, IMG submission 132964) | Tropical peat soil microbial communities from peatlands in Department of Meta, Colombia - 1015_SJ02_MP15_20_MG | ecosystem: Environmental > Terrestrial > Soil > Wetlands > Peat | place... | reverse complement strand
TGGCCATATTTCTAGGAATTCTCCTCGGTGGTTTGTCCCCACCAACTCTAGTTGCCGTAGCTCTGTCTCTGAGCCTGCTCGTGAGCTACACCAGGGCCAAAGGAGACGCCCTCGGCGTTACCCTTTCCGGTGTCGGTATAGGCGAGAGAAGCGAGAGATTGCTCCTTCTTGCCATTGCTTCGATAACCGGTCACGCCGAGTGGGGAGTCATTTTAGTAGTCATAGTGGCAGGATACACTTTCGTGGAGAGAACCTACAGAGCAGTAAATGTACTAGGAAGTTCATGATCACGTCACGCCGGATCTCAAATCGGTGCGACCGACCACATGAACAGACGCTTTCCCTACATTGGTTCTTTTGAGCCTGGCAATACGGTTGGGCGGACATTCAGATTCCAATGGGAGGCTGAGAAAACATGTATGCGCTGGTCTCTCTGGTATCACAGAAGGCGTTTACCATCCGTGTCTTTCAGATTGAGCCCTGACCTTAACTATTCCATAATGGACTGCACAGCTGATACAATAGTAGCGCACGGTCGTTGGAGAGGCGATGTATGCCCCAGCGGCCCTCAATTCTCTGGCAAGTGTCGGCTCAACTAGTGACATTCTTGTGGTAACCTTCTTTGCCTTGTCCCGCGGAACAGCTGATCCGCAGTTACTGCAATATATCGTGCCACTCCTTCCTTTCCCACCCTTAGAGCGTCCTCGACTCTTCCTCTTCTTGGTCAAACTGAACTGTAGACCAGTTCGCTCGTTCCTCTTTAAACCTATGGTGAGATGACACTCAGGCTTGTTGCTGATAATAAGCCATCTTCAGAGTAGCCTTCATAAGCGAATGCCCGGAGAGACATGCGCCCCTTGCGAGTCATCGTAGCTGGATTCATTACCATCGACACAATTGAACTCCCAGTGCGCCAGGTCACGTCAGTCGGAGGGCCCCCGTGCTACGCTGGGCTAATCTGCTCCCGGTTCGGACTTGAAGTCACGGCCCTCACCAAAGTCGGCAACGACTTCCCGGACGAGCAAGCAGTTTGGCTCGCAAGGAATGGAATAATGCTGAGGGCTGCTGATAGGAGCATTTCCAAGCCTACAACTCGTTTCAGAATCGCTAGCGTCAGTGGGAACAGGGCTCTCGTGCTCGCCAGTCGGTGCGAAGACCTCTCGGCTTCTCAGATCCCCCCCGGCGTAAGATTCGACGCATCTCTTATCAGCCCAATCGCAGGTGAAATCTCGTCCTCATTGCTTACGGAGATCTCAGCGCGGTCTGACTTCACATTCCTCGACCCTCAAGGATTCGTGCGGAGTTTCGCTCTCAACGGAACAGTTTCTGCCACATCCTTGAAAGACAAGAGTATCATCTCCAAAGTAGACGCAGTGAAAATGGACCGGGCCGAGGCCGAGGCTATCACGGGAAAATCCGACCCTAGAGAAGCATTGCAGAGGATTGGTGCTATCGGCGTCAGGAAGGCCATCGTAACCCGGGGCGGTGCATCGTGTTTTGTGCTCGATGGGTCCCGAATCTACGAAGTCTTAGTGCCTCAATCTCAAGTAGTCGACAGCACGGGGGCTGGAGACATTCTCAGTGGGGCGACGATCGGATGGTATCTGAAGACGAGAGATTTCCTCCGAAGCGCATGTTTCGGGGTTGCTGCCTCTTCACTCTCTCTGCATATGATTGCGCTGGCGAAAGTCGACCTCCCAATGAGTGTCGACGACAGCGCGATGCGCCTTTTCTCTCTTGCGAGCCCAGTCGCAGTCATCTGAAGCGAAGTGCCGTGTCAAGTAAACCTCGGATTTAGTAGGACTTCGCGTAATTGACTTTCATGGCAGCCTTCTCTCCGCAAGAAACGCAAACCCCAAATGGTGGCACTTGCTCAAGCGGGATGTTGATGATTTTGCCTCCTCCATTACTTCTCAGGATTTCTTCGCAATCCTGTTTCCCGCACCAGGAAACCCTTACAATACCACCCTTCCCGCTAATGAGTTCCTTCAAGCGAGCTATAGAATCGGCATCGAACGTGTGGGCATCAAGAAAAGCCTTCGCCGTTTCAAAGAGGTTCTTTTGGATCGAGTCCAACTCCTTGCCGACTTCGTCGGAAAGGCGGTCGAGTGGAACCACCCTTTTCACTCCCGTATCCCTTCTCACGAGGACGACCTGTCGTAATTTGAGATCCCTAGGCCCAATTTCGACTCTCAAAGGGACCCCCTTCAACTCCCATTCGTTGAACTTTCTGCCTGGCGTAAGGTTGTCCCTATCATCTAATTTGGTCCTATAGATCGAGAGTTCTCGGACGACACCCCTAGCCTTTTCCAGAATCATCTCTTTGTTTTCGTCATTTACGATTGGAACCACGACGATCTGAATAATAGCGAGCCTCGGAGGGACGACTGCACCCTTGTCGTCGCTGTGGACAGCTAGCATGATCCCAATTTCTCGTGTAGTGATTGCCCAAGTGTTCTGCCATGCGAACTGTTTCTCGCCATCCTGGTCGACAAAGGCGATGTCGAAGGCCTTGGAAAACCTCTGCCCATCAGAATGGAAATCGGGACCTTGTATCGCCCTTCCATCAGGTACTAGATGCTCGACACTGTATGTCGCCTCGGCTCCGGGGAACTTCTCGCTTTCCGTCTTCTTGCCGGTGTAGCCTGGGAGGGCCAGGAACTCCTCCGTTATCAGCTTGTATATCCCAAGAATCTGGTCTCGCTCCGAGTCCGCCTCATCCTTAGCTCCGAAGACGGAGTGCCCTTCGTTCCAGAGGAACTCTCTCGAACGTAGAAATGGCGTAGGATGTCTGAACTCCCAACGCACAACATTGTTCCACTGGTTAAGACGGAGAGGGAGGTCACGCCAGGATCTTATCCACCTCGAAATCACTTCGTACATTACAGCCTCCGATGTAGGCCTAACCGCTAATCTCTCGTCCAATGTTGAACTCCCGGCCTGTGTGACCCAAGCAACTTCAGGTGAAAACCCCTTTACGTGTGCTGCCTCTTTCTTGAGTAGGCGTTCAGGAATGAATAGGGGGAAATACGTGTTCATAATCCCTACCTTCTTGAATTGGGCGTCGGTCGCCTTCTGAATATTCTCCCAGATCGCATACCCGGAAGGCCTGAAGGCGAGGCATCCGGAAACTGGGGTATAGTCCGCTATTTCGGACTTCAGGATTACCTGCGTGTACCATTCATCGAAGTTCTCAGACTTCTTCGCAGTCATTCCTTCCTTGTCGACTTCAGGCATTTGACTCCGGGCGTCACTCTCCTCCGATTAAAGAAGATACGCCCATGCAGGCCGTGATGGGTTTCGACTTGGCGGCGTGGCCAGCTGATTGCAGAAGTCTACCCATCACGTCTGGTCTTGGTCATGCTGGAGCAGGCATGGAAGTCTAAGGCTCACGCGGATGGAGCCTAATCCTTCCTGGTGGTCACTTTTTAAATTGGTAACGAACAGATTCTCGGGCCAGAGACTTTTCAAACTACCGATCGGTGTCGCTAGCTTTATCACTGTCAGGAGTTTTCCTGTTCGACACTAGGAAGAGCCAGACACCAGCTACCATTAGAAGGACGGCCCCAGCAAGACCCAGGACCGTACTTCTCTTTCCCACCTCGTAAACGGAGATTGGGACCAGCAGCATCGCTACAATACCTAGGACGGTGGGTGTCCCGACTGATCCTAGGTCAATGCGTGCAGTAATCAAGAAGCTCAAAAGAACCATGATTATAGGGAAGATGAGGCTGAACCTGCCAGTAATGAAGTCCGTCGCGGCCGCAGAAACGTCCGAAAATCCGTGAGCGTAAAGGGCGCATACTAAGGCGAGAGTGAAACTGGCCGCGGCGATTATTTGGAGTGTATTACTAACAGAAACCAGCTTTGCGGGCCTCTCAGCAGGACCTGTCGAGGAAATTTCGAGCACAACGCCGAGCATAACGCTAAGCGTTCCAATTAGGAACACGATTGGGTCTCTGGTGACGGCAAGGTAGACAGAAGACGAAAGTAAGAAAGAAACTTTCCCGCTCACTCCAAGATAGATACCATAAATTCCGCTAGCAATAAACGGGACCATGTAAAGAAGGACTGAGACGTCATCCAACGATGCCTTCTTGCTCATCTGTGAGAGTGCGCGCCCAGACTGGGCTTAAAACTGTTCTGGGAACATCGGGGCTTTGTATTCGAAGAACCTGGTGCTCCGTGAGTCAGGATCGTCGCACCCGCTTTCCGTTCAGATGCCCGACGTTCTCCGCCCAAATGTAAGGTAAGCCGTGTGCCCTACCATGATGCCCGATGGTCTGGTCATCCCGACCCTGGCCTCCAAGTGTCTCAAGAGAACCTCTACCGTCTCTATTGAAACAAACTCTTCATCGACCATCTTTGCCACTAATCTCTCTGCCTGGTTGGTAGTGGGTGTGATCACCGCAAGCGGGGCTGCTGGCTTCAAACTCTCACGCATGCAGCGGACAACCTCCCAGGGATCTCCCACGTCGAGGACACCTGCATCCATGCCCCGCTCTTTTAGGCCTACCCTAGCGTCGCCTACCGAGAAGGTCACGTATTTCGACAGGCCGAGTCTTTCGACGTTCCTCCGGGCCACTTCTTGGAAGTCGGGCTTGATATCGTACGTGTAGACCATCCCTCCGGGCTGGACTAAATAGGCCATCAAGGCCGTCGTTGCCCCCGTGCCCGTTCCCGTCTCCACCACTTTGGAACCTGAATGGATGCCAAGCCTCACGACGATCAGGCCTAAGTCTTTGGGGTAGACAACTTGCGTCTTCCTTGTAAGTTTCATTACAAGGTCTTCGATTGTTGGTTTCAGGATAGTTAAAGTGTCACCCAAGGTAGTTGTCACCCTTATCCCGTACTCACTCCCGACCAAGGAAGACACGTCAAGAATCCCGAGATGCGTGTGGAGCTTTGGGGTTTCCTTAGGCCTTACCAGCCATCTCCTCCTCCTGTCCCTGTATACCAGGACCAGAGAATTCTCGCCAATCGTCTCATCCAATCGGCCGTCCTCGTCTTTTACATCTGAGCTTTCAACCGCGCCCATTTGACTACGCTCGCCACCAGTCGTATCTGAGGTACTCTACGGTCTTCTTGCGGCTGTCTGGGATGGCTATTATGAACTGCTTCCGCACCGTCGTTGCCAGTCTACCGGATCGGACCATCGAGGTCGCAGTCATGTTCGAGGCAGGCGCCATTACTTGTACGATGTAGGGAGCATGGTCAATTCCAGGACCATGCTCGTATACTGCGAAGTCGGATCCAAACTTAATCCCTGGTGTAACGACGTAACCGGCTTCCCTCAATCTCCTGTACACAGTGAACTTGTCGCTGAAGTCGGCGTAGGATGACTCACATACGCCCTGGAGAAGCTTCGGCGTCAGTTCCTTGCCACCTTGATCCTCTACGACGATTTCTTTCCTCAGGGACAGGTAATAAGCCTCCATCAGGTCGAGAATCAAGGGAGCGTCGAATTCGAAGTCCTTCGGCTTTGGAATGCCCAAGGGCTTCCCGTAGTATCCGTCCTTGAAGAGGCGTCTTGAAGCGTCGATGTCCCAGACAACCACTCTGTTCTCGAAAAGCCTGCCCCTGGCCTTCTGCTTGGGCATTCTATAGACCTAATGCTAAGATTGTGCTTGCGTCTGCGGCGCTTAGCATAGCGTCCGCGCAGTCTTCTATCGACTCGAGGACCTCCTTTACAACGATTAGCTCTCTTACGTTGGTCGCTGTCTTCATCGTCATCGCAACGTATCCTCTGTACTTCGAATCAATCGAGCTCTCAATCTGCTGGACTCTAGCGGCCATTTGCATAGACTGCTCAGAGTTTACGGACAGAGCCCGAACACTCTCGTTGAGTTTAGAGATGCCATCGATGAGTAAACCCAGCAGGTCGGTGATTGCCTCATGATACTTTCTGTTCTTTGCAGACGACCGAGCCAACTGCGACATCTTGAAAGCCACCCCATTGATATGTCCGAAGATGTCCTCCACGGAGAAGGCCGCCCTGAGCATATCCTCCCGATTAACTAGCAGCGTTCCTACCTGAGTGAGCTCTCTGATGAGTGCGCTTCTGAGAGTAACTACGTCTTCCTCAGCCTTCTTGACCTTGACAAGAGCTGACTCGACCTGCATTTTGTCACCCTTGGTAAGTGCCGCATATTCGTCTAGCAGAACCCTTGTTGCATCCAAGACCCTTCTCATTTCATCTTGGAGGACCACGACGGTTCGCCGCCTTGTCTGGATTTCGTTCTCGGGACCGGACATGACAGGCGCTCGCTTCATAGCTTAAGTACGTGAGGATATAAGACTGGGCCTCTGAGAGGTTCGGAATCCTGCGTCGAAAGTCCGGCCTGTCGAGGCCTACTTTCCCGCGTCCTTTGCATAATCTCTCAGAGGAGAGACTAAGTTGGTGAACTCCATCGGAAAAATGTATTTCGTCGAGGGACTTGCGCCAATTGCCTTCAACGTGTCCAAGTACTGCAACACCATTGTCTTAGAGTCGATGCCCTTTGCTGCCGCGAAAATCTGGTTCAGCGCGCCGGCGTAGCCCTCCGCCCTCAAGATTGAAGCCTGTTTGTCACCCTCCGCCCTTAGGATATTCGACTTCTTGTCGCCTTCCGCTACCAGTATGGACGCCTCTCTCTTGCCGTCTGCCTCAGTAACAGTCGCCCTTCTGGTTCTTTCTGCGGACATCTGCCTGACCATTGCCTCCTGGACGTCCTGAGGTGGTCGGATTTCCCTGATCTCGACGTTGGTTACCTTAATCCCCCATCGTTCCGTGACTTCGTCAAGCTTGGTTCTTAGAACCTGGTTAATCTGTTCCCTCTTTGCAAGCAATTCATCAAGCGGAATATCCCCCACGACAGCCCTGAGGGTTGTAGTCGCGATTCCGATTGACGCCCCCTCAAAATGCTGGACTTGGACTACGCTAGTGGCGGCGTCAGTCACCTTATAGTAAATTAGGAAATCAATGTCCGTAGGCGCATTGTCCTTCGTGATGCAAGTCTGGTGTGGCACTTCTAGATACCTTTCGCGGAGATCGATCTTGCTAACGCGGTTGATGAATGGGAAGACGAAGACAACCCCAGGGCCCCTTGCCCCCGTCAGTCTGCCAAGAGTGAACTGGACCAGCCGTTCGTATTCCCTTACTATCTTTACACTATAACCGATAAACGCGATGACAATAATGATCACGAGGGCGTAAATCACATAGGAGATCGTTGTGCTCGTTGACACCTGGAGCGCGATTGAGCTGAGGGGGTTCACCTTTCCACCTTCTCCACTATCAGCTCCAAACCATCTACTGCTATAACCTTTACAGGGTCACCGCGCTTGAGGTCGTGATTCGAAGTGACGCTCCACTCCTCAGCTCCAATCCTGGCGTCACCTTTCCCGCCAGCCACGAGGTCTGTTTTCATTTCACCAATCCTCCCGATTGTCAGGGACGAGTCGTAGACCCTCGGTTTAGTTATTAGCCCCGCCCGAATTCTCCTCAAGTACAGACCCCCTATCACGATAGTAGTCCCGAGTGCAGCGAGAAGCGCGTAGGTTATCGCGGGAATGCCTGAGAAGTTTGCAGGTGGCAACGAAGAGTTCGACGCGGAAGCCGGAGGGAACTGGAATATGAACAGGAACCCAATGATGAACACTACCACACCAATGAGAGCGCTTACGCCGTGTTGTGTTTTGACCTCTAGAAAGATGAATGCGGCGCCGATTACCATCAGGGTAGTAGCGAGCGGGGAAGCACCGAAGACTCCCAGCCCGAAGAGAGCTAAGGCAATAACGACCACTCCAACGAAGGAAAGGACGAAGGTCGGATGGAAAATGTCAATGAAGATGGCGAATATGCCTATCAGGAAGAGCAACCCAGACACGTTGGGATTGCTGAAGATGGAGATTAGTATAGAACTAATTCCGGGCGTATTGATGGGAGTGGACGAAGGGACTCCCAGCTCCAGCAGAGCGCCTTGGATAGTGGTCGCGTTGAGCATCGCAGTGATAACATCGTACTTGACCGCACTTCCTACTGTGTACGACAACCCGGAAGAGACCATCAGTCCCGTGGCGGTCGAGTTCCTTCCGTTAGCTTCGGTCAACGCCTCCATGTATTGCGTGAAGGCCGAGATGTCCTTTGCCATGGTCGAGTTCACCTCGCCCGTCGGGATTCCAGACACTATAGGAGTCGCAGAGCCGATCGTGGTCCCATTGACCATGTAGATCTGATTCGAAGCTTCGGCGATGTATGACCCCGCGGAGAAGGCGTACGCTCCCTGCGGTGCAACCAAAGTCATGAAGTCACCTGCGTGGCCCGTCCCGTTCCACTCTTGGTAGCCGGAGATTGATGAGACCATCGATTCCATGCTCCCCCCGTCCCCGCCGTTGGTGTTCAAGATGAATACGATGTGCCCGTCGCACGCGGCCTCGGCGTTAGACACTGTGGTCGACATAAAATTAGCGGCACCAGGGTCTATGTCAGCGCTGAGCGAAGCGACATAGTATCCACCGTTTGAAGAACAGGCATCAGCCCGAGCTTGCATGGGTGCGAACGTCCCTGCAAAGACTACGAGAAGCGATGCAACCAAGACTAGCGTTAGCAGCTTCAAGCCATTATAGTACCGCTGACTGGTCTGACATAAACGCTACGGCATCATTACTGCACGAGTATCGAAGTTAGAGACGCGAGCAGAAACGGTGTATCGCAGGTAACACGCGAAAGCAACGCACCGAGTGGCATTCGGGGCTTGTCTATCAGAAATGGAAACGAGATCAAGACTCTTTCGTTGAAGTGATCGTTCATTCTATCCGCTTGATTTGGCCCCTATACATCTCAACGATTTCTCGAACAGTTGTGGCATCCTCAGCACTCTTGTCATCTCTTATCCTTCCAGTGAACTTCGGAAACCTCAGCGAAATTCCTGAACCTGGCCTTATTATTCCCATAGCTGCCGTGTGAACGGGCGACAGTGTCAACTCTGCGGCAATTGTCTCAATCACGAGGCTGGGTCTAAACCAGACATCAGGAACCATTTTTGACTCGACGTTCCGGGGTTTTACGTGCGTTTCGAATGGTTTGAGGAGTTTGGGGATCTTCTCCAAGTCTTCGTCCGAGAACCCCGTTCCGACTTTGGCCACGCTAGTGAAGACGCCCCTCTCGTCGTCATACGCCCCCAAGAGGTAAGTTCCGTATCGCCCTGTTCTTCGTCCTTTGCCTTGGAACGCTCCTATGATCGGGAGGTCGATGGTATCTGTCAGTTCGCTCCTGTACTCGCGCTTGAGCTTAATCCAAGCAAATTCCCGGGCTCCCGCTCTATAGGTTGAACTCGGGTCCTTGACGACGAGGCCTTCACACCCGTTTTGGATGGCCTCCTCCATGAAGGCTTCAATTGCCTCGGGGTCGGAAGACGTCAGTGCCGGAACGAGCCGCGACCGTTCAGTTACATCCACAGAGTCATCCAGTTTTTTCCGCCTGACAAAATATGGCTTCCCCGTGTAGTCTGCATGCCCAGCTAACAGCAAGTCGAAGAAGTTCAGCGCAACGGGATACTCCAGAATTGCTTGGTCAATACCGTGCTTCCTTCTCCTATGCATTAGCTCCTGGAAGGGCAGATATTCGCCCGTCTCTTCGTTTATCGCAACTACTTCTGCCTCGAGTATCGCCCGCCTTGCTGACACATGCTTGCGGACCAATTCGGCGGCATCTGGGTAGTGGCTCGTTATCGCCTCAAGCCTCCGTGAAAAGAGACTCACGTTGTCCCCATCCTTATGAATTTGAAGGCGCTCCCCGTCGAGCTTGTACTCTGAGACAATCTCTCTTTTGCCCATCTTTTCTACAATCGCCCTCGCTGACTCTAGCCTCTCGGCAAGCATTGGCCGTATAGGCACGCCCATTTCCACCTTTATCGTATCGATTCCCTTCAGGCCCTCACGGGCCACAGACTCTACAATCAGTCCTAGGTCTGGATGGACATTGTAGGCACGTTCGACCTTTACCCTTCCCTCTTTTCCTCCCAGGAACGCAACTGCTGCGGCGTCGAGTACAGTGTAGTCGGCTGCTCCCAGCCTAAGCTGGCCAGTCACTGTCCTCATAATGAATTTGGCCTCCCTGGGCGAGGCGTCGTTCAGAAGGCTAACAAGTTCTGTCAGTTTTGTGTCCACCGAGCCGGGTCCACTCTGGCCAGCTATCTTGAGGAGGGTTGAATAGACCCGTTGAAGGGCTAGC
>Ga0187784_10005513_pt1 | contig 10215 bp, 12 predicted proteins | sample 1015_SJ02_MP15_2_FD_132964 | JGI IMG/M metagenome (GOLD analysis project Ga0187784, IMG submission 132964) | Tropical peat soil microbial communities from peatlands in Department of Meta, Colombia - 1015_SJ02_MP15_20_MG | ecosystem: Environmental > Terrestrial > Soil > Wetlands > Peat | place... | reverse complement strand
GCGCTTCGTTGGAGCTGGACGTTTTTCCGAGGTTGATGCGCGAAGGCAACATATCCGGCTACAAGCACGAAGGCTATTGGGCCGACGTCGGCACGCCGGAAGATTACCTACGAGTTCAGAAAGACGTTCTGACTGGGGTCTTCAAACCTCAAAATGGATTCTCGTCGCCCTGAAGATAGTGGCGCTAGGATAGTAGTTCAATTCGCTGTTTCAATTCGCGGATACAGCTTTCAATATGGCCCGCATCTACGCGCATGGATAATTCTCTTCGGCCTTCGTTTTCACTATTCATACTAGCTGGAGCCTCTTCTCCCACTAGTGTTTCAAACAATTTCCGCCAGGTCTGAGGCGTCACGTCGGGCAGCTTCGCCTCTACCAGAGTAGCCGCTACGAGCGTCCAGACCCGCGCCACGTTCGCCGGGTTGTACCCACCCCCGCCGAACACAACCAAACGCCCGCATCCCACTTCATGCGCCAACCCATGCATTATTCTAGCGACCTCAACGTAGGCTTTCGTGGTGAGTTGCAGGTGTGCAAGAAGATCATTTGCGTGCGAATCTGCTCCACACTGCAGAAGCAGTACTTCGGGCCTAAATTTTCTAACCACATGTGGTACTATCTCTCGAAATACGGGCAGGTATAGGTCGTCGCCGGTGAATGGAGATAGCGGAATATTCACCTTCAAACCCCGCCCAGCTAATTCACCCACCTCCCCCGTGTACCCCGTTCCGGGGAAGAGATGCCGTCCATCTTCGTGAAAATCGATGTCTAACACAGATCCATCCGAATAGAAACCGTACATAACCCCATCTCCATGATGGGCGTCAATATCCAGGTAGAGTATCCTCTGTGCACCGTATTTCTTCTTCAAATATGCGATTGCTACGGCGGGATCGTTGAATATGCAAAACCCCGAGGCCCGGTCGGGATGAGCATGATGGAGCCCGCCTGAAATATTCATGCAATGAGCGACTGCGCCCGACATCACTTGATCCACAGCCGTCAGAGATGCTCCGGTCGCGAGGGCCGACGCCTCATAACATCCTTTGAAAGCCGGTGTATCTCCAGCATCCAGAAGGCCTCCTCCGCGAGCGCTTGCCCGCTTCACCGAAGCTAAATAGCTGGGGCTGTGAAATAGTCCAACCTCCTCGTCGGTGGCATACCGCGGCTCGATCACCCTAACGTTCGGAGATTCAAGCAAGCCGCTTGCGTTCATTAGCTCAAAGGTCAGTTTAAGTCGCGTAGGCTTCAGCGGATGCGTTGGCCCAAAGTCGTACTGTTGAAATTCTTCGCTGTAAACAATCCCAAGTGTTTCTGTCAACCACGCACTCTCGCGGCACCGCTTAGTTTCCGGCCAGGTCGGTTACTTGGATCCTATTTTTAACTAATCCAAGCTTAAATAATCCATATGTAATACTCTCCGAACGGTACCACAAATTGCTACACTCTCCATCGACGCTCAACGTCGTTTTGACCGAGAAGGCGGCTGAGAAGGTTAAGCTGGCAATGCAGAAACAAGAGAAGGCAAAATCCGGGCTTCGACTCTACGTTTCGGGCGGGGGTTGCAGCGGATTCCAATACGGGCTTGCGTTCGACGACAAGACGGATGGAGACCACGTAATCGATTCACACGGAGTAACGCTTCTTGTCGATGAACAAAGCGCGCAATATCTTGAAGGGTCCGAGGTTGACTATGTGGAATCAGTTATGGGCGAAGGTTTCAAAGTCAATAATCCCAACGCTACTGAGACTTGCGGATGCGGACACTCCTTCAAACCTAAGTAGCTGGCCCACTTTCCAATCGTTGTGAAGGAACCCGCGTTCCTAGCAGGGTTCGATGGTTGAAGGTGGCTTAGATGTCACCGCATACGTTAGCCAGGTGACTCCGCGAACCTCACCAGTAATCCGGCTGCTAATCTCTTCCAGGATTTCATATGGAACCCTGGTCCAGTCAGCTGTCATTCCGTCGGTCGAATTAACAATTCGTACCGTGACCATGTGTCCTACCTGGCGGTGGTCGCCCTGAACGCCCACTACCATATCATCTCCAACGACCGCGAAGGCCTGCCAGACCTTGTCGTAAAGATTCTTAGCTCTGAGCACGGATTCAACGATTGAGCTAGCTTCGCGACAAATTCGAAGTTTTTCCTCCGTAACTTCCCCGACAATGCGAACGGCCAACCCCGGCCCTGGGAACGGATGAGTAAACACAACCTCATCAGGTAAGCCCAGTTCCGCCGCAACCTTGCGAACTTCATCCTTGTACAAAAATCGAAATGGTTCGATTGTCTTGAACCTCGACCATTCAGGAATTCCAGCAACGTTGTGGTGACTCTTTATGCGGGACGCGGGACTACCACTCCTAGCGCTCTCGATAATGTCTGGGTACAGGGTGCCCTGAGCCAACCAGTGAAAGGCACCGAGTTTTACACTTTCTTCCTCAAAGACACGGATGAATTCCTCCCCGATTATCTTACGTTTTTCTTCCGGATCGGTCACCCCTTTGAGCTCTTGTAGGAACCGGTCGGAGGCATCAACGTAAACCAGGTTCAGCTTGAAGTCTTTCGCTAAGGCCTTTACCGTCTCTTCTTCGTCTTTACGGAGCAGGCCGTGATTGACAAAGATGCTCGTGAGCTTCTCGCCTACGGCCCTGTGAACCAAGACCGCGGTAGCCGTGGAGTCTACTCCGCCACTGACCGCGCACAAAACCCTCTCGTTTCCAACTTTAGATTTGATTTCTCGAACCGAATCCTCAATGATAGAGCGTGGGTTCCAATTCGGACGGCAATTTGCGATGGTTACGAAATTTCTCAGAACATCCGTTCCATGCTCGGTATGCGATACCTCGGGATGAAATTGTACGCCGAAGAGTTTGCGGTTGCGATCCCGTATAGCCGCGTGTGGGCAGTTCTCGGAGTCCGCAATCGTTTCGAAACCTTCCGGCAACGATTCGGCATAGTCGCCATGACTCATCCAAGCAACGATTCGGTCGCCGACGCCTTTGAATAGATCGGATCCGTCTAGGATCCGCAAATTGGTTTTTCCGTATTCGTGGTGACGTGTGGTTCTTACATGACCTCCAAGCTGGTGGACCATTAGTTGCAGCCCGTAACATACCCCAAGCACTGGTAGGCCCATCTGAAAGATTTCCGAATCGCAAGTTGAAGCTCCTTCGTCGTAGACGCTGGCTGGGCCGCCGGAGAGGATAACTGCCTTGGCGTTGAGCCGCCGTAGTTCCGAAGGCCCGGTGCTAAATGGAAGAAGCTCCGAGTAGACCTCGCATTCTCTAATACGCCGCGCAATCAGATGTGAGTACTGGCCTCCAAAATCCAGTACGGCGACCAGTTCCTCGGGCATCATCTATCAATCATGACTATAGCGATGCTCACATTAACATTGCCGGAATTGATCGCCACCAGCTCCCACGCCGTTAGTTATCCGTCTCCCAATAGTTTGCCACCGGTGCAAAACGAATGGCGAACTTGCTGCCGCCGACGCGTCCCTTCGAATATGTATAGGACCATACGGTCGCATTGGAACGAATTTTACGCGATTAATGCAACGTGGTGCGACGAGCTCATTAACATGAGTAATAGCGAAACACGTCGGAAGAAGAGTCAGTGACCAGTGCTCAATCTATAAATCGGTTAAAGGCCAAGCTAAAACGAAGTTTCGCGAAACGTGTCGAGCCTAGTCTTGAGAGATGTCCTACCTGTGCTGCGCCGCTCTCAGAAGTCAAAGGCCACCATGAGTTCTTAGTTCATAACCCCGAAACTTGTCGACTCGTTAATCTGGTTTTGTCCGAGTTGGGAGTCGAAGTTCAAGAGACTATTAGGATCAACATCTATCAAGGCGCGGGACCACTGAGGGGGTTCTACTTTACTGGAGACCCATATACCATCCACATCTCCGAAGACGCTTATGCTCAATTGCGGGAATACATCATATTCCATGAAACGAAGCATTTAGTGGACTGCCTACAGTTCGGCCGCAGCGAGGAGGTGACGCCGGACCGTTTTGCGCGCTCACTATGTGAAAAGTATGGCTACACGTGTCCACCGGAAAACTATGAAGGTCCTTGGTCCGCTTACGCGTAGGCGTTTACTTTAGCTTCTAGCTGGTTCTTTGGAACAATTCCGACTACGCGAGCGACTTCCTGCCCATCCTTCATCACGAGTAGCGTCGGAATCGCCATTACTCCGAAACGTTGAGTGGTCTCCGGGTTCTCGTCCACATTCAGTTTGCCGAAAACAACTTTCCCGCTATACTCCTTCGCCAACTCGTCAACGATAGGCGCGATAGCCCGGCAGGGCGCACACCATGCAGCCCAGCAATCGACGACCAGTAGAGGATAACTCTTTGTTGTCTGGTCGAAGTTTCTATCGCTTACTACGATGGGTTTATCGATTTTCGGTGTCGACATCTGTTCTTGCAGCTCGCTAATCTTCCTTTCTCGAATCTGCTCCAGTTCGTCCAATACTTGGACCTCGTCCAACTAATGGCAGCGAAAAAGTTCTCTGTCGTTATAAAGCTACCCCGCAAGTCACCTGCTCGACAATATCCGCTCCCTTCATTTCTGAAAAAATGTAGTTCGCACCAAGCTTAAGAACCAAGATCAAATTAGTTTGTCGCGGCGTCGACGCTTTGACTCTTGATTTTGATTTTAGTGGAGAGCAGGAGCTTTTCCGTAGGACCGTTCGCGAATTTGCCAAGAAGGAGATCGCTCCTAAGATCAGAGAGTATGATCGCAGAGGCCAATTTCCTTGGGAGCTATACAAGAAGATGGGCAGTGCGGGACTTCTCGGATTGAGGTTCCCGCGAGAGTTCGGAGGCCAGGAAGCCGATGCAGTGACGATGGGCGTGCTTGTGGAGGAGACCGCTCGGGCCGGATGGCAGATTCCGCTGAGCGATATTATGGGCGAAATCCTCGCCCTACACGGTCCATCCCGATTGAAGATTGAGTGGCTTCCGGCGATGGCCAAAGGAGAGCGGATGCTGGGAGTCGCGAACACAGAACCGTCGACGGGTTCGGACGCGGCAGCGATCAAGACTCACGCGACTCGTAATGGAGATAGCTACGTTCTGAACGGAGAGAAGCAGTGCATCACAGGCGTCAATGAGTGCGGCGCCTACTGTCTTCTAGCGAAGACCGAAGCAGACAAAGGTTCCCGAGGAATCAGCATGTTCTTCGTAGAAATGGATAGACCGGGAATCGAAAAGTATCAATTCGACGCGTTGGGGTGGAAATTGTTCTCGTTCGGCGGCATAGTACTTAAGGACGTCACAATTCCGACCTCCAACCTCATAGGCGAGGAGAACAAGGGCTTCACATACGTCATGGAAACATTTGACCTCATGAGGGCACTAATCGCCGTTTGGTGCGTCGGCCTAGCTGAAGCTTCACTAGAGGAGAACATTGATTTCACGAAACAACGCACTGCGTTCGGGCGTCCAATAGCCAAGTTTGAATCCGTCCAGTCGAGAATCGTTGAGGGCTACACGCAACTTGAAGCCGCGCGGCTTCTGTGCTACAGAACATTGTGGTTGAAGGATAAGGGGCAGAAGATCACAAAGGAGTCCGCGATGATCAAATGGTACGTACCTCAGCTTTGTTTTGGCATCGTCAATAATTGCCTACAAAACCGAGGGGCTGTCGGGTTTACGACCCTCTGCATGGATGAGTATCGACTACGAGAAATACGTGGAGCAATGATCGGAGACGGAACAGCGGACATAAACAAGATTGTAGTGGCGCGCGAGTTAATCGGAAGAGAGTTTCTACCCTACCGGTAGAACCCCTCTACCGTTCCCAAGACCGGTTTGCGCTATTTTCCTTCGCTCACTATAGTTGTCAACGTGGAGCGAATCTTGTCGAGCCGACGCACTTTCCAAGTGATAACCTCTTTCAGACGATCCATAGATTCAGTTTCTATCTTTGCGACGACATCATAGACGCCATATACGAAGTAGGATTCCTTAACCTCAGGCACTTCCCGAAGGCTCTTCAGAATCTCGGTTTCAGAACCCGCGTCAATATTCATAAAGACGAAAGCCTTTGGCATTGGCCTAACCCGCCTACTCTTCTACCGATGAACACTTATGAGATTATCTATGGCCGAAGGGTAGTATGCCTGGCGACATAAAAGTGGCAACAGACCAAAACCCGGCCCTTCCTCGCATACAGTCCCTTGTGAGTCGCCGCAATCAAACGGATAGAAGGATGGGATATGCTTGGATGATAATTCCTCTGCTCCCCCCTATCGGAACCATAGCTACCGCAGCAATCTTCCTCGGAATCTTCATCTCCCTGCTACCTAAAATGAACAGCCTCTCTCAACCAAGTACGGCGCAGAGCACCATTGAACCCATCGCGGGAGGATTCCTTCCCTTGTTGGGACTCGGAGTGATAGTGCTCTTCGCCCTATCACTGCTTGGCGCATTAAGTTTCTACTACCTGATTGAACGCCGAAACCAACACTTCGGCCGACAACAACTGCTCTTCTCCACGATCCACCGATACCTCGAATCCAAACGCCCGGCCTCAGAGGGCATCGCAAAACTAGGCTATTTGGCGGAAGATTCAGTTCAGGCTGAGACGCCAAGGCCGGCCGGACTCTGGGCGTTCGCTTCGCTTTTCGCAATTCCGATCGTTGGTTTGATCGCATCCTACAACTTAACTCACGATATGCGCAAACACGATGAGCTTCAGTCCGAGTACCAAGCAGCACTCGCGACCTCCCTAGCCGAATCAGGCTTCCAAGAACCAAACTTCCCCTCATACAAGTTCCACAATAGAGATTCAGTCCTGTTCCTCATTCTTACGGCCATAACGGGAGGCCTATTCTGGATATATTGGTACTACACGTTGCTCAAAGATTACAACGACCACTTTATCCAGCAGGCCGCGTTCGAGGATCAAATTCTCAGGACGCTGATACCCACGCCAACCCAAGGAACATGCAGAACCTGCGGCGGAGCCGTACCCCCCGCGGCGAAATTCTGTCCGAGTTGTGGAACCCGGCAATTGAGCTGAGCGATTGTGATGAGCAAGAGAGAGGTGCTGAAGCAGACGTTTCGTAGAAACCGTTTGTTGATAGCCGCGATATCGACCACGTTCTTCGCCACTCTAATCATCACGCTTATCGTTACCTACGCAGTCTTGACAACATCGTCAGCGTTCGTAAGCGAACTGCAGTCGTGGACACAGTCTACCGCGAGCTACATCGCAATACCGCCGCCCTACACAACTGGGCTATACCAATTCATCTTTCTGAACAACATCGGCCACTTCTGGAACCCAATCCGCTTGTGGGTGTGGATACCATTCATAGGTGCATTCCAACTGGGATATGAACTGCTCCTCAATGCAATCCTAATCGGAGCCGTCGCATCGTTTACCAGCATCACAAAGGGTCCGCTTTACACCCTCACCGGCCTGGTTCCACACGGCGCGATAGAAATTCCGGCATTCATTCTCGAATTCACCGCTATGGCTAGATGGCATGTCAGCACGACGCGTGCGCTGTACACCAGGTTGAGCGGCCAGGCCGTGGACAGGCCGCTTCTGCGGGAGGGGGTTAAGGATACGGTCGTATTGTCGCTACTGTCGGTCGCATTGTTTGCCGTGGCTGCGTACGTAGAGACGTTCATCACCCCCCACCTTCTCGGCCGCTAGCCCGTAAAGGTCTCAACTGAATTGGTACGTAACTTGAACCGTGGCTGAGACCTGCAATGTCCCTGGCTGTACAGGCGTCTGCACCTGTGGCGCAGCACTAAATCGGTTGTAGCTGACTGGCTGGAAGACGTAGCCGGGAGTCACTGATATGGGTCCGACGATCGTAACGCCGAGGGTAGCGGCAGTCGCCGTGGCCTGGTTGCTGGCATCTTGCAAGGCAAGTTGAAGCGCTTGCTTTTCCAAAGTAGCCATTGCGGCGGTTGACAGAGTAAATGTTATGCCTTGTACTTGGTTTGCGCCTGCAGAGATAGCGAGGTCTAGCACCTTGCCGACTGATCCGAGATTTGTCAATGTGACTTGAATGGCGTTGACCGCATCATAACCAATTATCGATGGGGAAACGCTTTGGTTCGTCGGATTGGAATAGACGGGGGTTAGCGTGTACGACGTAGTCTGAATCGAACTGTTACTCACTCCGGCCGATGTTAGAGCGTTGAATACGCTCGTCATTGCGACAGCGTTATCGGCTGTGGCCGCCGCCGCTGTCGATGCTTGAGTCTCAACGGCCAAGTAAAGTACCGCTTCGTCTGGGGCGGCAGAGACTGTCCCGGTACCGGTCACCTGAATCGTCTTCGACGATGAATTGGAAAGCCCCTGCGGCGGTCGTGTGAGCGCCACGGAACTTACCAACACCATTGCGACTATGGCTAAAGCGACTAGGTAGTAGGCTCGTCTGCTTGATATTTCACTCAATTGCTCTACCTCCTTTTCGCTCTAATTCTCTTATGGTGGCAATAACCTCACGGTTTTGAACGGCCCGTTCAGGAATTAGAACGACCGCAGGCCTGCTAGATGAACAGGTACATGGCGAAATCCGACTTCTAACCTGCAACATTCATTCGAGTTCAAGGTTGAAATCTTAACTGACCAAGCCCATTTGCTCTGGGGTTGCACGTGATTTATGGTGTTCAAGGTCTTCATCACAAACCGTGTGATTGAGCGTATCTCGCGGGATGTCAACAGGCCGTTCGAACGTATCGGACTATTGATGGGGACCTTACAGGACTCCTCGCTTTGGGTCAACGACATAATCCCCGGCGGCACTGAGTATAGCGAGGTTTCCTGCGCCTTTCCCACTGACCTCCTTGCGCGGGTTGCCACGGATATAGTGGAAGGTAGGATGGAAGGGAGAATAGTAGGATGGTACCACTCGCACCCGGGGCACGGATTGTTCCTCTCACAGACTGATGTGCAGACGCACATGCAATTCTGTCAATTCTCAACCTATGCCGTGTCCCTGGTTGCCGATCCGAAATCGGAAGAGTTCGGTATATGGATTTTCGAGAATGGCGCGGGCGTAGTACAGTTGCCCTCGAGCCTCATTCACGTCATGTAGAGACCGCAGATTTGTAGAGCCGAGCCGCAGTCCTGCGCAGAGTTGCAACCGAACGGACCCTAACACGCCTTAGGCTGTGGTCAGTGCTCCTCCAGAGGTCAAGCAGGAGCAGACGTGGATACCCTTTTCGATGGTACGCAATAATCTGAAAGAGAATATCCAACTTGTCGGCAGCATGAACAATTTGTGACTCGACCGTTTCTTGCGCGTTGTATTCTGACTGCAGCTCCATATACTTGATTCTCATCGCCTTTACGCCGACGCCGCGAATCAGATACTTCCAAGCGGCGGCCTCTACGTGCCGTTTCATGGCCTCCCCACTCGGTCCAAGGTATTCCAAGTATGCCTTGCTGATGTCGAACGTCAACGCTTCGGCAAGATCGTGAAGCAACGCCATCCGTAGCACCTTCTCGACATCGACATGATGGCCCCTACTTGCTTCCATATCGGCCAATAACATCGCTAAGGTGGACGCCGAATAAGTGTGGTCAGCCACCGACTCCACATCTTGCAATCCAATCTTGCGACTAATCCAACCCGTCCTGGGAATCATCTTTAGCATTCCAACGTCGGAAATGAAACCCGCTGACACATCTTCCAACGAGGTAACCGGAAGCAATCACTCTCAGTGAGGGCTTAAGTTTTCTGAATGAGGGTAAACGCGGTCTTTATTGAAGCCATTCTCACAGGCAAAAGCTAGAACGAAGCTATCAACGGAGTGTTGGAGAATTGGGCACGCTGGCAGAAGGCGCCAAGAACGCCGTAGATACTTGCATGTGCGTCAAGAAGGGAGAACATGTCCTGATCCTTACAGACCGCGGTACCCTGCGAGTCGGGGAAGCGATAGCGAATGCAGCTGAGCGGGTTTCGGCGGGAAACGTAAAGGTCTTCGTGCTCGAAGATTACACTCAACGGCCCGCGAAGCAACTTCCAAGAGAAATCTCAGAATCAATTTCATGGGCTGATGTGACATTCTACGCTGCCCAGAGCCAGCCCGGGGAGCTTGCGGTGCGCGGGCCGTTCATAAGGACCGCGATAAAGTATGCGCGCCACGCTCACATGCCCGGTGTGACACAGGAACTCATGGAGACGGGAATGTGCGCCGATTACCGACAGATATCCGAACTAACTAAGAAGATCGACG
>Ga0187784_10005511_pt1 | contig 10217 bp, 11 predicted proteins | sample 1015_SJ02_MP15_2_FD_132964 | JGI IMG/M metagenome (GOLD analysis project Ga0187784, IMG submission 132964) | Tropical peat soil microbial communities from peatlands in Department of Meta, Colombia - 1015_SJ02_MP15_20_MG | ecosystem: Environmental > Terrestrial > Soil > Wetlands > Peat | place... | reverse complement strand
AGCGGCTCGCCCGCGAGCTCGCCTGCGGCCGTACGGGGCTGACGCCGACCCCGCCCGTCTCGCGATAATTCGCCGCGGCATCCGGCGCCGGGATCCCGCCGAGCCCAGAGCCCTGCGCGCCGATCACGGCGAACTCCTCCGTCAACTCCTCGAGCTTCACCTTGGCTCGCAGCACGAATTTGCGCAGCCGCTCGAGGCTCGGTGCGACCATCTCCCGCGGCAGCACAGCGACGATGCCGCTCGAGTGCGGCATGAGGTGCATGACCGAGACGACGCGTCCCTGGGGCGAGGACAGCGCCGCGAGAAGCGAGGCGCCTGCGCCGAGGCGACGCATATCGTTCGATAACTGACCTTGCAAGAAGGCGATCGCGTCGGGCCCCGAGAAGCGCGCGATACCAAAGTGCGGCAGGAGGCCCCACGTGCCGTGGGCGGCGGCAGATCCTCCATCGGCGCTCTGGACATCCGGGGCCATGACTCATGAGATGGGTACTCGGCGGTCGCTGTCAACCCCTGAAAGCCCTCGAGTACCTCCGGCGTGGTTATCCACCCCCGTTTTCTGGCAAACTTTCCCCTGTGACGCCGAACAACGATGTCGAGCCGCAGCTCGTCGAGCCGCCCGCAGCGCCGGCTGTGCCGCCTCAAGCGCAGCGCGAGCTGGGCGGACGCGAGGGGCTCGAGCCAACGCGCTACGGCGATTGGGAACTCAAGGGCCGCTGTATTGATTTTTGACCGCCACTCACCGCTTGCGCGCGCTCCCAGCCGTCGCTGGCGGAGAGCTCGCGCGGCTTTCTAGCGCAGGATCACGCTCATGCCCACACGCAACCGGCCGCTTTCGCCGCATCTGAGCGTTTATCGCTGGCAGATCGGCAACAGCTTGTCGATCCTGCATCGCTTCACGGGCGCTGCGTTGGCGCTAGGGCTGCTCGCGCTCGCGTTCTGGCTGATCTCGATCGCAGGGGGCGAGGCGAGCTATCAAAGCGCGGCACGTGCGTTCGCGAGCCCCATCGGGGTGCTGTTGCTGATCGGCTGGACCTTCGCCTTCTTTTATCACCTCTTCAACGGGCTGCGGCACCTGTTCTGGGACGTGGGCCTGGGATTCGAGCGGCGGGCGCGGCACGCGAGCGGCTGGCTCGCGTTGCTCGGCGCATGCGCCGCGACGGTCTGCGTATGGGCGTTCCTCTGGGGATCGCGACCGTGAATTTAAGAAGCCCCCTGGGAACGGTTCTCGGAACGGGGTCGGCCAAGGAGGGGAGCGGCCGCTGGTGGGCCGAGCGGTTGAGCGCGGTCGCACTCATTCCGCTCACCCTGTGGTTCTTCTTCTCGCTCCTCTTGTTGCCTGCGCTCGATTTCGAAACGGTTCGCACATGGCTCGCGGTTCCAATGACCGGCTTTCTCGCCGTGCTGCTCGTCGCCGTGCTCGCTTATCACTCCTATCTCGGCACGATGGCGGTCATCGAAGACTACGTGCATGCCCATGGCGCAAAGACGTTCTGGTTGCTGGCGGTGCGATTTGCGTATGTGCTGGTGGGAGGCGCCGGGATCTATGCGGTGCTGCGGGTAGCATTCGGAGCAGGGGTTGCTTCGGGGCCATGAGCGAATACAAGTTCATCGACCACTCCTACGATGTCGTGGTGGTCGGCGCCGGGGGCGCCGGACTGCGCGCGACGTTCGGCCTCGCCGAGGCCGGTCTCGCTACCGCGTGCTTGACGAAGGTCTTCCCGACGCGCAGCCATACCGTTGCGGCGCAGGGGGGCATCTCCGCGGCGCTCGGCAACATGGGTGAGGATGACTGGCGCTGGCACATGTATGACACCGTGAAGGGGTCGGATTGGCTCGGCGATCAGGATGCGATCGAGTTCATGTGCAAGGAAGCGCCCCCGGCGGTCATCGAGCTCGAGCACTACGGCGTGCCGTTCTCGCGCACCGAGGACGGGCGCATCTATCAGCGCCCCTTCGGAGGGATGACCACGCACTTCGGCAAAGGCATCGCGCAACGCACGTGCGCCGCCGCCGACCGCACCGGACACGCGATGCTCCACACGCTCTATCAGCAGGCGCTCAAGCACGATGCACGCTTCTTCATCGAGTACTTCGCGCTCGACCTGATTATGGAAAACGGGGAATGCTGCGGTGTGATCGCGCTCGACATGGCGGAGGGGACGCTACACCGATTTCGCGCCCACGAAGTCATCCTGGCCACGGGCGGTTACGGGCGCGCCTGGTTCTCCTGCACCTCCGCCCACACCTGCACCGGCGACGGCGGGGGGATGGTGCTGCGTGCGGGCTTGCCTCTGCAGGACATGGAATTCGTGCAGTTCCATCCGACCGGGATCTACGGCGCCGGCTGCCTGATCACCGAGGGCGCACGGGGGGAGGGCGGATACCTCACCAACTCCGAGGGCGAGCGATTCATGGAGCGCTATGCGCCGAATGCCAAGGACCTGGCTTCGCGCGATGTCGTGAGCCGCTCCATGACGATCGAGATCCGGGAGGGTCGCGGGGTGGGGAAGCTGCGCGATCATATTGACCTGCACCTCGAGCACTTGGGTCCGGACGTCATCAAGGAGCGCCTGCCGGGAATCGCGGAGACGGCGAGAATCTTCGCGAACGTCGACGTCACCAAGGAGCCGATTCCCGTTCTACCCACCGCGCACTACAACATGGGCGGTATCCCCTGCAACGTGCATGGCGAGGTCCTCACCCAGCGCGCGGGGAACGAGGTCATCGTCCCCGGCCTGATGACGGTGGGGGAGGCTGCCTGCGTGTCGGTGCATGGGGCAAACCGCCTCGGGTCCAATTCGCTCCTGGATCTCGTGGTCTTCGGGCGCGAGGCGGCGAGGCATTGCGCGCAGGTGGTCACGGCGGGAACGCCTCACCGCGCCTTGAAATCCGATTGCGCGGAGGCGGCGCTCGCGCGACTGGATTCGCTGCGCCATGCCAAGGGGTCGCACAGCACCGCCGACATTCGTTTAAGTATGCAGCGCATCATGCAGAGCGACGCGGCCGTGTTTCGCACTGCGCAGACCTTGAACAGCGGTAAGAAGCGACTCGCCGAAGTGTTTGCCTCCTTCGGCGACGTCAAGGTGGCAGACCGCTCGCTCACCTGGAACACCGATCTCATCGAGACTTTGGAGCTCGACAACTTGCTCGGGCAGGCAATAGCGACCATGCATTCGGCGGAGCATCGCACCGAGAGCCGCGGTGCCCAGGCGCGCGAGGACTTTCCGAACCGCGACGACCAGAACTGGCTGAAACACACGCTGTGCTGGGTCGATGAGCGCGGGGCCACCCGCTTCGACTATCGGCCGGTGCATTTGAACACCTTGAGCGCGGACGTCGAGTCCTTTCCGCCGAAGGCACGGACTTATTGAGACAGGAGCTGGATTGAGGCAGGAACTGGAAGGAACTGAGGAGTAGGACCGATGGGTGAGTTCAGGCTTCCCCGCAATTCCCGGGTGCGCAAGGACGGCCGGGTGTTCAAGGCGCCCGCGGGCGCCAAGAAGGTGCGGGTATTCAAGATCTACCGCTTCGACCCCGATTCGAGCGAGAACCCGCGTCTCGACAGCTACGAAGTCGATATGGACAGCTGCGGCCCGATGATTCTCGACGCGCTCATCAAGATCAAGAATGAGATTGATTCTAGTTTGACGTTTCGCCGCTCTTGCCGGGAAGGCATCTGCGGTTCGTGCGCCATGAATATCGATGGCAAGAACGGCCTTGCATGCATTACCGCATGCGCGGGCGGCAAGAATGACACCAAGATCTACCCGCTCCCCCACCTGCCGGTGGTCAAGGACTTGGTGACCGACCTCACCCACTTTTATGCCCAGTACGCGGCGATCCGACCTTGGCTGCAGGCTCGTACCCCGCCCCCGCCGGATAGGGAGCGCTTGCAATCGAAGGAAGAGCAGGAGAAGGTCGATCGGCCATCGGCGTGTATTCTCTGTGCCTGTTGCTCGACGAGCTGTCCGAGCTACTGGTGGAACGCGGATCGCTACCTCGGCCCCGCGGCCCTGCTTGCAGCCTACCGCTGGATCATCGACAGCCGCGACGAAGCGGCGGGGGAGCGGCTCGATCAGCTGGAAGATCCGTTCCGGCTGTATCGCTGCCACACCATCATGAACTGCACCGAGGCCTGCCCCAAGGACCTCAACCCGGCCAAGGCGATCGCTGAGATCAAGCAGCTCTTGGCGTCCCGGCGCTATTGACGGCGTATCGCGCGCATGGCGCAAGGCCCATCGCAAGAGCTCGCGAAGCTGCGCTGGCGCTGCCGCCGCGGTATGAGGGAGCTCGACCTGTTGTTGACCCGCTTCGTGGACGAGGAGTGGGGCGGCGCCTCCAGCGCCGAGCGAGAGGCTTTTCGCGCGCTGCTGGAGGCGCCCGATTCGCTGATCTATGCCTATTGCCTGGGTCAGGAGCGGCCGCCGACGGCGCCCGTGTCCTCCCTCATCGAGCGCATCACCCGCCGCAGCTTGGTTTGAAGCCAGCCGGGCGCCGCAGCCCATGCTTCCCGGCCTCAGCGGCGGTAGCCTCAGGCACGGCTGTTAGAATTGAGTTTGTGCGCAAAGTCACGCTGGTAGTTGACACAATACGCCAATGGCCGAACTTTTCCGCGACCGATCGGTCTATCGCGACAAGCTGGCTCGAGCGCCCGCCGGTTTGGGCTCACGAATGAGTGTCGAAGAGAGTGACCTCAAACTGGTCGAGCGGGTCCAGCGTGGTGAGCGCGCGGCGTTCGATTTGTTGGTGCTGCGATACCAGCACAAGGTGCTGAAGCTGATCATGCGTTACGTCCATGATGCAACCGAGGCCGAGGACATCGCACAGGAGGCCTTTGTCAAGGCGTACCGGGCCCTGCGGTCGTTTCGCGGAGATAGCGCCTTTTATACCTGGCTGTATAGAATCGCGATCAATACCGCGAAGAATGCTCTCGTCGCCAACAAACGCCGGCCCATGGACTACGATCTCGATCTTCAGGACCCGGAACAGTACGATCTGCACTCGCGGCTCTCCGAATCCGAGACTCCGGAAGCGCTGCTGCTCACCGACGAGATTCGCGATACCGTGAATCGCGCCATCGAGAATTTACCCGAGGACCTGCGCACGGCGATCGTGCTGCGTGAGCTCGAGGGCTTGAGTTACGAGGACATTGCCGAGACGATGGATTGCCCGGTGGGCACGGTGCGCTCGCGGATTTTTCGTGCGCGCGAGGCGATAGACAAGAAGCTAAGACCCATATTCGAAGGCGGCCTTGGTCGGCCCGAGGACACATGAGCGAACAAATTCGTGAACAGGTGTCGGCGTTCCTGGATGGCGAGTTGCCGAGCTCGGAAACCGAGCTCTTGCTAAAGCGCCTGACGCGCGAGACGGAGCTGCGTGAGAGCTTCGGACGCTACGCGCTGATCGGTGAGACGATGCGCGGTGCGATCCGAACTCCCCTCTGTCGCGGGTTTGCCGCGCGGGTGAATCGTGCCATCGACGGCGAACCCGCGACGGCGAACGCGCTGGCGCTCCGCTCCCACCCGCAGCGCTGGTGGGGGCCCATTGCCGGCGCGGCCGTGGCCGCCGGGGTCGCGGCGGTGGCGGTGGTCGCGCTTCAGCAGCGAGCCGTGGCGCCCTCGGGGCGCTCGTCCTCGCCGATCACGGTGCAAAACGCTGCGGTGCCTCGTCCCAAGGAACCGGTCTCTTACACCGTTCCCGCCACCGGCAATGGCGTACCCACCCCGCTGCCGGCGGCGCGGCTCACCAGCTACGTGGTGGCTCACAGCGTTTACTCCACGGGCCTCGGCCCAAGCAACGTCCTGTCGGGCGTGCTGACCGCGACCGAGGTGCCTGCGGTGGATGAGCAGGTGGGGAATGAGACGCTGGAGCGGCGCGCGGGTGCCGCCGCGAGCAGCAGCCGCGCTGCAGCTCCCGGGAGCGAGGCGGCTCGACCCCCGCAACCGGACCCGCTCACCGCTCCATGAGCAAGCCGTCCCAAAGCAGCCCCCACTGGCTCATTCCGTACGCCGCACTCGGCGTTTTGACATTGGCGCTGTCGCCGCGCTCAGGCGCTGCCGACGATCCGCGCGCTTGGCTCGAGAAGATGAATCAGGCGCTGGCGACGCGCAACTACGACGGGACGTTCTTTCACTTGAGTGAAGGGCGCGTCGAGACCATGCGGATCGTGCACCGGGTGAAGGCCGGGCGAGTCACCGAGCGGCTCTTGTCCCTGGACGGTTCGGGTCGCGAGTTCGTGCGCAACAACGACGAGCTCACCTGCTACCTTCCCGATAGGCACACCGTCTTGGTGGAGCCTCGCCAGGATCGCGGGCCCTTCCTCGGCTCCCTGCCGCAGTTCGGTCCCGGGGTGGACGAGTTCTATCGCATCGAGGCGCTACCCGCGGCGCATGTGCTGGGCCGAGCGGCGCGGGTGATCGCCGTCACCCCCAAGGACCAATTCAGATTCGGCTATCGTTTGTGGCTTGACGAAACGACGGCGATGCCGCTGCGGACCCAGTTGTGCGACGCGCACGGGCAGGTCATCGAGCAGATTCTGTTTGCCCGGCTCGAGATGCCCGAGAACATCCCCGATGCGGAGTTGACGCCGGCCGTGCCGGGCGAAGGCACGCGCTGGGTGCGCCAGGATCCCTCGCCCGAGACCGCCTCGCCCGGGCTCCTCGCGTACCGCGCGAGCGAGCTTCCGCCCGGGTTTCATTTGACCGTGGCCGGAGCACAGACGCTCGGCGGGGCATCCGTTCCGGCCGCGCACCTCGTGTACTCGGACGGGCTCGCCACCGTGTCGGTATTCGTCGAGGCTCGACCCGAGCAGGCCGAGGCTCCCACCGGGGCCGAGCCGCAACCCCCCATGCAGGGCTTGGCGCATGTCGGTTCCGGATTCGCATTCGTCACGGTCGTTCAGGGCCACCAGGTCACAGCGGTCGGCGAGGTGCCGGCGCAAACCGTCGAGTTCATCGCTCATTCGGTCAAGGCCTACGGCGGCAGCGTGCCGCAGCGATAATTCTCCCTCCGGATCCATGCGCTTCGTGCTGTACTCCCGCCCGGGCTGCGGCCTGTGCGAGGAGATGCTGAGCGAGCTCGCGGCACTCCCCGCCGCAAGCGGGGTGCCGATCGATGTCATCGATGTCGATACCGACCGGGCCTTGCGCGAGCGCTTCGGACACAAGATCCCGGTGCTCGTACTGGACGGCGAATTGGTTTGCCACGGTTCTCTGGACGTCGAAGAGGTGCTGAAGGCGCTCGCCCATCGCCCTTGAGCGGTATACTTCTCAGTTTGTCCAGCCGAACGCTCTTGATGAAGAACATCCGCAACTTCTCGATCATCGCGCATGTGGATCACGGTAAGTCGACTCTCGCCGATCGGTTCATCCAGGAATGCGGCGGGCTCGATGCTCGGGAAATGCACGAACAGGTCCTCGACTCGATGGATCTCGAGCGTGAGCGCGGGATCACCATCAAGGCGCAGAGCGTGACGCTCAGCTTCAGGTCGCAGAGCGGCGAGCTGTACCAGCTCAACTTCATCGATACCCCGGGTCACGTCGATTTCTCCTACGAGGTATCCCGATCCCTGGCCGCGTGCGAAGGGGCGCTGCTGGTGGTCGATGCCGCCCAGGGGGTCGAGGCACAAAGCGTCGCCAACTGCTACACCGCCCTGGAACAGGGGCTCGAGGTGCTGCCGGTCATCAACAAGATCGACCTGCCGTCGGCCGACCCCAAGAAGGTCAAGCACGAAATCGAGGAGATCATCGGCATACCGGCGGACGATGCGGCCCTCGTGAGCGCCAAGACAGGGGCTGGCGTCACCGAGCTCCTCGAGCAGCTCGTCAAGCGCATCCCACCCCCCAAAGGCAACCCGGACGGGCCTCTCCAAGCGCTCATCATCGATTCCTGGTTCGACAACTACGTCGGCGTCGTCTCGCTGGTGCGCGTCATGAATGGTGCATTGCAGGGGGGCGCGAAGATTCGTGTGATGTCGACCGGGCGCAGTCACACCGTCGATCGCCTGGGTCGCTTTACGCCCAAACCGGTGACTCGCGACTCACTCGATACGGGTGAAGTCGGATTCGTCGTCGCCGGGATCAAGGAGATCGACGGCGCACCCGTGGGCGACACGATCACGCTGGAAGCGAATCCGGCTTCCGAGCCGCTGGCGGGTTTCAAACAGGTCCAGCCGCGGGTGTTCGCAGGCCTATTTCCGGTGAGCTCCGACGACTATGAGCAGTTCCGCGAAGCCTTGAAGAAGCTGAAGCTCAACGACTCGGCGCTGCATTTCGAGCCCGAGGTGTCCACGGCCCTGGGGTTCGGATTTCGCTGCGGATTTCTGGGGCTCTTGCACATGGAGATCGTTCAGGAGCGCCTCGAGCGCGAGTATGACCTCGATCTGATCACGAGCGCTCCGACGGTGATCTACGAGATCGAGCTCACGGACGGATCGGTGGTCTACGTGGACAATCCGACGAAGCTTCCGCCCCAGGATCGGATCGCGGAGCTTCGTGAGCCGATCATCACCGCCAATATCCTGGTGCCTCCCGATTACGTCGGCGCGGTGCTCACGCTGTGCAGCGAGAAGCGCGGCATACAGAAGAAGATGCTGTTCCTGGGCAGCCAGGTATCGTTGCAATACGAGCTACCGCTCGCCGAGGTGGTGCTCGATTTCTTCGATCGGCTGAAATCGGCGAGCCGCGGATACGCCTCGTTCGACTACGAGTTCCACTCCTTCCGCCAAGCACCGCTCGTGAAACTCGATGTGCTGATCAACGGCGATCCGGTCGATGCCCTGTCACTCATCGTTCATCGCGATCATGCCTACGAGCGCGGCCGAGAATTGGTCGACAAGATGCAGGAGCTGATACCCCGCCAGATGTTCGAGGTCGCGGTGCAAGCCGCGATCGGCAGCCATATCATTGCGCGCGCGAACGTCAAGGCGATGCGCAAGAACGTGCTGGCCAAGTGCTACGGCGGCGACGTGACGCGCAAGCGCAAACTCCTCGAGAAGCAAAAGGCCGGCAAGAAGCGCATGAAGCAGGTCGGCCAGGTCGAGATACCGCAAGAGGCGTTTTTGGCGGTGCTTCGCGTCGGCAAGAAGGCCAATTGAATCGCTGAAACTATAGGAGTCTTTCGTGAATGACGGCGATAGCCTGTTTGTAGGGCTGCTGTGCGCGGCCATCGCGTGCGTGCTGGTGATCTTGGTTGACGGCTGGTTCCTGCGCCCGCAGCGCGATCCCGGGGCGACGGGCACCGAGGAGCCGCTCGTGCCGCGGCTCGCGGGCTATGCTCTGGTGGCGCTCGCCGTCGCGTTGCTATGGCGGCTGTTTCGCTACGAGGCGGTGGACTTCAGCTCCATGCTCGTCCTGGTGGGCGCGCTCTCGGGGGTGATCTGGGGCGCCGATGCGGCCTTCTTTGCCCGCCGGCGCGTATCGCGAGCCGCCGCCGCCGGAACGGCGCCCGATCGCGTGCGTGAGCCGATCGCGGTCGAGTATGCGCGCTCGTTCTTCCCCGTGATCCTGCTGGTCCTGGTGATCCGCTCGTTTCTGTTCGAGCCGTTTCGGATTCCCTCCGATTCCATGATGCCGACCCTCTACGACGGCGATTTCATTTTCGTCAGCAAATACTCCTACGGGCTCCGATTGCCGATCACCAATACCCTGCTGATCCCCACCGGAACGCCGCAGCGCGGCGACGTGATCGTCTTCAGACTCCCCCCGAATCCCAAGATCAACTACATCAAGCGGCTGGTCGGGCTTCCGGGAGACCGGATCCGCGTGGACGAGAAGAATCAGCTATACGTGAACGGCGTGCTCATGCCGCAGGAGTCGGGCCCGAGCTATGTCGGGCCTAAGCAGAATCAGTGGAACTACACGGGCGTGCCGACCGTTTACGAGCAGCTGGGGTCGAAGCGTCACCGCATCATGTTTGCCCGCGGCGGGATCACGAGCGGGGAATGGCGAGTTCCCCCCGGGCATTATTTCTTCATGGGCGACAATCGCAACAACAGCAAGGACAGCCGCTGGCAGGACGACCCCGAGGCCCCCGGGTTCGTGCCGGAGCAGAATCTGGTCGGTAAGGCGGTGCGAATTTGGCTTAATCTTGATACTCGTGACGGACCTCTCTGGAATCGGATCGGCAATGCGATTCAATAAGAGCCCCTGACGGGAGGATTGTATGCGCCGGAGCCAAGCTGGGATGACGATGATCGGGATGCTCTGCGTGCTGGCGCT
>Ga0187784_10005509_pt1 | contig 10218 bp, 7 predicted proteins | sample 1015_SJ02_MP15_2_FD_132964 | JGI IMG/M metagenome (GOLD analysis project Ga0187784, IMG submission 132964) | Tropical peat soil microbial communities from peatlands in Department of Meta, Colombia - 1015_SJ02_MP15_20_MG | ecosystem: Environmental > Terrestrial > Soil > Wetlands > Peat | place... | reverse complement strand
GCTGTTTTCCCTGCTCTGTCTGGCCTGTCTTGAGGCATTTGTGGCTGTCATGTACCTGATGCACGTGAAATACGAGCAGCCGATTCTGTTCTGGACGGTATTTCCGGCGACGCTGTTCGTCTTCGTTTTTCTTTGCTACCTCTGGCCGGATGCGTTTCGCATGTTCAACATGCGTCTGATGCGGTAAGGAGTTCGACTTATGGCAACGACGCTTCACGAGCCGCTGGAGGTTATTACGCCGGGCTATTTGAAAAACGGCAGCGGCCGCAATCTGGGACCCGTGGACGGTGACTTGCGAGCGGTCCGGGAACATCCCTTTGAGCCGGCCAAGACTGGCATCTGGGTGGCGTTCGCAGCCATCACGATGTCGTTCGCTGCTCTCACGAGCGCATTGGTTGTGCGTCAGGGAACTGCACTCGACTGGCACCACATACCCCTGCCTCCCATCCTGTATTTCAATACGCTGGTTCTGCTGGCCAGCAGCGGCACACTCGAATTTGCTCGTCGCCGGATGGCGGCATACGCTCGCGGCTTTGAAACCCAGATTTCAGAACCGATGCGGTGGCTGGTGATTACCCTTTCCTTTGGTCTGCTTTTCGTTGCCGGTCAGTATGTAGCTTGGCTGCAATTGAAATCGGAAGGACTTTACTTGGCGACCAACCCGAGCAGTTCATTTTTTTATGTGTTCACCGGTGTCCATGCGGTGCATGTGCTGGGAGGACTGTGCGGATTGATTTACATCATGAGCAAACTCCAGCGATCGGTTCTGCGGCGGAGCACATTTATTGACGCCTCGCAGTACTGGCATTTTATGGGCATTCTGTGGGTGTATCTGCTCTTTGTTCTTTGGATGAAGCTTTAGGAGACGGACGGCGAAGGTGCAGAAACGGACCTTAAAATTAAATCGTGAGATCTGGATTGTTCTAGCCGTGCTTCTCATGCTCACGCTTCCTCCGGCAGCCTTCGGCCAGGGTTGCGCATTGTGTTATACGCAGGCTGCCGCTTCGGGAGCTCGCATGATTCAGGCATTGCGCAGTGGCATTGTGATTCTGATCATTCCTCCAGTGTCGATGTGCCTGGGAGCGATTTTTCTCGCCTATCGTAAGAGAAACCAATTTAATCAGGCCGATCTGCCTGGCGACGCTGAGTCTGACTGGTAGTCGAAAAACATGGTCCCCTTAAACTCTGACCGCATGAACCGATTACGTTCCAAGCTACGCGATTATTGCGTACTCACCAAGCCAGAGGTAAACCTGCTCGTTGTGATGACTACGTCAGCGGGCTATTATCTCGCGTGCCGCGGTCCACTCAATGTTCTTGGGCTGGCGAATACTGTTGTTGGAACTCTGCTGGTGGCGAGCGGTACGGCAACGCTAAATCAGTGGATGGAACGGATATGGGATGGACAGATGCGCCGCACCTCGAATCGGCCGTTACCCTCGGGACGACTCAACGCCCGTGAGGCATTGTTCTTTGGCCTCGTGCTCAGCGTGGCCGGATGTGTGCATCTGGCTCTTGCAGTCAATCGCATCACAGCAGCGCTGGCGCTTTCCACTCTTCTCTCTTACCTGCTCATATATACGCCATTGAAACGGAAGACTCCCCTCTGTACGTTGCTGGGAGCTTTTCCGGGCGCGATGCCGACCCTGATCGGCTGGGCAGGCGCTTCTTCAGCGATTGACTCGCGCGCATTTTTTCTCTTCGGTATTCTGTTCCTTTGGCAGTTCCCACATTTTTTGGCGATCGCTCTCATGTACCGGGAAGACTACGCCCGGGCAGGCTACAAAATGTTGCCGGAGTTCGACGCAGATGGCCGTTTTACGCGTACTGAGATTCTTAGCTTTACCGTGATCCTGGTGTTCACGACGTTGCTTTTCGCATTTCGAGCTGGTCCAATTTCTTTGGCTACGCTGGCGCTGGCAGGAATACTCTTCTTGCATCCGGTCGTCAAGTTGGCTACAACCGCTAGCAGAAACTTGGTGGCCAAGGTGGTTCACGCGTCTGTTATCTACTTGCCAATCGTTTTAATCGTTACGACACGAATGAAGATATAGTGACGTGGGGTATGAGCATGCGCTCCACTTCAGCACTACAGGTTCATTCTTCACCGAGCAGGAGACCAGCGATCGCCAAAACTATCGCGATTACCACTATCCACACAAAAAGGGGAACTAACCACGTACCCCAGAGAAATAATCTGTTATCGCGGCCTTTGGTGGGATACCGCAATTTCGAGCAGGAGTAGTCGTAATCCGTAATCACCTCCTGGTCAATCGCTCGTGGCTCTCGACAAATCCGCAAAGGCGGTTCGCGCGAGCCAGCACGGTGTTCTTCCGTTGACAGTGTGTGCGCACCATAAGGGGGAGATCACCGGGGGCAGGAAGGCAAACATCAATGCTACGGTCGTTTGCCGTTCAATGATTGTAGAGTTCATGGCTGCACCTCCCGCCGTTCCGCAATCAATGACTACAGAGAAATGGACAGCAGAAATTGGGCAGCTGGGACGAAGGCAGAGTAGGCAATAGGGGCCGCTCGGCAGTCATCCCATTGAGACTTATGCTCCCCGTGTCACGCCAATTCAGTGACAGCTATCACCTATCAAAGTGACTAGTCGTTGCTCCTCAAATTATGCCGATCCTTGCCGACCGGATTGCTTACTGCGAATCGCCAATAAAAGGCCGGATTGACCGCGCGCCCGGTCTGTTTCTGGGCTCGCCAGTGGTCACGTTTAACTGTGACCGATCTCACTGTCATTCGTGCTACGGTAACTCCAGCCAAAGCAGGGCGTTCAGCCAACCGTCCCGAAATGCCAAACATGGACTTCATTTCCCGCGGTCCATTTCCCTCACCACAATTAGTGACCGCAGTCACTGAACCTTTGTACTGGGTGAGCGGATAAGTAAATCACGTTCACCAGCAGCTCAATTGAGAGCTTCAGGCGAAACCGAGACCCGAAGGGCCAGTGTTACCAGGTTGATGGCTTGATATGAGCCCGAACCTCGCAATGATCAGCGACGGAAAGAAGTTCATGTGGGACGGGCAACTCTATCCCAATCAAGAAGAGGCGTCCAAGGCAGAGGAGTCCTACCGCAACGACAATTTTGAGGTTCGGGTGGTGAAGCAGGAGGGGAAGTTCCTCCTCTACACCCGCAGGGTCGTCAAGGAGGTCGTCGTCGCTGCGCCATAACGCGGTCCCAGCCCAGGGAGTGGCAGATGGCAACGCCCATGTTACCGGTTCCAAGCGATCCGGCACTACTGTCCGAAATTCGGCAGTACGGGAAGTTCGACAGTGCGGGCTGTTATCAGTGCGGCAGTTGCACCGTCTCCTGTGAGCTAGTCACCGACTTCGCAAGCTTTCCCCGAAAAAGCATTCGCTACGCACTCCTCGGGCTGAGAGGACCCCTCCTGGGAAGCCTGGAGCCGTGGGTCTGTCATGACTGCGGCGACTGTTCGCTGGTTTGTCCCCGCCAGGCGGAGCCGCGAATATCGATGATGACGCTGCGCCGGTTTCTCACTGCACAGTACGACTGGACAGGAATCGCCTCCAGACTTCTTACTTCCCGTGCGTGGTACTTGGGGTCGCTGGTTTTCGTCGGCATGCTGGTCGTGCTGCTCATCCTTTGCTATCACCTCTGGTACGTGGGTTTGGCGTTCTCGCAGCTGGCGACCCCCATGGGTATGGAGCACATGTTCCCGACCATGACGTATTACACGCTCACGGTAATACTCCTGCCGCTGCTGCTCTTGCTGTCTCGTGTTCTGCGAATCTGGCGGTTCACGATGGCAGGCGAAGATCGGCGCAGAATTCCGATTTCCTTCTATCTTCTGGAAGCCTGGGTGTATGTCCGTGAGTCGGTGGCCACCTCATTGCTGCATAAGTGCCCGGAGCATCGCCGATGGCTGGGGCATTGCATGCTGGCTTGTGGCACTATCACGATGCTGACTATCAAGTTATTCGGCCTGCGTTGGTTCCAGACCGATAACATTTACAGCATCTATCACCCGCAGCGTTTAGTAGGTTATCTGGCTTCCGCTCTCATTCTCTACGGGGTCAGCGAGATCTTGGTCGGACGGCTCCGCGCAAAGAGAGAGATATATAAGGAGACCCGATTCCCGGACTTGGTCCTTCCGGTGCTGCTTCTGCTAACGGTACTCAGCGGGCTGGTGGCACATATTTCCCGCTATGCAGGTTTTGCTCTCACCTGTCATTTTGCCTATGCAGTGCACGTCATCTTTGCCACCCCGATGCTGGTCGTAGAAATGGCCTTCGGCAAGTGGTCGCACATGATCTATCGTCCTCTCGCCCTGTATTTCCTGGCTATTAGGGAACGGGCCGCGCAGCAGGTGCCCGCAACGGAGGCAGTTTCGCATGCCCTCTGAAGAATCCAAGGTTCAGCCGGTCGGAGCCGCCCTGGTCGTCGGTGGTGGAATCGGCGGCATGCAAGCGGCCCTTGATCTCGCTGGCAGCGGCATCAAGGTTTACCTGGTCGACAGCAAGCCCGCGATCGGCGGTGTCATGGCGCAGCTCGACAAGACCTTCCCTACGAATGATTGCGCCATGTGTACCATGGCTCCCCGCCTAGTGGAGATCGGCCGCCACAAGGACATCCAGATCCTCACCCTCAGCGAAGTAGAACGCATCGAAGGCCAGGCTGGCAATTTCAGCGTTACCATCAAGAAGCAAGCGCGCTTTATCGACGAGACCAAGTGCACGGGCTGTGGCGCATGCGTTGCCGGATGCCCGGTGACGCTGCCGTCGGAATTCGACCAGGGACTGACGGAGCGGAAGGCGATCTACCGGCCATTCCCCCAAGCCGTTCCCAACGTCTTCACGATCTCTCGCCGTGGCACCGCTCCCTGCCACGATGCATGCCCGGTTCATCAGGGCGCACAGGCCTACGTGGCTCTGATTGCCCAACAGCGCTTTGACGAGGCGCTGCGGGTCATTCTGCGCGATAACCCACTCTCCTCGATATGCGGCCGCGTCTGCACCCATCCCTGCACCGCCGCGTGTACTCGTGGCACAGTAGACGAGCCGGTGAATCTGCCGGCGCTGAAGCGCTTCATTACGGATTACTATCCCAACTACAAACTGCCCCAGCCCGTCGTTCCGGACCGGCCGGAAAAGATTGCCATCATCGGTTCCGGACCGGCTGGACTGGTATGCGCCTATCAGCTCCGGCAAAACGGTTACCGTCCGACCATTTTCGAGGCGCTCTCGACCGCCGGCGGAATGTTGGCCGTGGGAATTCCCGGGTTCCGGCTGCCACGGCGATTTCGGCAGGCTGAAATAGACAGGCTGTGCGACATCGGGATTGAGATCAAGCTGAACACTTCCGTAGGCCGGGCCGTCAGCTTCGATGATTTGCGCAAGGAGTTTGCGGCCATCTTCATTGCTATCGGGGCCCATGTCGAGCGCAAACTGCACATTCCTGGAGAAGACCTGCCCGGCGTCATTGGGGGAATCGACTTCCTGCGCCGAGTGAATCTTAGAAAGTCGGTGACCCTGGGTCAGAAGGTTTTGGTGGTTGGCGGTGGAAACTCTGCTCTGGACGCGGCACGCACGGCGCTCCGCAAGGGCGCAGAGGAAGTCACAATCGTCTATCGCCGGACCCGCGCGGAGATGCCTGCCGACCCGCGCGAGGTCGCGGATGCGGAGCGCGAAGGCATCAAATTGATGTTTCTGGTTTCCCCTAAGTCCTTCAAGGCCGGGCCGCACGGTCACGTGGCGGGCCTTGAGTGTCTGAAGATGAAACTGGGGGCGCCTGACGCCAGCGGACGACCTGCTCCCGTGCCGATCCCGTTCTCCGAGTTCATTCTCCCATGCGACACAGTCATCGCCACGATCGGTCAGTCTCCGGATGTGGGCGCTTTGGGAGAGCGCCTGGGTCTCGAGACTACGAAATGGGGGACCCTCGCGGCTGATCCGCAGACTCTCGAAACTGGGTTGCCCGGAGTATTTGCGGGCGGAGACTGCGTAACCGGGCCGGACGTGGTGATCCATGCCGAGCTCGCCGGCAAGAAAGCTGCAACATCCATCGATCGCTGGCTCAATCACCAGGACTTGCGCAGCGGACGTGAGTTGGAAGGTCCGTATCACACTGAGTACGTGGTGGACACGACCGGCGTACTGATGCAACGCCAGATCCCGGTAGCATCCCTCGACCCCGCAACTCGGGGAAGAACGTTCGCTGAGGTGCACGTCGGCTACACCGAGGCAGAGGCAGTGGCCGAGGCCAAACGCTGTCTCGCCTGCGGCATTTGCAGTGATTGTCATCTTTGCGAGACCGCCTGCCAGGCCCATGCGATCGACTATTTGCAGCGGGAACAGAGGGTCGAGCTGAAGGTCGGGGCCGTCGTCCTTGCTCCCGGTTACGAAATCTTCGATGCACATTTGAAGAAAGAGCTGGGCTATGGGCGTTTCCCCAATGTGATCACCTCTCTGGAGTTCGAGCGCATCCTGTCCGCATCCGGGCCTTATTCCGGCCACGTCTTGCGGCCTCAGGATCGCCAGGAGCCGAAGCGCATCGCTTTTCTGCAGTGTGTCGGCTCGCGTGACGCCGAACACGACTACTGTTCATCCGTCTGCTGCATGTACGCCACCAAGGAAGCGATTATCGCAAAGGAGCATCTCGGTCAAGGTCTGCAGTGCGACATCTTCTTCATGGATGTGCGCGCTTTCAGCAAAGGATTCGAGCAGTACTACCGCAGGGCCCAAGAGCTGGGCGTGCGGTATATCCGTTCGCGCGTGCCTAGCATCGAGGAAGTTGCGGGGACGCGTAACCTTGTCGTCAGGTATCTTGGCGAGAATGACCAGAAACTCTCCCAGGAATACGACCTGGTTGTGCTGTCGGTCGGCATGCAGCCACCGAGGGATGCGAAGGCGCTGGCCAAACGGTTCGGCGTGGCGCTCAACTCATTCAACTTCTGTGAAACCCCCTTCTTCCAGCCCACGGCATCGTCACGCGAGGGGATCTTTGTAGCCGGGCCATTCGGCGAGCCTAAGGATATCCCGGAAACGGTGATGCAGGCCTCGGCAGCGTCCTCGCAGGTGCTCAAATACTTGAGTGAAGCGCGTGGCACGCTAATCACGCAGAAAGTCTATCCGCCGGAAAAAGGGGTGGCCGGACAAGAGCCTCGCATCGGAGTCTTTGTCTGCCATTGCGGCACAAATATCGCCGGCGTGGTCAATGTTCCCAAAGTGGTCGAGTATGCCAAAACTCTGCCCAACGTGGTGTATGCAGAGGACAATCTGTATACCTGCTCCAACGATACCCAAGATCTAATCAAGCAGAAGATCATCGAGCATGATCTGAATCGCGTCGTGGTCGCCTCCTGCACGCCCAGGACCCACGAGCCTTTGTTCAGAAATACCCTCCGGGAGACAGGGCTGAACCCGTACTTGTTTGAGATGGCGAATATCCGCGACCAGTGTTCCTGGGTCCACATGAACGAGCCCGATAAGGCCACAGAAAAATCCAAGGATCTGGTAAGGATGGCCGTTGCCAAGGCGCGGCTGCTGGAGCCACTCACCCGGCGCTCGGTCAGCGTCAACAAGTCCGGCCTGGTTATCGGTGGCGGGGTCGCCGGCATGACCGCTGCGCTGGCATTGGCGGGGCAAGGTTTCGATGCCTACCTGGTGGAAAAAGAAGATGTGCTCGGCGGGAACCTGCGATATATCCACTACCTGCTCAGCGGCGAGGATCCCCAGGGCGAGTTGCGGCGACTGGAGGAGCAGGTCAGGCAGAATGACCGCATCCATCTCTTCACCGGCGCGGCCGTAGAAGGCATTGATGGTAACATTGGCAATTTCAAGACAAGAATTTCAGCCAACGGCACCGCGTCGGAGATCAATCATGGCATCGTCATCGTTGCTACCGGCGCCAAGGAGTGTCAGCCCACAGAGTATATGTATGGGCAGGATGACCGGGTACTGACCCAGCGACAGCTCGAACAGCAGCTGGCGTCAGGAAACGGCTTCCTCGCGACCAATGGTAAGCGCCCGCCCAACACTGTTGTCATGATTCAGTGCGTCGGCTCACGCGAGGGGGATAAGCCCTATTGCTCGCGCGTGTGCTGCGCTGAAGCCATCAAGAACGCCCTCATGCTCAAGGCGCTCTCCCCGGAAACGCATGTGTACATCCTCTACCGGGACATCCGGACGTATGGCTTCAAGGAAAGCTACTACACGGCGGCGCGGAAAACGGGCGTTGTCTTTGTCCGCTACGACGAAGATAGCAAACCCGAAGTGTCGCGAAACGGGCATGGCTTGCAGGTCTCTGTTGTCGATCAGACCCTCAGGATGCCGCTCAGCATTGCCGCTGATCTGGTGGTGCTGTCGGCCGGTGTCCATCCAAATGACGGCAACAAGGAGATCGCGCAGTTCCTGAAAGTACCGTTGAACAGCGAAGGATTCTTCCTCGAAGCTCATATGAAGCTGCGGCCCGTGGACTTCATGACCGACGGTGTGTTTCTGTGCGGTCTGGCTCATTCTCCCAAGAATGTCGAGGAATCCATCCTTCAGGCTCAGGCAGCGGCCTCCCGGGCTGCTACCATCCTCGCCCAAGACAGCATCGAGATGGAGGCCAATGTCTCCGAGGTCGTGGATGCGAGCTGCGACGGCTGCGCTTACTGCGTCGACACTTGTCCTTTCAAGGCCATCACGCTGCTGGAGTACATGTGGGACGGATCAGTCAAGAAGATTGTCGAAACCAACGAAACCATGTGCAAGGGCTGTGGTTGTTGCCAGGCCACTTGCCCCAAGAAGGGCGTACTGATTCGCGGATTCACGCTGGATCAGATCCAGGCGCAGATTCATGCGGCATTGGGAGTTGCCTGATGAGCGACACTTTTGACCCATTGATCGTTGCGCTGTGCTGCAACTGGTGCTCATACACCGGCGCCGACTTGGCCGGCGTCTCCCGGATTCAGTATCCGCACAACGTTCGCATAGTCCGTGTCATGTGTTCCGGCATGGTGCACCCCAATCTGGTGATTGATGCCTTCACCAGCGGCGCCGACGGCGTCCTCATCTGCGGCTGCCATCCTGGAGATTGTCACTACCAGGAAGGCAATTACAAAGCGGAAAAGCGAGCGGGAGCGATCCGCCTGATGCTCGCCGATTTCGGCATTGAAGAAGAGCGTTTTCGCCTGGAATGGGTTTCGGCCGCGGAAGGGCCTAGGTTCGCCCAAATCGTGCGGGAATTCACGGAGCAGATCCAGGCGTTGGGAGCCAGCCCATATAGAACGCACTAAATGCAACGCAAAAGTTCCCCTGGGTCCATCAGTTCAGATCGCAGGAGACAAGAATGAAGCAGCACTGATTCAGGTTTGGTAGGGAGGTGCAGCATGGCAGCTCGACTTGCCGAAGAGTGGTTTGCCATATGCGGAGGCTGCGAGGTAACCATCCTCGATATTGGTGAACCGCTCCTCGACGTACTCAAACAAGTGGAAATCGTACACATGCCAGTCATCATGGATCACAAGCTCTTTGGTCAGACTGGTGAAAACGCAGAAATGGAAATTCCGGCAGCGGATGTCGGTCTTATCTCCGGTGGAATCCGCAGTGAAGAGCACAAGAAACTGGCGCAGGAAATGCGCAAGAAATGCAAGGTCCTGATTTCCCTTGGCTCTTGCGCTTGCTTCGGTGGAATTCCGGCCCTGGCCAACCAGTTCACAACCGAGGAACTGCTCGAAAAGGTGTATCGCGGCAGTGCGTCAACAGAAAAGAACGGATTGCCGCACGAACAAATTCCTGCGCTGACGGACCGAGTCTACGCCGTTCATGAAGTCGTAAAAGTGGATGCATATCTGCCGGGCTGTCCAACCACGCCGGAAATGGTCGCGAACGCGCTACTTGCTCTCCTCGAGGGCAAACCCATACCGGCTCCAGCAATGAAGAGCGTGTGTGATGAGTGTCCGACCAAGCGTGAGAAAAAGGCGGTCTCGACCCTCAAGCGCCGTTTTGAGGCGCCAGAGTTCAAGCCCGGAGCGCCGCTGAGTGAAATGCGCTGCCTGATGGAGCAAGGCTTCCTTTGCCTGGGTCCAGCCACGCGCGCGGGCTGCGGCGGCAGCGAGGGAATACCACGTTGCATCCGCGCCAACATGCCGTGCGAAGGTTGCTTTGGGCCGCTTTCGGACAAAGCCAACCCCATGGTGGACATGATGGGCGCGCTCTCTTCCATCGGCCTCGATCCCAAGCAGATTCCGGATCGGGCT
>Ga0187784_10005508_pt1 | contig 10220 bp, 8 predicted proteins | sample 1015_SJ02_MP15_2_FD_132964 | JGI IMG/M metagenome (GOLD analysis project Ga0187784, IMG submission 132964) | Tropical peat soil microbial communities from peatlands in Department of Meta, Colombia - 1015_SJ02_MP15_20_MG | ecosystem: Environmental > Terrestrial > Soil > Wetlands > Peat | place... | reverse complement strand
TTCCTCGAGCAGCAAGCTCTCGAGCGCAGCCGCCCCTGGCGCCTGCGCGAGGGCGCGGAAGAGAAGATTTCGGTGCGTGCTCTGGAAGGGTTTGCGCCGGCAATTCAAAGGCGGGTTTTGCGCCAGATGCTCCAATCCACTTGCCCGGGATTGCACGGTCTAGCCTATGCCAACATTGAAGAATTGCTGCGCTTTGCCCTCAGTGCCCAGAGCGGCCGGAGCCTCCCTATGCCAGGAGGGGTTATAGCCAAAAAGGAATTCGACTGGTTGGTGCTCGGGCCGCAGGCCATTTCATCCGGAAGCGACGCCTATGCTTGCCCGATCGATGTCCCAGGACAGATCAACGTCCCCCTGCTGGGGGTTACTTTCGTGCTAAAGATTGTTGAACCTCTGGGGCGTGCCGGGGAGTATAATCAAGTAGCGGGCGGCGCCTTGGATGTCGAGAAGCTGCCACACCGGCTGTTACTGCGGAATTGGCGAGCCGGCGACCACTATTGGCCTTCGGGAAGCCGAAAGCTGCGGAAATTGAAGGAGTTGTTTCGCCAGCGGAAGATTCCTCGCAGCCGTCGGAGGCTCTGGCCGGTGCTGGAGTGCGGGAAACAAATTGTGTGGGTGAGAGGGTTCCCACCCGCTGCCTCGGTGGCTGCCACTCCAGATTCGCGAAGGCTGTTGGTGGTTGAGGAAGGCACCGGGTAGCGCCCCCGGCTTCGGGGCGGCAGAGACCCGTTGCCTGCGCCCCTGGCGCCATGAGCCGCAGAGGCAAGGCGGCCTGTAGCACACGGCTCTCACCCTCCGTGGAGGCGAAGAGATTTGTGTCAGCCAGTTTCGTGAACGCGGTGTGAAGCATCTAATCTTCAGGCAGTTGTAAGCGACCCTGACAGGCTCAGGGGCCAGAGGAGGAAGCGCCGTGAACTCGGCGGTAAAAAACATCGTTTTCTGGGTGGTGATGGCAGTCACCGCCCTGCTGATTTGGGCAGTAGTCAGGGGCAGTGCAGGCGGGAACGTTGAAGATCTCAGTTTCTCGGCTTTCATGGACCAGGTCGACAGCAACAATGTCCATGACGTGCAGATTACCGGCACAGACGTTACGGGCACATTGAAGAAAGATAATACCAAGTTTAAGTGCACTATTCCTGCGAATTATCCTGACCTGTACAAGACCCTGCACGAGAAGAACGTCAGCGTCACGATCAAAGACAGTTCGGGGAGTTCCTGGGTGACGTGGCTTATTAATGGCCTGCCCATGATTTTGTTGTTGGGCCTTTGGATTTTCTTTATGCGTCAGATGCAGAGCGGCGGCAACAAAGCGCTCTCATTTGGCAAGAGCCGCGCCCGCCTTCTCTCTAGCCAGCAAAAAAAGGTGACCTTCAAGGACGTGGCTGGCGTGGAGGAAGCCAAGGAAGAATTGCAGGAAATCATTGAGTTTTTGCGGGAGCCGCAAAAGTTTCAAAAGCTCGGCGGGCGCATCCCCAAAGGCGTTTTGCTGGTGGGGCCGCCGGGAACAGGTAAGACTCTGCTGGCGCGGGCGATTGCCGGTGAAGCCAACGTACCCTTCTTTTCCATCTCCGGTTCCGACTTCGTTGAGATGTTCGTGGGAGTGGGCGCGTCGCGGGTTCGTGACCTTTTCGAGCAGGGAAAGAAAAACGCTCCCTGTATCATTTTCATTGACGAAATCGATGCGGTAGGCCGCCACCGGGGCGCGGGCTTAGGTGGTGGCCACGACGAGCGCGAGCAGACGCTGAACCAACTGCTGGTGGAGATGGATGGATTCGAGTCGAACGAGGGCGTTATCCTCATCGCCGCCACCAACCGTCCGGATGTTCTGGATCCGGCCCTATTGCGCCCCGGCCGGTTTGACCGGCGCGTGGTGGTTCCGCGGCCGGACGTGGGAGGGCGCGAAGCTATTCTGAAAGTGCACACCAAGAAAATCCCTCTCGCTGAGGACGTCGATATTCCTGTGCTCGCTCGCGGGTCGCCCGGCTTTTCGGGCGCGGACTTGGCCAACCTGGTGAACGAAGCGGCCCTGCTCGCCGCCCGGCAAAACCGCAAGACGGTGGTGATGCAGGACTTTGAGACTTCCAAAGACAAAGTCCTGATGGGAGCTGAGCGCAAGTCCATGATCCTCTCCGAAGAGGAGAAGAAGAACACCGCCTTTCATGAGGCCGGGCATGCCTTGGTAGCCTCCATGGTTCCGTACGCCGACCCGCTTCACAAGGTCACGATTATCCCGCGTGGCATGGCGTTGGGCGTCACCATGCAACTCCCTCTGGATGATAAACACACGTACACGCGCGATTATCTCGAGTCGCAGTTGGCCGTAATGATGGGCGGGCGCGCGGCAGAGGAAATCTTTCTGAACCATTTCACCACCGGGGCCGGCAACGACATCGAGCAGGCCACGGAGGTTTCGCGACGCATGGTGTGCGAATGGGGAATGTCTGACCTCGGTCCCCTGGCATATGGAAAGCACCAGCAGGAAATCTTCCTGGGACGTGATTTGGCGACCTCGCGCGACTTCAGCGAGGACACCGCCATCAAGATCGACCAGGAAGTGAAGAGGTTTGTAAACACCGCCTACGAGAAGGCTAAGGGGATTCTTACCACTCACCGTGACGCCCTGGTGCGTATCGCGGAAGCACTACTGGTGCGCGAGGTCCTCGACGCAACCGAAGTCAAGCTGCTCCTGGAAGGGAAGCCTTTGCCGGAAGTGGTCCGGCCGGCGCCTCCCAAACCTCCTGCCCCGGAGACGACGCAGGTGTTGAAACCTCGTCCCACGCCGGGCTTGCCCTCGCGCGAACGGCCGCAGCCGGCGTGACAAGGGCAGTGGATAGTGACTAGTGGTTAGTGCCCCGCAAAACTGCAGTGGCCGAACTGCTAGCCACTAGCCAGGCACTAACCACTTGCCACTGCCTTTCATGACTCCGCGTGCAACCTTCGAGATAAGACTCGGCGGGCGCAAAGTGCGTCTCGGGGAGCGCACTCTCATCATGGGCGCGCTCAATGTCACGCCTGATTCGTTTTCGGATGGCGGGCTCTACCTTGATCCCGCCTCGGCCGTCAAGCGCGGGTTGGACCTGGTGCGGCAGGGGGCAGACTGGCTGGACATCGGGGGCGAATCCACACGGCCGGGATCGCAGTCCGTTTCAGCCGAAGAAGAATTGCACAGGGTTCTGCCGGTTATCAGGGCCCTGCGGAGCAAACTGCGCTCCACGCCGATCTCGATCGACACCACAAAGGCTGAAGTGGCGGAGCAGGCGGTGCGGGCCGGAGCCAACATCTTGAACGACATCAGCGGTCTGCGATTCGACCCGAGGCTGGCCGAGGTGGCGCGCCGTTACAGACTCCCCATCATCCTGATGCACATCCGGGGCCGCCCGGAGACGATGCAGACACGGCCGTTCGTGGCGGATATCGTTCGGGCGGTTACGGGGGGGCTGGCGACTTCAGTTCGCCGGGCCCTCTCTGTCGGCTTGCACCGGTCGCAGTTAATTCTCGATCCCGGCTTGGGCTTCGGTAAATCCCGGCTTCAAAACTTTCAAATCCTCTCGCACCTCGGCGACTTGCGCCGGTTCGGCCTTCCTATTCTGGTGGGCAGTTCACGCAAGTCGTTCGTTCAGGCAGTAGCCGCCGGCACGGACCTTCATATAGGTGCACCACACAGCCATCGCGGCAGACAAGGCGCTGAAGGCTACTGGCCGATGCAGGTAGGGGCACGCCATGGCGTGCCCCTACAATCCGCTGATGCCGCGGCTGTGGTGGTCTCAATTCTCGCCGGCGCCCACATCGTACGCGTGCATGATGTAGGTGCGGTTCTGCCGGCAGTGCGCATCGCAGACGCCGTGCTAGAGGCAGGTTGCAGATAGGCAGGTCGGCAGGTGGGAAATTGGGAAAAGAGACCGGAGGATGGAATGGGACTGCGGAGACCGTGGGGCAAACGCGTCGATATATAATTCCCCGATCTGTCCATCTGCCCACCTGCCCGCTGCCAAGGGTATTTCGGCATCAAAGGGTTTGTAGTCTACAATAGGTTGGAGCATGGTGGACAAACCGCGGCTGTTTGGCACGGACGGTATAAGAAGCGTCGCAGGCGAGTACCCTCTCGACCACGCGACCGTTCCGAGGCTTGGTCGCAGCCTGGGCAAGGTTCTCCAGAGAGCGGACCCGGCGTGCCCGGTGCGGGTTATTTTAGGACAGGACACCCGCGAATCGGGAAGCTGGATTGCCCGCCGCCTGGCCGCGGGACTGCGTTCGTCCGGAGTGGAAGTCGTTGAAACGGGAGTCATGACGACGCCCGGGCTGGCATTTCTGACGCGGCATCGTGGCTTTTCTGCCGGCGTGGTCATTTCCGCGTCCCACAACCCCTACGAAGACAACGGCATCAAGGTCTTTTCCAAATCCGGGACAAAACTCTCTGAGACGTTAGAGCTTGAGATTGAGCAGGAGTTGGAGCAGACAGGGTCCAACGAGGAAAAGGGCTCCACGTTTATTGAAAGCAATCCCGGAGCCTCAGGTTCCGCACTCTGGGCGGCGCCGCAACTGCTGGAGGACTACCTGGCGCGGCTGATGCAGCTTATTCCCGCCAGCCTAGCGGTGTCGCGCTATACGCTGGTCGTGGATTGCGCTCATGGCGCAGCTTCGCAGGTGGTCCCACATCTATTGCGCCGGCTGGGCATCAAAGTGCGGTTCCTGCACACGGAACCGAACGGGCGAAACATCAATCTGGGTTGCGGCTCGCTTTATCCGCAAGCCATGGCGAAGGCGACCCGGTCGCTCTCCGCAGACTTGGGTGTGGCGTTCGACGGTGATGCGGACCGCGCCATATTCGCTACGCGCGAAGGCAAGTTGATCGATGGCGACTATATTCTCTCAATCATGGCGCCGTTCTTTCAGCGCTGCGGCATGCTCCCGGGATCTGCGGTAGTGGGCACCCAAATGACGAATCTGGCACTTGAAATCGCCCTTGGTGAGCGTGGGATCGGATTGAAACGTGCCCCCGTGGGCGACAAGTACGTCTTGGAGGAAATGCAGCGTTCCGGCCTCAATCTGGGCGGGGAGCCATCCGGTCATATTATTTTCGGCCACTTGTCGCTGGCTGGCGATGGCATCATCACCCTGCTCCAGGTGGTGCGCTTAATGGCGGAGACCGGCCAAGCCTTCGAGGAATTGACGCGAACCTTCGAACCCTTCCCGCAGATTATCCGTAACGTGCGGGTCAGGGAAAAGCCGCCTCTCGAAACCCTCCCGGAAGTGTCTTGCGCCATCGAAGAGTGCCGGAGGGCGATTGGCGAGCAGGGTCGAGTGGTGGTCCGCTACTCGGGAACGGAACCTCTGGCCAGGGTGATGGTCGAGGCCGCACGAACTGAGGATGTGGAATACCATGCGGCCCGCATCGCGCAGGCCATTCAAACCGCTTTAGGGATTGCGTGATCGGAAGATCAGGCAAGAGGGTGATCGGGAGATCGGGTGAATAGCGAAAGACCGAGACTCGAAACTCGAAATTCGCAAATCGAAACTCGCATCTCAGGCGATTTTCGAATTTCGCTCTTCGGATTTTGAGTCGTGCGATCTCCCGCTATTCGATCCGCCGCTTAAGGTTGTGAGGTCCTTATGAAAAGTCCGCCCATTCTCATATGTTTGTTTTCGCTCGCCCTCTTCCCAAACAGTCTGCTCGCACAGCAAAAACTGACGGCTAGCAATCTGCCTGATTTCCTGGCGCGATACGACACGAACTTCGGGCCTTTAGAGGCGGTTTTCAAGGACCTGACGAACGAAAACCTGCCGCTCACCGACGCAACGGGACAGCCACTGGCCCGCAGGCCCTTGGCAGACCGTCTTCAATCTCTGGCCAATCTGCGCCAGACGGCTCGCCAGTTGGCCGCCAAACCGGAGGACCTGGTGCTTGCAACGACGCTGGTCATCCGCACAGAAAGTCTGGCTGACGATCTCTTTGATCTTTCTCAAGTCGCCTACGACAACGACCGCGAAGAACTCGGCGGCAAACTGAACAACCTTCAGATCACCATGGAAGAGAACCAAGGTTTATTGGCGGACTACCTTTTGGCGCTGGCCGCTGACACGCAGAGCCGCCTTCAACAACTGGAGAAAGAGGTTGACGATTTGCATCAGAAACTGCAGGCGGGAGGGAAGTAAGAGCAGTTGAAAGTCCAATCTCGAAAGTCGATTGCGCGATGGCCCACTTCTTGCCAGCCGAGAGCGGATGGGCCAGGAGGGTACAGCATGAGCAACCGCCACTTATCTGCAATTTCTTTAGCCGTCGCCCTCGCCGGGGCAATTGCTGCCAGCTACACTTATGGCCAAAACGCACCCACGAATTCGCCGCAAACCGGTGCGTCCGGGCCGACTGCGCAGGAGAATGCACCATCCCCGCCCGCCGGGTCCGTGCTGGTGGTGCCGGTCGAGACCACCATCCCGCTCCGGCTCATGAACACTATCAACTCGCGGACGGCACAACCAGGCCAGGCGCTCTACTGCGAAACCATCTTCCCGATCACGGCAGGCAACCAGATCGTAATTCCCCGCGGAAGTTCCGTAAAGGGATCGATTGCGCAGGTAGTCCGGCCTAAGCGAGGGAACAACAAGAAAGCGCAGATGGGACTTCGGTTCGAGACTCTTATCCTGCCCAACGGGACTACGCTCCCTTTGCGTGCCACGCTTTCCGGGTTTGGCTCCACAGGAAATGAAGGATTTCAACCCAAGGAAGCGAAGATTGAAGGTGCTTCAACCAAGGGCGAAGATGCAGGGAAGGTAGCCCAGACAACCATTACGGGGGCGGAACTTGGCACCATTGTGGGAGCGGTCGATCGGAGTGTTTGGAAAGGGCTGGGAATCGGCAGCCTGGCCGGCGCGGGAGGTGGGCTGGTGTGGATTTTGGCTAGCCGCGGAAAGGAGATCGTTCTCCCCTCCGGAACAAACTTTGACCTGCGCTTAAGCGCGCCCCTCACTGTTAACCGGGATGACCTTAATGCTCCTTCCGCGTATGACCAGGGGCACGCGCCGTCGCAGTAAACCCGTGGCCCCCGAACAGCCACTACCCATTGCCTTGCCGCTGCTCCTTGCACGCGCGGCACAGACGCGACCAAGGTACCGCGTCCAATCGTGCGGCGGAGATGGGTTTCCTACAAGCCTGGCAGACTCCGAAGGTGTTGTGTTCGATTCGCCCCAACGCTTCGTCGATAGCGCGAAGAAGCTTGCTGTCCGTCTCGCGCAAGCGTACCCGCAAATCTGCCTCCAGCGCCGCTGACGCATGATCCACCAAATCGCCTTTCTCTCCGCCTGAGGAAGGGGCGGGGCTTTCGGTTCCGGCCTTAGTTGCGATCAAAGCCCGCCGCTTGGCCAGCAGCAGTTCCTTATAATGACCTAGATTAATGGCGTTCATGAAAGGACCTCCGCAGCAGGAGAGAAGGACGTCGAGCCTTGCGCTCCTGATGCTGCCACCTCTTCCCAGATTTGGTGCTGTAGCAGTGAGTTTATTGCACCAAATCGTCAATTGCATTCTGCGCGCTCTAACCTGAGATTGCAACCCTTGGGTGAAAGTCTGGAAGTCAGCAGGGATTTGTTGTATAAAAAGCGGTGGGTGGCTTGACCTCGAGACGGGCTGAGAATTCCTCAAGAAAGGGCAGCGCCTTGGCTGCAAGGGGGACAGTGTATCGCCACACGGGGCCCAAAGGGAGACACCATGCAACTGCGAAGGGATCCCATTACTCAAAGTTGGGTGAATCTGGAAGATCAAGAGGAGGACCGCGCGAGCCGCCAAGACGCCCCCTGCCCCCTGTGCCCAGGGCAAATCAGTGAATCAGCGCAGACTCTGTACGAATACCCGGGCGAGGGATTAAGCTGGCAAGTACGGGTAATGCCCCATCTCCATCCGATTTACCGCATCGAGGGGGACCCGCAACGCCGCGCTGAAGGCATTTACGACAAGATGCGTAGCCTGGGGGCGCATGAGATTGTGGTGGAGAATCCCAACCACGATGTGCAGCTTTCACGCCTGTCAGACGAGAATGTGGCCCAAGTTCTGCGCGCTTATCTCGCCAGGATGACCGATTTGAAGAGGGATCGGCGCTTTCGATATGTAACCGTCTTCCGCAACCACGGCGCGATGGCGGGTGGGGAATTTGACCATCCACACTCCGAGGTAACCGCGACGCCCTTCATTCCGCGACGTGTAGGCTATGAACTTCGTTCCTCGGCACGCTACTTCGAAATGAAGGAACGGTGCTTGATTTGTGATATTACCGGGCAGGAGATATCGCAAAAGATACGGATTGTTGAGCAGCTCGGGCGTTTCGTTGCCTTCTGTCCCTTTGCCGCCCGCGTGCCCTATGAAACCTGGCTGCTTTCCCTGGCGCATCACTGCGCATTTGAGGAGGATCTGACCGCCGGGGTCGACCAGCTTCAGTTCGCGCGCCTGCTGAAATCAGTCCTCATGCGGCTGGAAGCCGTCACCCCCACCTACCACCTGGTGCTGCACAGTTCGCCGAATACTTACGCGAAGTTCCAGAAGAGTGACAGCTGGCGGACCCTGGCCGATGACTACCACTGGCACGTGGAAATCCTTCCGGTCATACCCTCCAAAGCGAAGTCTTACGCCCTTAAAGAGGTCTACTACAATTCCTTGCTTCCGGAAGAGGCGGCAGAGACTTTGAGGAACGTCTAGGGCAACCCAAACTGCGAGGAGCTGTTACCTTTAGCCGGAAAGTGCATTCAGGTTGTTGAATGAGTGAGGCGGAACAAGGATGTGAAAATCTCAGCCCCTCCATAGCGTAGGGCGATGCCCAGAGGTGACAAATGGTAAAAGGAAGACTACGTTTAACAACGGCGGAGGGCGAAGGAATGCAGTTCGTCGCAGAGTCAGGCTCAGGTCACGCCATCGTTGTGGATGACGCAAAAGGCAACACGGGGGCCAAACCGATCGAATTGGCCCTTCTGGCGCTCGGTGCCTGCACGGGCTTTGACGTGATCAGCATTCTTCGCAAAAAGCGCCAGATGGTCACCAGCTACGAAATCGAGCTGCATGCGGAGCAGAACTCCGAGCCGCCGGCTCACTTCACTCAGGTTGAAATCAAGCACCGGCTCCGAGGCCAAATCACTCCTGAAGCCGTTCAAAGAGCGATCCATCTCTCCGAGACGAAATACTGCGCTGTGGGAGCGATGATTTCGAAGACGGCGAAGATCGAAGCTACTTTTGAGATCCTTTAACACCGGCAGGTTGCCGCTAGGCAGGTAGGGGTAATTCGACGTGGAGGAAAGGAGGATCGGGAGAAGTTCGTTTGGGTTGCGGAGTAGGGCGGCGCTGTGGTATTGCCGCTCGGTAGAATGGCCTGAAAAGCCCCCCGCAAATGGGTTACAATGGAGGTCCCTCCCGCGACCACGCTGCTTCGGGCAGAGTCGGCGACTGAGGAGTAAGGGCTCAACCGCACCATTCAAAAGGAGCGAGGCGGAATGGAAAAGGAAACTCTCACCTTGTCGGACAACCGCACAGGCAAGTCCTGTGAAGTGCCGCTTTTTAAGGGCACGCTGCGGGCCATGGACCTGCGTCAGTTCAAGACTCATGCCGATGACTTCGGGATGATGACCTACGATCCCGCATTCATGAATACCGCTTCCTGTCAAAGCGCCGTGACCTTCATCGACGGCGATAAGGGTATTCTGCGGTATCGCGGCTATCCCATCGAGCAACTTGCCGAAAACTGCACCTTTCTGGAGGTGGCTTATCTTATTCTTTTCGGCGAACTCCCAACGGCCAGGCAATTAGCCGATTGGACGAACAAGATAACTCACCACACCATGCTTATCGAGACTACCAAGAAATTTCTCGAGGGCTTCCGTTATGACGCCCATCCCATGGGCATGTTCATCAGCTCCGTCGCGGCGCTTTCCACGATTTATCCGGAGTCCCGCAATGTGCGCGATCCTGAGGTTCGGGCCTTGCAGATGCAGCGGCTCATCGGGAAGGTGCCGACGATTGCCGCTTACACTTACCGTCACAGCCTCGGCTATCCCTACATCTATCCGGACAATGACCTCAGCTATACCGAAAACTTCATGAATATGCTCTGGAAGATGGTCGAGCCCAAGTACAACGCTAATCCTGTACTCTCCAAGGCTCTGGATATTCTGTTTATCCTTCATGCCGATCACGAACAGAATTGCAGCACCAACGTCATGCGCGCCGTAGGCAGTTCAGAAGCGGATCCGTA
>Ga0187784_10005507_pt1 | contig 10221 bp, 8 predicted proteins | sample 1015_SJ02_MP15_2_FD_132964 | JGI IMG/M metagenome (GOLD analysis project Ga0187784, IMG submission 132964) | Tropical peat soil microbial communities from peatlands in Department of Meta, Colombia - 1015_SJ02_MP15_20_MG | ecosystem: Environmental > Terrestrial > Soil > Wetlands > Peat | place... | reverse complement strand
CGTCGATGTTTCGCTCGACTGCACCGCCGGTGCCGGCACCATCCCGATCCTGCTCGGCATCGAGGCGCTCAAGCGCAAGGGCGGCATCATTGTGGCGCAAGGCGAGATGGCGCAATTCCCGAATTTTCCGCTGGAGAAGTTCACCGTCAAATTCATCACCATGAAAAGCGCGCGCGGCCACAGCTACAAGGCTTGCGAACTGGCGCTCGCGCAGCTTGCCTCCAAACGCTTTCCGCTTGAACTGGTGACGACCCACCGGTTCGGCCTCAACGATGTCGATCGCGCCATCCGCGCGGTCGGCGGCGAAGGCGTGCCGGACGTCATCCACGCTTCGCTGATGCCGTGGTTGTGAGGTCATGCGGCTGATGCTGCGTGTCGCATCCTCGGTCACCGGCAGCATGTTATGATGGGCGTCCTCGCCGCCGCGGGGACGAAGTGCAATCAGGCAATATGAGGGGACGCGCAGATGGTGAAATGCACCAGGAACGCCCGCCTATTGATCGCCGCCCTGGCCTTTGGTGCAGCGCTGCTAACGAGGGCTGCCGACGCGCAGGAACTGACGATCGGGACGATCGGTGCGTCGAGCGATGCGCCGTTTTTCATCGCCGACGCCAACGGTTATTTCGCCGAGCAGGGGCTTAAAGTGACTTTCGTGCGCTTTGACTCGGCGGCGAAGGCGGTCCCCTCGCTTGGCTCCGGCGAGGTCGATGTCGGCAGCGGCGCCACCTCCGCCGGCCTCTACAACGCGGTCAAGCGCGGCATCGGCATCAAGATCGTCTCCGACAAGGCGCGCAATTCCAAGGGCTACGGTTTCCAGGCGATCATGGCGCGCGCCGATCTGATCGATAGCGGCAAGATCAAGAGCCTGAAGGACTTCAAGGGTCTCAAAGTCGCGATGTCGGCCAACGGCAATGCCGAGAATGCGTTCATGAACTATGCGCTGGTGCAGAACGGATTGAGCTACAGCGACATCGACCCGGTGTTTCTGGGCTTTCCCAACCAGATCGCGGCCTATGCCAACAAGGCGATCGATGCGAGTCTGACCGTCGAGCCGACGGTGTCCGAGCTTCTCAAGCTCGGCACGGCGAAGAAGCTCGTCAGTGCCGACGAGATTTTTCCCGACTATCAGACTGCGGCGGTCTATTACAGCCCGAAATTCATGCACGATCGGCCGGAGGTCGCGAAGAAATTCATGATCGCGCTGGTCAAAGGGATGCGGTTTTATGACGATGCGCTTAAGGACGGGCATATTGCAGGTCCCAACGCCGATGCCGTGATCGATATCCTGACCAAATACTCGTTCATCAAGGATCCGGCCGTGCACCGGGCGATGGTCTCCCACTATATCGATCCCGACGGCAGGCTCGATAGGCCGTCGCTGCAGATGGCGTGGCAGTATTTCGTCGACACCAAACAGATCGACGGCTCGGTCAAGGTCGACGATGTGGTCGAGCTTGGCTATGTTCAGGCGGCGGCGAAGGCGCTTGGGCCTTACATGAAGAAATCGGCGATGTAATCGCCGCGTTGCCCCCCGCAACCCGGCGACCGCGGTGTGCTTCACGCGCGCTGCGCGGCATGTTAGCAGGGCGCAGCACGCTTCAAATAAAGCCTAAGGCCGTCCATGGACCCAATCTTCACGAGCCGCGCATCGGCGGACGCAATCCCGATCTGGTTTGTCACCGCGGCAAATTATGCCGAGCTGCGGGAAGGCCTCGACGCCTCGGCCCGAGCCTTTGCCGAGGCGGCGGGTTTCGAGCCCAAGGCCGGCCGCTATCTTTTGCTTCCGGGCGAAAATGGCCTTGGCGGGGTGCTGTTCGGGCTCGGTGGCGAGGCTGACACGGGGGACCTGTTCCTTCCGGGGCGGCTGTCGACGCTGTTGCCGGACGGGGTCTATCGCTTCGCCAATGAGCCGCACGACGCAAGGCTTGCCGCGCTCGCCTTTGCGCTTGGCGCCTATCGCTTCACGCGTTACCGCAAGGCCGAAGCGCACAAGGTCAGTCTCGATCTACCCCAAAGCCTCGATCGCGACGACCTGGAGCGCATCGTCGAAGGCGTGACACTTGCGCGCGACCTCATCAACACGCCCGCCAACGACATGGGACCAGCCGATCTCGAAGCGGCGGTGCAGAAGCTTGCGGCGCAGCACGGCGCCGAATTTCGCGCGATTATCGGTGACGATCTGTTGGCGCAGAATTTTCCGCTGATTCATGCCGTCGGCCGCGCGGCAGCAGCGTCATCGGCGCCGCGCCTCCTCGATCTCATCTGGGGTAAGGCCGATCATCCGTGCGTGACGCTGGTCGGCAAGGGCGTCTGCTTCGACACCGGCGGCCTCGACATCAAGCCCGATACCGGCATGCTCAACATGAAAAAGGACATGGGCGGCGCAGCGACCGCATTGGCGCTGGCGCATATGATCATGTCGCGGCGGCTGAAGGTGCGGCTGCGGGTCATTATTCCTGCGGTGGAGAATTCCATCGCCGGCGCAAGCTTCCGCCCGCGCGATATCTACACCTCGCGCCAGGGCATCACGGTCGAGATCGGCAATACCGATGCCGAAGGCCGGCTCATTCTCGCCGATGCGCTTTCGCTCGCCGACGCCGACAAGCCTGATCTCATCATCGATTTCGCCACGCTGACGGGGGCGTCCCGGGTCGCGCTCGGGCCCGACGTGGCGGCCTTTTTCACCGACGACGACAAGCTCGCACAGGAGCTTGCCGGCCATGCCGCAACCGAGAACGATCCGCTGTGGCGATTGCCGCTGTGGCGGCCTTATGAGTCGATGCTGGACTCCAAGGTCGCCGACATCAACAATGTCGGTGGCGGCCAAGGCGGGGCGATCACCGCCGCGCTGTTCATGCGCCGCTTCGTGACCGCGAAATCCTGGCTGCATTTCGATCTGTTCGCCTGGAATTCTTCGGCCAAGGCCGGACGGCCCGAAGGTGGCGAATGCCAGGTGGCGCGCGCGCTCTATGCGCTCCTCGCCGCCCGCCACGGCTGAGCGCAAAGAGGATGGCCGGCTTCGATCCCCGCATCACGCCGGCCCGCGGCGATGTCGCCGCGAGACAACTCGAAGGCAAGGTTCCGGCCGATCGCTTTGTCGACGGAACGCTCCGCGAGGTGGTCATCGGCCAGGCGCCGCTGCGGCGAGAGCCGCGGCCCGATGCGCCGCTCGACACTGAAGCGCTCTACGGCGAGCGCGTGATTGTCTACGACACCTATGACGAAGGCTGGGCCTGGGGCCAGCTTGCCGCCGATCACTATGTCGGCTGGTTGCCGGCGAGGGCACTGGCGCCGTCCGGCGCGGAGCCGACCCATACAGTGACCGCTTTGCGGACCTTTGTGTTCCCCGGTCCTTCGATCAAGCTGCCGCCGCTGGAGGCTCTGCCGCTCGGCGCACGGCTCGCGATCGTGCGTGTTCAGGACCGGATGGCCGTGACCGCGTCCGGCGGCTATGTGCCGCTCGCGCATCTCGCGCCGGCCGACGCCACTGAGTCGGACTTCGTTGCGGTCGCCGAGCGCTTTGTCGGCGTCCCCTATCTGTGGGGCGGCAAGACGGCGCTTGGTATCGATTGCTCAGGCCTTGTTCAGATCGCGCTCAACGCTTGCGGCGTTGCCTGTCCGCGCGACAGCGACATGCAGGAAGCGGCAGTCGGCACGCCGCTTGGGGGCGGCATGGCGCAGCTTGATCGCGGCAATCTGATTTTCTGGAAAGGCCATGTCGCGATCGCACGCGGCTCCGGCAGCCTCGTCCACGCCAACGCTTTTCACATGGCGGTTGCGATCGAGCCCGTTGCCGAGGCCATCGCGCGCATCCGCGAATCCGGCAGCGAGGTCACCAGCGTGCGCAGGCTTTGATTTTTTGATTGCGCATGGCCTTTTCGGAAAACCGGAGTCTACCATTCCGGGCCATGCTCTACGGCCCTTTTAGATCGAGGATCTTCGCGAACCGTGCCAGCTGGTCGTTCTGCTCCTTGATGCTGGCGGCGAACTCGGCCGGACCGCGTAGCGTCATGATCTGCCCGGTGTCGGCGAGCCGCTTGCCGATGACCGGATCGGTTTCGGCGATCTGACGCAAATCGGCGGAAATGCTGTTGCGCAGGCTTTCCGACATGGCCTTGGGCCCGTACAGGCCGCCGGTACTGTCCATCATCAATGCCGGATAGCCCGCTTCGGCCGCGGTCGGAATGTCCGGCGCGCCCTGTGCGCGTTGCTTGCTGCTCACGACCAGAACCTTGATGCGCCCGGCCTGCATCATCGGCTGGGCGGCCGCGAGCGATGTCGAGAGTACCTGGATGCGGTTTTCGGCAAGGTCGTTCGGCGCCTGCATGATGTCGCGATAGGGCACCTTGGTGATCTCGAGGCCCATGCTCTTGATGAAGCCGAAGATCAGAAAATCGGAATTGCCGGTGGCGGCCGCAGCATTGAGCTTGCCCGGTTTGGCGCGCGCCAGCGCCACCAATTGATCGACCGTGTCGATGTTGAGCGAGGTCGGCACCGAGATCGCCAGCACGGTGACATAGATGCCGACGATCGGCACGATATCGCGCTGCGGATCGTAGGGCGGCTTTTCCTCGTCATAGAGATGAACGAGGAACGCGCCAGCGGGTCCAAAAAAGAACGTATGGTCGTCATTGGCGTCGACGAAGGCCTTCAGCGCCACGAGACCGTCGCCGCCGGGCCGATTTTCGACCACCACCGGTTTGCCCCAACGTGCGGTGAGACGATCGGCGAGGAGTCGCGCCGTGATGTCGGTCGCGCTCGCCGGGCCGAACGGCAAAATCAGTCGCACTGTGCGCGTCGGGAGGATTGTTGCGCCTGCGTTGTGGCGGGCTGCAAGCCCACCGCGACGCCGAGCCAGGCGATCGCAAGCGCGGCAATGACCATCCCCCGGCGCATCCGCTCCTCCCCGACCACAGCGATTATTCGAGCAGGATATCATCCTGCGACGGATCGAAAAGCCTGTCGTTGTGCCGATCCGGATTTTGGGCATGGTGGCGTTTGCGTCGTACGTGATCTAGTTTGACGGGCAGCACGCTGACCTCTGTGCCGGGAGCAGGGCGATGAGCAGTCAAACATCGATACCGCAAACCGGCGAGCCGCACGGCCCGCCGGTCCGCAAATTTCTGACCTTGAGCTTCTGGCTCAAGGAATTGCCGTTCAGCATCGTCCTGATCATAACGCTCGCCGGCGTCGCCTATACCAGTTTCTCGAAGCAGCCGATGACGGGTTATTGGGAGCTCCTTGCCCCGTTGATCGCGCTGATCTGCATCGCCTCCGGTTGGCAGGGCGCGAAGGATTACGGACAGCGCTTGCGGCTGGTCGCGACGCAGGTGCTGCACTGGCTGGCGTTCCTTTTGGTGATGAACTTGATGCTGCTTCAAAGCGTGCAGCGGGTCTTCAATGCGGGCTCGGCCGGGATCGCGATTTTCACCCTGCTGGCGCTCGGAACTTTCACGGCGGGCGTGCACGCCTTCTCCTGGCAGGTCTGTCTCCTTGGCGTCATCATGGCGCTCGGGATTCCGGCGATCGCGTGGATCGAGAACTCGGCTCTCCTGGTATTGCTGGCGGTCGCCGTAGTGCTCGGTATCGGCGTCGTGCTGTGGTGGTATTGGCATGAATGGCGCGCGGCCGAAGACTGACAGGTGACAAAAGGCGCCGTCGTGCTTGGCGAATCACAACTCTGTTACCCACGCTGTTAACACGTTGTTTATCGCATTTTGCGATAGCTGTACGCGATATTGGCCGCGGCGCAGACAACTGCACCGAGCTGATTGGCGGGTACTGCCGCGGCTTACAAAGAAGCCGGTAACCGAGCGACGCATTATGGCAACCCCGTCAGCCGAGGTTGGCGCGTTCCAGCGACTGTCGATCTTGCGCCGTTTGCGCCTTGGCGTCGGCGGCAAACTGCAATCGGCTTTCAGCATTGTCGCCGGATTGACCGTGATTTCGACGGCGGTCTCGCTGCTGTCGTTTTCCGCCGTCGAAAGCGGTCTGCGGGATCTTGCCAGCCGGCAGATGCCGGCGGTCGCCGACGTCATCAAGCTCTCCGTCAGTTCCGGCGAAATCTCGTCAGCGGCCGCCCGTCTGGTCAATGCCAAGACAACGAGCGAACAAAAGAAACTCGCGGAACTGATCGCGGACAAGCGACACGATCTGGCCGAGCTTCTTCAACCGCTGCAGCATTCGGCCCGTGCCGGTTCGACCGACGGCAAACTCCTGACGCTGCTGCAGCGGCTCGACGCCAACCTTTCCGATCTTGAAGAAATCATCACCGAGCGGACCGTGCTGCGAAACCGGCTCGTCGCGATGGGTGACGAACTGCATCAGGCGCATACGCAGTTGACGGACCGACTTGCGAAGCTTTCGGATCAGCGCGCGGCGATCGAGATACCGGCCAAGGCGCATCTCCTCGTCAGCCTGATTGGCGAGGCCTCCAACGTCAGGGAGCCCGCGGAGTTCAAACGGATTCAGGACCGGCTCCAGGCCGCCGCGGCCGGACTTCATGACGCGATGGCCGGCCTGTCGGACCGCGACATCGCCGCAAGCGTGGAACGCCTGCTGCCGCTCGCCGTCGGCGCTGACAGCATCTTTGCGCTTCGTGCACGGGAATTATTCGTGTCGGCGCGGGCCGATGCCACCATCGACGAAAACGTCGAAATCGAGAACGAGCTTGATGACACCGTGGCCGGACTGGCGCGCACGGCTCAAGGCGCGGTCAAGACAAATGCTGCGGGATTGACCGAGTCCCTCAATAACAGCCGGGTTCTGCTTGTCATTGTCGCCATCGCCAGCATTGTCGCGGCCGCCGTCGTGAGCCTGCTTTATGTCCAGCATGGGCTGGTCCGGCACTTGATCGCGATCGGAAACGCGATGCGACTGCTTGCGTCGGGCGATGTCGACAGCCCGGTGCCGCTGGTTCAGACCGGGGATGAGTTGGGGGAAATGTCGCGGTCGCTTCAGGTTCTGCGGGCGGGCGAAATCGAGCGGCGGAAACTCGTCGAGCGCGAACGGGCTGAACAGATCGCACAACGTCAGCGGGCGAAATCGATCGACGGAATTATCGAGGAATTCCGCGCCAAGGTCATTTCCGTGGTCACGACGCTCATGGACAACGTGTCCGGGATGGAAAAAACGGCGCAAGGCCTCTCTTCGATCGCAAACGAAGCCGAGACACAGGCGCGCGCGGTGTCGGCTTCGTCGGAGGCGACGTCCGCCAATGTGCGCACGGTGGCCGATACGGCGAAGGAACTCGGTCTCTCGATCCATCACATCAACGAACGGACGGGGCAGACCCAGGGTGTCGTTCAGCGTGCCGCCGGCGTGGTCCAGTCCGCCCACGAACTGGGCAACCGGCTGGCGGTAGGGGCCAGTCGGATCGGCGACGTCGTGCGGCTCATTCGCGATGTCGCCGAACAGACCAATCTTCTCGCGCTCAATGCGACGATCGAGGCTGCGCGGGCGGGAGAGGCCGGCCGCGGCTTTGCGGTGGTCGCCGGCGAGATCAAGCAGCTCGCCAGCCAAACGGCAAAGGCGACGGAGGACATCACGACGCAGATCACCTCCATTCAGGCGTCCACCGACCGAACGGTGGAGGTCATCCAGTCGATCAACGCGGTCACCGAGGATATCGCGCGATTTACGACCGCGGTGGCGCTCTCGGTCGAGCAGCAGAACAGCGCAACACAGATGATTTCGCGCAACGTCAACGAAGCAGCGAGCGGCGTCAGGGACGTCGCCCAAAACGTGGCGGTGGTGACCAAGGCGATCGGCGAAACCAATCGCTTCGCCGCGGCCGTTCTCGATGCGGCGCGCACGCTGTCCACGCAGACCAGCACCATCGAGGGAGCGGTGGAGGATTTTCTGGGACGGGTTACGGCAGTTTGACGGTTACGGCGCTTCGAACACAGGAGGTTTCCATGTCGGCGTCATCTGTTTCTTCGCGGCTGCGGACAGGCCTCGTGGCACGCACAACGCGGCTCGGAATCGCATTGTTCGGCACTGCCTGCCTGAGCATCGCTGTGCTCAATATCGGAGCGAGCGGCAAAACGGAAGGTGACGACGGCCAGATCGCCAAGAGTCTGGCGACGATGCTCCGGGCGGGCCGGACGGTCGTTTCGAAAAGCCAGGATCGCATCAACGACCCGAAACTCGGCAACAAGGGGATCGATGCAAAGCTGGTCCTCCATGACGCGAGCCAGATCTATCAGGACGTCATGGGCGTCGATCCTGCGGCCATCGCGCCAGACTCGCGCCACGGCAAGCTCCTTCACATGCAGATGGATTCGATTGCCGAGGTGATGGACGCCCATCAGGAAACGATCAATCGCGAAGGTGTCGGCTTCAAGGGCCTCATTCCCGCGGTGTTTGCCCGGCTGGTCAACGAAGCGTTCGGCCGCCGCGCCGCAGGACTCGCCGAGATCAAAGTGACGGCGCCGCCGCAGCTGATCCGAAATGTCAAGGTCAAGCCTGACGACTGGGAATTGACGGTCATTCAGACCAAACTGATTTCGTCGACATGGCCGAAAGACCAGGTCTATTCAGCAACGGCGCCACTTCGCGGCACATTGGCCGAGCGTACCTTGATGCCGGAATATTACGGCCGTACCTGTCTCACCTGTCACGGCTCGCCGAAGGGCGAGATCGATATCACTGGCTATCCCAAGGAAGGTGCGAACGAGGGCGATCTCGGCGCCATCATCAGCATCGCACTCTATCGGTAACTTTTTCGCGAGGCGTCGTTGCCTCGAGGGCAGGACAGCGCTGACGTTGCTTCAGCCCTGTCTTGGGCCGGGAGACCGGCAGTGATGCTGGTCACTCGGCGGCGAACAATGTGAGGGTGGCTCCGGTTGTGCCCCCTCCCGCAATATCGGGACAGGTACTCAGCGCGGCAAGGAGGTCGATCTCGGCGCGCAGCGTCACATGCGCGCCGGGCGGTTTGGGCCGGATCGGCGAATGCTCCAGTACGCCGGTATCCGGATGGATGATCATGTCCTGGAAAATATTGAATGGGCTCGGCACGTCCTCGATGGCGATGCCATAGGCTTCGAGCGCGGCGCCGAGATTTTCGGTGCAGCCGCGTGGCGGCATTTCGGAAAGAGGCTTGCCGTAGGTAAGCTCCCAGATGCCGCGCGCCGCCGCGAGCTCATGGCGCTTTCGGCTGCACATGCCTTCCTGCAGGTCGTGATGCCCTTCCATGAAGGTGTCTTCGACGATCGTCATCATCGTGTTGTTCAATTTTGAAATCAGCGCATCGCCGGTCGAAATGAATACTTTGCGCTGATTGGCCTTGGTGCGGGCCTGGTCGAAACGTTCGCGCAAAGTTGACGCGGCTGAAGCAGACAAAATCGATAATGGTCCGGGAGGCAATGCGGACCGACTGGCCGGCCGCGACGTCGAAAGCAAGGCCGATATTGCGTGGTACGTGCCGTTCCCAGAGTATTTTGCCGGGCATGAGCGGGTCTTTCTCCGATTATTTGCTTTTCATTGCAGGGCTGACAGCCGTTACTCGGCGATGGCCTTCGCGGCCTTGGCAGTGACGCTCGCCGGAATGGCATAGAGCCGATCGAGCAGCGCGTCGATTTCCGGCCCGCTCATCTGCTTGATGTCGACCTTGGCATTGCCCGCCTCGGCCAGGAGGTCGGGGTCTTTCATTGCCGCGTCGAATGCCTTGATCAACGCGGCTTTGCGATCGGCAGGAATTCCCGGAGGCGCGGCGAACGGACGACCCATCGCCTGCGGCGCGAAATGCAGATAGAGAATCTGCTTTTTCTCCGGGTCGTCAATGACATCGAGCGCAAGCGGCACGTCGGGAAGATCGACGTCTTTCTGCAATGCCGCTTGCACGAGGTAATGGACGTTCTTGCCGTCCACCCATTCCGGATGGGCGACTTTGATCGTCCCCCACGACAGGCCGCAAATGCCATCGACTTCGCCGCGCTCCATCGCCAGCGTGATGTCGTTGGTGCCGGGATATCCCGACACCAGCTTGATCTTGGCGCCCAGCACGTTGTCATAGAGCCGCGCATAGATATCGGAATCGGTGGCCGCGTTCTGGCCGCCCATCACGACCTGCGTGGTCAGCATGTCGTGCAGATTTCTGACCGACGACTTCGCGCCGGTGAGACAAATACTGGTGTCGCTCGACATGCTCCCGATCCATGCAAACTTGCGGCCGTCAAAGCTTGATCCCGGCGCGACCAGCGGCATGGTCGGGATGCTGCG
>Ga0187784_10005505_pt1 | contig 10224 bp, 9 predicted proteins | sample 1015_SJ02_MP15_2_FD_132964 | JGI IMG/M metagenome (GOLD analysis project Ga0187784, IMG submission 132964) | Tropical peat soil microbial communities from peatlands in Department of Meta, Colombia - 1015_SJ02_MP15_20_MG | ecosystem: Environmental > Terrestrial > Soil > Wetlands > Peat | place... | reverse complement strand
CCGTTACCATAAGACTACTAGACCTCCCACTCCACGAGTTTCTCCCCAAGTACGAAGACCTCGTCTCGGAAGTTGCGTCGCTCAAGGCTACTGGCAGAAACCCAACCGTGCTCGAATCTGAGGAGAGACTGCTAAGAAAAGTGATGACCCTGACCGAACACAATCCGATGCTGGGCCATCGCGGATGCAGACTCGCAATTAGTCATCCCGAAATCTATGAAATGCAGACAAAAGCGATCTTCGAAGCTGCGTGTGAGCTGCTAAAGGAAGGTATCACAGTTCACGTGGAGATAATGCTCCCCTTGGTAGGAGAGGCGAGCGAGATTCGCTTCCTTAGGCCGAAGATAGTCGAAACTGCGGACGAAGTGATGAAAACTCACGGCGCCAACGTGAATTACAAAATCGGCACCATGGTCGAGGTTCCCCGTGCGGCTTTGACAGCAGACGAAATAGCGCGCTACACAGAGTTCTTCTCATTCGGGACCAACGATCTCACTCAGGCTACATTCGCATTCAGCCGCGATGACGCTGAGGCGAAATTTCTCAAAGACTACATGGACAACGGAATACTGAGCGTAGATCCATTCGAGGTCTTGGATAGGAAGGGCGTCGGAAGGTTGATGCAGTTAGCGGTTGATGCTGGTAGGAAAACCAACCCGCAACTCCAAATCGGCATCTGCGGGGAGCATGGAGGCGAACCCAGCTCTGTAGAATTTTGCAATCAGTTGAAACTGAACTACGTAAGCTGTTCACCGTACCGCGTACCCATTGCACGCTTAGTCGCGGCTCAATCCGTGGCCAGAGAACAACCGATCAAGTCCACCGAGAACATCTAGGTTTAGAAACCAGTGGAAGGGGGAGTGATGGGACGTCCGAAACTCGCCCTATAATCCGCGGTACCGCCTCCTGCGTTACGTCATCTAACTACATCGCTACAACGGCCGGCTTCAGTATACTCCTAGCAGGCGGAAATGCTTTCGACGCGGCTGTCGCGACTGGGCTCGCGCTGCACGTTGTTGAGCCGCACATGAACGGGATTGGCGGCGAAGCGCCTGCGCTGGTCTACTCAGCCAAGCATAGAAAGGTGTTGGCGCTATCCGGGCAGGGACCGGCTCCAGCGCGTGCGACAGCTTCATTCTTTCATGATCAAGGAATAGACTTGATTCCCGGCGACGGATTTCTGCCCGCGACCGTTCCAGCCTCCTTCGATCTGTGGATTACATTCCTCATGAAGTTCGGAACTATGAGCCTGACCCAAGTGCTGAGCCCAGCAATTCGGCTTGCAGACCAAGGGTTCCCGGTTTATCCTACTCTCGCACGGGCAATACAAGTACATGCGAAACGCCTCATTGACTGGCCGACAACAGCAAGGGTGTTCCTACCGGATGGAAGACCGCCGGTAATAGGTCAGCGGCTGACACAAAAGGATCTCGCGAAAACACTCAGACGACTTGCCCAAGCCGAGAAACGTTCTGGAGGAAGCCGATTGGAGAGCCTCGGAGCAGCTCGGGAACTCTTCTATTCCGGGAACCTAGCGAAACAGATTGTGAAGTTTACGTCCGAGAACTCCATTCGAGACGCATCAGGAATGCCTCATTCGGGCCTTCTTGATGTGAAAGATCTATCGGATTTTCATACGAGCATTGAGCGGTCGATATCAGTTCAATACAAGGGTCTCGAAGTGCACAAATGCGGGCCTTGGAGCCAAGGACCAGTATTTCTACAGCAGCTACGCTTACTCGAAGGATACGGCCTGCACCATCTCGGCCACAATTCCGCAGATTACATCCACCTACTCACCGAAGCGTCAAAGCTTGCGTTCGCCGACAGAGAGAAGCACTACGCTGACCCATTATTCACTCACGTTCCTCTACACCGGCTCCTATCCAAAAGATACGCGGCTGAGTGCCGCAAACTAATCAAACGAAGAAAGGCATCGATGAAACTTCCGGCCCCCACGAGAAGCCCCAAGGCACCGGTAAGCCGATCAGATTTTCGTGGAGACACGACTCACCTCGACGTCGCTGATTCGCAAGGCAATATGGTTTCGGTTACGCCAAGCGGCGGCTGGTTCTGGGCGTCGCCCATAATCGAGGGTCTCGGTTTTCCTTTAGGAACCCGCGGACAAATGTTCTCGCTAGATGAATCTCACCCCAATTGCATTGCACCACACAAAAGGCCGCGAACCACTCTATCCCCAACTCTTGTCACCCAACGTGGCTTTCCCTACATGGCGTTCGGAACCCCGGGTGGTGATCAGCAAGATCAATGGACGCTGCAATTCTTCCTGAACTTCGTAGACTTCGGCATGAACCTACAATCAGCCATCGACGCCCCTACCTTCCATCACTCCCACTTTCCAAGTTCGTTCCACCCGCGAGAAGCAGAACCGGGAACACTATACTTGGAAGGGCGCATTGCGCCTTCGGTCAGGAGAGAATTGAAGCGCCGAGGACATAGGGTTGTAGTACAGGGCGACTGGGTGAATGGACGGGTCACCGCTGTTCGCTTCGATCGTATTCATGCCGTGATCGAAGCCGCCGCTTCCTCGCGAGACCAAACCCCCTACGCGATTGGCCAATAATGTAAACCCAAATTGTTCTAGGGACACGCGTTTATTTCACTTCTACTCCAAAGTTAGCGCAAGACGGTCCGAAGGAAACGATATAATCAGTGATGGTGGGCCGGGCCGGACTTGAACCGGCGACCATCTGCTTCGATCGCGTGTTTTGTCTTCGCGTGTGTCAGGCAGATATCCTAACCAGGCTAGACGACCGGCCCTGTTCGGCGGGGATTGTTGGTTGGATGGAAATAAATCCTCTCTATATGAATTGAGATGAGGCGGGGTGGAATCTCCGGTTTATTCGGTTCTGATTTCGACAGAGGCCCGCTGGCAATCTTCAAGCCTTTCCAATGAGACTTATCGGTCAAGCTTCACGACGTTATTCTGGTCCTGCGATTTTGACATCGACAAATTGGATGTAGGCTGCTCCGCAGCCAAAGGGAGGCCGATATGATTTCAGCGGTTGTTGATCCTGTTTTCCTGCTAATCAAACCCAGTGCGCGTCCGCAGCTTATGGATACGCTGCGGGGCGTGTTCCAGGATGTTTGTCAATTCCGAGGTGGCGCGGTTGCCGGTCAATTGCGTCTTCAGGTCCTGGTACGAAACGCAGATTAAAGCCAATCTCAATTTGACAGCGCGGAAGATGTCGACAGTGGCTAAACTTTACGACCGCCTTATGCGGTTCAATAAACAGATTCGGTTCGCCGCAGTCGTAGATAGTCGCGGGAGAATCATTGAAGGTGGAATGAGGGAGGGGGTGGAGCCGATAGAACCCTTAGAGAAGACGCCTCACTTAATCGCGAAGCTTGTTTCTGTTCTGAAGGCTGAGGATTTGGATGAATTTTTCGGAAAGCCTCAGTATTCGATATTGATTCATGAAAAAATTGTCGTTTTCATCTTTCGTGCGGGAAAGAGGTTTGTACTCGTCACGGCCGGCCGGAGGTTCGGGATGAATAAGATGGGTCGGCTGTTGACCGTCGTGCGGAAGAAGTAGTTTCATCCGCCGCAAGGTCACTCGGTTGGAGCAACGGGTAGGCCGTAGGCGGTTGAGTTGTATCCGTGAGATTTCTCTTGGCGTTTGGTCTGAATAAGGCTTGCAGCGTCTGTCGCGCTGATAACTTTGGAAGTTCCCAGAGCATGACTCTCTTGCTGTGCCTCATGGAGTCGTACATGAAACATATGTGCGTACAGAAGCACTGGTCGAGTTTGACTTGATGGACTTCCGCTTTACGTTCCGTTGATTTCCAAAACTTTTCAAAGTTCATGCCGTATTTTCTTAGGTTTCCGATGGGCTTTCGAAGTTCACAAACCCGAACATCGGCGTTATAGTCTATTACGATCGAGGTCTGCCCCGCGGTGCAGGGCATCTTCCATTTAGTGCCATAGGCGTAATTCTTTAGTTGTGTATCGTAGCTGAATGTATAGCCCGCCTTCCAAAACGACTTCTTCACGTCCTCCATCTTCCCGTGTTTCCGGTACATCTTAGAAGCATAGTAGAAATTGAGAGGAAGTACTTGGCGGTAAACGTTCTCAAGCGTTGCCGCCTCGACTGACTGAAGGGCGTGATCTTTCGGTTCTCCTCGAATGATCTGAAAATAATGTCCGTCGAGGTCATGGTTTTCTTTGAAGTAGCGGCCTAGCTGGACGATTTCATTTCTGTTTTCGCTGGTTATAACAGTGTTAACGAATAGAGTGAGGTTCGGCCACTTTGCCCTGATGTTTTCAAGTTCAGTCATCGTCTCGAGTGCGGTTTTGAAATTGCCGGGAACAGCTCTGATCGCGTCATGCGTATGGTCGAACCCGTCAATTGACACATCAATTTCCAGTTGGAGTTGCGGGCATCGCTCTAATACCGCTTTTACTGTCTTGATGGTGGGAGCGGTAGGAAGTCCGTTGGTCGGAATCCTTACGCCTCGAACCCCATTGTTTTCGTAGAAGAGGGATATCACTTCGGCTAGGTCTTTTCTGAGAAACGGTTCACCGCCTGAGAGCCAGAGGTCTTGGAAGTGCGGCATAGTGGAAGAGAGCTTGGATAATTCGTCGTAGGTCATGTCGCCCTTGCGGTTCAACTCGACCCAGTAGAAGCATGTGCGGCAGCGGGCGTTACAGATCGAAGTAACGAACAGTATGACGAGGTCAAGTTCTTTCTTGAATAGCGGTTTCAGGAACGCTTCACGTTGGGGCAAGAGTGGTCAACTTGTATCTTCGGCCTCGCCATCCAATCTCCTTAATTCGAGCCGACTTGAATATGCAGTATGTCATAATCCATGGGACAATAAGGCTTGCTATAGAGTGAGGCCGTCGAATTTTCTCAAACTGGGAGGTAAATTCCGGGAGTGCGCGTTTGAAGGTTTGGATTCGCTGGTTACTTCTGAATACGCCGAGGATGAGCGGCGTATAGAGAAGTATCGAAGGGAAGAACCAAAGCGGGGATAAGACGAATCCCGCGATAAGACTGACGGTTGCGAGAACGTTCAGGACGGTGAAAAGGCCGTACGCTGCTCGGCCATAACTCCAGAGCGTGGGGTTGAAGGATTTTGTCAGCGCTATCTGTCGCGTCGCCCATCTCAGAAGGCTCGCCATCGTAGCTTGATTAAATGTGATGACCATACATTGTGGGACGAAGACTATACGGTAGCCATGGCTGCGTAGGACCGAGTTGAGGGAGAGATCGTCACTGATCGCGGTCTCCCAAACGCTTTGAAGATTTACTGATTTTATCACGTCTCTTCGGATGGCCATTGCGCCTCCCCACGGGAAGTTATAGCGGCCGTTAAACATGAGGTTCGTTCCGGATGCATTCCATGCAGATTCAACATGAGACCATAAGCCACCCCTCTCAGGAAAATACCAACGGAACCCCGTTGTTGCGCCCACCAGCCGGTCCCTAAGCGGGTCCGTAATGTCTCTGAGCCACCTTGGCGTTGTTAGCGCGTCGCTGTCCACAAACGCGTACACTTCACTTTCCAGGTTGTCTTTCTTCAACCCAGTCAACACGGCTGCAACTTTGCCGCTTGCTTTTGGATAGCTGTCGGCGGTGTAGAGTTGAGCGTTCTTGTCAGGGTGACGGTTTAGGGTCGTTTCGGCGACAGAGTACGCTGGGTCTCGGTTTGTATCGGTCACTACGATTGTTCTGTAGCTAGGATACTCCTGTGCGAGTACTGCCTCGATATTCTCACTCAACCTGGGTTCGTCACCCTTACATGCCATGATCACGCAGACGCTGGGTGTGATTCCAGCTTTCGCCCTTTTCAACGAGGAAGAAACGTCTCTGTCGAACCTAACCGCTAGGAGATGTGAGTAGGCTGACGCGATGAGCGCTAGGACGCCTAATAATAGAAACAGGGCGTATAGGATGAACCCTAGTGTCAGAGGTCTACCTCACGTGAAACGCAACCGTACTCAGGCTTCTAGAACTTCGCAGCGAATCTCCTTGAGAAGTTCAGCCGCTTTATCAGGGTCTACCTTGATAGTGTACAGTTTGCTCGGAGTCCTAAGCTTAAGTTTAACAACATCCTTAAGCCGTTTAACACGACATTCGACCGCACGTTGAGATACGCTCAGAAACTCTTGCGTATCGGTGAGTTCCGCTGGCATAGTGCTATCAGCTTGTGTGGAGTAACCCAGATCCGACCATATAAACCTGAACAACGTGTTAGCCGGAAAAAACTAGAAGCTCCTCATCATACCTTCGTCCATCAATTACCGAACCCGGTGGCCTTCTATTGATCTTCCGCGCAGCAAGAAGTTCCTCAAGTTTGTCGTTAGCCTCGTCGCGGGAAATCTTGCGATCCATAAGCAGGCTGAGTGGTACGTCGATGTCGAGCGGTCGCGATGGTATTATGTGACGAGTGACTTTATGTGGCAGGAGTAATCCTTCTGCACCGAATTTTCGAATTTCATCCTTGGTGAACCTAGGCAGGATTATCACAAGATTCGCAAGGTTCGATCGCACCTTATGGACGGCTAATTCTTCGGACAGGTAGGTGACTTGGTGACCATCCCCCACTAAACGTCTCTCGATGCTCACTGCTAAGCGGCAATGATCCAATTGAGGCATTGAACTTCGTAATGAAAAGCAGCTTTTATCGCTGGTTAGAACAATCACATCGGGGTCGAAATTCTCTTCGTCCCTATTGATTCGCTTAAGCAAGTAATCGACGTTCATGTCGACGAGAGCTTTCTCGGCAACGGTTTTTGCTCTTTCCATTTGGAACACCCTAAACCAGGAGCCTACTGATACCTGTGGGCTCATGTAATCAAGCAGGCATGAGGGGGCGAACCGGCAGTTTAGGCGCTTCAACGCGTTAAAACGGTGCATCCCATCAAGGATCACATGCTCGTCTTGATCCACTATGAGGGGGTCCTTGACGATCTGATCCCTGTTGATGTCTCTCGCTAGCTTCTCGACGACTTCAGCAATGACTTCCTCATGTGGTTTCAGTTCCTCAATTTCCATCATGGATAGGCGGAGTTTCAGGCTTGAAGAAGGGATTTCCAACAAACCATGAGCCCCATCGCTCGCTGCGATAGACACCGGCTTCAAGGCTTCGGTGAATTTCCTTACCCGAAAAAGGGAGATAGTCAGTGAGGGGTGAAGTTTCGTTGGGTGCAAACACGCGTAGTGGTTCTACTTCGTAAACTTCGTCATCTTCGTGCCACAGGTCGGACAAGTCGCACGAAGCATGTTGCGGCCCTTCGCAGTCTTCTCCAACGTCGTCTGATCGTCAGGAACAGTCTTCTTTTCTTTACACTTTACACAAAACATTTCAGCCAATGAAGATTCCCTCCTCTTTCTGAATTGACATATTGTTAGCGGCATGGCTAACCCATAAAAGCCTTTGCTAAATCAGTGCCGGGATATGAAAGTTCAAGAATCAGACAAACTCTTTATCAATCGTCAATCTGCAGTCCGCACGGTTTGACAGAAACAGCGAACAAATGATTGGGTGCATCGTTTGCCGGCCCGGAAGTTAATCTCCATCATTGGCACTGGAAAACTGGGCGCTGCTGTAGCGCTCCAAACCGCGCAAAGGGAACTCGCTGATCTTAGACTGGTGGATGTGATTCAAGGACTCCCGCAAGGCGAGGCACTAGATCTGGGGCAGATGATAGCGGAACAAGGTACAGACCTAGACATACTCGGTTCGAATGACTACAAGGATATCGCGGGCTCAGACCTGGTCGTCGTCATCGGTGGTCTGGGTCGTAAGCCGGGAATGACGCGGCTGGATCTGCAAGAAAAGAATGAGGTGATTATTCGAAGCATTTGTGAGAAGATCACTGAATATGCGCCGAGGGCGCTCGTGCTAATGGTTACCAACCCACTAGACATTATGACTTACTTGGCGTGGAAGGTCACCGGGTTCGAACCGGGACGCGTCTTCGGACAAAGTGGTATGCTTGATACTCTGCGTTTCAAGTATTTCATTGCAAAGGCGCTGGGCGTCTCCACAGCCTCAATTCACGCTGTCGTCATCGGAGAACATGGCGACTCGATGGTTCCTCTCCCTCGATTCTCAACGGTGAATGGCGTACCGATAACTGACCTGCTTTCACCTGCTCAAGTAGATGACGCGATCGAACGGACAAGGAAGACCGCCGCGGAGATCATTGCGTTGAAGGGAGCGACGATATTCGCCCCCGCACATGGGATTACCCGAATGGTGGAGAGCGTGATCAAAGACAAGAAAATGGTTCTCTGCTTAACTGCACACCTAGCCGGTGAATACGGCCTACAGGACATTTACGTCGATGTACCTGCTGTTCTCGGAGCAAGAGGCGTCGAGCGAGTTGTTGAGTTGAAACTGAACCCCGACGAAAGGGCTGCTTTCATGAAGTCGGTTGAGGTTGTTAAAGCGGCTTGCAGCCACCTTAAGACCGTTTAGCTCCCCTTGAGCCCAGTACGGGCGCGTGCGACCCGATTCGCGATTTGAGCGGCGACAACCCCCGCTGCGACTCCAGCATCAATGTTGACCACCGCAAGGCCCAAGGAACATGCCTGCAACATCGCCATCAACGCCGCCTCACCACCGCCTCCATAGCCGTAGCCCGAAGACGAAGGGACTGCGATTAACGGCACGTCAACCAAACCTGCTACCACCGTCGGCAACGCACCTTCCCGACCTGCGACAACGATTAGGCAGTCGACATTGTTTCGGATCATAGCCTTCAACGGCTCCACGAGCCGATGGATACCTGCCACTCCTGCATCCACTTCCAAGAATGTCTCACAACCCATCTCTTGGGCTATCATGACAGCTTCCTCGGCGACACCTAAATCCACCGTGCCAGCAGTCAAAACGCCAACCTTTCCACCCGTGCGTGGCCGGGTGTAATCTCGACGTTTTATCACAATTGACTTCGCATGTGAAAACCTCTTCAATTGGTATTTGCCGAATTTCTTACGCAATAGCTCCGTCTGCCCGTCGTTGAGGCGAGTTACGATCACCCGTCTGCTCTTTCGAAGCATTCGTGCACAGATGGAGAGCAGATCCTCGTTCGCCTTTCCTTCAGCGAAAATCATCTCCGGGGTACTGCGCCTAATCTCCCTCTTGGTATCGAGCTTCGCAATGTTAGCGACATTTTCGATCACGTTCATCCTCAACGCCTTCTCAGCCTCGGGAACTGACATCTTTCCTTGAGCAAGTCTTTCGAGAATTTCACGCAACAACCTTCGCCGGCTAGGAAATGCCTAAGTACGATGAGCAATGGAGCTACCATAAAATGTTAACAGATACGGCCAAAGCGAGCACGCCAGTGCGACAATACTCGGAGATACCTGACGACCTTCGGAAGAAAATGACTCGCGTCCTAGATGAGGTTGCGAGTTACGGGAGTGTGCTGGTTGCATTTTCGGGGGGAATCGACAGCACCCTCATGGCAATGTTAGCTAAGATGGCACTGGAGGATAGGGCGGTCGCAGTAACCGCTGAATCCCCGAGCCTCCCAACCTCAGAATTGACCGAGGCGAGACGTCTCGCGAAGGAAATCGGAATCAGGCATTTGGTAGTTGCGACGAATGAATTGCAAGACTCAAACTACGTATCCAACCCTGCCAACCGATGCTACTTCTGCAAGAAAGAATTGGGCGCTAAGCTCACAGAGCTTGCACTGCAACTCGGTGGATACACAGTGGTAGACGGGACGAACGCGGAGGATCTGAAGGGTCACCGGCCTGGCGCGGCTGCTCTAATTGAGAAAGGCGTGAGAAGACCGCTAGCTGACGCCGGTTTCACGAAAGATGAAGTTAGGAGTTTGGCTAGGTATCTGGGTCTATCAAATTATGATAAACCCTCAATGCCTTGTTTGTCTTCGCGCGTCGCTTACGGGGAAGTGATAACGCCGGAGAGGTTGCTGAGAATCGAGCGTGCAGAGGAGACGGTTCGGTCCCTGACAGGGGTAAGAGAGTTGAGGGTGCGAGATCATGGAACAGTGGCTAGGATCGAGGTTGGGAGAAACGAGAGAAAATTCTTCTTCAACGAGGAACTCATGGACCACGTCTCAAAATCTCTACGTAAGCTAGGATTTGTACACGTGACGCTCGACATGGCCGGTTACCGCTCCGGAAGCATGAATGAGACCTCACTTGCCATAGAGTCGAGTGCCCATGATGGAGGATCAGGGAACACTGCGTGAAGGGTAAACTGCAAAAGCCTCGT
>Ga0187784_10005504_pt1 | contig 10224 bp, 8 predicted proteins | sample 1015_SJ02_MP15_2_FD_132964 | JGI IMG/M metagenome (GOLD analysis project Ga0187784, IMG submission 132964) | Tropical peat soil microbial communities from peatlands in Department of Meta, Colombia - 1015_SJ02_MP15_20_MG | ecosystem: Environmental > Terrestrial > Soil > Wetlands > Peat | place... | reverse complement strand
GTGTCGGATGGAATCCGGGCGTGTTGAGTGTCGGCGCTTCGGGCGCGATCTTTGGCCTGGCCGGAGCGTTAATTGCTTCGTTCTACCTCGGCGAATTCTCGCTTCCAAGCATCGCGATCCGGGGCACACTGAGAAGTCTTGTTTTTTTTGTCGGCTTCAACGTGTTCTTCGGCAGCCTGTTTCCGGGCATTGATAACGCCGCGCACGCTGGTGGCCTTGTCAGCGGACTCATCTTGGGCGCGCTCATCGCCCGCGTTGCTCCCGAACACGACCGGCCGCTTCTGCGCGCCAGCGTTCTTTTGTTCGTTTTTCTGCTTGTGGCCCTCGGTGCCCTGGGAGTGCAACGCTGGCGCGGCTCTCCTTATCGCATCGGGCGCGCCCTCAACTCCCTTTCTGAGAACCAACCTGATCGGGCGATCACCCAACTTCAGGCGATCGTCCGGCAGCAACCCAACCTTGCGCAGGCGCATTACGCGCTCGGGCACGCATACTTCAACCAGGAGAAACTTCCGGAGGCAGAGACGGAGTTCAAGCGAACCCTGGAACTGCAACCGCAACAGTCTGGAGCCCGCTTCGATCTGGGCCTGGTGTATCTAAGCGAGAAACGCTTCGAAGACGCGCGGACTGCGTTCTCGCAGATCCTGGCTCAGGACCCGAACAGCGCCGACGCCCACTATGGCATGGGCATGGCCCTCGCTGGAGAGGAAAACTATCAGGCTGCCGTCGAGGAGTACAAGACGGCCATTCGATTAGGGCCGCAGGCCTCGGGTGTTTATTTCGAACTTGGGCGATCCTACGCCAGGCTCAAGATGTATGACGAGGCCATCGCCGCTTTCCTGCAGGAAAAGGAAAAGGACGGCGACGACGCTGATCTTGAAACGGCGCTCGCCGAGGCTTATGAGGCCAAGGGTATGGCGCAGCAGGCCCAAGAAGCTCGAAGCAAGGCCGCGCAGTTGAAAAGTGGCCAGTAAATTCCACCCCTCGGTGGGTGCTCGTAACCCTCAGCGGCAAATCTACTTCGCAGGTTTTTTCTGCGCCGTCCACTCTAGGTAGGTCGCGAAGGGCTTGCCAGGCGGGGCAGTCTCAAGCTCGCCAGCCAGCGTAGTCTCTCCCGTCTTGCGGTAGGTGAGGCGAAAACGCGGGGCTGCGGGCGCAGCCTCAGTCACAAACTCTACAACGCTTCCATCTGCCGAAACGTTGATCGCATAGCGAATGACGTTTTCTTCATTGTCAAAATAGATCGCCTTAAAGCCCCTGCCTTCCCGGTATACAACCATGAGGTCATCATGACGATAAGCGGGCTTGTCAGCTATCGCCGGATATTCGGCAAAGCTCCTGCGAATCAGAATCTTGCCCTGAAGATCAAGCTCAAATGAAAAGCTGCCTGATGCTTGTCCGCGAGTACCGCCGCCAGACCCGATCCAATCGCCGATCAGCCACGCCAGTGGTTTCCAATTAGTGCCGGAACTCGGCTGCTGTGCTGTCGCGAGAGACAGCAAGACCAAAGTTGTAAAGCAGATCGCAAGTATTTTGTGCATGGCCGATCCCCAGCAGGGTCTGCTAGACCCTGGCGATCCCTTCCGCTGTGACCCTACGATTCGCCTTCGGCTTTTTTCACGGCTGACTCGGCGGCCTGGAAGCCGAGCCGGCTGTGAGTTCCGTCGCAGAAGGGCTTGTTGACTGACGCGCCGCAGCGGCAGAGCGAGAACGCCGGTTTGCCGGTGAGGTCAAAGCGATTGCCGTTGATGTCCACCAGTTCGACTGAGCCTTCCGGAGCTTCCACGCGGTAAGGGCCGTTCGGCCTGACAATGATCTTCACCTGTGCCATGAAGTGATCCTCCACATTAGGGGGTTGTATGAGGGTACGAAGATACCATGAGAGTGGAGAGTCCTGCAGCGAGAACGGGCAAGTAAGGTGAAATGCTTTCGCCTCAGGCGGCGGCAGAACGAACCGCAGCAAGCCCGCGGTAGAGCTGCAGGTACTCCTCAATCATGCGCTTGCTGGTGAAGCGCTCGCGGGCGCGGGTGTAGGCGAGTTCTCCGTAGGAGCGGCGCATGGACCGATCGTCGTTCAGAAGACGAATACTTGCGGCCAGGCTGGCAGCATCGTTGGTTCTGAAATAGAGGACTGTGTCACCCCACATTTCGCGGAAGCTGGGAATGTCATTGGCCACAATGGCGCAGCGCGAAAGGGCGGCTTCGAGTGTTGACATACCCAGCGGATCGTAGCGCGCCGTAGCAGCAAAGATGGAGGCACGGCTGTAAAGCGCGCGCAGTTGCGCTTCTGTCTGCGGGCCGCAGATGGCAACGGAAGTCTCAGCGACAGCGACCTTCACATCAGCCCGGATGGGAATGCGGGGCACGGCCACAGTCTGCTCGGCGCCCACAATACGGACTGGGACGGGGTGCTCGTGCTTCGTGAGTAGAGACACTTGCTTGCCTGCATCTACCAGCCGGCCGACGGCGAGCACCGAATCCTCTTTGCTGATGTACGGGTTAAAGAAAATCGGATTGCGTCCGGGAGAGATTACTTCCGCGCGCCGTGCGGGCGCATAGCATGCGCTAATTCGGCCGAGCATCCAGTACGATGGAGCAGCCACAGCATCGGCACCGGCTATTCCGCGCCCAACCGTATCCCGATACCATTTCGTCGGGATGCTGCCGCCCGCCTTGCGGTCTTGAACCGCTTCCCTCCAAGTAATCAAATCGCCCTGCGCCACCACCACCCGCGGCACGTTCACGGGCAAATTACCGAAACAAAACTGACCCAGATGCAGCACGTCGGGCCGCAGCTCTCGAACCAGGCCTATCAGGAATGCCGACGATTCCGGCAGATCCTCTTCTGCCTCCTGCATCCACTCCAGGTGGAACGCGGTCGGCCGATAGTCCAGGCCGTGCAAGTGGTCCATCCATGCGGTCTGCTCCGGAAGCGGGATTTCCCCCAGGCTGACCAGGGTAACTCGAACGCCACGCGTAACCAGGCCCGTAACCAGTTCGCGCGTGTAGGTCCACGGCCCCGACAGCGCGTCAGCAGTAACCAGGACGTGCACAAAACCCCCAGAAGACCAGCCGAAAGCAAGGCGGCCGGCTTCGCAGACCTATTTTAGTGGCAACAATTCAGACGGCGAAGCATTTTTCTTTCGGACGAGCATCTGCAAGATCTTGCACACGACGGCGTCTGATTACACACAGGCCATTTGTCCACAGCGACTTCGAAGCTCCGCGCGATTGAGCAGACCACCCGCAAGGGTGGGCCATTTTGACGTAGCCCGCGAACCCTGTCAGTTCACTTGCAACTGAAGCCTAAGCTCCCTGGCCAGGCCATCGATAGCGCGGATCTTTTCCGCGGCCAGCAAGGGAACGTCGGGCACCGACAAGGCTAGCTGGCAAGAGAGCAACATTGCGGTCAGGGTTTCTCGCATCTCGCTGTGCATCTGTTCGGCGACGGAGCACCGCCGCCCGTGCCTCACGCACCAGGCGCTCCATCCCCGTTACTGCAAAGTTGATGTAGACGGGAAAAGCGGTCCCGAAATGTTCGATCACCGTGTCACTTTCTTCCGGCTCAGTTTCAAGCAGGAACTGATCGATCACGGCGGCGGAGTACGTTTGTTCGCGCAGGCGAGTGGCGGCTTCCTGCAGGGTTTCGGCCCAGTGGGTTTCCTCACCTGTAGCAGTTCGCAAGGAATCGGCACACTGTTGGCCACGGGCTGAAGGTGTAATCAGTAGAATCATGCCTCATCAGATTGCAAGTCTGCGGCCATATGTCCCGTCGTTGAAAATGTGGTGCTTAGCCCGCGACTCACCATTAAGAGCTCCCGTTGCGGAACCCGACCCTGTTCGTGAGTTCAGAATCGGACAGTCACGGCCAGTTACCCTCCGACGCGTAGTCCTTGAGCTTGCGGTATAGAGTTGTCTTCCCGATGCCCAAAAGCCGAGCCGCTTGCAGCTTGTCACCATTGAGCTCCGAGATCGCGCTTAGAATCGATTGCTTTTCCAGTTCCGCCATCGGAATGATCTTCGCGCGGCCGTTGCCATCACCGGAATGTGGTTGTGGGGGCGGCAGATTGCCAATCTCGCGCGGCAAGTCGGTGGTGTGGATCACCGGACCGCTCGTGAAAGCATAGGCCCGCTCGAGGCAGTTTTCCAGTTCGCGAACGTTTCCGGGCCAGTCGTAGGCGAGCAGTGCCTTAAGGGCGTCATCGCTCAGCTCTTTCTTTTGCCCGGAGGCTCGTATCGTGCGCTCCAGAAAATGAGGAATCAGTAAGGGGATGTCCTCCCGACGCTCCCGTAGCGCGGGAATGCGCAGGCTGAGAACATTGAGCCGGAAGTAAAGATCGCGCCGAAAGGCGCCCTGGGTCACCGCCAGTTCCAGGTCGCGATTGGTTGCGGCCAGGATCCGTACATTGATGGGTACTCGGCGCGTGCTGCCTACCGGGCGAATTTCCTTTTCCTGAATGGCTCGCAGCATTTTGGCCTGCAGGTCAACCGGGAGTTCCCCCACTTCGTCGAGAAAAATGGTTCCACCCTCGGCCATGGCCATCAGTCCATCTTTGGATTGGTTGGCGCCGGTGAAGGCGCCTTTCACATAGCCGAACAGTTCGCTCTCAATCAGGGTAGGCACGAGGGATCCACAATCGACCGGAATAAAGGGTTTGTCGCGAAAGGGACCGGAATAGTGGATGGAGCGGGCCACCATCTCTTTGCCTGTGCCGCTCTCGCCCAGGATCAACACCGGATGCGCACTGTTCGCGGCTTTGGCGATGATTCGGTAGAGCTTCTCCATTTCTGGGGCGCGTCCGACGATGCCGCCGAATCCCTGCTTGGACTTAACCTTCTCTCGCAGCAGGCGATTCTCCGACTTCAGTTTCAAGTGGCTGGCAACCCGCTCCAATAGCAGTTTCAATTCATCAAGGCTGAATGGCTTGGTCACATAGTCATAGGCACCGTTCTTCATGGCCTGCACGGCGGACTGGACGGTCCCGTAGCCGGTCACCACGACGACGATGGCCTCGGGACGCCGCTCTTTGATGCGGCGCAGCGCTTCCAGGCCCCCGACGCCGGGCAGACGCAGATCAAGCAGAACTGCGTCGAAAGTCTGAGTCTCGAGCAGCCGGTAAGCGTGCTCCGCCGAGTCGGCCACGCAGGCGGTAAACCCCAACGACTGCGCTACCTCGCGGCAGGCCTCGCGGATCGCTCGCTCATCGTCCACGACCAACAGGTTGAGAAAATTCGCAGGTTCCATTTGCGGTGTGTTAAAGATCGGACTCAAAGCTGGGGACGTCATGGCGTTTATTCCTCTTCCTCTTGTAGTGAAAGTACTTCCTCTTCCCTTCGTGGTGCCAAATCGTTCGTGTGCTGTGGAGTCGCTTCGGGAACCAGCGGCAAAAGCACGCTGATGCGCGTTCCGCACTCGGGCGCGCTGTCCACGTGAATCAGGCCGCCGCTGCCGGTCACGATATCGTGGACAGTGGCCAGGCCGAGCCCAGTGCCCTTGCCGGCAGCCTTCGTGGAAAAAAAAGCCTCGAACAAATGAGCGCGCGTCTCCGCACCCATTCCGCTCCCGTTGTCCGCGACTACAAAAAGGGCGCACGGCACCGAAGCGGGCCGCTCAGTCCCCATCCGGGATTCGGTGAGAACCTGTACCCGGCAGTTGCCGGTTTCGATAGTGATCTGACCGCCGCCGGGCATGGCATCCCGCGCATTCAGCACAAGGTTGAGCAAGACCTGCTGTACCTGCGTGGGGTCCATCTTGACTAAGCCCAGATTGGGATCGAGGCGAAACCTCAACTCGATGGTTTCTCCGATCAATCGAACCAGCAGGCTGCGCATACCCTCGATGATGTCGTTGAGCGACAGCACGCGGGGCTCAGAACTTCGTGGCCGGGCAACTGCAAGCAACTGTCGAACCAGGCCGCTAGCCTGTATGCCTGCGTTGCGGACTTCTTCGGCAAATCGGCGGGCTCGATGGCCGGGCTCCAGACTGGCTATGAGCAGGTCGCAGTACAACAGCACTCCCGTCAGGAGATTGTTGAAGTCGTGCGCGACGCCGCCGGCCAAGCGGCCCATGGCTTCCAACCGCTCGGCCTCCTTGAGACGCTGCTCGATTCGGTCGTCGGCCACCTCCTCGATCATGAAAAGCGCGCAGTCCGGCTCACCGCCGCTTCCATTCACCAGCCAGGCGGTCCAGCGCAATCGACGGCCGTTCTGAACCGGGCTCTTCGATTCCAACTCAAAGCTGTCTCGTTCTTCGTCGAACAGTTCGCGCAGCAAGCGCTCGCCGTCGCCCGGATCCTCAGCTTGAATCAGGTTCACAAAACGAAGCGGTCGCGCGTTTCGCGCAAAGGCGCCCAGCAGCCTTTCTCCCGCCGGATTCAACGCGGTGACGTTGCCTTGGCGCTGGCACTCCACCAAACCGACGGGCGCATTCTCGAACAGAAGGCGCAATTCCGCTTTCGCATCCAACAAATGCCACGGGAACTCAGCGGCAGCACTCATACTGGTACTCTGAACGGAATGATTCCGGGAAGAAACTCAGTATCTGGCTAGGAGAGACCTTAGTTCTCCCGAAACGGGAATCCTTGTCCTCCGCCAGTACTCAGCTACTTCCGAAGACGCACTATAGACAACCTGTCCTGTGCCTGCTAAGGACACTCGTCACTAAACTGGGAATGTTTCTGTGGAAAAGTCGGGACAGAAGATACGGGGCGAGTCAGCGAGCGGTCACTCCCGCTTGGCTGGCAATGAGAAGAGGTTCGGTCAGACGGAACGTAAGTCGACGCCCACCCTCGACACGAACCATGCGTGGAGAAGAGTCGTCGGGCGCAACCTCGGTTTCACTCGCACTCCCGTTCACGAAGAGGCTTGAGGTCTGGATGGGCAGTTCCTGGCCGGCGACAACGATGGAGGCGAGTGTCAACCGAACGTAGCCGTGGTAGCGCTTCAAACGGGAGGCTTGTGCCGATTCAACGCGGCCTGCGACACTGGCACCGCGCGGGAGCAATGCGTTCCCCTCGACCACGACCGGTTCATCCACAAATGCGTCAAACGTTCCGCTGGCCCCCGGACTATCGGCAGAAATCGCGTCTTTCAGCCGCACGGTAAGCAGCGTTCCCGCCGGCACGCCCTGGGACTCGCGGAACGGGAGAGTGGATTCGGGCTTGCGAACGTTGTTCTGTGCTGGGGATTGATCCAGACCTGAGTTCTCGCCATCCCGAAGTGGAACTTGCCGCCCATCAGGTGGAGCGCTGTCGTCTGATCTCGGCTGGGCCGGACTCGAGCAGCCCGCTAGAAATAGCAGGAAGAGCGACACGAGCGAAATCGCCAGGCTCTGCGGCCTGTGCAGCCAATTCATCACTGTAATCCTCGCCCGCAAAACTCCGGCAAGGAAGTGGCAACCCGAATACCACACACGCTCTCATGAAATCGATCCGTTGGGGATGGCACTTTCGGGTGTGGCACTCTCGGGCGACGCCAGAAATCGCTTCCATTCGAGCGGCGTCGTTGGAAGAATCGCTGGCGAGCAGAAGTAAAAAAAATCGCGGAGAGCGTGGTCGGCGCTCTCCGCGTGGTTTTGGCGCTCCCAATGTCTGGGCAGCGATTGATTCTTATTTCTTCTTAGGGGCCGGCTTCTTGGTGCCCGCGGGCTTCCTTTCCGCCGTTCTGCCGCCGATCAGCGTCAGCGCATCCGCAGCGTTGAACGGGAACTGGCGGCTTGAGACCTCTCCGGTCGTGCTGAGTCGGATATCCACGCGGCGGTTGCTCGCCAGGATGATCGTCCTCATATTCCGTAGAGTTCTCGCCCGCTCTTCTCCGGTCAACTCTGGGTTGTTCTCTACCGATGCCGTGACTTCTTCAGGGGTGAGGTTGTGTTGATCTCCCAAGCCCCTGGTTTCAATCGCATCCGCAGAAACCCCATGCTCCACGAGGAAGGCCTTGACGCGTGCGGTTCGGCGATCCGAGAGTGCCAGATTGAAGGCGGCCGAGCCCCGAGGATCGGCGTGCCCTTCCAGAATCAGGTGAGCATCCGGCTTGCCCTTCAGGTATTCCTGGAAGTCCGCCGCGAGCTCGGTGAGGGTCCTCTGCTGACTGGCTAGCAGGCCGGCATTGGGATCCTGCACCGACGGCAGCGCCGTCGGGAAGTACACGCTGTGCAACGAGAGCTTGACTTCGAGAGCCTTGTTCACCGGCGGGTTCTGCACCGCAACTTGAGTCGAGGCTTGTCCGGTAAGGCCGCGGGCGTCGGTACAGGTAGCGCTCACGGTCACAGGACCTGCAGGAACTCCGGCCGTGTTCAGCGTGGCGGAATTGCCGCTGCCGGAAACGGTGCCCGCGCTGGAAGTCCAGTTGGCGACCGAGACCGGAACGTTGTCCGGGCTGGTGCAAGAGGCCCTCACATTCACTGTGCCTCCGGTGATCACGCTGGCTGGGCTAGGCGAAAGCGAAACCGTAGGCGGATTCTTTGGCGGCAACGGCTTTACCGTATAGTTCGCCGAGCAACTTGCTTCGTTGTTCTTGTTGGATTTGGGATCGGTCACGTGTGCCGTAACCGTGTAGCTGCCCGGGGCCGCATTCGTCGTATCAATGCTGGCAGTCGTGTCCTTCCCCGTCACCTGGCCGCCGTTTCCGCTCCAACTGTAGGTCACGGTGTGCTTCGGATTGAAATTGCTGGCCGTGACATTGGCCGTGATTGGCTCGCCCACTAGCACTTCATTCGGCTGCACTGAACAGGATGCCGTTGGAGCTACAGGTGCTGCGCCGCCCCAGCTGAACACAACGCCAGTCCGCAGACGAATACCCTCCAGCGTCGGGCGCCGCAGAGACGGGAACTCGGCAGCGGCGTTATCAGCATAGTTATGGCGTCCCCACACATAGTCCACCTCGAACACGCGGAGAGCGAAAATCTTAGCCAGTGGTAGATCCATCCCGCCGCCCAGAATCGCGCCGACACCGCTGTTCCCTCCCAATCCGCTGACCGAGAGGTAGTTCTCGCTGACCAGGGCATGCAAGAAGTAGTTCGCTGAGTCGGTGCGCCATATAAAACGAGGTCCGACTGAGCCTGTAGTTTCGTAGATGTTGTTTCCCCAGTTGTGACCGAAGTCGAATTCCGCCCCCCAATGGGGATCAAAGTTATAGGTAAAGGCCGCGCCAAGTCCCTTCCCCATGTCCGGAAGCGTGTACGGAACGGGATTGTTGGGGTCGCCAAAGGGGGTTGGGACTGTCGCCCCGGGATGCAGGAACTGATAACCGGCAAACAGGTCCCATTTGGGATTGGAATCACTCTGTGCAAAGACAGCACTGGAAAGCAGAACCACCGCGAGAAGCGCATAAAGGCTTGTCGCCATCCGGCGGCTTTCGTGTGCACGAGTAACTAGCATGGAATCCTCCAATGTGGCCGTTCGGCGCGTGAAAATACCCAGCGCTGATTCGGCGCGGATGCAGCACTGATGATAGTAACGCTTGACCCTGGGAACGAAAAATTCTACCGCACGGTAGCTTAAAGCGAAAGCGTGGGCGCGCCGAATCACCTACTTAGCTAATGGCAAAGGGCCCCTTCTCCGTCTCAACTTGAAATTCCATCGGAGACAGGCCCCATGCCCTTCCCAGACCATGCAGACCTTGCCGCGCAGGAACGGAGCCGCGTATCGTGGAGATTGCGTGACCGACCGGAAAGACTCTGGTGGGACCCCGGTGCTCCTGCCAGAGTGCTGCAGCGGAGTCAGAGCAGGCAATGACTCATCAAAAAGTATTGATCGTTGAGGACGAGGAGAACGAGCGCTCTGGATTGGCAGAGTTGGTCTCTTCCTGGGGTTATCGCGTCGACACGGCCCGTGACGGAGTGGAGGGGTTGCAGACGGCAACACAGTGGTCACCCTCAATCGTCATCACCGATCTCAAGATGCCGCGGATGGGCGGGATCGAACTGCTGGAACACCTGGCTGGACAGGCTCAAACCGTAGCCGTGATCCTGGTCACCGCCCAGGGCACCATCGACAGCGCGGTGCAAGCCATGCGTATGGGCGCCTACGACTACATCACCAAGCCCATCGATACCAATCGCCTGCGCACGATTCTTGGCAACGCCTCCGCTTTATTGGGCACGCGGGCAGAACTCGAGGCTACGCGACGGCGGTTGCGCGACACAGGGTCGATGGGAAAGCTGAGCGGTTCCTCCCGCAAAATGCAGGAAATCTTCCGGCTCATCGAGATGGTTGCGCCCAGCACCGC
>Ga0187784_10005503_pt1 | contig 10224 bp, 11 predicted proteins | sample 1015_SJ02_MP15_2_FD_132964 | JGI IMG/M metagenome (GOLD analysis project Ga0187784, IMG submission 132964) | Tropical peat soil microbial communities from peatlands in Department of Meta, Colombia - 1015_SJ02_MP15_20_MG | ecosystem: Environmental > Terrestrial > Soil > Wetlands > Peat | place... | reverse complement strand
TCCTTTTCGTCCCGCACACAGTCCGCGATGCTTTGTTCTTCGGTCAGCCGCATCAACTTGGCTTCTGCGGACCTGGTCTTGCATAGCGCCTCGGGCTTGAAATTCGGCACGCCAGCGGACAGCGGAGTTGCCAGGTTTGCGCCGAGAAGCGCGAGCGTCAGGATCGTTGTCTTCATGGTGGCCTTCCTCCAGGCTCAGCAGACAACGCGTCCCCGCGGCAGAAGGTCCATCACGGTTCGACGAGGCGGTTTTCGCCCTTTGACCGTGCCGGAGAACGGCTTATCTCAGGTCGCGTGAGCGACGCGCCCGACCTTGTCCGACCCTGCCCGATCTGCGGAAAGCCTGCGGCCGCGCGGTTTCGGCCGTTCTGCTCGGCGCGCTGCAAGGACGTCGACCTCGGTCGCTGGTTCTCCGGCGCCTATGCGATCCCGGGCGAGGAAGCCGAGGAGCTCCCCGACGCGGCCGAGCTTGCGCGCGCCGCGCGGCGTGATCCCGCGGCGGAGGGATAGCGGCCTGAAATGCCGAAAGAATCGGCACTCTCGCCTTGTCTGGACAGGCCGAAAGCGAGCCCGTATAACCGCGCGCCTTGACCAACACCGCCGTTCCGGCGGCTCCGGCGCCCAGGTAGCTCAGTTGGTAGAGCATGCGACTGAAAATCGCAGTGTCGGTGGTTCGATTCCGCCCCTGGGCACCATTAGGCTTTTTCTCCGCTCTACATAGCGCTCCATTTTCAAGCAAGCTCAAATAGTTACATGCAACATGGTGGATCATGGCGACCCGTGATTTTGCGGGTACGTGCGGGTACAATTGCGGGTAACCGATCATTCAAAACGGAGCGCGTACCCGCATGTCGCTCACGCACACCGCGATCCTGAAGGCGCCCGCGAGGGATGGAGCGTACAAGCTCTCCGACGGCGGCGGGCTCCATCTCCTTGTCCAGAAAGGCGGAAGCAAGCTGTGGCGCTTCCGCTATCGATTTGGCGGCAAGGAAAACATGCTCGCCCTCGGCGCCTTCCCCGAAGTATCGCTGGCTGCCGCTCGCACGAGGCGCGACGACGCCAAGAAACTGCTCGCCGAGGAAATTGATCCCAACACGAAGCGCAAACTCGACAAGGTGGCGGCAGCAGTCGCGGCTGCGAACACGTTCGGCGCGATCTCTGCGGAGTACCTTGCACGGCTCAAAGACAAGGGCTGCGCCGAGACCACGATCGAGAAGAACCGCTGGCTCTTGGAAGACCTCTCCGCGCCTCTCGCGAACCGTCCCATCTCGGCGATCAGTCCCGCGGAGATCCTCATCGTCCTGCAGAAGGTCGAGAAGAGCGGCCGTCGCGAGAGCGCGCGGCGGCTACGGGGCGTGATCGGAACCGTCTTCAGGTTCGCGGTCGCGACCCTTCGCGCAAAGGACGACCCGACATACGCGCTAAGGGGCGCGCTGCTTCCCCCGATCGTTCAGCACCGGCCCGCCATCACCGACGAGAGCCGGTTGGGAGCTTTGATGAACAGCATCGACGAGTACGACGGCTGGCCGACGCTACGCGCCGCCCTCCAGCTCTTGGTGCTCACCATGACGCGGCCGGGAGACGTCCGCCTCATGCGGCGCTCCGAGATCATCTTTCCGAAGGCACTGTGGCGCATCCCCGCTGAGCGGATGAAGATGCGGCGCCCACACGAGGTGCCGCTCTCTCGCCAGGCGCTCGCGGTGCTGCGCGGCATCTGGGACGTCTCCGCGAGCGGTTTGGTGTTGCCCTCGATACGCTCGGCGTCGAAGCCTCTCTCAGAGAACGCGATGAACGCCGCTCTGCGCCGGCTGGGGTACGGTAAGGACGAGGTGACCGCGCATGGCTTCCGCTCGTCGGCGAGCACGATCCTCAATGAGCGCGGCTTCAATCCCGACGTGATCGAAGCGGCCCTGGCACATCAGGATGAGGACGACGTGCGTCGAGCATACAATCGCACTACGTATCTCAAGGAGCGCGTTGTGCTGATGCAGGATTGGGCCGACCTGCTCGACGAGTTCAGGCAGCAGCAAATGGCATTGCGCGCTGCCTGACGACCAATGATCTGCTCTGTGCCGATCGCCGGACCCTTGCCGCATTGACACCAAGCCAGGTGCCGCAGAACCGCGAAAAAGATCGGCAGTGGAAAAACGGAAATCGGGTGGCCACAGCTGTTTGGTCTGGGTTGGATGCGCAAGGGAAAGACCCATCGTCACCCTAAGAGCTCCTTATGAACCACTTCCGCTGTATTGCAGTAAGCACGGCCGATGCCATCCGATTCCGACACGCCAAGACTGACGATTTCGGGTACGAGGTGCAGAGACTTGACGCTGACCGTACGTATCCCTGTCGTCATTGCCTTAGAGAGGCGTCTGGCAGAAGCGGCATGCTGCTGTTCTCGTACCAAACACCCAAGCCCAAGAGTGTCTACGGCCACCCGATGGCCATCTTCATGTGCGCCTGTGACTGCGAGCGGTTCGAGAAGAAAGATGTGATTCCCGATATCGTCCGAAATCGCATTGTCTCATTTCGCGCCTTCTACGGCGATGGCATGATGATCTACGACGCCAATGAACTTGTCGATGGCGGCGACCACGATGCTGCGGTCCGCCGGATCTTTTCACGCGATGACGTGGCCTACATCAACGCGCATACTGCCAAGGCGGGGTGCATGCTCTGCCATATCGAGCGTGCGTAAGGACGGATGACCGTTCCAATCGTGCGATCTATGCGTCCACATCGCGTCGCCCTGGCCGTGGCGTGGTGTCTCCTGTTGGGCCCGAAGCAGCCGATGGCGGGTGGGCAGAGCATGTCCGCTCTGCCCCGGTACTTCAGAACATCGATTTGTTCTGCTATCGCGAGTGCGTCGACGACCTCGACGCCGAGATAGCGGACCGTGCTCTCGATCTTAGTGTGACCGAGCAAGAGCTGCACGGCGCGAAGGTTCGAAGGTTGCCAGGAACAAGGCCGAGGGGTGCGAAATAGGAGGTCAAAAAGCTCTAGAACCGGGGCCGCCAGGGGTGTGCGGTTCGCCCGATCTCGAAGGCCGGATCAAATCGTGGACCTCCGACAGCCGGCGGCTTCGGCCTCGGCCGCGCTGCAGAACCATCGCCGCGAGGACATTGGCTCCATCTTCAGCCGCCCGTAGTAGTGGCCTCCCGGCATGTGATAGATGCACCCACTCTTTCCTTTCAAGTTGGCCTTGATGACGCAGCCGGGTGTAGGAGGTGTTCCAGCGACCCCCGGCGAGATGAGCTTGCGCTGAGCATCAGTTGGGACCTCCTTTGCGCCGAGAATCGTGGTGTTCGGCCCTCGGTACCGCCAGTCCCAAGGTGCGATAAACGCACCGCTCCACATCCCGTTCAGGTGCTCACGCGCCCAGTCTTCATCCTTCACGTATGCGACCGAGTACCGCCTGAAAGCGAGGGCCCAGCCATTGCGAACGAGCCATTGGTTGATGTCCTCCCCCTCGACGTAACAGGTGCCAATATCTCTACCGTACCGGTCCCGTCCCGAGAGGTCGCATTCCCACTCTCGACCGTCTGAGTATGCCTGGAGCTTGTCCCTTGCTACCACTCCGCAGGCAAAAGCCTGTCCCTGCGCATCGAGGCAAATCTGGTCAGTCTCAGGTGCATCGATGCCGCTCAGGCGTATTTTTTCATTTCCGATGTAGACGGTATCACCATCAACAATCTGCGGAATACCCCTTATCTCCTTCGCGCAAACTGCTTCACTGGCGAGGGACAATAGAACGACGAAGAACAAGCGCGGCACGCCGCGAACCGTCCAATTGATTGTGCAACTAACCTGGATCACTAATCGCGCAATCATTTGCCTGAACTATTGTTTCAGCGTCTTACTTGCAGGAGTCAAAAGCGGGCCGCCGATAGGCGGACCCGGAATTGACGGAGCTGGGGTCTTTGGTCGACGGACGGTCGCCGAGAGGGATACATGCAGCGGATAGAAATGATCCTCTACAAGGTTGCGAAGGGCTATGTACCGTTCTTTGCTCGTGGGTTCCGTACCGTCCCGAATGATCGCATAGTATCTGCAGTTCAGTTCCTTGCTATGTTGATACAGATCGAGAGTCGCTGACTTGAACAAGCCTTCGTTGATCAGCTCATTGCGTGCAAATGTGCCGAGCCGCTTCATATCTGGATCATCGGCGCGGCTAGGAGTTGCGTCTTGCACAATAAGGCCCCCGTCGCGAATGATTATGTCAAAGATGTATTCGGTATAGCCTTTCGTCGTCATCCAACACGACGGATACGTCAACCCTTTCCCCTGCCGCATGAGATTGTCGCGCTCCTGTCGCAGCCGCGTCGACTGCGACTTCATAGCTGCAACCTGATCGGTCGGAGTGATTTGGTCCGGTTGCGTATCCGGCCCCGCGCGTTTCAGAACCTCAAGTGCCCGTTCGATCGCTTCAACCGGATCATTGGGGTTGATAGCCACGGCGGCGCCCAACGCTTTCTCCAGCGCCTTCAGCTTCTCGTGAATAGCGACCAGTTCGCTAAGACCTGCGACTTGATCGGGCTTGGTCTCAGTTCCCAGCCGCCTGAGGACCTCGACGGCTCGCGTAAGAACCTCCGGTGGATCACTCGGATTGATCTTTGCCGCTGCTGCCAGGGCGTCTTTGATCGCATTAAGCTTCATGGGGTCCAGCCCAATAAGCTTCGTGTTGTTCAGCGTGGCCGTAAGAGCGCTGTTCTCCTGTTTCAACTTGGTGTTCTCGTCAGCCAGCGCATCGGCGCGAGCGATCCGGTCCGCCAGCTCCTGAACAGTCTTGAGGTCCAGACCAGCCTTAGCCTTCAGCTCCTCCAAAAGCGGCGATAAAGAGCCAAGTGTCGCTTTGAGGCGGATCAACTCCGCCGCAACGGCTTGTGCCTTGTCATGTTCGTCGGAGGCCTGCTTCTCGAATAGGGCCATGCGCCAGCCCAATGCCAACATCAGAAGAAACAAGAGGAGTAGCAAGACTTCAGCAAGGGTCAGCCCCAGCACAAGCCCCTTGCGCTGCTCTCGTTCATCTGCCGTACGCTGCGATAGCGACATGACAGCATCCTAGCGGAGGAAGAGCCAATACCAACGGCGGCGTCTCTTGGCGCGTTTGCTAACCATGCCAGTGGCGTACTCGAGTTGCCTGACCAGTGCTCCGATCTCCGTCGCGAGTGACGCGATTTGCTTCTCGAGCCTTTCGTTCGGCAATTCCAGCTTTGACATGACTGGAAGCTCGGCGATCGCCTGGTTGATGCGCGTTAGCATTCTTGCAAGGAGCTCTGCTTGCCGGTGGCTGTCGGAAACAGTCTCATTCGCCTTTGCGGTTCCGGCCTCGGTAACTTTCTGGATTGCTTCGGTGGCTGCTTGAAGTACACCCTTCTGAAAGGTCTCAAACTCACGCAGAGATCCAATCAATTGCGAGCGAAGGTCGGCCGAAGCCGCCATGAGATCCCTTCGCACACGCTCCTCGACTTCATCGATCTCACCGCGCATTTGCGCGAACAAAACACGCCCGGCGACGCCCGCGACCGTGGTGACAAGCGCGATACCGAAGTTGCCGAGAAGCTCCTCGAAGCCGGACCCTGACCGCAGTTGGAGCAACGCTGCCGACAGGCTGGCTAGGGTGAAGATAAAGCCCAGATAGTAGAGATTGTCACCAAGCCTATCCGGCCGGAGGCTCACCAACGGCAGTCGATAAGCAATCAAACCGTAAACAAACATAGCGGCTACAGCGCCAATCATCACGAAGAGAGCTGGTACATGGGTCGACGTCTTTAAGAAGATGATCGCGACGAACCCGCCGATAAGCACGATCGCAAACAGTCCACGATCGGGCATGTCATCGAAAAACCGGCGCCGCGGCAGCGTCTTTGCAGCGGCCGCCAAACGATCGTCGCGCGGCTTGACTTCCGGCTTTCGCTCTGTTGCCGCAGCGGCGTTCCCAGTGGTGTCGGTCGTTGTCATCGGCGGTTGCTCAAATAGGTCGAATCAGCTTCACCCGGCCCCCACTCGCCGTGATCAGCTGTTCCCAAAACACTTGGTGACCGCGATTCTGAATTGGCGCTCCCGACCGTTTGGCATTCGGCCTCAGCAGATATAGGACTTCCACCTCCGCGCCCTTGAGATCCGGCCGCACCAAAGGCCAAGTTTGCGATTTCTGCAGCGACGCAAAGTTTGGCTCCCCCTTGAAGTGGGAAACTAGTTTCGTGTGCTGCACCATGTCCGAGACAAGCGTAAAGCTGATTGGAATCTTGCCGGCAGGAATTGGTCCGAGCGACGTGATCGAGGCTGCGCGCATGCTTTCGATGATCGGCGAGTTGTCGAGCGATGTAACGTTCAGCAGGTCATCAAGCGTGCGATCGAGAACGGCCGAGAACCGCTCTTCGTAGCGGCGCCGGATGAGCTCAGGGTTCTCAATCCACTCGTTTGCTTCTTCTGGTCGCCCTGGCGCACAGACTCGGATGATCGGCTGCATCTCATTCTGAGTATCTCCTTCGAACGTGTAGACGTCGAACCGGGTCCCGAACCGCGCATCGTTTTTCAGCGCCCGAACCTGCTGGCGTACGATCTGCGCCTGCTGCGATGAAATCGGATCACTTCGGTCAATCATGATCACGTGGAGCGCCCGAATTCCGGCCCGGGGGCAGTTATCAGCGTCAAGCGGTTCCTTGCTCTTCCGCAGCCACCAAGCGCCCCCGCCGAGAGCAGCGATTAGAAGTACGCCCACGACGCCTAGCGCGACGCCCACCCACTTGTCGTTGCTGGTGCGCCGCGGAGGCTGCCTAAACCGCACCATCGCGCTTGCTCATCTTTGTTGGATGCGGATACGTGGTCATCAGCTTCTCGAATTCGCCAAAGATGTCCTGCGACAGTCGGCTGAGTTCTCGCAACAACGCCTGAACGTCAACGCGCTCGATATCCTCGTCGGCAGTGAGCGTTCTTACTTCGGTGCTAGCAAGAAAGCTGTGCGGCAACCGCCACGGACGTTCGAAATAGGCCGGCGCGGGAATGCTACGGTTTCGCTGATTGGTCTCGCGATATTCGGATAGAAGCTGGTTCGCCGCAGTCTCGACAGCGGTTTCGTATCCTCGGAAGGCTTGCACGACGGCGGCGCGCTGCGTGCGGATATTGGCTGCTTGCTGGGGATAAAGAGGAATCTGCCGGATACCTTCATCCAGTATTTTCACGGTTTCGTCTTTTATCACACCGAGGTGCTCGAACACATCGAAATGGCGCTCGCTGTAAGCCTCGCGTGCCGCATCATGCCGGCGCGCCATAGGCCCATAGCCCGGATATGGATCATCGAAGGTTGCGCCCTTGTAGACGGACATCAGACTAAACAGGATGCCCATCGCGAAAAGATAATACGAGTTCAGGTCAGCGAGCTTCGACGGCGTTGCGATCAGCCCTGCAACTGCTGCGCCGAGAGCACGGTCTTCACCGACCGCGGCCATTGAATCGCGGTAGTGAGCGGCAAACCCGTGAAGCAGCACGATGCCTGCTAGGCCCGCCATCGTTAGGAGGAGGGCGACTCCCTTCACGACCACATTACGGCGGTTGATCCACCGGACAGGCCAAAGCCCTAGGACGAAGCAGAAACCTACGTTAATGAGGGAAATCACCACCGCAGTTGACACGCCGCCTACGATGCCGAACTCGCTTCCCTTGGCAAAGAACAGTCCGTTCGCCATCGACTCGAGAGCAATCAAGACGAAGAGAAATCCGAATGTAGTCCAACGGCGCGGATTGGCTCGCGGGGGACGCTCAAGCCGGTGCTTCTCCTTGAACCGGTCCAACTCATTTCGTGAGGCCACATAGTGCTCACGCAGGTGACCGAGCTCAGCCTCGGCGCGGTGATCAACTTCGCGAAGCTGTGTGAGAGTATCCTTCGCTTGCACTTCGAGCCGGGTGAATTCGGAGGCGACTGAGTACCCGATCAGACGCTGCGCGTACGCCCGCAGATTATTAACCAGCTCTCCGCCCTGCCAGGCCCATTCGCCTTCGATCTTCTGTATGATTTGTTGCTCGATGGCGTCGGGCGCGCTCGCATTGGCGGATGGAACCCCGGCTTTGCCGCGTTCCTCGGCGACCTGCTCCAACCTGAATTCCCGTGCGATGGCCGCGGTGTCGATGGGCCTCAGAAAGCCAGCCGCGCTAGCCGGCTTCTCGCTTCCGCGGATGGCGTCGACGGCCTCCCGCAGTGTCTTGGCAATCATTGCCCCAACATCCCCGGTACAACTCCAACGACCCTGGCAGGGAGGTTAGCCAGGTTGGCACGAAAAGCCTAGGTTGTTATTGGAGTTCTGGTGGTGTCGATGCGGCCTCAGGCCGCAGAGTACGGTGGACGAGGTGTAGGCTAGGCACGGCGCGCCCTTGCCTCTCGGACGTAAGCAGCGCCGAATCCGGGCACGTCGAAGCTCAGCGGATTGAACCCGTTTTGGTTTAGCCTGCGTTTGGCTGGGATGCCTGGCCGGCATTGTTGAAACAAGCCGGCCGTGCGAGCCATCTTTTTCGCATTCCTCCTTTTGTGTGCGCTGAGCCGTTCCGTTTTCGCGGAATTGCTTGGTCTTTGTCTGTGTGTCGCTACCATCGGATCAAGCACATCAATCAAACGAGTGATGCGGTTTCACGCTCCGCGGCGACATGAAGGACTGAGGCCGCCAACTTAGGGCGGCCCCGTCATCAGGCGTGCTCGCGAGGTTGCGGCGAGCGCGCCGCCGGCAGCACAGTCGTAGCGACATAGCGATCTAGTTTGTTTCGACTGCGTATCGGCGAATTATCTTGGCCGCCTTGTTACGCTGCGGCTCAAGGTCCTTGAAGGCCGCCGAGTTGTAGAACGCCTCTGCTTTTTGCAGGCTGTCCCACTCGGTGATGACCACCCGTGGCGGCGCTGTGCCGACCATTGAGACCACCTTCCCGCCTCCGGTGTTGAGGGAGCGCCCGCCGGCGGCCTTCTGCGCCGCCTGAACGAGAGGAACGTACGCAGCCTGCGCCGCAGCATCGAGCAGTTCAACCTCGGTGACGCTATAGGCTTTCTTGGTTTGGGCATGGAGGCCCTGAACGGCAAGGCCTCCGACCGCCATTCCGACTGCCATTGCCGCAACAATTGCAACATGCATTCTCATCGTCGCCTCCCGCGCGTTCCGTCATTGGAACCAGCCCAGACTGACCTGGGAAAGGTCACAATCAATCATGCATTTGACTGAGTTCCGTAACCGCACTTTGGCTTCAAGGTAGGAACCTACCGAGCGTGTGGAAGCCGGCTTTGAGGAGAGGAACATGGGCACACTCGCACGGCGATTTTTGCGCGATGAACAGGGCGCGACTGCAATCGAATACGGACTGATCGCCTCCGGGATTGCGGTCGCCATCATCGCCGTGGTTGGCGGTCTCGGCTCCAACCTCAACAACGTATTCGGCAACGTCAGCGCCAGTCTGAAGTGAGTGGTCGGCCGCCGATTGCATCCTCCCACCACGAGGCGCGACCTAATGCGACCTAGTGAGGTAGTAGGCTATTTTGAATCGTCGTCAGCTGCGAGCTGATAGAGCCAGTTAGCAGCTGCTGAAGAAACGCGTGCGCCGCGGGATTCTGACGCCGCTTGGTGATTTTGGTCAGCGGCTGCCCGACCTTTGTGCCTTCGGCAAATGCGAGCGTGATCTTGTCCGTATTCACCTGCGAGAGGCTCGCCAATCCGCCGGGGCCTTTGAAGTTGACCAAGGTCCAGGTGGGTCCGAGTGCGGAGAGGCTCTTGGTGACAAGAAACTGAATAGTGCCCCCAAAGACGCCCTTCGAAGTCAAGCTGACCGTCTGATCGAGGTTATCTGAGACAGCCGCCATGGCGACGAAATCGCTGATGCCCAGAGTTCCGGCCAATTCGGTATTGGCGGGCGGGCATTCGTGCGGATCTGCGCCGCTCTTCCAATCTTGGTAGATGTCGCGGACTGAGAACTGCAGATTCTCCGTGAAGGTGTGATCGCGAGATTCGCTCAAGGTCGCGGTCCCGCCGAACGCGAACGACGTCGCCGCGGTCAGCGGCTGCATATATGACATGTTAGGTGCAAGCCCGCCGGTGTTGTTCACTTCGAGCGACAGCGCAACTTCGACCTCGTAATCGTGATTGAGCAAAAAGGCCCGGTGCCAGGTAACAGGATCATCTGGGCGATCGTTGCGCACCATGTCCCTAAGCTCACATTGAATGCGCGCGACAATCGTGCGGACCGTCGGTTGACC
>Ga0187784_10005502_pt1 | contig 10224 bp, 7 predicted proteins | sample 1015_SJ02_MP15_2_FD_132964 | JGI IMG/M metagenome (GOLD analysis project Ga0187784, IMG submission 132964) | Tropical peat soil microbial communities from peatlands in Department of Meta, Colombia - 1015_SJ02_MP15_20_MG | ecosystem: Environmental > Terrestrial > Soil > Wetlands > Peat | place... | reverse complement strand
TTCAGGAAAATCCGCCGCTCGCGGCATGCCGTAGTCGAGGAAACTGCCGGTCATAAGCTGACCAGATTGCTCGTCATAGACAATGCTTTCAAACAGCGCCTGACCGACGCCTTGGGCGATACCGCCGTGGATCTGCCCCTCGCAGATCATCGGATTGATGACCATGCCGAGATCGTCGATGGCGACGAATCGGTCGATGCGAACCGCGCCCGTATCCGGGTCGACCTCGACTTCGCAGACCTGGCAGCCGTTCGGATAGTTTGGCGCTCCTCCCGGCACGCCTGACCAGGTTCCCGCCCCATCCAAGCCGAGGCCCAACTTTGTCACCGGCCCCGCGGGGGCGAAGAAGGCGCGGGCCACGTCCGCAATAGACATTTGCTTGTCGGTTCCCATGACAGTGAACGTACCGGCCTTGAATTCAATGTCGTCCGGCGCCACCTCCATGAGTGCGCTGGCCATTTGCTTGCCGCGGGCGATCACCGCGTCGGCGGCCACACGCAAGCCGTTACCGCCCACCAACGAGCTTCGCGCGGCGTAGGTCCCGCGGCCGAACGCTACCTTCTCGGTGTCGCCCTGGATGTAATTGATCGCCGCAAACGATACGCCGAGCCATTCGGCGACCAACTGGGCAAACGCCGTGGCATGTCCCTGCCCATGAGAATGGGTGCCGGCAATTATGGTGACCATGCCGCCCGGATCGAACCTGATTTCCATGCGGTCGTTCATCACTCCCCCGAGTTCGATATAGGGCGTGACGGCGCGGCCGCGCAGCTTGCCGCGCTGCGTGCTCTCCTTACGCCGGGCGGGAAAACCGTCCCAATCGGCAAGCGTTAGACATTGGTCCATCAGCTTCTCGAACTCGCCGCTGTCGTAAGTGTGATGTGTCGGCGTCGTATAGGGCAGCGCCGCGGGCGAGATGAGATTCCGGCGCCGCAGTGTGACGCGATCGATGCCCGTCACCTGCGCCGCACGCTCTACTAAACGTTCGATCAGATAAATCGCCTCCGGACGTCCGGCGCCACGATACACGGACGTCGGCGTCGTATTGGTGAACACCGCGCTGGTGCTGACGTGGATCGTCTGCACATCGTAGAGACTTGGCACGAACATCACCGACCAGAACAACGGTGCGGTCGCCGCACCCCACCAATAGGCGCCCAGCGCCTGATAGGCCCTTGATCTGATGGCGAGGAACTTGCCGTCGCCGTCCAGCGCCAGTTCAGCGTGGACGATTTGATCGCGGGCGTGATTATCGCAGAGCAGGCTTTCGCTGCGCGTCGCCGTCCATTTGACCGGCCGGCCGCAGCGTCGCGCCGCCCACAGCACGAGCGCATCGTCAACATAAAGATTAGCCTTCATGCCAAAACCGCCGCCGACATCGGGTGAGATCACCCGGATTTTCGATTCCGGCACGCCGAAGACGTGCGCCGACAACGCGGAACGGACGCTGTGGGGATCCTGCGACGTGGTGTAGAGCGTGTACCTGCCATCCGCGGCGTCGCATACGCCGACCGCACAGCGCGGCTCGATCGGATTGGCGGTGACGCGGTTGTTGACGAGGCGGACCGACGCGACGTGCGTAGCGCTGGCAAACGCGGCGTCGCTTGCCGTCTTATCGCCGAAGGCGATGGTCACGCCGATATTGCCATTCGGGCAGTCGTCCCAGATTTTCGGGGCCGGCGTCTGCGCCGCCTGCTCAAGCTCGATGACGGCAGGAAGCAGCTCATAGTCCACGCTGACAAGCTCGGCCGCATCGCGCGCCTGCGCCTCGGTTTCGGCGACCACGAACGCTACATGATCACCCATGCAGCGGACGCGATCGGCAACGAGCAAAGGACGCGTTGTTGAAAATCCCTTCGGCCCTCCCCAGGATTCGGGCATGAAGAACGGCGGGATGCCGCCTATGTTGTCGGCGGCTGCATCGGCGCCGGTGAGCACGCAAACAACTCCCGGCGCCGTCTTTGCTGCGCTTACGTCGATGCGCTTGATGAGCGCATGCGCGTGCGGCGACAGCACGGCTACGGCATAGCATTGCCGGGGAAGTTCGATATCGCCGACATACTGTCCGGCCCCGGTCGTGAAACGCCGATCCTCGACCCGACGAACCGCCTGACCGATGCCGAATTTTCCCGTCGGCGTCCATTCCGATGGGCTGTCAAGCACAGAAGCCACCATCGACCATAAGCGCCGTGCCGCTGATATAGCTGCTGCGATCAGAAGCAAGGAAGCAAACGGCCTGGGCAACCTCGTCCGGTCGGGCGTGCCGGCCGAGCGGAATATTTTCGTCGAACCACTTGCCGGCATCACGGCCAAGTTCCGGAACCATCATTCGCTCGGCGTCGTGCATGAATTTGTTGTCAACCGGTCCGGGATTAATGCTGTTGACGCGGATGCGGCGCGGCGCTTCCCTGGCGACGCTGCGCATCATCCCCATCAACGCATGCTTGGCAGTCGCGTATGCGAAATCGCGGGGCGCGCCCCGCACGCCGTCAATACTCGAGTTGATGATAATGCTGCCGCGGTCGTTCATTTGCGGGATGGTGTATTTGCAGGCGAGGAAAGAGCCACGTACGTGCGTGGCCATGATCTGATCGAACACATCTTCGGGGTATTCGCTGATCGGCAGCAACGGGGCTTCATCACCCGCATTGCTGAACAGCACATCGATCTTGCCCCACAGCGCGACGGTTTCGCCGACATATTTGCGCGTCTGTGACGCGTCTGTTACGTCGGCGGCAACGAAGGCCGTTTTGTTAGTGCCGAGGTCGCGCACGATGCCGGCGAGCCTGTCGGCGTCGAGATCGACCAGCATGACTTTGGCGCCTTCCGCAAGCAGAAGGCGCGCGCTGGCAAGTCCGAGACTGCCGGCCCCGCCGGTCACAATGCAGGTTTTTCCCTCGACTAAGTCCAAATGTACCTCCCTTTGCCGACGCCTCTTACGCCGTTTGCGGCAAGCATAGGCGAGCGCCGACCGGCTCGGAAGCACCGCCATACGCTTGAACGGTATTCCCAAGCGACGGTTGAGCCCATCGCGTAAAGTGCCGTACGCTGCCGAAAAGCTCACTAAGCGGCGCGAACGCTAACGATATGGGGAGGATGTTTCATGCGGATTGTCGACCTTTCAGTGGCGCTGAAGGCCGGAATTGCGTCCGATCCCCCGAGCATGCTGCCGAGCATCAGCTATCGCGACCACAAAGAAGGCGCCAAGGAATTTGCGGCCATATTTCCCGGGCTAAAGCCTGAACAGCTTCCCGCCGGCGAAGGGGCCGCGATCGAACAAGTGACCATCACAACCCATAACGGCACGCATCTTGATGCACCGTGGCATTTCGCCAGCACCATGGACGGCGGCAAGCCGTCGCTGAAAGTCGACGAGCTGCCGCTTCAATGGTTTTTCTCCGATGGGGTGAAACTCGACTTTCGCTCCAAGCCGGACGGTTATGTATGCAAGGCCGACGATGTCGCCGGCGAACTCGACCGCATCGGCTATACACTCAAGCCGCTCGATATCGTCTTGGTGAATACGGCGGCGGGGACGGCCTATGGCCAGCCGAATTTCATCGACAAAGGCTGCGGCATGGGCCGCGAAGCGACGCTTTATCTGACCAAACGCGGCGTCCGCGTCACCGGTATCGACGGCTGGAGCTGGGACGCTCCGTTCTCATTCACACGCAAGCGTTTTGCCGAGACCGGCGATGCCGGCATTATTTGGGAAGGGCACAAGGCGGGCCGCGAAATTGGCTATTGCCACATGGAAAAGCTCGCCAACCTCGAGCAGCTGCCTCCCTTCGGATTCAAGGTGTGTTGTTTCCCGGTGAAAATTCACGCCGCTTCGGCGGGCTGGACCCGGTGCGTCGCGTTTGTCGACGATTGAGTATGCGAGCGTAAAGGATCATCACCTCGCAAAGACCCGTCGCTTTCCGGAGAGAGCTATGCACGATTTCAGTTTCGGCCCACGCGACAACAGCATCATTCAAATCGCCTATTCGGTCGCCGATATCGAAGCGGACATGCGCCGCTATAGCGAGCTTTTGCATGTCGGTCCGTGGTTTCTGATCGGCCCCTTCGTGCCGCCGAAAGGCCGCTATCGGGGCACACCGACGAAAGCGCATTTTAGCCTCGCGCTCGCTTACTCGGGCGAGCTTCAGGTCGAGCTCATTCAGCAGCATGACGAGGAGCCGTCGGTATTTCGCGAGACGCTGAAGGCGCGTGGTGCCCACGGCTTTCATCATTGGGGGATCGGAGCGCGCGACTTTGAAAAGACCGCCGCGCATTACCGATCGCTGGGCTACGCGGAAGCGTTTACCGATACCGCACCAGACCCGCTGGGATGCCGCGTGATTTATTTCGACACCAGACGCGAGCTGCCGGGCATGCTCGAAGTCATCGAGATCAATGCCCCGACCGAACAGGCATTTCACGGCATGTATCAAGCGGCGAGGAAATGGAACGGAAAAGACCACATCGTGCATCGGAGCTGATGGCGACAAGCGCGAGCGGCGAGGCATTGCGATGAAGATGCACATTCTGTCTGGCGGCCGCATTCGCCTGCCCAAATCGATCTACGTTCCTGACGCCTCGCGCGAAGAGATGTTCGACGTGCCGGTCTCGTGCATCCTGCTGCGCCACCGGCAAGGCAACGTCCTGTTCGACACCGGCTGCCATCCCGGTGTGACGGAGAATGCGGAAGCGCATTGGGGTTGGCTAACGAAATTCATGACACCGGTAATGGAGCCCGGCGACAATGTTATCACCGCGCTGGGCGACATCGGCCTGCAATGCGACGACATCGATGTGGTCGTCTGTTCGCACTTGCATGTCGACCACTGCGGCTGCTGCACCTTCTTCAAGCGCGCTACCTGCGTCATCCACGCCAAGGAGATCGCGGCGGCCCGCGCGCCCGACGCGGAAAAGGTCGGCTACTTCGCTGGCGAATGGGAGCGGTCTACATCGCCCGAGGCGATCGACGGCGAGCGCGATCTGTTCGGCGACAGCCGAATCATTCTCCTCCCCCTCCCTGGCCACACGCCGGGAACGGTCGGCGCACTCGTCGCGATGGAAAAATCCGGCACGTTTCTTCTCGCCTCCGACACGGTCAGCCTGCGATCGACACTCGATACCGGCGTCATTCCGCGTAACACACGCGACCCGGACGCACTGGTCAAATCGCTCGCCGAGGTTCGGCGCATTGAAGCGGCGGGGGCGACCGTGCTGTGCGGTCACGATCAAGCGCAATGGGAAAGCTTGCGCAAAGGCGCCGACGCCTATGAGTGAAACGGCCGAGATCCACGCCCGGCCGAAACTGATCGGCGCGCGGATTAAGCGCACCGAGGATCCGCGACTTCTGACCGGACGAGGCGCCTTTACCGACGATTGCCGGGTTGCCGGCGCCTTGTACGTTGCCTTTCGCCGCAGCGACCATTCCCACGCGCGCATTCGCGCCATTGACTGCACGGCCGCCCGCGCCTCGGCGGGCGTGGTCGCCGTCCTCACCGCCGACGCGTTAAGCGGCGTGGTCAAGCCGCTGGTCGCCGCCTCGCGCATGGCCAATTACCATGCGACACCGATTTTCCCCCTCGCGCGCGAAAAAGTCCGATATGTCGGAGAACCAGTTGTCGGCATTGTCGCGCTGAGCCGGTATCAGGCCGAAGACGCCGCCGATCGAATCGTCATTGATTACCAGCCGCTGCCCTTCGTCGGCGACCCTGAACACGCCGCCGGCGCCGGCGCGCCGCTGTTGCATGAGGAGGCAGGCACGAATGTGCTGGTAAGCCGCGAATTCAAGCGCGGCGACGTCGACCAGGCCTTCGCATCCGCGACGATCTGTGTAGGCGGACGCTTTCGCATGCACCGTAAGACCGCGGCCGCGATCGAACCGCGTGCCTGCCTTGCCGAGTACGACCCCACCTGCGGCGGGCTGACGCTGCATTCAGCGACGCAAGTGCCGGGCATTGTGCGCGACGCGCTGGCGCTCGCCTTCGCCATTCCAGCCGAGCAGGTCCGCGTGCTGGCGCGCGATGTGGGCGGCGGGTTCGGCGGCAAAGGCTCGCTCTACCCGGAGGAAATCTTCGTCTGCGCGGCTGCGCGGGCGCTGGCGCGCCCGGTGAAATGGACCAGCGACCGGCTCGAAGATCTCACCGCCAGCAGCCAAGGTTTTGATGAAATCGCGGATGCGGAACTGGCACTCGACAGTGAGGGGCGCGTACTCGCTTTGCGCGCCGAGGTTATTGGCGATGTCGGCGCCTACTCGATCTATCCATGGACCGCGGCGCTCGAGCCGGTGCAGGTCGTGAGCTTTCTGCCCGGGCCTTATCGGATCGAAAATTATCGCGGGCGCGTGCGCGCGGTCGCGACGTCAAAAGCGCCGACCGGCCCCTACCGCGGCGTGGGGCGCCCGATCTCCACCTTCGTCATGGAACGGCTCATGGACATGGCGGCAAGAAAACTCGGCATCGATGCCAAGGACATCCGACGCAAGAATCTGCTGTCCACCGCGGAGTTCCCTTACAAAGCCGCGTCCGGCATTGTCTGGGATAAATCGGGCTTTCAGGAATGCCTGGACGCGGCGTGCGCCACGATCGGTTATGAGACCTTGCGGACGAGACAAGAACAGGCCCGCGCGGCCGGACGTTGGTTCGGTATTGGCATTGCCTGTTATGCGGAACTGACCGGGATCGGCTCGCGTATTCCGGTCGCGCCGGGAATGCCGATCAACACCGGCACAGAGACCGCAATCGTCCGTGTTGATGAGGATGGCACCGTCTGCGCCGCGTTCGGTGTCGCCTCGCACGGACAAGGTTTGGAAACGTCGCTGGCGCAAATCGTGGCCGAACATCTCGGCGCCCGCTTCGAAGATATTCGCATCGTGCAAGGCGACAGTGCGGCAGTGTCCGGCTCGACCGGCACCTATGCCAGCCGCAGCCTGGTGCTGGCCGGCGGTGCCGCCACTTTGGCCGCGCAGACGGTGCGCGAGAAGATGCTCCATGCCGCCTCGTATCTGCTCGAAGCATCGCCGGCCGATCTTGTCGCGGAGAACGGCGCAATCACCGTCGCTGGTACCGACCGCGCGGTGGCGTTTCGCGAGGTCGCGCGCGCCGTTTATGCCAAAATGGCTGCTTTGCCGCCGGCTGCGCACGAGGAGCTCGCAGCCACCAAAACCTACGATCCGGTGTTCGGCACTACGTCATCGGCGACCCACATTGCCGCGGTCGAGATCGACCCGGGCACTTTCGAGGTACGGACCGAACACTTTGTCGTCGCCGAAGATTGCGGCAAGCTGGTCAATCCAATGATCGTGGACGGTCAAGTCCATGGCGGCGTGGCGCAAGGTATTGGCGCCGCGCTCTACGAAGAGCTCATCTACGACCAGGAGGGGCAAAGCACCACGGCGAGCCTCGTCGATTACGTTGTGCCCACTGCGCGGGACATCCCGCGCATGCGCGTGGCGCACATCGAAAGCGCTTCGCCGACGACGCTCGGCGGCTTTCGCGGCATGGGTGAAGGCGGCACTATCGGCGCACCGGCTGCGGTGGCGAACGCCATTGCCGACGCGCTCGCGCCCTTCAGCATCGAAGTCAACGAGCTGCCGCTGACGCCGGAGCGTTTGTTCCGGCTCGTGACGGCGGCGAGGGGTGAAGCGACGGCATGAAAGAGCAAAGATGGACCTGGCGCTGAACGGAAAGATTGCTTTGGTGACGGGCGCAACTAGCGGCGTCGGACGCGAAATTGCGCTCGGCTTGGCGGCCGAGGGCGCGCGCGTTGCGGTCAACTACCGAACTTCAGCTGACGCGGCGCAGCACATTGTCGAGGAGATTGCCGCCAAGGGCGGCGACGCCAAAGCCTATCGCGCCGACGTCGCCGATTTCGGCGCCGTCAAATCCATGATCGACCAGATAGCCGAAGATTTTGGCGGCCTAAATATTTTGATCAACAATGCCGGTATCGCCATCCGCCGAAGTTTTGTCGAGACCAAGCCCGAGGATTGGCGGCGCCAGATCGACGCCTGCCTTTACGGCGCGATCCATTGCTGTCATGCGGCCGCGCCGCACCTCGAAACCGCAAAGAACGGGCGCATCGTCGGCATTGTCGGCGATTCTTCACGCGTCGGCGAATCGGGGCTTTCCATCGTCGCCGCCGCACGCGCCGGCGTCATCGCGCTGATGAAATCGCTCGCGCGCGAATTCGGCCGCTCCGGTACGACGGCAAACACGGTGTCGCTCGGGCTGGTTGAGACCCAGCACGATGCCGAATGGGTTGCGGCCAATCGGGAGAAACTGATCAGGCTTTACCCGCTGCGCCGCTTAGGCCTCGCGGGCGATGTGGCGCCGATGGTGACGTTGCTCGCTTCGCCGCATGCGGGCTGGATCACGGGCCAAGTGATCAGCATCAGTGGCGGCTTCAGCATGGTTTAAAGGGACCAAAAGTGCTGCGCACCGATCTGATCGCGTCGATTCCGGAATTGCTGCGGCGGCAGGCCGGCGCGCATGGCGCCAAATGCGCCTATCGCGATGCCCAGACATCGGTTAGCTACGCCGAGCTCAACGAGCGAACGGAAAAGCTTGCCGGGCATTTAGCGGATAACGGCGTTGCGCCGAACGACACGGTCGCGATTTGCCTGCCGAACTCGGTGCCGTGGATTGAAAGTTGTTATGCAGTTGCGCGCGCCGGCGCGATCAGCGTTCCGATCAGCTACGAGTCGACCGAAAACGAAATCGCTTACCGCCTGGCGGATGCAAACTGCAAGGCGGTTTTCACCACCGCCGAGCGCGCCGATTTGTTCACACGGCTGCGCGCCGCTCTACCCGGCCTCGCGACCCTAATCGCCACGGACCGCGGCACGTGCAATGCACCGACCTTGCATTACGCCGATTTGTTGCGGACCCGGCCGAAGGCCGAAGCGCGCGATCCGGCTTTGCTGCACGAGACGGCCTTCATTCTCTACACGTCGGGGACGACGGGCCGCGCCAAGGGCGTTCGGCTTACCGTCCATGGAATGCTTTGGGTTGCGGCGGCCTGTTGGGCGCCGATTACGGGGCTGTCCGCTTCCGATACGATACTGTCGCCGCTGCCGCTGTTTCATTCTTACGCGCTGAATTTGTCGGCGCTTAGCGTGCTGGCGACCGGCGCGACCGCTCACATCATGGAGAAGTTTTCGACCGCAGAGGCGGTGCGGCTCCTCAAAAGCGGAGAATTCACTTTCTTTCCCGGCGTGCCGACCATGTTTCATTATCTGCTGCAAGCTACCCGCGGCGACGACGGTCTGCGGCTTGATAATCTGCGGCTCTGCGTGTCGGCGGGCGCCATCATGCCGGCGTCGCTCAATCGCGAATTCGAGGAAAGGTTCGGCGTTAAGCTCCTCGACGGTTACGGCATCACCGAAACCTCGACCATGGTGATCATGAACTGGCCCACTGGCGGCCGAGTTTTCGGGTCATGCGGGATAGCGTTGCCCGGCCTTGCAGTGCGCATCGTCGACCCGAGCGGTAACGACGTCGATGCCAATGAAGAGGGCGAACTGATCGTTCGCGGCCCGAACGTCATGCCCGGCTATCACAACAAGCCCGACGAGACGCGGAGCGCCTTGCGTGCCGGCTGGTATCACACCGGCGATTTGGCCAGGAGCGACTCAAACGGCTTTATCACCATCACCGGCCGTCTCAAGGAGCTGATCATTCGCGGCGGCCAGAATATTGCGCCGGCTGAAATCGAGGAGGTGGCAAATAGCTTTCCGGCAGTGCTCGATTGCGCCGCCGTCGGCATCGCGCACGAGCATCTTGGCGAGGTGCCCCTCCTCTTTGTGGTTCTCCGCCCGGGAGAGCGTTTGGAAACCGATGAATTGCTGGCGCATTGCCGAGCGCATCTATCGGCTTACAAAATCCCACAGATCGTGCAGGCTATCGCCGAAATACCGCGTACCGGATCGGGCAAGATCATGCGTTATAAGCTGCGCGAGCTGATAAAGACATGAAAGCCACGCCGCCCAATCCCGGCAGCACGCTTCGCGGGATGTTACGCGCTTGCGGCAATCGAGTCTGAAGACGGCACAACTTCAAGAGCGGGCAAATCGAGCGGCTTTACCGCCTGAGCAACATTGTTCAACCGCGGTTCGCGCTTGCGATCCGGCTTGGGAGCCGATTTGGCCGCATGATGATAGGTGGAGCAGATACCGCCGTTGATGTTAGCCCCTTTTTCGATCTGCAAAGCACCGCTCGTGATGTTGCCGTC
>Ga0187784_10005501_pt1 | contig 10226 bp, 8 predicted proteins | sample 1015_SJ02_MP15_2_FD_132964 | JGI IMG/M metagenome (GOLD analysis project Ga0187784, IMG submission 132964) | Tropical peat soil microbial communities from peatlands in Department of Meta, Colombia - 1015_SJ02_MP15_20_MG | ecosystem: Environmental > Terrestrial > Soil > Wetlands > Peat | place... | reverse complement strand
GGAGCTCACTCCCTGGAGGTCTTTCGTGAGAAACTCACCGAGGGTCGGTCGTTTCGTTTGCTTGAGCAGGTACCCGAGCTCTCCGAGCTCGAGGCCGAACGGGTGCGGCAGAGTCTCTTCCGCGAGCGGCGGGAGTTCGGTCGACGCCCGTTCGAACGTGATTCGGGTCCCATCGGGTTCCACGAGGACGATCCGCGCGTGCGGGTTCAAGATCGCCGTTCCACGCAGATACTCGAGGGGGGACTGTCGCGACCGCACGTACCGCGCCTTGAGGGAGAGCTCGATTCTCGTGCCGTGCGGGCGGTCCCAGATCTCGAGGTCGTCGGTGAGAATCCGGGGCTGATTCTTGTGGGTGTCGATGACGATCTCGAGGACATGCGCGGCCTCTTCTTCCTCGACCTTCGAAACGATCCGTGCAGGCACTGCGGTCGTGAGGTTCGCATAGAGGACCGCGGCCGAGATTCCAATCCCCTGTTGTCCCCGGGCTTGGCGATTGGCGTGAAAGCGGGAACCGTAGAGAAGTCGTCCGAAGACGTTCGGGATCTCTTTGCGAAGGATCCCCGGCCCGTTGTCGCTCACCGCCACGCGGTAGCGATCCTCGCCCTCCTTGGAAATCTCGACCTGGATCTCGGGGAGGACTCGGGCTTCTTCGCTGGAATCGATCCCGTTATCCACGCCTTCCTTGACGGTGGTGAGGAGGGCGCGTTGGAGATTGTCGTAGCCAAGGATCTGGCGGTTGCGTTCGAAGAATTCGGCGACTGAGATTTCACGCTGCTTCGCCGCGAGTTGCTGGGCGATCGTCGGAGGGCGGGGCACCGCGGTCTATCGGGGCGAGCGGTGCTATAACAGGCGCGGTCGAGTTGAACGATGGGTTCGTTACAACGAGAGCGGAGGGGGAGCGCCCGGGCGGCTCGCGATGTCTCGCAGGACGGGTCGGAACGGCCTCCACCGCGCGGATTCGCTCGGATCGATCTCCACGACATGGAGGGCCTCATCGGCCTCCCGGGTCGACGCCGAGACCGACGTCAGCGCAAGCGGCTCACCCCGGGCATCCCAGGCCCCGCTCCCCCCGCCGAAGACGATTCCGTCCTCGACGCCGACGCGGTTGACGTACACCATCGGTAGGGCGTTCTCGATGGCGCGAGCGGGAAGAAGCCGGTCGAAGAGCTTCCGGCTCGTGACCGGCGCCGCCGAGACGGCGATCAGGAGCTCGGAGCCGGCGAGCGCGAGCTGGCGGGACACCTCGGGAAAGAAGACGTCGTAGCAGATCTCGAGGCCGACCGGATAGGGGCCGACGGCGACGGGGCGGCTCGCGTCGGTCGCGGTGAACTGGACCCCCTCCTCGAAGGGCCCGAACGTCGGAAGGTACCGCTTCACCTGGACGAAGACCTCCTCGGACGGGAGGACGGCGACCACCGCGTTGTGGACCTCGCCCTTGCGATCGATCGAGGCCACCGGCGCCCCCACGACGACCGTCGTCTTCGTCTCGCGCGCGACGGCACGCAGCGCCTCCGTCGGCGCGTCGTCCTCGCGGAGCGCGAGGCGGTGGACCCGGTCCCCGACCCGGTACCCGGAGAGAAACAGCTCGGGGAACACCGCGACATCGGCCGGCGACGTGCGGACGATCTCGGAGATCCGCGTGACGTTTCCGGCCACGTCCCCCGGAACGGGTGCGAGCTGGCCGAGGAGGAGGCGCATCAGTAGAAGTACCGGCGGACCGACAAGAGGTAGATCAACAGAACGACGAAGATCAGAAAGAGGACCGTGATCGAGCCGGTGAAGAACAGATACGCCATCGTACCGAAGACGAGCACGATCGTCGTCCAGAGCGCCCAGGTCTCCTGGCGCCAGAGCGACGTCGCGACGCTGAGGAGCGCCGCTCCGAGGACCAGCAGGATGATCGCGCCGAGCGCGTCGATCGACTGGAAGATCTCGAGGGAGACCGGCACGACCGCTCCGGCCACCTGGGCGACGAGGAAGAGGAGCCCCGCGAGGACCATCAGGACCGCGAACAGCGCGATCAGCACCGCGAGGATGGCGACCCCGAGCGGGAGGCGGGGCCGCACCATTCCCGGTTGCCATGGGGGAGGGAGATGGCCGAACTCGACGGGCGTGCTGGCCGAACTGCTCGCGCCGGACATCGGTCGACTCTCCGCAGCGTCCCCGAGCCGGGGCGGGGAAGATGTACCTTTCGTTCGATGCGTACCGAACGAGTTCGTCGGACCCGACGGTCGCTCGTCCGGCCTAGAACCGCCGCTCCGCGACGCCGTGGGCGAGTCGCTCTAAGAGGCGTCGGTAGGGCCCGTCCGGGACCGGCTCGAGCGCCCGGACGGCCCGCTCGGTCCACTGCTCGGCTTCTCGGGCGACCACCGTCGCGGCGTCGGTCTCGTCGGTGAGCTCCTTGAGACGGAGCAGGTGCCGGGTCCGCTTGTGCCGGAGCTGGAAGAGCCGCTCGAACTCGCTCTGACGGCGCGCGTCGAGGCGGACGTACGCCTCGAGCGACAGGAGGGTCGGGTTCCCCTCGCGAAGGTCGGCGAACAGCGGCTTTCCGAGGAGGTCCGGGTCCCCGTAGAGGTCGAGGAGGTCGTCTCGGATCTGGAAGGCGATCCCGAGCGACATCCCGTAGGCGTGAAGTCCGTCGACCAGGGGGGTCGTCGCGGAGGCGATCTCGGCGACGGAGGCGAGCGCCGCTGCGATGATCGCGGCCGTCTTCCGCTCGACCACCCGGAAGTAGTGCTCGCGGCCGGAGGAGAGGTCGAACCGTGACGCCTCCTGGAGGACCTCGCCTTCGGCGAGGTCCGCACAGGCCTCCCCACACCTCAGGATGATCGACGTCGGGTACTCCGCGGCCAGCTCGAACGCCCGGATGAACAGGTAGTCCCCCGAGACGATGGCCAGGGGGGGACCGAACGCGCGCAGGACGCTCGGCTGGCCCCGCCGGGTCTCGGAGTGGTCTATCACGTCGTCGTGGACGAGCGTGGCGGTATGGATGAGCTGGAACGCGGCCGCGAGCGAACGGATCGGTCCGACCGACGGCGCCCCGAGCGCGCGGTGCGTGGCGGCCATCAGAAGGGGCCGGACCCGCTTGCCCCCGGTCGAGACGGCGTACCGGGCCGCCTCGGTGAGCCGGGCGTAGGTCGAGCCGAGCACCTCGTTGACCCGCCAGTCGATCTCCCCCACGTCCCGCACGAGGGCGGGAAGGAGCTCGGCAAGCTCGATCGACGTGTCGAGCCCCAGGCTCTGCGTGACCAGCGCCTCGAGCGAGGAGTCGGAGGTCGGATCGTCGAGGGACGGGGTCATGAATTCCTCGCAAGACGGGGGGGCCAACGGAGTCGCATCATCGCATCCAGACCCGCGACCCCGATATAGCGCATCCCTAGCGCGAGGAGGGGGTCCCAGCCCGCCACCCGATCGGTGAACTCCTGGATGCGCGCGGCCCGCTCGAGGGGCTGGAACAGCGCGGCGCGCCACGCACGGTCGTACTCGGCGAGGGGCTCGCCGCTCCGCGCGTGGTGCGCGGCCGCCGTGCCGGCGAGCCATCCGCTGAGCATCGCGGTCGGGATTCCGCCTCCGTTCGTGGCCATCACGAGGTTGGCCGCGTCGCCGGCGAGAACGGTCCGCCCGAAGACCAGTCGCTCGGGCGGGGGGCCGATCGGGACCCACCAACGGGTCCGTTCCCGGCCGGGGCCGAGTCTCTCCCGGTCGAGAAAGTGGTCGAGCAGCGCGTCGAGCGACGTCGTGTCGGGGAGCGCGGCGACGCCGAGGCCGACGTTCGCGTCGAACGCACGGGGAAACGACCACGCGTACCCGTGCGGCGCCGATCGCCCGAAGTACAGCTCGATTCCATCGCTCGGGGGACCGTCGACGGTCGCGGTGATCATTCGGAACATCGTCCGGGCCGGCGCGAACCCGACAGAGCGCGCCACGGTGGAAAGGGGTCCGTCAGCGCCAATGATGACCGATCCCTCGATCCGGCGCCCCCCGGCACATCGGACCTCGCCGTCGCGGACCCCGGTGACCCCCACGGGGTACTCGAGAACGGCCCCGGTACCCTCCGCCCGGATCGCGAGCGCCTTATCGAACGAACGACGCGAGACCATGAACCCCGCGAGAGGGAAGGCGAACCGGTGGCCGTACGGCGACACGCACGTCATCGTCCGGGTCGACCGCAGCACCGTCGCGGAAGGGATCTCGTACGCCGCGTCGATGAGCTCCCGACAGTCGAACAGCGTCGCGAGCTCGTGCGCCGACGGGAGGAACTCCCCGCACTGCACCGGGTGGCCGAGTTCGACCCGGTGGTCGAGGAGGAGCGTCCGCGCCCCGAGTTCGGCGGAGGCACGTGCCGCGAGGGAGCCGGCGGGGCCCGCGCCGACGACGACCACGTCGTACCGCTCCGGACCGCTCATAGGCCGACGCTCACGAAGTGCTGGGCGGCGGATTGGATCGGGCCGAGGATGAGCTGGGGATACACGCCGAACGCGAGGATGACGATCACCGCGAGCGCGATCGCCGCGGCCCGGCCGTAGCCGAGCCCGCCGACGGGGAGGCGGGCCGGCTCGGAACCCCCGACGATCGCTCCGACCGGCCCCGCTCGCGGGGCCGGCTGGTCGAAGAACATCACCTTGAGCACCCGGGCGTAGTAGAAGACCGACAGGGCGCTGTTCAGGAGCCCGGCGACCGCGAGCCAGACGAAGTACCCCTTCGCCTCGACCGCGGCGCTGAAGAGAACGAACTTCGAGACGAACCCGATGGTGAGGGGCACGCCGGCGAGCGACAGGAGCATCAGGCCGAACGCGAGCCCGAGCAGCGGTTTCCGCACCCCGAGCCCTCGGTAGTCCTCGATGAGGGGGCCGACGCCGAGGGCGGTGACCCCGGCGACCACGAGGAACGCCCCTCCCTTCATGAAGACGTGCGCGAAGACCTGAAGAGTGGCGCCGGCGAGTGCCGGAGATGTCCCGACGGCGATTCCGATCAGCATGTAGCCCGCCTGGCTGATCGACGAGTAGGCGAGCATCCGCTTCATCTCCTTCTGGAGGAGCGCGAGGACGTTCCCCAGCGTCATCGTGAGGACGGCGATCACGCTGAGAGTGATCTGAAGGACCGGACCGAGGGCGACGGAACCGGTCGTGAACGGGACCCCGGCGGCCGCGGTCCGGACGAACAGGACCGGCGCGAGGAAGACAAGGAAGAACGCGAAGATTCCGACCTTCTTCGACCCCCCCGCGAGGAAGCTCGTCACGTCGGTCGGGGCGCCGTCGTACACATCGACCGCCCACGCGTGGAACGGCACGAGGGTCGCCTTGAACGCGAGTCCCGCGATCAAGAAGCCGTAGCCGAGCAGGATCAGGACCGGGAACCCGACCGCCCCCCTCGCGGCGGCGATCGCGACGAGGTTCGTCGTGCCATAGGCACCGTACAGGAGCGACGCGCCGAAGAACGAGAGGACGGTCGAGAGGGCGCCGATGATGTAGAATTTCATCGCCGCCTCGAGGCTCCTCGGGTCCCGGCGGGTGTACGCGACGAGCAGGTACGTCGCGATGCTCGACACCTCAATCGCGAGGAGGAGGAAGATCAGGTCGGAGGCGATCGCAACCAGGACCATCCCGAGGGTGGCGATGAGCAGGAGGCCGTAGAAGATGGACGCCCCGCGCTCGTTCGAGGGCCGGCTCAAGGACGCGAGGCTCACGAGGAGGGCGGCGGAGAGGAAGATCCCCTGGAAGACGAGACCGAGGGAGGTGAACGTGTAGAGCGGGGTCCCGGTGGGCACCACGTCGATCTGGCCGGACGGAATCGTCGCGAGGGCCGCGAGCGGCGCGAACCCGAGGTCCGCGACGACGAACACGAGGGCGAGAAGGATGCCGGCGACCGCGATCGCCCCGACGAGCTCGTTCCGTCGGACGTTGAGGACGTCCAGGAGGAAGATCAGGAGCGCGCCCGCGAGAAGGAAGATCTCGGGGAGGAACGGCCCGGCGAAGGTCCCGACGTCCATCGGCTCACGTCCCCGGGAACCCTTTGACGGGCGAGCTCACGATCACGTTCACGAGAAGGCTGGGAAGGATGCCGAACAGGACTGTCAGGACGACCAGGAGTCCCATCCCGACCCCTTCGTACCACGGGACCTCGTGTGCCTCGAGCGGGATCCCTTTCGGGGGTCCGAAGAGGACCCGCTGCATCATCCAAATGTAGAATCCGGCCGTGACGACGAGGATCCCGAGCGGGATGAAGACCCAGTAGGCGAGCCCGTTCCACGTCGCGAGGAGCGCGGTGAACTCGGCCGGGAAGCTGATGAGCGCCGGGAGGCCGAGCGACGCGAGCGACCCGACCATGATCATGGTCGAGAGCGCCGGCGTGCGGGGCGTGATCCCCCCGAGGCTCGCGATGTCGCGGGTCCCGTAGGTGTGGTGGACGCTCCCGGCGGTCATGAAGAGGAGGCCGCTCACGATCCCGTGGGCAAACATGAGGAGGACCGCGGCGAGGAGCCCGAGCGAGGAATCGAGCGCGATCGCGAGCAGGACGATCCCCATGTGGTTGATCGACGAGTACGCGACCAGCCGCTTCAGATCCCGCTGCGAGAGCGAGAGGACCGAGCCCCAGATGATGGAGAGGAACGCGACGAAATAGAGGATCGGCTGCGCGGTGTGGAGCCCGCTCGGCAGGACCTCGACGGCCCACCGGATCAGCCCGTAGCCGCCGAGCTTCAAGAGGAGGCCCGCGAGGAGGACCGATCCGCCGGTCGGCGCCTCGACGTGCGCGTCGGGAAGCCACGTGTGGAACGGGACGATCGGGAACTTCACCCCAAAGCCGAAGAAGAGCGCGAGGAACAGGAACGTCTGCGTGACCGGGCCCAGGCCCCGCGCAGCGGCGTAGATGCTCGAGAAGTCGAACGAGCTCGCGCCGGAATAGAAGACGAGCGCGAGCAGTCCGACGAGCATCACGATCGACGCGACATGCGTGTAGACAAAGAACTTCAACGCGGCGTAGCGCCGGTTCGGCCCGCCCCAGAAGCCGATGAGGAAGAACATCGGGACGAGGACCGCTTCCCAGAAGAGGAAGAACAGGAGGACATCGAGCGCGACGAAGACGCCGAAGCACCCGAGACACGTCAGAAGGACGAGTCCGAAGTACGCGCCCGGCCGTTGCTCCTCGCCCCAGGAGTAGACGACCGTCGCGATCTGGAGGATCGCCGTGAGGAGGATGAAGACGAGGGAGATCCCGTCCACCCCGACCGCATAGTCGATGTGCATCCACGACAGGCGGATCCAGGCGTACGTCTCGCTCTCGGCGAACCCGGGGATCGCCGCGCTCGAGTAGCCGGGCCAGCCCGGGAACGCGAGGAGGAGGAGCGCCACTTCGGCAAGGAACGCGATGCTTGTCCCGAGCGCGACCCAGCGGGCGAACCGTCCCGCGGCGAACGTTGCGACCGTGCCCGCCAGCAGCGTGGCGAGGACGAGCGAGATCAGGGGGAAGGACATCTAGGTACCTCCCCACCAGGAGACGACGTACGGCGCGACCAGGAGCAGGAGGACGAACACCAGGATCAACCCCGCGACCACGTACGCGGCGTAGTCCGAGACGAGCCCGCTCTGGATCCGACGGAGTCGGTCGCTGAATCCGGCGAACATCCGCTCGAAGCCGTGGATCGTCCCGTCAATCACGAACCGGTCGAAGAAGTCCGCCGCGCGCGCGACCCCGTAGACTCCTTTCGCGCCGATCCAGTCGTAGCCGATCTTGAAGTAGTATCGGTTCAGGAGGAGGCGGCGGACGGACTGGGCGGCGCGGGTCTCGGCGAGGACGAACACCCGCCCGTTCCCCCAGAGGCGCCAGGCGAGGAGGATCCCCGACGCCGCGAGGAGGACGCTCACCGCCGAGAGGATGAGTTCAGTCGACCCATACACGGGCGGGACCCCGGCGACGCCGTTTCCACTCAGGAGCAGCGTGCCGAAGCTCGGCCAGAACACGAAGAGGCCCCCGACGATCGCCAGGGCGCTGAGGACGACGAGGGGGACCTGCATCACCCACGGACCCTCGTGGGCCGGCGGGAGCGTCGGATCCCGGGTCGTATCGCCCGAGAAGGCGAGGAACCACGCGCGGAAGATGTAGTAGGCCGTCAGAAAGACCGCGGCGTAGGCGAGGATGAAGAACGGCCAATACTCCGGGTGCGTGCCGAGATCGGAATAGACCGCGGCGAGGATGTCGTCCTTGCTCCAGAACCCGGCGAAGGGCGGGATCCCGGCGAGGGCAAGACCGCCGATCGCGAACGCGGCCGCGGTGAGCCGCATCGTCTTGCGGAGCCCGCCCATCTTGAACAGGTCCTGGGTCCCGACCGCGTGGATGACCGAGCCGGCGGCGAGGAAGAGGAGCGCCTTGAAGAACGCGTGCGTGAAGAGGTGGAACAGCCCGAGCATGGCGAACCCGGCCCCGATCGCCATGACCATGTAGCCGAGTTGGCTGATCGTCGAGTACGCGATCACCCGCTTGATGTCCGGGTGGACGACGGCCATCGACGCGGCGAAGAACGCCGTGAAGCCGCCGATCGCGACGATGAGGAAGAGATCGAACGACGTGAACCCGAGGAAGAGGCTCGTCACCGCGAGCAGGTAGACTCCCGCCGCGACCATCGTGGCCGCATGGATGAGTGCCGACACGGTGGTCGGACCCTCCATGGCGTCCGGCAGCCAGACGTGGAGCGGGAATTGAGCGCTCTTTCCGGCCGCACCACCGAGGATCATGATCCCCGCGATGGTGAGGAGCGTCGAGTTCCCGCCCATCGCCGAGGCGAGGAACGGCTGGCTCCCGTACGTGAAGACGAACCCGCGGGCCGCCCAGCCCCCAGTGCCGGCGGGACCGGCGAGGGCGTAATGGTAGAAGTAGATGAAGATCCCGAGCAGGAACATGACGTCGCCGACCCGCGTGACGATGAACGCCTCCTTCGCGGCGCTCGCCGCGCTCGGCTTTTCGTAGTAAAATCCGATGAGGAAGTACGAGCAGACGCCGACCAGCTCCCAGAAGATGAAGAACTCGAGGAGGTTGTCGGCGATGACGAGCCCGGACATCGCGGCGAGGAAGAGCGAGAGCTCCGAGTAGTACCGCGGAAGGCCGTGGTCGTGATGCATGTACCCGATCGAGTACAGCATCACCACGAACCCGACCACCGTCACGACGACGAGCATCAGCGCCGAGATCGGATCGACCAGGGTCCCGGCGACCAGTGAGACGCCGTTCGGGAACGCGCCGGGGGCCGGCGCGAGGTGGAGCCAGGTGTACTGGACGTTCGTGTACGTCCCGGGACTCAGCATCTCCCCCGCGGCGATGAGGACCCCGAGGACCAGCGCGACCCCGGAGAAGGCGACCGCGATCCACCCGCCCCACTCGAGGCGCTCGAGGCGGTTCCCCGCGAGACCGACGACGACGAACGGGACGATGTAGGAGAGAGGGATCAGGAACGCCCAGCCAAAGAGCGCATCGAGCGAGACCGTGCCCCTCCCCTCCTAGAGCTTCAACTCGGCGGCCTGAGCGACGTTGATCGTCCCTTTGATCCGGTTGAGGGCGAGAACGATCCCGAGCCCGACCGCGACCTCGGTGGCCGCGAACCCGATGAGGACGACCGCGATCGACTGCCCGGTCAGTCCCGCGGTACCGCTCGAGTACGCGGCGAAATAGATGAAGTTCAGGATCGCGGCGTTCATCCCGATCTCGATCGCGATGAGCAACAGGATGAAGTTGCGACGCGTGAGGATCCCGAAGAGCCCGATCGCGAGCAGCGCGGCCGAGAGGGCGACGAAGCCGACCTCGGGAAGGGTCGTCACTCCCGACCCTCCCGAACGAGGTAGATCGCGCCGGCGATCGCGGCGAGCATGATCACGCCGAGCAGGAGAAGCCACGGGCCGTTCACGGTGAAGAGGTTCGCCGAGAGGGCCGTGGGGTCGTAGACCGTCACCGCCGTCGAGCCCTGCGGGAACTCCCCGATCGCCGCGACCAGGAAGATGAACGTCACGACCGCGAGACCGAACGGGATCGGCCCGATCCCGGTCGCCGCCTCCCGCGAGAAGATCCGCTTGCGCGTGGTCATGATCCCGAACAGGAGGAGGATCGTCACCGCCCCCGCGTACACGCCGAGCTGGAGGACTCCGAGGAACGGAGCTTGGAGAAGGAAGTAGATCGCGGCGAGGTCGACGAAGAAGATCGCGACCCACATGATCGTGTGGACGAGCTCTCGAACGAGAAGG
>Ga0187784_10005500_pt1 | contig 10229 bp, 9 predicted proteins | sample 1015_SJ02_MP15_2_FD_132964 | JGI IMG/M metagenome (GOLD analysis project Ga0187784, IMG submission 132964) | Tropical peat soil microbial communities from peatlands in Department of Meta, Colombia - 1015_SJ02_MP15_20_MG | ecosystem: Environmental > Terrestrial > Soil > Wetlands > Peat | place... | reverse complement strand
TGGCACATGTACGACACCGTGAAGGGATCGGACTGGCTCGGCGACCAGGATGCGATCGAATACATGTGCCGCCACGCGCCCGCGGCGGTCTATGAACTCGAGCATTGGGGCGTCCCGTTCTCGCGCACGCAGGACGGCAAGATCTACCAACGGCCGTTCGGCGGCATGACAACCAACTACGGCCAGGGCACCGCGCAACGCACCTGCGCGGCCGCCGACCGCACCGGCCATGCGATGCTGCACACGATGTACGGTCAGTCGCTGCGCCACGCGGCGGAGTTCTTCATCGAGTTCTTCGCCATCGATCTGATCATGGACGAGGAGGGGCGTTGCTGCGGCGTGGTCGCGCTCAAGCTCGACGACGGCTCGATCCACCGGTTCCAGGCGCATGTGACGATACTGGCGACCGGCGGCTACGGACGCAGCTATTTCTCCTGCACGTCGGCGCATACCTGCACCGGCGACGGCAACGCCATGGTGCTGCGCGCCGGGTTGCCGCTCCAGGACATGGAGTTCGTGCAGTTCCACCCGACCGGCGTCTACGGCGCCGGCGTTCTGATCACCGAGGGCGCGCGCGGGGAGGGCGCTTATCTCGTCAATTCCGAGGGCGAGCGCTTCATGGAGCGCTATGCGCCGTCCGCCAAGGATCTCGCCTCGCGCGACGTGGTTTCGCGCGCCATGACCATCGAAATCCGCGAAGGGCGCGGTGTCGGCCGCCGCAAGGATCACCTCTACCTGCACCTCGACCATCTCGATCCCGAGGTGCTGCACGAGCGGCTGCCCGGCATTACCGAGTCGGCGAGGATTTTCGCCGGCGTCGACGTCACGCGCGAGCCGATCCCGGTGCTGCCCACGGTGCACTACAACATGGGCGGCATCGCCACGAATTATCACGGCGAGGCGCTGACCAAGAAGAACGGCGACCCCGATACGATCGTGCCGGGCCTGATGGCGCTGGGCGAGGGGGCCTGCGTGTCGGTGCACGGCGCCAACCGCCTCGGGTCCAATTCGCTCATCGACCTCGTCGTGTTCGGCCGGGCGGCGGCGCTGCGCTGCGCCGAGACCGTTACGCCCGACGAGCGGCATCCCGACCTGCCGAAGGATTCCGCCGATCTGTCGCTCGCGCGCCTCGACCGGTTCCGTCATGCCAAGGGCGGGACGCCGACCGCCGATCTGCGGCTCAAGATGCAGAAGGTGATGCAGACGAACTGCGCGGTGTTCCGCACCGGCGAAGTGCTCGACGAGGGTCACAAGCTCATCCACGACGTCCGCGCCGGCGTCGCCGACGTGCGGGTGACCGACCGCTCGTTGATCTGGAACTCCGACCTGGTCGAGACGCTCGAACTCGACAACCTCATCGCCCAGTCGGTGGTGACCATGGATTCGGCGCGCAACCGCACCGAAAGCCGCGGCGCGCACGCGCGCGAGGATTTCCCCGCGCGCGACGACAAGGAATGGATGAAGCACACGCTGGCCTGGTTCGACCACCAAACCGGGAAGGTGACGATCGACTATCGCCCGGTGCACACCTACACGCTGACCAACGACGTCTCCTACATCGAGCCCAAGGCGAGAGTGTACTGACATGGTCGAGTTCACGCTGCCGAAGAATTCGCGCGTCACCGAAGGCAAGACCTGGCCGGAGCCCGAGAACGCGCGCAACACCCGCGAGTTCCGCATCTACCGCTGGAACCCGGACGACGGGCAGAACCCCCGCGTCGACACCTATCTGGTCGATCTCGACGACTGCGGCCCGATGGTGCTCGACGCGCTGATCTGGATCAAAAGCAACACCGACCCGACCTTGACCTTCCGCCGCTCGTGCCGCGAGGGCGTGTGCGGCAGCTGCTCGATGAACATCGACGGCGTCAATACGCTCGCCTGCACGCGCGGGATGGACGAGGTCAAGGGTACCGTGCGCATCTACCCGTTGCCGCACCTGCCGGTGGTCAAGGACCTCGTTCCCGACCTCACGCTGTTCTACGCCCATCACGCCTCGATCGAACCGTGGCTGCAGACCTCGACGCCGCCGCCCGACCGGGAGTGGAAGCAGAGCCACGAGGACCGCGCCAAGCTCGACGGGCTCTACGAGTGCATCCTCTGCGCGTGCTGCTCGACCTCGTGCCCGAGCTACTGGTGGCAGCCGGAACGCTACCTCGGCCCGGCGGCCTTGCTGCAGGCCTACCGCTGGATCGTCGACAGCCGCGACGAGGCGACCGGCGAGCGGCTCGATTATCTGGAAGATCCGTTCCGCCTCTATCGCTGCCACACCATCCTCAATTGCGCCAAGGCGTGCCCGAAGCATCTCAATCCGGCGAAGGCCATTGCCGAGATCAAGAAGCTGATGGTCGAGCGGCAGGTGTAGCTGCGTTGGCGCCCCGCGGGTGGAGCGTGGGAGCCCGCAATGTTCGATCACATCGGCTTCGCCGTCACCGATTTCGCCCGCTCGAAGGCGTTCTACGCGCAGGCGCTGGCGCCGCTCGGCATCTCGATCGTCAGGGAGGTAACGCCCGAGCAGACCGGCGGCGGTGCCCATGCGGCGTTCGGCGTCGGCGGCAGGCCGTTCTTTTGGATCGGCACCGGGCCGGCGCTCTTGGGCAGGCTCCACGTCGCGTTTGCGGCGGGCGAGCGGGCCGCGGTCGATGCGTTCCACCGCGCCGCGATCGCGGCCGGCGGTACTGACAACGGCGTGCCCGGCCTGCGACCGCGGTATCACGCCAATTATTACGGGGCGTTCGTGCTCGACCCGGACGGCCACAATATCGAGGCGGTGTGCCGCAAGCCGGGTTGAGCCGGGCGGATCAGCTACGACATCACGCCGGGCGCAGCAGCCGCGACTGCACGTCGAGCATCGCGGTGGCAAAGCCGTGGCCGTCGGCCACCATTTCGCGGATCAGCGACAGCGGGGTGGGTTGCGGCGCCTCGACTTCGCCGACGACGCTGCCGAAATCGAAGGTGAGTTCGGCGTCGAACTTGCGCGCGAGCTGCTGCATGCGGCGATTCTCGGCGAGGCAGGCCATGTGCAAGAGCTTGAACCCGCGGTTGCGGGCGGCAAGCAGCGTGCGCTCGAGCAGCGCCGTGCCGACGCCGTGGCTCTGCCACGGCTTTTCGATGCTGAACGCGGCCTCTGCCTCCGCGCCGAAGCCCGCCCCGAGCGGACGCAGCTCGCCGGCCCCACGCAGCGAACCGTCGACGAAAAAGCCGTGGATCACGGCGTCGAGGCCGGTCGCAAGGTCGACGTAGCTGCGGATGAACTCGTCCGACACACCGCCGCCGAAGCGGTTGCGGCGGCTCTCGCCGTCGAGGCGCAGCAGGTGGTCGCGGTAAAGGTCGGTTTCATTGATCCACAGCTTGCGGATCACACCGCCGTCGATCAGGGGGTCGCGCATGGACTTTGTCTCCCGATGGTTGACGTGGCAACGAACCCTCCCGGTCGCTTCCTCCGGGGCATTCGGGCGCCGCCCGAATCACCCCCGTAACGAAAGGTAATGTTGCATTGCAGCATTTGCATGACAAGAGCACCGGGCAAAACGCCGCGCAGGGAAATTAGTGTTGTTCGACAATATCTTAACGCGAAGCAGCCGGCCCGAGGGCCGGCTGCTCTTCATGCCGGACCGTCATCGGCCCGATTAAGCGAACGGCCTCACCACCCGTTGGTGTTCGGGTTCGAAGCGCGATCAATCCAGTTCTGCTCGCCGGCCGAAATCGGGGCCTGACCGCCATAATAGTGATGGGGAGCCGCAAGTACTGCCGAAGACGTACTCAAGACGAGCGCGATGGCGAGAGCAAGTTTGGTCTTGGTCGACATTGGATTATCTCCTTCTTACTTTAAAGTAGCCGGCGTTCCATTGCGAACCGTCCGGCTTGTTCTTGTTCGCCCGTCGTTTTGCGGCGCAGCGAACCGCCTCGAATTAGGACGTTCTTGGCACACGCGCCACTCACAAGCCCTCGCTTACGATCACGTATTGCGTGAACTCATTGTGATCGCAGGGTCCGCTCGTTGCGCGAGTCTCGCTGATCCCCCACGACATTTTCGTTTCAAGATCATATGCTTAGGGAGATACCGCTGCGAGCGCCGGCCCCCCGGAACCACCGTTTGTGGGGAGCAGGATTGCCTTGCCGGCGGTCGCGCAGGGCGGCTATGCGTCCCGTTCAGGCCGATTCCACCAGCTTTCCCATGCCCGGCAGCATCAGCGAGCGTTACGCCGCCCTCGTGGCGGCTGGCGAGGTCGAGGATGACCGCGCCCAGGCCGCCGTGGTCGAGCGGCTGGGGCGGCTGGAAGCCCGCCTCGCCCATCACCGGCTGGCGCGTAAGTCGTCCTCGCTCGGCTGGATGTTCGCGAAGCGCGAACAGGACGCCGGGCCGCTCAAGGGGCTCTACATTTACGGCGAGGTCGGCCGCGGCAAGACCATGCTGATGGACTTGTTCTTCGCGGCGAGCCCGGTCGTTCGCAAGCGTCGCGTCCATTTTCATGAGTTCATGGTCGACGTGCACGAGCGTATCCACGCGTGGCGGCAGCGGCGCCGCCGCGGCGAGATTGCCGGCGAGGATCCGATCGCGCCGGTCGCGACCGCTCTGGCCGAAGAAGCCTGGCTCCTGTGCTTCGACGAATTCCACGTAACCGACATCGCCGACGCGATGATCCTCGGGCGCCTGTTCCGGCGGCTGTTCGAGAACGGCGTCGTGGTGGTGGCGACCTCGAACGTGGCCCCCGACGAGCTTTACCGCGACGGGCTCAATCGCTCCCTGTTCCTGCCGTTCATCGCGACGATCGAGGAGCATATGGAGGTGGTGCGGCTTGCCGCGCGCGCGGATTTCCGGCTGGAAAAGCTCGGCGATGCGCCGGTGTGGCACGTTCCGGCGGACGCTGCGTCCGGCGCTGCGCTCGATGCGGCGTGGCGCAGTCTCACCGCCGGCAACGCCGCCGCGCCGCGCGACCTCATGGTGAAAGGCCGCGCCGTGCATGTGCCATGCGCCGCCATGGGGGCCGCGCGTTTCGGCTTCGCCGACCTCTGCGCGCGGCCGCTGGGGGCGGAGGACTACCTGAAGGTCGCCCGCGCCTTCCACACGATCGTGCTCGACCGCATTCCGGTGATGGACTACGCGCAGCGCAACGAAGCGAAGCGATTCATCGCGCTCATCGACACGCTCTACGACCACGCGGTGAAACTCGTCGCGTCCGCCGAGGCGGCGCCGGCGGAGCTTTATCGCGCAAGCGACGGTTTCGAGGCGCAGGAGTTCAAACGCACCGCTTCGCGCCTGATCGAGATGGGCTCGCGCTCATATCTCGCGCTTCCGCACGGCCGCAGGGATTCCGCGGCGACCGGCTCGACCGAGGGGATCGTCGAGACGTGAAAGCGCCGGCGGCTTGAACGGATGGGCGGAACGGGCTAATCACCTCGATGCCGGTCATCCCTTCGGCTGCCATTGCTCAGCGACAATTCCGAGGTTCCCCATGGCGCGACACAGGATTGCCTTGATCGGCGCCGGCCAGATCGGCGGCACGCTCGCCCACCTCATCGGCCTCAAGGAACTGGGCGACGTGGTGCTGTTCGACATCATGGAAGGCATCCCGCAAGGCAAGGCGCTCGACCTCGTCGAATCCTCGCCGATCGAAGGATTCGACGCGAAACTGGCCGGCGCCAATTCCTACGAGGAGATCCAGGGCGCCGATGTTTGCATCGTCACCGCCGGGGTGCCGCGCAAGCCCGGCATGAGTCGTGACGATCTGCTCGGGATCAATCTCAAGGTGATGGAGCAGGTCGGCGCAGGCATCCGCAAATACGCGCCCGAGGCCTTCATCATCTGCATCACCAACCCGCTCGACGCCATGGTGTGGGCGCTGCAGATGGCGTGCGGGCTGCCCAAGAACATGGTGGTCGGCATGGCGGGCGTGCTCGATTCTGCGCGCTTCCGCTATTTCCTCGCCGACGAGTTCAACGTCTCGGTCGAGGACGTGACCGCATTCGTGCTGGGCGGCCACGGCGACAGCATGGTTCCGCTGGTGCGTTATTCGGCGGTCGCCGGCATTCCGATTCCCGACCTGATCAAGATCGGCTGGACGTCCCAGGCGCGCATCGACGCCATCCTCCAGCGCACCCGCGACGGCGGCGCGGAAATCGTCAATCTGCTCAAGAGCGGCTCGGCCTTCTACGCGCCCGCCTCCTCCGCGGTGGCGATGGCGGAAAGCTATCTGCGCGACAAGAAGCGGGTCATGCCGGCGGCCGCGTATCTTTCCGGCGAATACGACGTGCGCGATCTCTACGTCGGGGTGCCGGTGGTGATCGGCGCCAAGGGCGTCGAGCGCGTGGTCGAGATCGAGCTCAATGGCGCCGAGCGCGAAATGTTCGACAAGTCGGTGAGCGCGGTGCGCACGTTGGTCGACGCCTGCCGCAAGATTGCGCCCGATCTCGGTCGCTGATCCGCGCCTCGCCCCCGGCTTCGGGAACGGGCAATGAACATCCACGAGTATCAGGCCAAGGCGGTGCTGCGCGAGTTCGGCGTGCCGGTCCCGCGCGGGGTTCCCGCCTTCACGGTCGAGGAGGCGGTCAAGGCCGCGCACGGGCTCGGCGGTCCGGTATGGGTGGTCAAGGCGCAGATCCACGCGGGCGGGCGCGGCAAGGCCGGCGGCGTCAAGGTGGTGCGCTCGATCGAAGACGTGGAGCGCGAGTCCGCCCGCCTGATCGGCGCGACCCTCGTCACCCATCAAACCGGTCCGCACGGCAAAATCGTCAACCGGCTCTACGTCGAAGAGGGCTCGGCGATCGAGCGCGAGTTCTACCTCTCGGCGCTGGTCGACCGCGCCACTTCGCGCATCGCCTTCGTGGTCTCCACCGAAGGCGGGATGGACATCGAGGAAGTGGCGCGCACGCACCCGGAGAAAATCCTCACCTTCTCGGTCGATCCCGCGACCGGCCTGATGCCGCACCACGGCCGCCGCGCCGCGCAGGTGCTCGGCCTCTCCGGCGACCTCGCCAAACAGGCCGGCGCGGTGCTCGCCGGGCTCTACGAGGCGTTCGTCGCCAAGGACATGAGTCTGCTCGAGATCAATCCGCTCGTCGTCACCAAAGCCGGTCAGCTGATCTGTCTCGACGCCAAGATCGGCTTCGACGACAACGCGCTCTATCGCCACGCCGACATTTCGGCGCTGCGCGATCTCACCGAGGAGGACGAGAAGGAGATCGAAGCCTCCAAATACGATCTCAACTACATCGCGCTCGAAGGCACGATCGGCTGCATGGTCAATGGCGCCGGGCTCGCCATGGCGACCATGGACATCATCAAGCTCTATGGCGCTTCGCCGGCGAACTTTCTCGACGTGGGCGGCGGCGCCAGCAAGGAGAAGGTCGCGGCCGCCTTCAAGATCATCACCGCCGACGAGCACGTGAAGGGAATCCTGGTCAACATCTTCGGCGGCATCATGCGCTGCGACATCATCGCCGAAGGCATCGTGGCGGCGGTCAAGGAAGTCGGCCTGAAAGTGCCGCTGGTGGTGCGGCTCGAAGGTACCAACGTCGACCTCGGCAAGACCATCATCGCGCAGTCCGGGCTCAACGTGGTCTCCGCCGACGACCTCGACGACGCGGCGCAGAAGATCGTAAAGGCCATCGGGAGGAATACCTGACGTGACTTACCGTGCGCTGATCGTTTTCGCGATGGCGCTGTATGCCGGAGCCGCGTGGGCCGACGAGCGCAGCGCGTCGTTGATCAATTCCTTTCGCATGTTTTGTACGCTGACGACGCTGAATTTTTCCGCGCTCGACGCCAAGGCAAGTGCGATGAAGTTGCCCGTAATCGAAGAGCTCGGAGTTCCGCGGCAAGACGGACCTTTCTTACATTCGAAGTCCTGGACGATGCCGTTGACGACCGGGACGCATACGGTTGTCGCGACTGAAGCTCGTGGGGCGAATGTCGAGTTCGTGATCTGCGGCATCTACGCGACCGACTCGCGCGGCGAGGATGCGAAACAGGAACTGATGAAACAGATGGATCTTGGAAATCCCACCGACGAAAACATCGCGGACGGCCCGCAGCGGATGACCACCTGGCGAACGAAGATGGGGTCGGGCGATGCGATGCTCATGCTCTCCGCGCTCCCTGACGCTCCCAGGTTCCAACTCACTCTTCTGCAACCATTCCGCTCCGGACAGTAATTCATGGCGGTCCTCATCGACGCGAGCACCAAGGTCATCTGCCAGGGCTTCACCGGCCGCAACGGCACGTTCCATTCGGAAGCCGCCATTGCCTACGGCACGAAAATGGTCGGCGGCACCTCGCCCGGCAAAGGCGGCACCATGCACCTGGGGCTGCCCGTATTCGACACGGTCGCCGAGGCGCGCGAGCAGACCGGCTGCGACGCTAGCGTGATCTACGTGCCGCCCGCCGGCGCGGGCGATGCCATCTGCGAGGCGATCCAGGCGGAAATCCCGCTCATCATCTGCATCACCGAGGGCATCCCGGTGATCGACATGGTCAAGGTCAAGCGCGCGCTGTCCGGCTCGAAGTCGCGCCTGATCGGCCCCAATTGCCCGGGCGTGATGACCGCCGGCGCCTGCAAGATCGGCATCATGCCCGGCAACATCTTCAAGCCCGGCAACGTCGGCATCGTCTCGCGCTCGGGCACGCTGACCTACGAGGCGGTCTACCAGACCAGCCGCGAGGGGCTCGGGCAAACGACCGCGGTCGGCATCGGCGGCGATCCGGTCAAGGGCACGGAGTTCATCGAAATCCTCGAGATGTTCCTCGCCGACCGCGCGACCGAAGCGATCGTCATGATCGGCGAGATTGGCGGGACCGGCGAGGAGGACGCGGCCGCTTTCCTCACGGACGAGGCGCGACGCGGGCGCAAGAAGCCGATGGTCGGCTTCATTGCCGGGCGCACGGCCCCGCCAGGCCGGCGCATGGGCCATGCCGGCGCCATCATCTCGGGCGGCAAGGGCGGCGCCGAATCGAAGATCGCCGCCATGGAATCGGCCGGCATCCGGGTTTCGGCCTCGCCGGCGCGCATCGGGAAAACCCTCGCGGAAGTTCTAAAAGAGTGATTCAGTACTAGTGCCGCGAACCCGAAGTTCGCACCACAATTGCCGCGAGTCCGAATGCGAACTTCGGGTTCAAAGCGGCACTAGAATCATAGAGTTCCTAGTGTCCTTCGATTCCGAAGTTCGCATCGGAACGTGCCGCGTAGCTGGGCGAACCTCGGAATCGGGACACTAGGTACCTTTCGTAGCGTCCGCGTCGCACTAAATACGGTAAGAGGGGCTAATCCGCCGGGTCGGAGTTAATTTCGGGCGCGCGCCGCGCGGCGGCGCGACCGAAAATCAGGATGCGGCATATGTCTCGCCAGGACACCAACGCAGCTTTCGCCCGCACGTCGTTCCTCTACGGCGGCAACGCTGCCTATCTCGAAAACCTCTACGAGCGCTACGCGGCGGACCCCGCTGCGGTCGACGCCGAATGGCGGCGGTTCTTCGCGAGCCTGGGCGACGGTTCCGACCGGCACAACGGGCACGCACCTTCCTGGGAGCGCCCTGACTGGCCCATCGCTGCGCGCGATGAATTGACCGCGGCGCTCGACGGCGATTGGGCCGAGGTCGCCAAGACCGTCGGCGGCAAGATCGGCGCCAAGGCGCAGGCCATGGGCGCCGACGTCTCGGCCGCGATCGTGCAGCAGGCGACGCGCGATTCCGTGCGCGCACTGATGCTGATCCGCGCCTACCGCGTGCGCGGGCACCTGCACGCCAACCTCGATCCGCTCGGGCTCGAGCCGCCCAAGGACAGCAACGAACTCGATCCGCGCTCCTACGGCTTCACCGACGCCGACCTCGACCGCAAGATTTTCATCGACCGGGTGCTCGGGCTGGAGTTCGCCACGATCAACGAAATCGTCGCGATCCTGCGCCGCACCTATTGCCAGACGCTCGGCGTCGAGTTCATGCATATCTCCGATCCGGCGCAGAAGGGCTGGATCCAGGAGCGCATCGAAGGTCCCGACAAGGAGATCACCTTCACGCGCGAAGGCAAGCGCGCGATCCTCAACAAGCTGGTCGAGGCCGAAGGCTTCGAGAAGTTCTGCGATCTGCGCTTCACCGGCACCAAACGTTTCGGGCTCGACGGCGGCGAATCGATGATTCCGGCGCTCGAGCAGATCATCAAGCGCGGCGGCGCGCTGGGGGTGAAGGAAATCGTCATCGGCATGGCCCATCGCGGCCGGCTCAACGTGCTGGCGCAG
>Ga0187784_10005498_pt1 | contig 10231 bp, 8 predicted proteins | sample 1015_SJ02_MP15_2_FD_132964 | JGI IMG/M metagenome (GOLD analysis project Ga0187784, IMG submission 132964) | Tropical peat soil microbial communities from peatlands in Department of Meta, Colombia - 1015_SJ02_MP15_20_MG | ecosystem: Environmental > Terrestrial > Soil > Wetlands > Peat | place... | reverse complement strand
GCGCCTCGCCGCAAAGCTGGCGCACCGCCTCGATCACCTTGGTCATGCTGCCGCGGTTGCCGGGATGGTTGTTGCAGAGGCCGCCGCCATCGGTGTTGAACGGCAGCTTGCCGTTGCCCGAGATCAGATTGCCGTCGGCGACGAAGCGCCCACCCTTGCCTTTCTCGCAGAAGCCGAGATCCTCGAGCGTCATCAGCACGGTGATGGTGAAGCTGTCGTAGATCGATACGTATTTGATGTCGGCGGGCGCGATGCCGGCTTCGGCGAAGGCCGGCGGTCCCGACCACACCGCTCCGGAATAGGTGAGATCGATCCTGCCGCCCCTCTGGTTCTTCGACGCCTCGCCGGCGCCGAGCAGCCTCACCCGCGGCCGCTTCAGGCTCTTGGCCACTTCGGGCGCCGCGACGATCAGCGCGCCGCCGCCGTCGGTGATGACGCAGCAATCGAGCCGATGCAGCGGGTCGGCGATCATCGGCGAATTGACCACGTCCGCGACGGTGACGACCTCGCGCAACAAGGCGTGGGGATTGTGTTGCGCGTGATGCGAGGCCGCGACCTTGATCCAGGCGAGCTGCTCGCTGGTGGTGCCGTATTGATGCATGTGGCGCATCGCGCACATGGCGTACATGTTGGCGACGACCGGCGCGAAAGGCGCTTCGAAGCCGACATCGGGCGCGGCGGCGCCGTAGCTGCGCGGCGCGGTGCCGGTGGCCATGCCCTCGGCGCGCGGCCTGCCGGCGAGGGTGATCAGCGCCACCGTGCATTTGCCGGCGGCGATCGCCTGCGCCGCGTGCGCGACGTGAATGGTGTAGGAGGAGCCGCCGGTCTCGGTCGAATCCACGTGGCGGACGCGAAGGCCCATATAGTCGATCATCGACAGCGGCCCGAGGCCGGGCGCGTCGCCGGCGCAGAAATAGCCGTCGACGTCCGACTTGTCGAGGCCGGCGTCTTCGAGCGCGCCTTTGGCGACCTCGGCGTGGAGCTGCGCCAGCGACTTGTCCGGAGCATGCCGCGTCGGGTGCTCATAGGCGCCCGCGATGTAGGCGTGACCCTTGATGGTCATGCTCGCCGCTTCAGCGCGCCAGAGCGGTATCGACGAAGCGCTGGGCGTCGAACGCCTCGGCGATGCGGCTGTCCTCCTCCAGCATGGCGGCGCTGTCGCGGTCGGCGAATTGCATGGCGCCGAGATCCTCGAAGGCGTTGCGCACGCGCGATCCCCACAACCCGATGTCGCGCACCGTCGGCACGATGCGGCTGAACAGGCGCGATCGGAACTTGTGGGTGGCGAGCGCCGCCTCGTGGATGGCGCGGCACTGCTTGACGTCGAGACCGACCGACGCCCAGACGTCGGACGGATCCATGCGGTCGCGCATGAGATAGCAGGCCTCGACCAGGAACTCCTCGCGCAGGTCGCGCTCGGCCTCGGTCAGCGTCGGGTAGTAGTCGCGGAGCGCGAGGCGCCCAAAGGCGACGTGGCGTGCCTCGTCTTGCATGACATAGGCGTTGACCTGCGCGGCGAGCGGGTTTTGCGCCTTGTCGCGGATGCTTTGAAAGGAAGCCAGCGCCAGGCCCTCGATGACCACCTGCATCCCGAGATAGGTGAAGTCCCACTCCTTGCGTTCGATGACGTCCTGGAGCAGGGCCTGCAGCGGCTTGTTCACCGGGAACACCATGTTGAACTTGTCGTGCAGCAGGCGGCTATAGGCCTCGACGTGCCGCGCCTCGTCGATCACCTGCGTCGCCGCGTAGAATTTCGCGTCCATCCTCTCCACCTGCTGCACGATCTTGGCGGCGCAGATCAGCGCGCCCTGCTCGCCGTGGAGGAATTGCGAGATCTGCCAGGCCTGGGAATGCCGGCGAAACTCCGCCACCTGCTGCGCCGTGAGCTTGCTCCAGAGATCGGAGCCGCAGAGCGAGATGGTCTCGTCCGGCAGCATCATCGGGTTGTCGGCGTCGAGCTCGCGCGACCAGTCGATGCGCTCCTGCGCGTTCCATTGCTGGCGCTTGCCTTTGTCGTAAAGCGCCAGCAACTCGGCCCGGCCGTCGTCGTATTCCCAGCGGAAGTCCGTCTGTTGCGGCGCGCTGAGCGTCCAGCTCATGGCGTCCGGCGGCGGGGTGTAGCGGAATTTGGTGCTCATCTGGTCTCCTGCTTCGGCATGCTACAACACCGCGACGGCGGCGCGAAGGCCGCGCGGACCGCGGCGGCTTCGACCCCCGGCACCCCGGCGGACCGCCGCGCCCCGCATCGCGGGCGCGGCGACCCGCCGGCTTTCCCGGCAGGTTCGGCCGATCAATAGATCAGCGGCTCGGTCACGCGCACCCACCGTCCGCCCTTCACCACCGCCAGGAAGGACGAGTTCGCCCCCTGGTGCTTATCGGGCCCATAGCTCTGCTCCGGCCCGTTGAAGATGTCGCGGTAGTTCCTGATCGATTCGAGCCCCTTGAGGAAGCTGTCGAGGGTCAGGTTCGCGCCGGCACGGTCGAGCCCGAGCACGGTCAAGTCCGCGGCGATCTGGCCGTAGACCGCGCCGATGTTGGGGTCGGCCTTGAACCGCTCCTTATAGCGGTCGAACCACACCTGGGCGACCGGGCTCAGCGTGTCGCGATAGGGCATGTCCGTGAGACCCATGGCATAAAGCCCCTCGGTCACGCCGCCCTGGGCGCCGGCGACGAACATGTCATAGGCCGCGGCCGAACCAAGGAAATCGACATCGGTCCAGCCGATCTTGCGCGCCGTCGCGTAGGGCACGATCGAATCCCGCACGATAGTGCCGAGCACGACCAGATCGCAGGCCGCGGCCTTGAGCTTGGTGATCTGCGCGGTGAAGTCCTGGTCGGTCGGCTTATGAGTCGTGGTTTCGACCAGCTTCATCTTCATGTCGTCGAGCTGCATCTGCGCGCCGTCCAGCACTTCCTTGCCGAAATCGGTGTCCTGATACATCGCGCAGATGGCCTTCTTGCCCCTTTGCGTGACGAAATACTTGATGCCGGCGCGGATCTCGTCGACATAGGTGGCGGCGCCGTAGAATTTCAGCCGGTTGAACGGCAAATACATAGAGCGGGCGGCGGACAGCGGGAAAAGGTTGGGCACGCCGGCCTCGAACTGCTCCTTGAACAAGGCGTTGTTCATCGGCGTGCCGAGCGGCGCGACCATGGCGAAGATGTGATCGCGGTTGATGAGCTTGGTGCCGGCCTGCACCGCGCGCGGCACCTGGTACTGGGTGTCTTCGACGATCAGCCTGATCTTCCGGCCGTAAATGCCGCCGGCGGCGTTGACCTCGTCGAATCGCATCTTGACCGCGTTCGAGGACGACACGCCGTAGGTGGCGGCCGGACCCGAAAGATCGGTGTGCATTCCGAGGACGATCTCGGTCTTGGTGACCCCGCGCAGCTCCTGCGCGGCCGCTCCGCCGGCCAGCGCCGCGATGCCGAGCAACACGCCCACTCCCAGACATTTCTTCATGGTTTCCTCCACTTCGCTACGTAAATCCTCGTCGCGGCCTATGCCTCCGCGTACATGCCGTCGATCAGCTCCTTGTACTTCCGGCCTACCAGGCTTCGCTTCAGCTTCATGGTCGGCGTCAGCTCCTCGTCCTCCGGCGTCAGAATCTGCTCGATCAGGCGGAACTTCTTGATGGTCTCGACCCGCGCGAACTGGCTGTTCACCGCCTCGACCTCGTCGGAGATCAGCTTCTGGATCGGGGTCGACCGGCACAGCGACGCGAAATTCGTGAAGGGAACGTTGTGCTCCTGGGCGTACTGCGCCACCGTTTCGTGATCGAGCATGATGAGGCAGGTGAGGTATTTCCGGCGATCGCCGATCACGACGGCATCGGCGATATAGGGCGAGAATTTGAGTTGATTCTCGATCTCCGACGGCGTGATGTTCTTGCCGCCGGCGGTGATGATGATGTCCTTCATCCGGTCGGTGATTCTAAGGAAGCCCTCGTTGTCGATCGTGCCGACGTCGCCGGTGTACAGCCAGCCGTCGACGATGGCCTCGGCCGTGCCCTTTGGATTCTTGTAGTACCCCATGAAGACGTGCGGCCCCTTGACCAGGATCTCGCCGTTGGGCGCGAGCCTGACCTCGGTATCGGGCCGGGCGGGCCCGACGGTGCCGAGCTTGATGCGATCGGTCGGCACGCCGGTCGCGAGGCCGCAGGTTTCGGTCTGGCCGTAAACCTCGCGCATGTCGATGCCGAGCGCCATGTACCACTTGATCAGCTCGGGCGCGATCGGTGCCGCCCCGGTGGCGGCGCCGCGCGCGCGATAGAGCCCGAGCGCGCGGCGGATGTTGTCCAGCACCAGGAAATCGGCGAGGCGATGCAGCAGCTCGAGGCCGGCGCCCGGGGTCGTGCCCGCGATGCGGTGATCGGCGATGCACATGCCGATGCCGATCGCCCAGCGGTAGGCGAGTTTGCCCAAGGGCGTCGCGTCCTTCATGCGCAGCACGATGGCGGAATAGAACCGCTCCCAGACCCTTGGCACGGCAAAGAACAGCGCCGGCCCGACTTCGCGGATGTTCTCCGGCACCGTCTCGATGCTTTCGGCGAAATTGACCGTGGCGCCGGATTCGAGCGGACCGAACACCGAGAAGGTGCGCTCCGCGATGTGGCAAAGCGGCAGGAAAGAGAGTTGCTGATCGCCCTCGTCAAGGCGCGTGATGACGTCGGGATAGCCGAGCTGGAAGAGAATGTTCCTATGGCTGAGCATGGCGCCCTTGGGCGGGCCGGTGGTGCCGGAGGTGTAGACCAGGATGGCGAGATCCTCCGGCGTGGCGAGTTCCACCGTCCGGTCCCAGGCGCCGGGATGTTCGCGCTCATAGGCGGCGCCGAGCTCCAAAAGCGCCGCGAACGGCATCACCTGATCGTCGCTGAACCGGTGCAAGCCCTCCATGTCGAAGACGAAGATCTTGGCCAGACGCGGACAGCGGCCGCGGACCTCGAGGATCTTGTCGAGCTGCTCTTCGTCCTCGGCGAAGAAGAAGCGGGAGTCGCTGTCGTTGACGATGTATTCGACCTGCTTGGCGGAATCCGTGGTGTAGATGCCGTTGGAGACGCCGCCGACGGAGAGCACCCCCATGTCGGTGTAGAGCCATTCCGGACAGTTGTCGGCGATGATCGACACCACGTCGCGGGGCCGCAGCCCCAGCGCGACGAGCCCGAGGCCGACGTGCTTCGCCTTCTCGCCATATTCGCGCCACGCGATCGAGCGCCAGATGCCGAGATTCTTCTCGCGCATCGCCACTTTGTCGCCGCGCTCGCTCGTCACGTGACGGAAGAGCCTGGGCAGCGTGTTCTGGCCGTGGATGAGCCATTCGCGCACGGGCGGCGCGGCTTCGGTGCGGGGCAGGGGCTTTACCGCGGTCGGGGCGTCCATGGGCAATTCCTTCGATCCTCCGCCTCAGCGCCAGGTCTTCTTCTTCTTCCAGCGCCGCGTGCCGCGAATGCTCGAGCTTTTCATGCCAAGGTAGAACTCCTTGATGTCGTCTTTTTCGAGCAGCCGGGCGCAACTGTCTTCCATCACGATGCGGCCGACTTCGAGCACATAGCCGTAATCGGCGGTCTCGAGCGCCGTCTTCGCGTTCTGCTCCACGAGAAGGACGCTGACGCCGCGCTCGCGGTTTATGCGCAGGATGATCTCGAAAATATCCTTCACCAGCTTCGGCGACAGGCCCAGCGAAGGCTCGTCCAGCAGCATCATCTTCGGCCGCGACATCAGCGCCCGGCTGATCGCCAGCATCTGCTGCTCGCCGCCGGAAAGCTGGCCCGCGCGCTGGTGGGCACGCTCCTTCAACACCGGAAAGTAGCCGTAGACCATCTCCAGATCCCGGGCGACCTCCTCCGTGTCCGTGCGGATGAAGGCGCCCATCTGCAGATTGTCCTTGACCGTCAGGAAAGGGAAGACCTCGCGCCCTTCCGGCACGTGGCTGAGGCCGAGGCGCGCGATCCGGTCGGGGTCCATGCGTTGAATCTCGCGCCCGGCGAAGTTCACCGCGCCCTTTTGGGGGTCCATCACGCCCGACACGGTCTTCAGGATGGTGGTCTTGCCGGCGCCGTTGGCGCCGAGAATCGTCACGATGCCGCCTTCGGCGACGGTGAAGCTCACGCCGCGGATGGCCATGATCGGGCCGTAATAGGTCTCGAGGTTGGCGACTGAAAGAATAGCGTCCGCCACGGCGCCTCAGCTCCCGAGAAAGGCGGCGATCACGTCGGGATGCGCCTGCACTTCGCTGGCGGTGCCCATCGCGATCGGCCGGCCGTAGTTGAGCGCCAGCACCCGGTCCGACACGGCGCCGACGAGGGTCATGTCATGCTCCACCATGAGCACGGTGATGCCGAGCAGTTCCCTGATGTCTTGGATCCAGAACGCCATGTCCTCCGTCTCCTCGACATTGAGGCCGGAGGAAGGTTCGTCCAACAGCAGCAGCCTGGGCTCGGTGCAGAGCGCGCGCGCCAGCTCCACCACCTTGCGCACGCCATAGGGCAGGTTGACGATCAGGCTGTCGCGATGGGGCTGCAGATCGAGGAAATCGATGACCTTTTCGACCGCTTCGCGGTGACCGAGCTCGCGCCTGCGAACCTCCGGCAAGAACAGGAGTTCCTTGAAGAAGTTCGAGCGGTTGTGGGCGTGGCGGCCGAGCAGCAGGTTTTGCAGCACCGTTGCCTGCTCGAAAAGCTCGATATTCTGGAAGGTCCGGGCGATGCCGCGCCTGGCGATCTCGTGCGGCGGCGCCCCGGTGATGTCCTCATCCTCGAAGATCAAGCGCCCGCCCGTCGGATCATAGATGCGGCTCACCAGATTGAAGATCGTCGTCTTGCCGGCGCCGTTCGGGCCGATGAGGGTAAATACCTCCCCCTGCTTGACCTCGAAACTCACGTCGTCGACCGCCTTGATGCCGCCGAACTGCTTGGCCAGCGCGTCCGCCTTGAAGAAGCTCATCGCAGGCGCTCCGATCTCGCATAGGACTTTTGCCGCTTGAACGTTGCGCGCCTGTAGAGAGGGAACTCCGAGAAATAGAGCTTGATCTTGACCCAGCGGCCATAGAACCCATGCGGCTCGAACAGGATGAACAGGACCAGGACGAGCCCGAAGATCCCGGGCTCGAGGCCGGGCTGCTTGACGAAGCCGTCGACGGCGGCGGCGACGGCGAAGCCCGTATCCTGGCCGAAGACGGAGAAGAGCCGGCCGAGCCAGTCCGGCAGGACGTCGCGAGCCTCGGAGATCGCCACCGGCAGAAGAGCGACAAAGATCGCGCCGAAAATCGCGCCGTGCAGGCTGCCGAGCCCGCCAACCACGACCATGAGCAGGAATTGGATCGACAGCAGCACCGTGAAGATGTCGGGCGCAAGGAAGCCCACCTGATGCGCGAACAGCGCTCCGGCAACCCCCATCAGCGCGGCGGAGTAGCTGAAGGCCAGGGTCTTGTAGATCGCGAGGTTGACGCCCATCGACTGCGCGGCGATCTCGCTGTCGCGGATTGCCACCCAAGCCCGTCCGGTCGGCGCGCGCAGCAGGTTGCGGGTGAGCCATAGACCGGCGATCAGCACGGCGAGGCAGAGGAAATAGAACGACGTGTCGTCCCGCAGCGAGACGCCGAAAATGACCGGCCTTTCCACCGCCTTGCCGCTGAGCCCGCCGGTCACCGCGTCCCACCGATTGAACACCGCCTGGATGATCAGGGCGAAGGCGAGGGTCGCGATGGTTAGATAGATGCCGGTCATGCGCAGCGCCGGCAGGCCGACAAGCACGCCGGCGGCGGCGGAGACCAGCGCGGCGAGCGCGACCGACGCGACCCATGGCAGGCCCAGATCCTGCGTGAAATGGACATGCGCGTAGGCGCCGATGCCGAGGAAGGCGGCATGGCCGAGGCTTACCAGCCCGGTGTAGCCCGCGAGCACCATCAGCGACACGCCGCAAAGTCCATAGATCAACATGAGGCTGAGATCGACCCGATAATCGGGCAACAGGAACGGCAGCGCCAGCAGGCCGAGCAGGAGCGCGATGTACCAGTCGCGCTGATAGCGGTCGCGGAAGAGGCCGAGGTCTTGACGATAAGTGGTCTTGAAAATGAAGCGCATGCCGCCTCAGACCCGCTTGCGCCCGACCGTGCCGAACATGCCTTGCGGGCGGAGCACGAGCACGATCAGGAGCATCGCATAAGCGACAACGTCATTGATCCCTTCCGGCAGGTAGGCGCCGGCGAACAGCTCGATCAGCCCGATGCTGATGCCCCCGGCCAGCGCGCCGGGAATGGAGCCAAAGCCGCCCAAAACGGCGGCGGCGAAAGCCTTGAGCCCGATGAAGCCCAGATTGGTGTCGATCAGCGAGACCGGGGCCAGCAGCACGCCGGCGATCGCCGCGACGCCGGCGGAGATCGCCCAGATCAGCGAGAACATCCGCTTGACCGGAATGCCCATGTAGTAGGCGGCAAGCTGATTCTGCGATGCCGCTTGCATGGCAATGCCGAGCTTGGTGCGGGCGAAGAAGCCGTAGAGCACGGCGCAGAGCAGCACCGTGCCGGCGATGATCGACAGGTATTCGTGGCTGACGCTGACGCCGGCGACCAAGGTTTGCTTGGCGCTGAAGGGAGTCGGCAGCGTATAGATCTCCGAGCCCCAGGCCATCGAGGCGAAGCTTCGGAACATCGCGCCGAGGCCGATCGTCAGCATGACCGCGGCAAATTGCGGCTGCCCGATGACGCGGCGCAGGACGATCCGGTCGAGCGCCGCGCCGAACAATCCGATGACCGCCACGGTAAGCGCGAAGGCCGGCCAGTAACCGATTCCGTACCAGACGGTGAACATGTAGCACGTGAACGCGCCGAGCATCATCAGATCGCCCTGCGCGAAATTCACCAATTCCGTGGTTTTGTAGATCAGCACGAAGCCGAGCGCGACGAGGCCGTAGATACAGCCGACCGCAAGCCCGTTGAGCAGCAGTTGCAGGACAGTTCCCAGCGTCATTCTCCCTGCCGTCCGGCCGCGGCGCTCGTTTCTGGGTGGCGCCCTATGGCCGCATCGGATCTTGAACGGTGCGCGATCTCCTCTGACCGACGGAGGATTCAAGGATTAGGGTAGTCGGCCTATCCGGTCAAGCGCGCCATCCGATCATCGAATCAGTCACTATAGCAGCATTCAATGAGTGTATGGAGCAATGATGTCGCCCGCCGGTTCGTCATGCGCCGGCCGGTCATCCCTTGTCGCGTTCGCGGTAGTCGCCGAAGCTGGCGTCGCGCCGGCTCAACGCCTCGCCGACGCCTTTGCCGTCGCGGCGAAACTGCTGCATGTAAGCGCGGCTCGCCTCGGTGGTGAAGGCGAGCGCCTGGATCTCGGTTCCCGCGCGCATCGCCGCCCGCGCGCCCATGATCTCCATGGCGCGGTGGACGGCGCGCTTGTTGAGTTGTTGCAGCTCGGTCGGGAGCTTGGCGACGCGCTCGGCGATGGCAAGCACCGCGGACTCGAGCGCGGCCGCGGCAAAAGCGCGATTGGCGAAGCCCCTGGCCGCGGCCTCGGCGCCGCTCATGGCGTCGCCGGTGAGCATCGATTCCATCGCCTGGCGCATGCCAACAAGCCAGGGATGGAACTGCATGTCGGGCGGACTCATCAGCCGCACCGGAGGATAGCCGATCTGCGCGTCCTCGGCGACATAGACGAGGTCGCAGGCGGTGGCGAGCTCGCTGCCGCCGGCGAGACAGTAGCCGTGGACCTGGGCGATTACTGGCTTCGCCAGGTCCCAGAGGCGGAACCATCCCTCGATCACGTGCCGCGCCCATTGCCCGGCGCCGCCGGCGCTGTAGTAGGGCTGGCCCTCGGCGTTGTCGGCGCCGAGATCGTAGCCTGCCGAGAAGCAGGGGCCTGCGCCGCGTATGATCGAGACGCGGATGGCGGACTCGCGGTCGGCCGTTTCGAGCGCCGCGAGGATTGCGCCGCGCAGCTCGTTGTTGAGCGCGTTGCGCTTCTCGGCGCGATTCAAGGTGAGGCGCCGGACGCCCGGCGCGGGATCGTCGATCAGCAGCACAGGCGATGCGGACATACGCTCCTCCCGCAGGAAAAGCGTCATGTCAAACCGCGTCGCCGGATGTGTCAACCGGCCTGGCCGTTAGCCTAACTTCGCCGATTGGCCGAGTCGGGATCGGCTAAGTGATTATTCTACCACGATCGGGGCCTCGAAGGTCGGCACTACAGGGCGGCGGTGATTCTCTGGGCTGCGGCTGGGACAGCAGGGAGAG
>Ga0187784_10005497_pt1 | contig 10232 bp, 10 predicted proteins | sample 1015_SJ02_MP15_2_FD_132964 | JGI IMG/M metagenome (GOLD analysis project Ga0187784, IMG submission 132964) | Tropical peat soil microbial communities from peatlands in Department of Meta, Colombia - 1015_SJ02_MP15_20_MG | ecosystem: Environmental > Terrestrial > Soil > Wetlands > Peat | place... | reverse complement strand
GTCCACGAGCCGCGTGGTGTGCAGATGGTGATCCGCTCCAAACCCGGCGATACCGCGAGTCACCGTCGCTCCCGAGACGCCATGAAAGAACAGGAAATCCAAAATCGCAGCGTAAGCGGCGGATCCGTGATATTGCTGGTCTTCCGCGACGTAAATCCCTACTTTCTTACCGGGTCCCGCTGTGAGCACATTGTCCTCCTTTGCTAAAGTCCTCTTTGACCAACCAGAAACTCGGCGGCGCGGCCCAAGAGGCCGCCTCCGTCATGTACGCCGTGCTTTAGCTGCTCTCGAAAAGTCTCAAGCTCCCCCTCTAGTTGGGAACGATTACGCTCCACAACCTCATCAATGAGGGTTCGATGCCGTAAGGGCACAAGCTCTTTGAGCTTCCTGGCGTGATCCAAACAAAGAGTCCCCTGACTTTTCATCCATTGCGCAAACATGGCACTCTGAAGTTTTTGGGCAAGCTCCCGCAACCGAGCGACCTCCTCCTCGAAAATGTGATGACATAAGGTGCATTCTTCGGTGTTCACCTTTCCGAGCAAAGAACCTTTCAGCATTCCGAGGAACACGTTGGTGACACTCTCCCCTGGAGTCGAACGGGAAAGCTTACCTCGGGAGCGGGCCAGGGCCCAGCAATGAAAATTGCAGAGTCGAAGATCGCTCTGTGGTTTTGTGGTTTCGGCCAAGGTCCACTGAAAATCCTTCAGAATCCCGCAAACGGGGCAAGCGCCTTTCATGAGCGCCCGACTGACAATCGTTCCGGGCATGGCTGTTTCTGCTTTCATGGAATTGCCCTCCCAGTTACAACTCCTCCCCAAACTGCGACGAAACCCGCACACGTGCTTAGGCCGACATATAGAAGACCAAGACTAATCTGGCCGTCTTGAAGGGTGCGAAGTGTTTCATATTCGAAGCTGGAGAAAGTCGTATAGCCACCGATGAATCCAATGGGAATCAGATATCTCCAATTTGGGCTCCACGTCGTCTTTGCAATCAACAGTGCGTAGACCAGTCCAATCAAGAAAGAGCCTGTCACGTTAATCACGAGCGTGCCGTAAGGGAAACGTGTTCCCAGCTTGCTGCCGATGTAGCTTCCCAACCAGAAGCGAAGAATTGAACCAAGACCTCCCCCTATCCCCACCATCACGTATTTCAACAAGTCAGCGTGTTCCTTTCTTGCGTATTCTGGCCTCAACACCGTCCGGGTTGTGCTTCAGGACGCCACTCTCGGCTCAGTTCGAACACCTTCCAAGCCTTGCAAGTCCTTCTGAATTGAAGCTTCAGGCCGGAACGCTGCTCGGCTGCCGCCCAACAGCGTCTCGACCTGAGCTCGATAGCTGTTGGCGTACGCTTCAAATCTTCGTTGAACCTGGTTGAGCGTCCTGTCGGACCAATCGTACAAAAGAGCATGGTAAGCGGAGAGAACGTTCGCCAGGTCATTCCCGATCGATCGGTAGAGACGTCTCGTCACGATGGATATGGAAAAGCTGTTGCCAAGGACGGGCAGAAGAAATGGACGGCGAAGCCGAACGTCGCGTTGGCTGGGATCAAATGCCGGCATCTCTCGCAGCACGCCCAAAAACTCCTGCTCCCCTGGTACATCCTCAATTGCCAGAACTTTTGCCGTCGCGCGCAGCGTCTCGTGAAGTTTCCGAGTTGTCGCTTCCAGGCGTCTTCGAAGCGACTCCGTCTGTTCCTGGACTGTCCATCGCACCGCATTATGGACAATGATGGACACATCTTCGTGGCCAACTCCTTCTTTGGACCAAGACTCAACGAGCGTGGCCGCTGCGAACTGCAAAACCCGGGTGGCCGAGTATTCCAGCTCATTCGCGACTGTGCGAGAGGCTGTTTTCATCTCTTCCAGACGCCCGGTGGCCTGACGAAGTTCGGCCTCGACTACCCGTAACTGTTCTACTTTCGCTGGAGATAAATCCTCCTTGCGACGCAGTCGCGAGCGCAGAGCCATCTCCACCGACTGCCGCAAGGTACCGAGCTTGCGTCGAATAGAATGCATTTTCAGCTCTTGGCGCTGGCTGTACAAAGGAGAAAGGTCCTCATCGAACCACTCTGTTAGCAGAGACTTGCATCCAGACATGATGCTGACTGCGCGGACGGCAAGATCGAAATTCAGCTCTTCGTTGATATGTTCCTTAACGTACCCGATCACTCGCGATCGATCCGCGCCTGTCAGCAAGTCGGCCTTGCTCAACAGAACGGCGGCGGGAATACCAGCCTCGTACAAGCCCTGAATCGTTTGGAGATCGTCAGGGGTAAGGGTCGACCCTGCGTCGATCAATACGACACCTAAGTCGCAACGAGGGAGATAGGCAAGCGTTTCGGCCGCCCCGCGTGTAGCCAATGATCCCAGTCCTGGAGTATCGACAAACGCGATTCCCCGCAGTCGTGATGACGGTAATTGGACAACGATTCGCGTTACATGCTTCTCATTTCCGCAGTTGAGTTGCTCCGCTACGAAATCGGGTAGTTGCGAAATGTCAAATTGCTCTGGTGTTCTATTTGCAAACCACACGTAAACAGCTGGAGACTGTCCGTAAACCAGCCGCGTGGGTACAGCCGTGATTGGAGTCACGCCGACTGGAAGAACATTCGTTTCCAGGATGGCGTTCAATAGCGACGATTTGCCTGAACTCACTCGCCCGAAGATGGCAATTTCGAAACTGTTGTCTTCCAGGCGATCCAAAATCATCGACACGGTAGACCGATATTCGACCAATCCGTGTTCGCTGATGACGGACTCCAGCCGCTTCAGCAGAGAAATCTCATCGCCGGAGTCCTCCAGCTTAGCGAGTCGCGTCTGAAGATCTTCCGTCGCACCTCGCATCAGGTAGTGATCCAGTTGTCTGACAAGACCCTGCAGCTCTCCTGCGATTCCATTAAGTTCAATCGCAGCCTGCCGGGGGACTTCACCGTAGCCACGCATATATTCCGGCTTCAACTCTTCGGCTGCGATATCGACGAAAGCCAGATTCGCGTGCAAGGAACGTGATACCGGAATGTCCGCGGTGGGACGTTCCATGCCTTGCCCATCCAGCACTCGAACAAGCTGTGCTCGAATCCGGCTGATGTAGTCTTCGATGACCTTCCTCTGCATGGGGCTTAGGTCAGCGGAATATTGCGGAAACGCAAGCTTCGAGGCTGAGATGTTTAGTGAACTCTCCATCTCAGCGAGCAGCTTGTCGATATAGCGACAAGTCACGGCAAGGCGCCGCTGATGATTGGAATTGAGAGTGTTGGCCGAATCACTCACTGCGCCCCTCCTCCATTTATGCGAAAGTCAATGTAAAGCGGCGAGATCTTAATGTGCTCCTCGGATCGATACTTCGGATACGTCGCCATATCGATCAAGGAAATGATCGCGCCCGGATTGCCGTTGCTGAACTCAAGCACCTTATCGAGGAATTCGCTGATGTTTTTCCCCGACAGTTGAGAGCGTTTGGCGATCTCTTGCGCGAAGCTCTGAGCCAGCGGTTCGTCGAAGTTCTTGATTTCGCACTTTTGGGAACGGTCCCCATACAACGGTTGCAGGAACCCCGTATCTTCCATATGGCTGGAACGCGCAACGGCACTTACCGGGGTTGATCCCCATCCAACGATTTCGCGGACCGCGGATGCAAACGCGTAGGATGGGCGTTTGAGATGGTCGAGTACGATTTGGTACTCTCCCTCGCGCAGCGCGTCCATCACGATCCCCTTCAAAGACACGGCGGACTTAGTCCCGATTGCATCTTCATTGCGAAATACTTTTCGAACACGTGGACTACCGAGCCGAAGCAGTGCTCGGGCGAGGTTACGAAACACGACATTTGTCGTGGCCGAATCGTCGCAGTAGAGAACTGAGCGATACTCGGATAGTACTTGGCGAAGAAGTAGGCTCTTGCCTACTCCGGATGGCCCGAACAGGAGGAACGGACGCCGTGTAACCAGGAATTGATCGATTCGCTGGCACTCTTGTTTCCGATCGAAGATGAACTCGCCTGTCATGCGATCTCTTCACCTGACTTTGCAGCTCCGTCTGGGGCGTTCCGTCTTACAACCAGGAGGATTCTCCAGGTATGATCTGGCAACCAGTTCGCTTCGGCCAAAACGTCAACTAATCTCTTCCTCGCCAGGTTCTGATTCCCTGGTCGCCCAGAGCGAGGACAATTGCGCTTGCTCTGGCCGCAATTTCTCCGTCTTGATCGTGAAGCACCGCTGCAAGCCGGCGCCAATCCGAAGTCACCGGTTTGCCAGCTAGTGTCTTCGATTACTTTGGCCATCCAACAATGCCGAACACGGAACCCGCCGCCACTCAGAAACTCTTGCCTCACAAGAAGAAACATCATTCCCTCACAAAGAAAATAGTAAATCGCTTTCCGCTGACTGGCGTTCATCGCTTGGCAGATCGCGCAAGCACTCAGGGCAAAGGCTTTGCTAAGGGTGTCCCGCGTAAACCACAGGGAGTTAGCCCTCGGCTGTAATTGGCTTTCGGCAGTCTTGTTGGACTTGGATTTCACAACCTAACCCTCAAGTTCAGCTAGTGCACCACCATCACGGGACAGTGGGCGTAACGCAAAGTTCGTTCGGAGACGGAGCCGAGCATCATCCTCGAAATCATTGAGCGACCGCGGCGGCCCAGAATAATCAGGTCGATGGCGTCCTGTTCCGCACGGTGAATGATCTGCTCTGCCGGATGACCGACTGCGGTCGCTGTCTGCACCTCGATGTCGTGTCCCCTTGCTCGTTTCATGATCTTCTCGAAACTTTCCTCGAAATGCTCTTTGGCATCATCGAGCACGGCCTCGAGTTCGACTGAAATCGATGGCTCCGGCGGCCGGGCGACGGCGAAAATCAAAACACTCGAGTCCATGCACTCCGCCAGTGAGAACGCCACATCGACCGCTTTTTCCGACTCTTTGGAACCGTCATAACCGACTAACAACTTGCGGAAATGAGGATTATGTCGTTTACCCGTCACGCTCCCTCCTCAACCTGGGTTGTTTGCCTACCCGGGGCCCATGCGGCTTCTCCATGCTTCTTCGGAGCAAGCAAATGTCTCGGCATGAACAGAGCATTGGCAATCATGGCGGGGATCACGGCGCTGCCGATCACAGTCGCAACTAGATGGGAATACTGCGCCTGGTCAATCACTCCGTGGTTCAATCCAAACAGCGCCGAAATAGTCCCAAACGTTAAACCTGTTGACATCATGAGAGTGAAATACAAACCTTCTGCGCGCTGATATTTGAATGTGTTCACCGTCGGGAATAATGGAATCACCTTGGACAGCATTTTCGCGAAAAAGAGCGTCACGAATATCAGAGGTGCTGCCACCAAAGCGGGAACAGAAACGAATGAGCCTGCCCGGATAAAGTAGAATGGTGTGAGTAGACCGAAAGTTAAGGTCCGCAATCGCCGTATCAGCACATGGTCCTTGCCGACCGTGCCCGCCAGAACCATTCCGATGATGTAGGCAGGCAGCACCGCTTCACTGCCAGACCAAACGGCTAATCCTCCCATCGCGAAAAGGAGGAACAGTAAATACTTCGCTTCCAGCTCTGAGACTCGCCCTCCGTATCGTTGGAAAAAACGTGGCGTAAGGAAGGGCAGGATGGCAAAGACGAGCACGCTCACAACAACGAAGATCAGAGTCTTGAACGTAAACGGTGAGAAAATCAGGCCGAGAGCGATGACGGTTCCCAGGTCGTTCACGAAGCACGCAGCCAGGACAGCTTTGCCAAAATCCGTAACGTTGAAACCGAGTTCCAGCATGACCGCATAAACAACGGCGACTGAAGTCGTTGACAGGGCAACACCGGCCAACCAGCTGGATCGGGTGGTCCAGTGCAATATGAAGTGCGCAATCGCTGCACACCCGAGGAACGGTCCGAAGAATCCGACGAGCCCTATGACCGTAGCTTCCTTCCACTTAAGGCGGAATATCTGGGGGTCGAGTTCAGCACCAGCGAGAAATGTCAGAACAATTGCGCCGGTTCCGGCCAGAAAGGTGATCCACCCCGTTTTTGCTCCGAGTTCTCCGTGTACAAAGAAGGCTCCGATAATAAGTTGCGCGACCGTACCCACGACGATCTCGCTGAGGGCAGTGGAGATCTTGAACCAGACGGCAAGCAGCGTAGCGATCAGTGCTAGGCCGACCCACACGGAGGCGAGGAGCCACACATTCTCCATGAAAGTACCTCTGTTTATTGTGCGGGATTCTTGCGGGCATGACTCCACGACAAAAATACCGCTTGTCAGGAGTCATCAGCTGTTCCCGGCTTAAAGAGTGGGAAAAGCGGTTTCGGTGAACTCCTTCACCGTGATAACAATTCCAGTACAGCAAAGATAAAGACCGAAGTCAACGAAATTTGGCGCACGAAATTTGCTCGCCGTGAGGGATGACCGAAGCTCGGTCTTTTCTCTCATCTGGTTATCAAAACCGGACAATGTGCAGCCGCGAGCACCCGTTCTGAAATCGACCCCAGGACCAATTCCTTGAAAGTCGATGTGCCGCGCCTACCGAGGACGATGAGATCGGCGCGGCTCATTTCGGCACGTTGGATGATCTGCTGCGCCGGATGTCCGACCAGCACGTCTGTCTCGATGCGAAGGCCCTCTCCCATGGCACCTTGTGCAATTCTTCGTAGCGCCTTTTCGAACACCGCTCTGGCATCATCAAGGTCGGCGTGCAGGTCTGGAGAAGTTGCTGGTTCCGAGGGGCGGACGACAGCGATGATCTCCACAGTCGAATCCATGCTGTTTGCCATACTCAGCGCCGACTCCAGAGCTTTTTCGGACGAGGATGAGCCGTCGTACCCCACAAGAATCCTCCGCAAAAAGTTTCTTCGTTTGTCTCTCATTTTGTTCTCTTAATCTCCTTCTGCTGCTTCAGCATTCGTCGTTGACCTACCGCCCTTCGAGTCGTTTGAGATACAACAGGTGTTTCGGAAGTAAGAATTCGTTGGCCACCACCGTCGGAATGACTGCACCAGCAATGACAGTGGCTACTAGGCACGAATACTGTGCATCATTGATCACGCCGTGGTTCAATCCAAAGAGCGCGGAGATCGTGCCAAAAGTCAGACCGGTCAACATCATTAAGGTGTAGTAGATCCCTTCCTGCGACTGATGGTGGAAAGCTCGAACCGTAGGGAGAAGGCCGATGAGGACGCCTGCCCAATCGCTTTTTGCGCCGAAAGATAGCGATCCGGCGACTGCGCGGATCACTAACTGCGCAATTGTGACCCCGATCTCTGTGAGCGCAGTTGAAATTGTCAACCAAATGGCGAGTAGAGTCGCGATCATCGCCTGGCCAACCCAAATGGCAGCCAAAGCCCACACGTTCTCCATGACATAACCTCACGTCTGAAATTGTGTGGGTACTTGTCTCGGGAGATGCTTGGAGGGGCGGTCTTCGCCGACAACTCCCGAGGCAAAAAACCCTTGTCAGGAGTCATCAGCTATTCCGGTCTACAACGACGGATAGCGGTTAGCGGTGGTACTCCTTCACCGATAACAACAACATCAGTTTATTCAGATGCGATCCAATGTCAAGGGATTCCGGAAATTGCGACCGTCCCATGCAATCGAAACGTGTGACCCCGTAGACTCAGAAAACGAGACCAGGGATCGCGGACACTGGTTAGGCACACCAAGATCGCCTAGAATGTGAGTGACAGTTCAAGAGCAGTGGAGTTCGCGTAACGCCGATGTTCGGCCAATAACTCCTACGGTGGGAAGACTGTGGGAGGACCTGTCCTGGCCGATCGCAGTTCATCCCAAAACATTCAAACACGTAAGGAGGTGTCTTCATGCAATCTGCAATGGAAGAATTGGAACCGAAAGAGATCTGGAAGCACTTTGACGCATTGACCAACATACCTCGCGCTTCAACTAAAGAAGCAGCCGCCCGCGAATACGTGCTGGGTCATGCTCGTCGACTCGGCTTGGACGCTATTCACGATAGCGCTGGCAACACCGTCATTCGGAAGCCCGCGCATCCGGGACGAGAGGGAGCACCGATGGCGCTCCTGCAGGGTCACTTAGACATGGTTTGCGAGAAGAACGAGGGTACAGCTCACAATTTTGATAAAGACCTCATCAAGGTGCAACGGAATGGCGATTGGCTGAACGCGGAAGGAACCACTCTCGGCGCTGACAATGGCATCGGAATTTCCGCCGCAGTCGCGGTGATGGAGAGTAAGGACATCACTCACGGGCCGCTTGAATTTCTCTTTACCATCGATGAAGAGACTGGGTTGACTGGGGCGGCGGAGTTTCCCGCCGGCATCTTGCGCTCGAAGTATTTTCTCAACCTCGATAACGAGGAGATTGGAACCATTTGCATCGGGTGTGCCGGCGGAGTGAAGACCACGGGGCGAAAACGCGTAGCGGTAGTTCCGGCGTCCTCGAATGCAGCTGTGCGAATTAAGGTGGCTGGGCTAAAAGGTGGACACTCAGGAGTGGACATTCATCAGGGCCGAGGCAATGCCTTGCGAGTGCTCGGCAGTTTGCTGCAGCGTCTACTCGAGCACAAAGTTGAGGTTTCCGAAATTAGCGGGGGCAGTGCGCAAAACGCGATTCCGCGTGAAGCCTTTGCCATCGTTGCGATCGACGCGGCCAAAGAGGCAGAGCTGCGCTCCGTCGTCTCGACTGTGGGGTCGGAATTCAAAGCTGATCTCGGGGCGTTCGATCCTGGTCTCGAAGTCACCGTCGAGAAAACCGCGGTCCCTACAAAGGTCTTCGATCATTCAGACGCACAACGGGTCGCGGATCTTCTGGTTGCTTTGCCTCATGGCGTTCTGGCTGTCAGTCCTGACGTTCCCGGTCTGACGCAGAATTCAACGAATCTGGCCACGGTTGGTAGAAAGAATGAGCTGATTGAGATTGTGACCAGTCAGCGCAGTGCGATCGACAGCAGCAAATGGGCTGCAGCTCGCATGGTCGCCACTGTTTTCCGCTTGGCCGGATTCGAAGTCGAGCATACCGGCAATTACCCAGGCTGGAAGCCCGATCCCAAGAGTGACATCGTCTTGAAAATGCAGGCGGTGCATGAAGCGGTCTTTGGCAGTCCCGCCAAGCTTATCGCCATGCATGCCGGGTTGGAGTGCGGAGTCATTGGGGAGAAATACCCCGGGATGCAAATGGCATCGTTCGGCCCAAGGATCGTGGACCCTCACAGTCCGCACGAGCGTGTACAGATCTCGACCGTGGCGAAGTTTTGGAAATACCTGAAAGCTCTACTTGAAGCCATCTGAGGGTAATCCAGCATCGTTATCAAGAGGAGGAAGAATGTCGCATTCGTGGCACGACATCACGCCTGGAGAACACCTGCCCAGGGGGTTCAATTCAGTCATTGAGATTCCACCGGGATCCAGTGTTAAAGTACGAACCTGACAACAAGACTGGGCTGGCCGGCATGGACTGCGTTCTTTACTCGGCCGTTTATTATCCAGCGAATTACGGCTTTATTCCCCAGACCAATTTGAATTTCACCCTTGCCCACTAGAAGGTATCTTCGACGTTTCCGGATTTCGCGTTGGATAGGCGCGAACGCAACCGAAGCAATTAAGTAGATGCTCTGCTGGCGGGAGCTAACTTCTTGCGGGTTATGAGAACAGCTAGTCAATCATGGACGTAGACTTAAGTTCGTGCTAGCGATTGCGTCATCGTTCACAAATTGGCGAATGATCGAAATAATATCCGGGTCCGGTTTCAAACTCAACCGCAATGCGCGCGTATTGTCGAAAGCAGAAGGCCAACCGGCTACCATGACGGTAATCGCAGGATCTAGTTCGAAGCGTACTCGCTCCCGCGCCGCCTTACCCGCTACCGTTTCGAGGGCATCTAGAATTTCGCTCACCCGCACAGTAAGCGCGGGAAGATTCATGGCAATGCGGCCCCCGATTACGCCAGGTTCGGCCTCAGCTAAACCGATCAGACCTTCAATTGTGTTACTCGGAGAAGCGACCACTGCTGCCGTCTCCGGAGGGACCGGGCACACTGCGTCGCGGCCATGGAGAGGCTCGCGCACAATCGTCGAGAGAAATCCAGAGGCTGCACCATTGGGCTGGCCTGGCCTCACGATGACAGTCATCAGGCGCACACTTCGGCCATCAATGAAGCGTTTACGCGTATAGTCCGCCACCAATTGTTCGCAGATGAATTTTTGGATGCCGTAAGACGTCTGGGGCGTGGGTAAGGTATCATCCCGGACGATCGGCGGCATAGGC
>Ga0187784_10005496_pt1 | contig 10233 bp, 7 predicted proteins | sample 1015_SJ02_MP15_2_FD_132964 | JGI IMG/M metagenome (GOLD analysis project Ga0187784, IMG submission 132964) | Tropical peat soil microbial communities from peatlands in Department of Meta, Colombia - 1015_SJ02_MP15_20_MG | ecosystem: Environmental > Terrestrial > Soil > Wetlands > Peat | place... | reverse complement strand
TTGGCGGTTGACATTACCTTGGTACTTGCCAAAGCAGCGAACCAGTGAAGAACTCAACCGGTCTGCACTACTCGTGGACTGGACTGGAGGGGAAACGAAGATTCTGGTGGCGGCGGTTGGACTCGAACCAACGACCTACGGATTATGAGACCGTCGCTCTAACCACCTGAGCTACACCGCCACGGTTTGCTTGCAACAGCCTAGATGCGAGGATTTCGTGGACGCCCGTTAAGGGCATCGAACGGAGCCACGGGGAGACACAGAGTTGCGGCGCAGGTCCGCCCTTACATCTCCGAGATTGTAAATGGTTCGTTGAAGCGGGTGCAATGCTCTCCGCGCTTTTGGGAGGAGGACAGCAACCATCACGCCAACCCCATCCTGTCAGGCTGAACGGAGTCCGCTCCTTTGGCGTCCGCCATGTCAGTCATTTCAACTTAAACTCACTGATCTGCGGCTGTCTTCGTGCGATTGCCTGTGCAAGGTGCCATTGCGGTAGAGCGTCTTAAAATCAGCTTGGTGATGAGTGGATACGACTTCGTCCTACCGCTCTCAGGTAGAGGCCCTACCTCGTTCATCAGTGCCTCAAATGCCAACCTAGCCAGTTCCGTTTGAGACATTTGCACTGTTGTCAGCGGCGGAGTTGTGAATTCAGCAAGCCGGATATCGTCGAAACCAACGACAGAGAGATCCGTGGGGATCTTGATCTCACGCTCGTAGGCCTCCCGCATGACGCCGATGGCGCTCATGTCGTTAGAGCAAAGGACTGCGGTCGGGGGCGAATGCAGGTCCGTCAGTTTGGTGAGCGCGCTCATGCCTCCCTCCAGAGTGTGGCCGCCTTCGACAATCAGATTGGCAGGAAGCTTGGCCTCGGCCATGGTTTGGAGGAACGCATTCTTTCGAGCCAAGGCCGACTTTAGTTGCGGGGGCCCGCTTACGAAGGCGATCCGGGTGTGTCTCAGAGCAGCCAGGTGTTGCACCGCTTGTCGAATTCCATTCAGGTAGTCGATTCGAATGTTGGCCACGTGGGGAGCGTCGGGGCCCACATCCACAAACACCAGCGGCACCTTGCGAAAACGAAGATGCTCAAGCAGGGCATCTTCCATACCGAAAGTCAGGATAGCAATCCCGTCGACGCGGCGTTCAATCATGCGCCGCACGGATAGTTCCATCCGCTTGGGATCGTCTACGGTCGAAGTCAGAAGAATCTCATAGTGGTTCTCGACGGCGAGGTGCTCGAACGTTTGAACGATCTCGGGGAAGAAAGGGTTCGTGATTTCGGATACGACTAGCCCAAAGATACGGCTCTTGCCCGAGACCAGAGCTCGGGCCTGGGTATTGGGATAGTAGCCAAGCTGATCCACGACCTTCCAGACGCGCTTGGAAAGTTGTGGGTCCACGGTGGGAATGCGGTTAATGGCACGAGAAACCGTGGCAGTAGAAACCTTGGCGCGTCGAGCAATTTCGCGGATGTCCATGAGTGAGCAGAGAGAAAGAAGGGTTGCGGCAACTGATACATTCTAGCGGCAACGGTATATTCTAAACGAGAAACACCACAGGATGACACGCTCATGTCATCGCGTGCCCGCCAAGAATCGTGACCTTTGCTGGGCGACACCGGCCTGAGCAAAGTGCTAATTCGACCGCCGACTCCCTACTGCACTGCGAGCAATTGCACGTCGAAGATCAGCGTGGCGTTGGGCGGGATGACTCCCGCAGCGCCGCTTTGCCCGTAGCCCAGCTCCGGCGGAATGCGCAGCTGCCGCTTGCCGCCGACCTTCATCCCGGCCACGCCTTCATCCCATCCTTTGATGACCTCACCTCTGCCAATTGTGAATTGGAAAGGTCGGCCAGCGTCGACCGAGCTGTCGAACTTCTTGCCGTTCGTGAGCCAACCGGTGTAGTGCACTTTCACGCGGCTGCCTCGTTTTGCGACATCGCCGGTACCGACCTGGATGTCCCAATACTGCAGGCCGGAAGTGGTTGTCACGCCGTCGCCGGTGACTTTGGTGGGAGCGCTGGTATTGGGCTTTTGCGCAGCGGTCTGCGCAAATGTTAGAACTGCGAGAATTGAAGCGGTCAGAACGAGGATTACCGTGATGACAAATTTTTTCATGATGAATCTCCTTTCCGGAGAATTTTAGCTACTCCAATGCGATCACGTCGATTTCCACGAGAACGTCTTTCGGCAGTCGCGCAGCCTCGACCGTGGAGCGTGCCGGCGGTGCCGAACTGAAGTACTTGCCATAGACCTCGTTCATGGCGCTGAAGTCGTTCATGCTCTTGAGAAATACCGTCGTGCGCACGACCTTTCCCAGCCCGCTGCCGGCGGCTTCCAGAATCTCCGACAGATTGCGCAGAACACGATCCGTTTGCGCGGCCACGTCTCCGGTAATGACCTGTTGAGTCGTCGGATCGATGGCGATTTGGCCGGAGGTGAAGATGAATCCGTTGGTCTTGATGGCTTGGGAATATGGGCCGATAGCTTGGGGAGCGTCTTTGGTGGAGATGATCTCGCGCATTGAATCAGTGGTCAGTAGCCAGCGGTCGGTGCTCGGAAAACAAAACCACAGAGGACACAGAGTATCACAGGATCAGGGGCAGCTGTCGCGGAGTTGCGACGCCGGGTCGGAACCAGCACTGGAATGCAGACCTCGGAAATAGAATGAAGAAGTAAAACCACCCGATCGCACAATTCTGCAATCTGACTTCTCACTTCTGCATTCGACTAGATCTTTTGCAGCCTCTGCACTTCGTGCACGCCGGGAATCTTGCGCAGGCCGGCGATGATTTGCTCCAAGTGTTTCAAATCAGCGATGTCGAGCACGATATCCACGCTGGCCTGGCTGTTGGCGCTACGGGAAGCCATGTTGCGAATGTTCGATTGAGCATCGCCAATCACTCCTGTGATGTTCTTCAGCATGCCGAAGCGGTCATCGCAGAAAACGGTAAGTTTTACGGGATAAGCAGTAGGAGTGCTTTCGTCGCGGGCCCATTCGACGTCGATCTTGCGCTCGGGCTCGTAGAGCAGATTGGTAACGTTCGGACAATTAACCGAGTGCACGGCGACGCCCTTGCCACGCGTGATGTAGCCGACAATTCCTTCGCCGCGGATCGGATTGCAACATCGCGCGCGGTAAACCAGCATGTCGCCCTGTCCGCGGACGGTAATGGCATTGTGATCGCCGAAAACACGGCGCACGACACTGGCAATGGCGCCGGGCTGCGAGGTGAAGCCTTCAGCTTCGATCTCGCTTGAAATCGAGGGCGTCGCACCGGCGGGCAGCAGCTTGGCCAGCGCCTGGCGCGCCGAATACTTGCCGTAGCCGATTCCCGACATGAGGTCATCGACCTTGCCTAATCCGTAACTGTTGGCCACTTTCAGCAGATCATCGTCTTTGATGTCCTTGAGGGCGATGCGATACTTGCGGGCTTCCTTTTCGATCAGCTTGCGGCCAATTTCGATGGCGCGCTCGCGCTGGTGCACGTTGAGCCAGTGCTTGATCTTGTTGCGCGACCGCGACGAGCGCACAAGTCCGAGCCAGTCGCGGCTGGGTTTGTGGCCGGGTTGAGTCAGGATTTCGACAATGTCGCCCGAATGCAGCTTGTGGCGCAGCGGAATCATGCGTCCGTTGACCTTGGCCCCGATGCAGGTGTGGCCAACTTCGGTGTGAATCGCATAAGCGAAGTCAATCGGCGTGGAATCGCGCGGCAGAACCACGACTTTGCCTTTAGGAGTGAAGGTGTACACCTCTTCGGGGTAAAGATCGACTTTCAGCGTAGAAAGAAACTCGTTAGGATCGCTGACATCGCGCTGCCACTCGACCACCTGCCGCAACCACGCCAGGCGCTGCTCGTCCTGAGCAGAAACGGGGCCATCCTTGTATTTCCAGTGGGCGGCGATGCCTTCCTCCGCCATCTTGTGCATGTCCTCGGTGCGAATCTGAACTTCAAACGGCGTGCCGTCTTCGGTGATCACCGAGGTGTGCAGTGACTGATAGAAGTTGGGGCGCGGCATGGCGATGAAATCCTTGATCCGCCCCGGCACCGGCCGCCAGAGATTGTGGATGATACCGAGCACGGCGTAACAATCCTGCAGCGAGCGAGTGATGATGCGCATCGCGCAGAGGTCGTAGACCTGGTCCACGGAGATGTGCTGCCGCTGCAATTTCTTGTGAATGCTGAACAGTCGCTTGATACGGCTTTCGACGCGGGCCTGAATGCCGGCCTCTTTCAGTTTGTTGGAGATGACCTGCTCCATCTTGGCCAGAAAGGCTTCTCCCTGCTTGCGCCGCGCGTTCACTGATTTCTCGACTTGCTCATAGCCGACAGGGTCAAGGAAGCGGAAGCCGAGATCTTCGAGCTCGCCACGCACCTTGCCCATGCCCAGGCGATGCGCGATAGGAGCGTAGATTTCCAGCGTCTCTTCGGCGATCTTGTGCTGGCGATCAGGCGGCAGGTGCTCGAGCGTGCGCATGTTGTGCAGACGGTCGGCCAGTTTGATGAGCACGACCCGAATGTCGTCCACCATGGCCAGCATCATCTTGCGCAGGTTCTCGGCCTGCTGCTCTTCACGGGTGGCGAAGTCGATCTTGCTGATCTTGGTGACGCCCTCGACAATATGGGCAACCTGTTCGCCGAAATCCTTGCGAATGTCGCCGATGGTGACCGAAGTGTCTTCGACCGAATCATGCAGCAGGCCCGCCGCAATCGCAACCGGATCCATTTTCATTTCGGCTAGAACGAGGGCGACTTCCAGAGGGTGAACGAGATAAGGATCGCCCGAGGCGCGCGTCTGCCCTTCGTGGACTCTCAGCGAATAATCGTAGGCTTTCTTGATGATCGCGAGATCGTCCTGCGGACGATTGTCCTGCATCCGCTTCATCAGCTCGCGGAATTTTGTAAGCGTAAGAGCGGTGGTAGCGATCTGTTGGCGCAAGCTCGCCATGAAGGATTATAGCCCTGCAGACAGCCCGGGAAACCGTTGGGGCAGGCGTAAGGACTGGGCTCCTGAATTGATTATAGCGGTTGGAGGCTGGCGCTCAGAGCCATCGAAGTGTGCTCGACCAGACAGCCGAGCAGGTGTCCCCTCCCAGTTGTTTCTCGTTCAAAAGATGTGAAGGGAGTTTTTCGGTTGAGAAATTCGGCGCGGTGGAATTTCGCAGAATGCGTTCGCGGCACCCCGGACTCTGCTACATTACGCACGATGGAGGACGTTCGCAGCGCGAGGATTCTGGTCAGCGGCGTGTCGGGCCCGATCGGGGCCGCGCTCGTACCATTACTTGAGTCGAGCGGAGTGGGAATCACGCGGCTGATGCGGGCGGAATCCGCAGCGACTGCGACAGAGATCATTCCATGGGATCCTGCGACGGCGATTCCTCCCGAATCGGTCTCCGGATTCGATGCCGTAATTCACCTAGCCGGAGAAAGCATTGCCGGCCGATGGTCCGCGGCGAAGAAGGCGAGGATTCGCGACAGCCGCGTGATGGGCACGCGCCACCTGGCAGCGGCTCTGGCGCAGGCGAAGAACAAGCCGCAGGTTTTTGTGTGCGGCTCAGCCATTGGATATTACGGCGACCGCGGCGACGAACTGCTGAACGAGAAAAGCGCTCCCGGCGCTGGATTTCTCGCTGAGGTCTGCCGGGAGTGGGAGGCGGCGACGCAGCCCGCGGCCGACGCAGGGATTCGAACGGTTCAGATTCGCACTGGCGTCGTGCTCAGTTCCAAAGGAGGCGCGCTCGGAAAGATGCTCATGCCCTTCAAACTGGGCCTGGGCGGCCGTATCGGAAGCGGCAGGCAGTGGATGAGCTGGATTGACGTCGGGGACATGGTGGGCGCGATACATCACATCCTGAAGACGGACCAACTGCGGGGCCCGGTAAATATGGTCGCGCCCAATCCCGTCACCAACGTGGAATTCACCAGAACTCTGGCGAGCGTGTTGCGACGGCTGGCGATCTTTCCCGTTCCCTCGTTCGTGGTAAAGCTAGCTTTTGGGGAAATGGGGAGCGACGTCTTGTTGGCGGGGCAGCGGGTGGAACCAGCGCAACTGGCTAGAACTGGATACTCATTTCGTTTCCCTGATCTGCGAGCCTCCCTCGAAAACGTCCTCGGACGCTGACTGCCGGGCCCCCGTACTCCGGGTCGGGCCGGAGCCCCGCCATCCTTTCGGCGCGAGGCACGTGCGTGTAATCCGGTCGTGCCAGCAGAGGCTATCTTCGTCGAGCAAAGCCCAGGCAAATCCCATGCCCAACGACGCCGCGGAAAGGAAGGACGCCAGCACACGCCAGCGGCGCAGTGAACGTTTGGGTGCCGCACCGTCGAAACGCGTGAGTTTGAGCCCCACCAATCGCAATCCCGGTGTGCTGGCGGCGTAGACGATCAACAGATACTGATAAGCTGCCCAGAACATGCACAGAATTCCAGCCGCCGACGAAAGCATCTGAAGCAGGGGCGGCCGAATCGCAGCCACCTTCCAGAAGATAGCTCCAAACAAGGCGCATGCGAAGAGGATGATCAGGCCATCGATCGCACCGGCCAAGATGCGTCGCAACAGAGATGAGCTGCACAAGGGAGCGTCAATGCCTGGCTGTTCCCGTGATTCCGTCTTGCCTGAGGGCTCGATGGTGATTCCGCCCAGGGCTGGGGGATCTGGCGCAATTTCTGGAACCTCCAGAATTCGAGGCTGGGCGATCACCGGCTCGGCGAGCTGATCGGCGGGTGGTGCGGGCAACGTCCAGGAGAGTCTGGGGAACTCCAGAATCTTCGCTCCGGAATTTCCGCACGGCGACGGAACGGAATGCAGCGCAGCATCCGCAACAGGTTCCCCCCAGGCTGGCGCTTCCGGACCTGTGGCCGATTTATGCTTCATTCCATCGAGCGCCAGAGCCTGGTCTGAGACCGGAACAAATGCGGCCTCTGGAGCAGCAAGAGAGACGGCCGTTTCCGGAGATTCCGTGGTTTCGAATCGCAGACGAAGCGAGGGATAACGCGGCGGACGCATCTTGCGGCGCGCGCGGTAGTGGTTCACCCGTGCGCAAATCTCCTCGCGCCAAGCGGAAACGCCCGGTTCTTCTGGAATGTCATCCGGCGCCGGACGGCCGGGAACTAAAGGAAGCCGAGGTGCGGATGTACCGTTCTCCTCGGGTTGCGGCCGCAGTGGAGCAGGAGGAGGATCCGAATCGCAACGGCAAGTCTCGCCGCACAGGGGACAATTCATGCAGTCCAATCTTCAAGAACCAGGCAGGTGCTTGCGAAAGCGGACAACCGGGAGCGAACCCACGGAATCCTAACGCTTTTCGCCACTTGGCCTCTGAACCAGCCCCGTGCTAAGTTCACGATGCCACTACATTTCGGTCCGAAAGGGTAGGCTGCGTTGCGGATGAGCGATCATGCTCCGTTGATTCTCCTCCAATGACCCCTCGCACTAGATTCCTTATCACGGCGTTGTTCCTTTGTCATCAGCTTCCCGCGGTCACGCTAGTAACCAGCCGGTTGCTTCCGCAGGATGCGAATCAAGCAAAGACGGGCGCGGCTCGAGCTGAGACACAGAAACCGCCGCCGACGCTGAAGGCGGCGTCAACTATCTCCAACGCTCCTTGCGCCAAGGAGGCGGCGACTGAAGGCGCAGATGTGACCACCATTTGTGCAATCCAGCAGGAAAAAGATGGGTCCATTTACAAGTTGCGGGGCAACGCCGAGATTCACTATCACGACTACGTCCTGCGCGCCGATGAAGTGATCTACAACTCCGACAGTAGCCAAGCCGAGGCGTCAGGGCATTTCGTTCTCGACGGCGGTCCCAACGACGAACACATCAGGGCCAGTCATGGAACTTACAATCTGACGGCCGAGACCGGGCGCTTCTATGACGTGACCGGGACCACGGGACTCCACTTCCAGGGCAAAGAGGCCGTTTTGACCTCGACCGCGCCTTTCGCCTTCACCGGCAAGATCGTGGAGAAGACCAGCTCCGATCACTACGTTGTTTACGACGGAACGGTTACCACCTGCGAGCTTCCCCATCCCAAGTGGAAGTTCGAAGCGCGCAAAGTCGTCGTCGACGTGGGCGGCAACGCCAGCATCTCCCACAGCCTCTTTCTGCTGCATGGTTTTCCGGTTTTCTATTTTCCCTACGCCACTCATCCCGTGGAGCGGGAGGCGCGTCAGACGGGATTTCTGATCCCGACGGCGGGCCAATCTTCCGTCAAGGGAACCGTCGTCGGGGAGGGTCTTTATTGGGCCATCAATCGCAGCATGGACGCCAACCTGGGGGCGGAATACTTTTCAAAGCGCGGGTGGTCGCAAAAAGGGGAATTCCGGGTACGTCCCAGCGACACGTCGTACGTGGACTTGAACTTTTTCGGCGTCATCGATCGCGGCACGGTGGTGGAGGCCCCCTGCCCGCAGAACAGTGCGAGCTCCTGCCCGCAATTGCTGCGCGAGGGCGGTCAGGAAGTGCGTTTGGCCGGGGAAGGCAACTTCTATGGGTTTCGCAGTGTGGCGAACATCGACTACCTGAGTTCGTTTCTATTCCGACTGGCTTTCAACGAGGTTTTCACCCAGGCGGTAAACTCCGAAGTTAAATCCCAAGCCTTTCTGTCCAGGCCGATCGATGGGTTTTTCTTGAGCGGCATGGTGGAGCGCTATCAGAACTTCTTTCAGACAGCCCCTGGCGGCGTGCTCTCGAATCCGCCTAGCTTCGACTCCATCCGGATTCTGCACGTTCCCAGTTTCGACGCATCGAGTGTAGAACGCGAGCTAGGCCGTTCCCCGTTTTTCTGGTCATTCGACGTCTCGGCAACAGGGCTGACGCGCGGCGAGCCCGGCTTTGGAACGGGGACACTCTTAGGGCGTTTCGACCTAAATCCCGAGCTTGCTTTGCCCTTGCAGGTAAGAGGATGGGCGGTGCGTCCGGCCCTGACTCTGCACGAAACCTATTACACTGAGCGTTTCGTCAATGGGAGCGCTGTAAACGATCCCACGAATCGCCAGGCTCTGGAGGCGTCGGTCGAACTGCGGCCGCCAGCGCTGGAGAGGGTCTTCGACGGGCAGTTTCTTGGACGAAAGTGGAAGCACGTGATTGAGCCGCGTGCCGTTTATCGCATCACGACCGGCGTGAATGACTTTGCCAGCGTTCTCCACTTTGATGAGCGCGACATCCTGAGCAACACGCATGAAGTCGAGTATGGGCTGGTGAGCCGTCTTTATGCGAAACGCACCGCACCACACCCAGACGAGTGCGCCACGCCCATGACCGCGCTAGCGGTCGGCGCCGCTGCGCCAGAACAGATCGTTCCTTGGCAGCACGCCGATAACCTGGAGAATCAGCCCTGTGTGCAGGGTCCCGAAGTGAAGGAAATCATTACCTGGGAACTTGCGCAAAAGTACTTCATCGATCCGACGTTTGGAGGCGCGCTGGTTTCCGGACAGCGCAACGTGTTTACCACGTCGGAGGACTTGACCGGCATCGCGTTCCTCACCGAGCCGCGGCATCTTTCTCCTTTGGTGTCGCGTCTGCGAGCTGTCACCAGCAGCCACACGGACACAGAGTGGGATCTCGACTACGATTTTCAGCTGGGTCGCATCAATGCCAGCACCCTGCTCGTGAACTACAATGTTGGCCCTTTCACCGTGGGCGGCGGAGACGCCTTCCTCCAAATTCCGCAGACGACCACAAGTTCCCCGGCGCAAAGCGAGGGCAAGTGTGGCCCGGTCGGGGAGACAGGCCAGGTCACCTGCAAATTCCAGCAATTTCGGGTCGCGCTCGGCTACGGCGGATTGAACCGGCGGGGATTTAGCGCGGCCACCAGCTTTGGCTTTGACTCGGAACTTCAGCAGCTGCAATTCGCCACTGCGCAAACTACTTACAATTGGGATTGTTGCGGAATCACCTTGGAATACCGCCGCTACGCGATCGCGAACGTGCGCAACGAGAACCTGTTCCGCTTTTCCTTCACCCTGGCGAACATTGCGACTTTTGGAAATCTGCGGCGGCAAGAACGGCTGTATTAGCGTGGCTCTCGCGGACGACGAACTGTTACCATGATGCCTATGCCGTTGGAGGACATTGCGGCAAAGCAAGCCCGCTTCACCGAGAGTCTCCGCCGACTGGGGCGGTTGCTGGTTGCCTACTCCGGAGGTGTTGACTCTGCTTATCTCGCCTGGGCTGCGCGGCGAGAGCTGGGCGAAGACATGCTGGCGGTGATTGCCGATTCTCCCAGCCTGGCTCGCACT
>Ga0187784_10005495_pt1 | contig 10234 bp, 8 predicted proteins | sample 1015_SJ02_MP15_2_FD_132964 | JGI IMG/M metagenome (GOLD analysis project Ga0187784, IMG submission 132964) | Tropical peat soil microbial communities from peatlands in Department of Meta, Colombia - 1015_SJ02_MP15_20_MG | ecosystem: Environmental > Terrestrial > Soil > Wetlands > Peat | place... | reverse complement strand
TGCCGGCCTCGCGATTGTCGGCGCTGCTCATCATCGCGGCCGCCGCGCTGACCGACCGCGCCGCGGCCGGCCGCGCCTGGCGTGCGGTCTGGCGCGACGCGCCGCATCACCGCTCGCCCAATGCGGGCTATCCGGAAGCCGCCATTGCCGGCGCGCTCGGCCTGTCGCTCGCCGGACCGCGCGTTTACGGCGGCACGCTCGTCGATGACGCCACCATGGGCGACGGCCGGCGCGACGCGACTGCGCAGGATATCCGAGCGGCGCTCGCGCTCTATCGCCGCGCCGACGCCGTTCTGATCGCGCTTGTCGCAGCGCTCGCCGCGATCATTATCCTGCTGCCAGGCTGAGCAGGCGGTCGAGGTCGATGAAGGTCGCAAGATGCGCCGCGAGCCGGTCGAGCGTCGTCTCGATCAGCGCCTCATAGGCGACCGCCGCAGGACCGGCGCCGAGCCGCGCGAGCCAGGCCGCGCGCTGCCGGTCATCCGCGAACAGCCCGTGCACATAAGTGCCGATCACGCGGCCGTCGGCCGAGATCGCGCCATCCGCCGTCCCGTCGTCAAGATGCGCGAAGGGCCGCGCGCAATCCGGCCCCTGCGTCACGCCCATATGCATCTCGTAGCCCGCGAACGGGACGCCGTCCGCGGTCGTCCCGCGCGCGAGCGTCAGGGTCTTCTGCGGCGCCAGCACGGTCTCGACATTGAGCAGTTGAAGTCCCGGCACCGTCCGGGGCGGCCCTTCGATGCCGTCCGGATCGGCGATGGTTCGGCCGAGCATCTGGTAGCCGCCGCACAGGCCGAGCACCCTGCCGCCGCGCCGGTGGTGCGCCGCGATGTCGATGTCGAGGCCGGCGGCGCGCAGCGCAGCGAGATCGGGAATCGTGGTCTTCGATCCCGGAAGGATCACGAGATCGGCATCGCCCGGGATCACGTCACCCGGACGAACGCGCACGACCTCGACGGCCGGCTCGGCCTCGAGCGGATCGAGATCGTCGAAGTTGGCGATCTTGGGCAGGATCAGTACCGCGATGCGAATGCGCGCGTCCGTACGCCTCGGCTTCGCGTGCTCCAGCGCCAGAATGTCCTCGGCCGGAAGGTGGCGCGCCTCGGGAAAATACGGAACGAGGCCGAGCGCCGGCCAGCCGGTCGCGGCGGTCACCGCCTCACGCCCGGCCATGAACAGGCTCGGGTCGCCGCGAAACTTGTTGACGATGAAGCCGCGGATCAGCGCCGCGTCCTCGGGATCGAGCACCGCCTTGGTGCCGACTAGGCTCGCGATCACGCCGCCGCGGTCGATGTCGCCGATCAGCACGACCGGCACATCGGCGGCACGCGCAAAGCCCATATTGGCGATGTCATAGCGGCGCAGGTTCACTTCCGACGCGCTGCCCGCGCCTTCCACCAAAATGAGATCGGCCTCGCGCTTCAGCCGTTCGAAGCTGTCGAGCACGTGCGGCATCAGCTTCGGCTTCAGCGCCTGGTATTCGGCCGCGCGGGCGGCGCCGAAGACCTTTCCCTGCACGACGATCTGCGCGCCGATGTCGCTTTGCGGCTTCAACAGGATCGGGTTCATGTGCACGCTCGGCGCCACCCCGGCGGCGCGCGCCTGCAGCGCCTGCGCCCGTCCGATCTCGCCGCCGTCATGCGCGACCGCGGCATTGTTCGCCATGTTCTGCGGCTTGAACGGGCGCACGCGCAGGCCCCGCTTCGCGAACGCACGCGCGAGCCCCGCGACGATCAGCGATTTGCCGACGTCCGAGCCGGTCCCCTGGAACATCAGCGCGCGCACGGCCATCTCAGAACTCGATGCCGGGCTGCGCCTTCACGCCGGCCGCGAAGTGGTGCTTCACCAGCGTCATCTCGGTGACGAGGTCGGCGGCGGCGATCAGGTCCGGCTTGGCGTTGCGGCCGGTGACGACCACGTGCAGGCCCTCGCGGCGGCCCACAAGGGCCGCGACCACCTTGGCGAGATCGAGATATTCGTAGCGTAGCGCGATGTTGAGCTCGTCGAGAATGACCAGCGCGAATGACGGGTCGGCGATCAGCTCGAGCGCCTTGGCCCAGGCCTTCTCGGCCGCTGCGATGTCGCGCGCAAGATCCTGCGTCTCCCAGGTGAAGCCTTCGCCCATGGTGAACCAGGCGACTTGTTGGCCGAAGCGCGCCAGCGCATCGCGCTCGGCGGTGTGCCAGGCCCCCTTGATGAATTGCACGACGCCGATACGCTTGCCGCGGCCGAGCATGCGCAGCGCGAGCCCGAACGCCGCGGTGGATTTGCCCTTGCCGCTGCCGGTGTGGACGATCAGCAGGCCTTTCTCGACCGTCTTGCCGGCCACTTCAGCGTCCTGCACCGCCTTGCGCTTTGCCGCCTTGGCGCGGTGGCGTTCGGCCTCCGCTTCATCGATCGGGTGGCTCATGCGTGTCCCTTCACGAACAGCGGCAGGCCCGCGACCATCAGCACGACCTCATCGGCGTGCGCCGCGACGCGCTGATTGAGCAGGCCCTGCAGATCGCGAAACCGCCGGGCGAGGGCGTTCTCCGGCACGATCGCCAATCCGACCTCGTTCGAGACGACCACCACCGGGCCCTCCATCTTCATCAGCGCGGCGTCGAGCCGTTGCGTTTCTGCCTCGATGTCGGCGCCGGCGAGCAGCAGGTTCGAGAGCCACAGGGTCAGGCAATCGACCAGGACCGCGGCGCCGTGCGGCAGCGCGGCGAGCGCTTCGGGCAGATCGCGCGGCGCTTCGACCGTCCGCCAATTCTCTCCGCGCCGCGCGCGATGCGCGCCGATGCGCTGCGCCATCTCGTCGTCGAGCGCTTCGGCGGTCGCAAGGTACGTCCACGGCGGCGGCGCGCTCGCGATCAGCCGCCGCTCGGCATAGCGGCTCTTGCCGGACCGCGCCCCGCCGATGACGAGCGTCAGCCGCGATGATGCCGCGCGCGTCGCCACCATCAAGGCGTCAAGCGGCCGCGCCCGGTTGCCCGTCCGGCGTCAAGCAGCGAGTCAGCCAGGCACTCACCCAGGCACTCACGATGGCACGCCCCTTTGGGTCCGCCCCGCCGCCGGCGGGAACGGTCGCCCCGACTATCTATAATGGGGGCCGAGGTCGCGACAAGGCCGGAAAGCCTGAGGTTGACAAATGGCGCGCTGCGGCCGCTAAGTGGATGCGATCGACGGTTCAAGGGAATGCGGTGCGGAACGTTCCTGTTCCAATGCCGCGGCTGCCCCCGCAACTGTGAGCGGCGAGCCCGAGCCACAATGCCACTGGGATCATGATCCCGGGAAGGCGGTGACGGGCCGCGACCCGCAAGCCAGGAGACCTGCCGTCGATGCGGCCGCAAGCTGGGCGGGGTGCCTCAGCGCTCGTCGGCCTTCAAGCTTCTCGATCATGCATCGAGAGGAGCGCACCCGGGTGCCCTGGTCAGGGGCTTGGCTAAGGATCCGCGGGTGACGACCGACACGCTGCCGGGAACGACGCAGGACGAGGATCGTGCCGATCCCGTGACCATTTTCGTCTGCGTCACCTGCCGCCGTTCCGGCGATCCGGAGGACTTCCCGCGCCCCGGTGCGGCGCTCGCGGCTGCGACCGCGCACGCCGCCGAAGGGACCGGGATGACCGTCAGACAAGTGCGCTGCCTTGCCAATTGCACGCGCGGGCTCTCCGCCGCGATCCGCCGTCACGACGGCTGGACCTACATGTTCGGCCTGCTCGATGCGGCCGGCGACGGCGCCGCGCTGGTCGAAGGCGCGCGGCTGCTGGCGCGCTCGCGCGATGGTCTGCTGCCCTGGCGCGGGCGGCCGGCGCCCTTGAAAAGCGGCCTGATCGCGCGCGTCCCGCCGCTCGATTTCACGGAGGATCCGATATGACTGTTTCGCTTGGCCGCGTTCCCTGCACGGTGGTGACCGGCTTCCTCGGCGCCGGCAAGACCACGCTGATCCGTCATGTGCTGGCGAACGCCGGCGGCCGCCGGCTTGCGGTGATCGTCAACGAGTTCGGCGACATCGGCATCGACGGCGAGATTCTCAAAGGCTGCGGCGACGCGGGCTGTCCGGAGGAGAACATCGTCGAGCTCGCCAATGGCTGCCTCTGCTGCACGGTCGCGGACGAGTTCGTGCCGGCGCTCGACACCATCCTGTCGCTCAATCCTCCGGTCGAGCACATCGTGATCGAGACGTCGGGGCTGGCGCTGCCGAAGCCGCTGGTGCAGGCATTCCACTGGCCGCAGATCAAGAGCCGCGTTACCGTCGACGGCGTCGTCGCGGTGGTCGATGGCGCGGCGCTCGCCGACGGGCGCGTCGCCGGCGACCTCGATGCGCTGACACAACAGCGCGCCGCGGACAGCGCGCTCGATCACGACGATCCGGTCGAGGAGGTGTTCGCCGACCAGATCGCCTGCGCCGATCTGGTCGTCCTGAACAAGCGTGATCTGCTCGACGAGGCCGGCATGGCGCAGGCGCTCGACGTGCTCGCCCGCGCGCGTCCGTCGCGCGCCAAGGTCGTGACCGTCGCGGGCGGCAAGGTCGATCCGGCGGCGCTGCTCGGGCTCGGCATCGGCACCGAGGACGACATCGAGAATCGCCGCACCTTGCACGACGCCGAGCTCGACCACGATCACGACGACTTCGACAGCTTTGCGATCGCGATCCCGGAAGTGGGCGATCCGGCGACGCTGGCCGACCGGATCACCAGGACCGCGGAGGACTTCGACGTGCTGCGCGTGAAAGGATTCGTCGCGGTCGCCGGCAAGCCGATGCGCCTGTTGGTGCAGGCGGTCGGCGCGCGCGTGACGCATCACTATGACCGCGTCTGGTCGACCGCCGAGACGCGCGCCGGCAACCTCGTGGTGATCGGCCTGAAGGGCATCGACCGCGCCGCGGTGACGCGCGCTTTGCTCGGATAGCCATGCACCTGCTGGCGACCACGTCGACGAGCCTCGACGAAATCGTCGAGCCGGTCGATCTGCGTCAGCCGGCCGGCGATCTCGCCATTCTGTCGTTTGCCGACAGCGATCTGTCGGGCCTCGCCGCGGCCTTCGCGGCCGAGCGCGACGTGCTGCCGAGCCTGCGGCTCGCGCATCTGCGCGACCTGCGGCATCCGATGTCGGTCGATCTGTGGATCGAGGGCGTCGCGCAGCACGCCAAAGTCATCCTGGTGCGCCTGCTCGGCGGCACCGATTGGTGGCGCTACGGCGTCGACCGGCTGCACGCGCTCGCGCGCGAGCGCGGCATCGTGCTGGCGCTGCTGCCCGGCGAGGACCGCGACGACGCGCGCCTCGCGGTGGGTTCCACCCTGGCGCCGCAGGAGCTTGAGGAGCTGCTGCGCTACTTCCGCGCCGGCGGGCGCGAGAATCTGCGCGCCCTGTTGCGCCGGCTTGCGCGGCATGCCGGCCGCGCGCTGCAGGCGCCGGCACCGCAGCCGGTGCTGTCCGCCGGCGGCTATCTCCCGCAAGTCGGTGCGGTCGATCTCGATCGCCTCGCGGCTTCGCTCGCGCCGGGCACGCCGGTCATCGCGGTTATCTTCTATCGTGCGACGCTGCTCGCGGCCGACACCGCGCCGATCGATGCGCTCTATGCGGCGCTCGTGGCGCGGCGCCTCGCGCCGGCGCCGTTGTTCGTCACCAGCCTGAAGGACAGAGCCGGCGCTGACTTCGTGTGTGCGGCCCTGACGCGGCTCAAGCCGGCCGTGGTGGTGACCACCACGTCCTTCGCGGTCGCGGGCGAGCCGGGCGCGCCGACCGCGCTCGCCGCCGGCGCGCCGCTGCTGCAGGCCGTGATCGCGACGACGAAACGCGCCGCCTGGCGCGACAGCGCGCGCGGGCTCAACGCGTCCGATCTGGCGATGAACGTGGTGCTGCCGGAGCTCGACGGCCGTGTGCTCGCCGGCGCGATCGCCTTCAAGGACGGGACCTCGCATGACGCGGACCTCGCCTTCACGGGGCTCATGAACCGGCCCGAGCCGGATCGTGTCGCGCAGGTCGCGGATCGCGTCGCCGCGCTGGTGCACCTGCAACAGACCGCGCCCCGCGACCGGCGCGTCGCCGCGCTGATGCCGGACTATCCCGGCGCCGGCGGACGCAGCGGCTATGCGGTCGGCCTCGATGTGCCCGCCAGCATCGTGGCGTTGCTCGGCGATCTGGCTGCGGCCGGATACACGGTGCGCGACGCGCCGCCGACGCCGCGCGCCCTGCTCGACGCGGTCGAGGCTGGATCCGATGACGCCGCGCTGTCCGTCACGCGCTACCGCGGCCTGCTCGAACAACTTCCCGCGCAGGTGCGCGACGCCGTCGCGGCGGCATGGGGCGATCCCGCCGACGATCCGGACCTGCGCGACGGCGCCTTCCGCTTCCGTGCCCGTGCCTTCGGCAATGTGATCGTCGCATTGCCGCCCGAGCGCGGGCGCCGCGAAAACCGCCGCGCCGACTATCATGATCCGGCGCTGCCGCCGCGCCACGCGTTGATCGCGTTCGGCCTGTGGCTGCGCGACTGCGCCGACGCGCTCCTTCACATGGGCGCGCATGGCACGCTCGAATGGCTGCCCGGCAAGGCGGTGGCGTTGAGCGCCGCCTGCTTCCCGGAGGCGATCGTCGGCGCGCGGCCGGTGATCTATCCGTTCATCGTCAGCAATCCGGGCGAGGCCGCGCAGGCGAAGCGCCGGATCGCCGCCGTCACCATCGGCCATCTGCCGCCGCCGCTTGCGTCGTCCGAGCTGTCCGGCGCCGCGCAGGAGCTCGAGCGCCTGGTCGACGAATACGCGCAGGCCGATGGGCTCGACCGCAAGCGCCGCGAGCGACTCGCGCGGCTGATCGTCGAGAGCGCGGCGCGCTCCGGGCTTGCGCGTGAGGCCGGCGTCGACGCGCAGGTCGGCGTCCAGGTCGGCGCCCAAGTCGGCACCCAAGTCGATACGAACGAGGCGCTGCGCCGCATCGATGCCTGGCTGTGCGATCTGAAGGATCTTGCCGTCAAGGATGGCCAGCATGTCTTCGGCCGCCGCGATGCCGCGACCGGCGACGCGGCATGGGAGGCGAGCGCGCGCGCCGAGCGCGATGCGCTGCTCGCGGCGCTCGACGGGCGCCATGTCGCGCCCGGACCGGCCGGTGCGCCCGCGCGGGGGAGGCGTGATGTCCTGCCCACCGGGCGCAATCTCTACACCGCGGATCCGCGCATGCTGCCGACGCCGACCGCGATGGATCTCGGCCGCCTGGCGGCGGACGAGGTCATCCGCTCCTATCTGCAGACGCATGGCGAGATGCCGCGTGAGCTGGTCGTCGACCTCTGGGGCAGCGCGACCTTGCGCACCGGCGGCGAGGAGATCGCGCAGGGGCTCGCCTTCATGGGCTGCGGGCCGCGCTGGGATGCGGCGAGCGGCCGCGTCACCGGCATCGAGGTGCTGCCGAACGCCACGATGGGCCGGCCGCGCATCGACGTGACCTGGCGCGTGTCCGGCCTGTTCCGCGATCTGTTCCCGGCGCAGATCGCGCTGATCGACGCGGCCGTGCAGGCGATCGCGGCGCGGGCGGAGAGCGACACGGAAAATCCGCTCGCGGCGTGCCGGCGGCGCGGCGCCGCGTCGCTGGCGCGCATCTTCTCCTCGGCGCCCGGCGCTTATGGGGCCGGCGTCGAAAGCGAGCTGCGTGGCGGCGACCGCGAGGCTGTCGGCCGCGCCTATCTCGACGCGGCCTCGCACGCCTATGGGGGAGCGGAAGGGGAGGGCGTCGCGCGGCCTGGCGGCTTTGCGGAACGCGTCGCCGCGGCCGATCTGCTCGTGCATGCGGGCGATGACCCGGCGCGCGATCTACTCGAAGGCGAGGCGGATGTCAGCTTCATCGGCGGCTTCGCCGCCGCGGCCGCCACGCTCGGGCGCGCGCCCGAGCTGATCGTGCTCGATACCACCGATCCGCAGCGCCCGCGCGCGCGCCCGCTCGCCGCGGCGCTCGCCCGGATCGTGCGCGCGCGCGCGGTCAGTCCGAAATTCATCGCCGGCCAGATGCGGCACGGCCCGCGCGGCGCCGCCGAGCTCGCCGAGACGGTCGATCGCCTGATCGAGTTCGCCGTGACCACCGGCGCGGTGCCGAGCGCGCTGATCGAGCTCGTGCACGATGCCTATCTCGGCGACGCAACCGTGCGCGATTTCCTGCGGCGCGAAAATCCCGCCGCCGCGCGCGCGATCGCCGAGCGGCTCGATGAGGCGCGCCGGCGCGGCCTGTGGCATCCGCGCCGCAACGAGGTCGACCGCGAGCTCGCGCTGGCGACGGCGGAGGGCGCGCCATGAGCGCGGGTCTCGTGCGCGGCGCCTGTCCGGGCCTGTCGGCGCCGATGCCGACCGGGGATGGCTTGCTGGTGCGCCTGACGCCGGAAGGTGCCATGGACATCGACGCGTTCGTCGCACTGTGCGCGCTGGCGCTGCGACACGGCAATGGCGTGATAGAGATCACCGCGCGCGGCAACGTTCAGGTGCGCGGGCTGACGGCGCAGTCCGCGCCACCCTTTGCGGAAGCGGTCGCGGAGCTGCGGATTGCCAGCACGTCGCCGGTGCCGCTGGTCACCGATCCGCTCGCCGGTGATCCGGATGCACTGATCGATGCCGGCACGATCGCCGCCGCCCTGACCGCGGCGCTCGCGAGGTCGCGACTGAGGCTCGCGCCCAAGGTCTCGATCGCGATCGACGGCGGCGGCCGTCTTCATCTCGATGCCGTGCCGGCCGACATTCGGCTGTGCGCGGTGATCGTGGGAAGCAAGCCGCGCCTGCACGTCGCGCTCGGCGGCGATGCCGGCTCCGCGACCACGCTCGGCACCATCGCGCCCGACGAAGCCGCGGATGTCGTGATCGGCCTGCTCGACGTCGTTGCGGCGTGCGGGCCGGCCGCGCGCGCCGAGGACGTTCTCGACCGTGCCGGGATCGCGCCTTTCGCGGCGGCGTTGCCGGGGCGGCTCGAGGCGGCGCTCACTCTGGCGCCGCGACTTGGCGCCGAGCCGATCGGCTTGCATCCGCTGCGCGACGGCACGCTGGCGCTCGGTGTCGCGCTCGCCTTCGGCCAGGCCGACGCCGAGGCGCTGTCGCGGCTTGCGTCCGCCGCGCATGCGCACGGTGCCTGCGCACTCCGTCCGGCCCTGGGCCGCGCGTTGCTGCTGATCGGGCTCGACCCTGAGGGGGCCGAGGGCGCGGCGGCGGCCGCACGCCGGCTCGGCTTCATCACGCGCGCGGACGATCCGCGCCGCCGCATCGCCGCCTGCGCCGGCAAGCCGGCTTGCGCGTCGGCCTGGCTCGCGAGCCGCACGCTTGCGGCCGCGGTTGCGCCGCACTTGATTGCGCCAGATCTACCGCGCCACGCCGGCGCGATCGTGCTGCACATTTCCGGCTGCCCGAAGGGCTGCGCCCATCCGGCGCCCGCCGCGCTGACGATCGTCGGCGATACGCGCGGCGCCGGTCTCGTGCGCCACGGCTCCGCCGCCGCCACGCCGTTACGCCATGTCGGCGCGGACGATCTGGTGGCCGAAATCACGCAGGCCTTGCGGATGAGCGAGGCCGATCATGGCTGAGAGCTATCTGCGCGATGGCGACGCGATCTACCGGCGCTCCTTTGCGATCATCCGCGCCGAATCCGATCTTGCGCGTTTCTCGGAGGAGGAAGCGGACGTCGCCGTGCGCATGATCCACGCCTGCGGCATCGTGGAAGCCGCGCGCGCGATTGCGTTCGGCAACGGCCTGGTCGCGGCGGCGCGGGCGGCGCTCGCGCGCGGCGCGCCGATCCTGTGCGATGCCGAGATGGTGGCGCATGGCGTGACGCGCGCGCGTCTGCCGGCACGCAACGATGTGGTCTGCACCTTGCGCGATCCGCGTGTCGCCGCGCTTGCCGCAAGGCTCGGCACCACGCGCTCGGCGGCGGCGCTCGATCTCTGGGCCGAGCGGCTGGACGGCGCGGTGGTGGCGATCGGCAATGCGCCGACGGCGCTGTTCCGTCTGCTCGCGCTGATCGATGCCGGCGCGCCGCGGCCGGCCGCGGTGCTCGGCATTCCGGTCGGCTTCGTCGGCGCGGCCGAATCGAAGGGCGCGCTCGCCGCAAACCCGCACGGCCTGCCGTTCCTGATCGTGCGCGGCCGCATGGGCGGCAGCGCAATGGCGGCGGCGGCGGTCAATGCGCTGGCGAGGCCGGGATTATGAGCGCGCCGGGCACCCTCATTGCGGTCGGGCTCGGGCCGGGCGATCCGGAGCTGATCACGCTCAAGGCGCTGCGCGCGCTGC
>Ga0187784_10005494_pt1 | contig 10236 bp, 8 predicted proteins | sample 1015_SJ02_MP15_2_FD_132964 | JGI IMG/M metagenome (GOLD analysis project Ga0187784, IMG submission 132964) | Tropical peat soil microbial communities from peatlands in Department of Meta, Colombia - 1015_SJ02_MP15_20_MG | ecosystem: Environmental > Terrestrial > Soil > Wetlands > Peat | place... | reverse complement strand
AGATAGAGGACATCTTCCACCTCGCCGCCTTCCTGACCGTGCCATCAGAGGCAAATCCGTGGGCTTCCATCAATACGAATGCCCTCGGCATGTACCACATCCTTGAGGCAGCGCGGCTCTTCGGGGTGCGGAAAGTCCTCATTGCAAGCTCCATGGGCACGTACAACGTGACTGCGGATACGATCGTTACGGACGACACGGCTCAAAGGCCCACCACCATCTACGGCTGCTGCAAGGTCTTCGCCGAGCTTTTGGGCTCGTACTATCACAGAAAATTCGGCATCGATTTTCGCGGCGTGCGGGTGCCCCACATCGTGGGTCCCGGCGCCAGAACCCCCAGCCTGGGGCAATACGCCCCCTGGCTCATTGAGGCGGCGATAAAGGGAGAGCCGTTCGAAGTTTGGGTGCCCGAAGGCTTCCTCCTGCCTATGCTCTACGTGAAGGATGTCGTAGGGGGCTCACTGGCCCTCTACGATGCCCCTGCGGAGAAGATCGTATCGAGGATGTACAATATGGGGCAGATTACCCCTCCTCCCACGGCGAAGGACCTCGTGGATGAGGTGAAGAGGCATTTTCCGAAGGCTGCCATCACCTTCAAGCCTGATCCTGGGGCAGGAGCCCTGCTCAACACCATACCCAAGCTATTCATGAACGACAGAGCGGAGAAGGAATGGGGATGGCGCTTCTCCTACACGCTTGCGGACATGGTCGAGGACTTCATTGGGGAATTCAAGAAGATGCTTTAAAGTGAGCAAGGTCTGAAGGGCACGACAGAGCCCGAGACCGAGTCTTCCGATTGAGCCTTTGCAGCCTCCTTAAGGCAATCTATTTTGATCCGAAGACCTTGAGAAACCCATCGGGGGAGAGGCTCGTGGCCAGCATGACCATGTTGATGTCCCTGTGCTCTGTCCAGGTTTCACTCTTCTGGTGCTCAGGCCGGAGCCAGAATCCCTCTATAGCCTCCATTGGCGGCGCATGCTTGAGCACCGCTTCAATGGCCTGCCCGAAGGCATGGCTGCCGGCTGAGACAAGGCGGTTCTCCTCGGCGAGGGCCCGGAGCCTCTGGGCCGCGTGGAGACCTATGGAAAGGCCGAACTCGCGAAAGGGGAGGCGGTAGTCGGCGCCCTCCGAGAGCTGATTCTGGGCGGTGAAGGCTTCCAGGCCCTGACGGGAGGCGGAAAGGAGCGCATGGAGGAGGTCCGCTGAGGCAGGGCAGCTCTCTCTTGCGATGAGCTGGCCCAGCCTGTATGCGTCAGAAAGGAGGCTGCCCAAGCCGAGGGGGTCATCCGTAGCGAGGCCCTTGCCCCTGCACATCTCATCCATGGTCCTGATTTCTGCTGAGAGGTCTTTTTCCGCCCCATCGGGAGCGTCGGCGGCAATTGCCGCGGTTTGAGAGTACGTGATAAGCCCGTCCAGGGCATCGTGCTGTCCCATGTGCGGGACGAGCGGGTGGGAAAGGTCGATGCTCATCTTCCAAGCCATGCGCCGGTGCCCGCCTCTGGGAGACTGGTAGACAAAAGTGGCGCAGGACGTCCGTGCCAGCTCGAAGGCCCACCGGTTGTACGTGTAATCGCCGGTAACCCTGGCAACCCGGTTGAGGGCGTGCATCCACTTCGTGAGATAGTGGAAGTATTGGCCGTCCCGGTCCCATTCCAGCCGTTCGTCGAAAGGCTCCCCGGGTCTGCGCTCCTTCAGCCGCTTGCCTATTCTCAAGCCGCCCCTCGTCGGATGGAGCGCGGCCTCCCGGTCGTCGAGGCCGCTGAGCCAGCCTTTCCGCTGGTCATCATCCCGATGGCGTCCGAGCACCTGGTGCACCTGCTCCACGAGGCGGAGCGCCAGTTCCTTGAAGCTTTCGTCACCGGTCTTCTCGTAGAGGCCGAGAAAGTTACAGACCCCGAAGGCATCGGTCCACAGGTAGCGTCTCGGTGGGGCCATTGACGAGGAAAGCCCGGTAGAGCGCGCGAAATCCATCATGATGTCAATCACAGCGGTTAGTGCGTGCTCTTCCATCAGGTCCCCTACCCCTTCAGCTTCGTCGTCCTTCCTACGGGCTCTTTTTACCTTGCCGCCGATCGCCCGAAAGGAGAGACCGTAGCGAAGCAAGCGACAGTGTACCACGTTTACTGACTGTTGGGTATTGCCGATTGCGGGGAATGGCCACGAGGGGACGCATGAGGTCTTAGATTGACAAGGAGGCATGGAATGATTACATGTGGTATTGAGCGAAGCATGTGGAGGTGAGGCTATGGCACGCAAGGAATACGTGTGCTTGAGGTGCGGGTTGGAGTTCAGGGCAATCCCAGGCGAGGAAGAGCCGCCGGAATGCCCGGAGTGCGAGACCAATGACACGGAGCGGCTCGAGTTCTCCACCTACGGGGGAACCAGTGAGGAGCTAGATTTCACGCCGCGGAGGTCCCGCTATTCCTGATAGTAGCCCGCAAGGCATGGCAGTAGCCGTGGGTCAAAGCCTTGGGGCCATAAGGCCTTGTGTTGTCCGCGATTCTCGAGGGAACTCCCCTTTTCCGACGCATCCGCAATGCATTATACTTATGACGGTCTCCAGGCATGTTTTTTTGCTAAGAAGACCGGTATGAGGGGTAATGAGCGAGAGGCGGCAAGGGCGGGATGACGGGGAAGGGCAGGGGCTCAACGCCAGAATCGTTGCTACGGGCGCCGATCTCCTGCGGGGTCTTGCGGGGGAGAAGCCCTCCCTGTTCCAGAGGGATCGATGGGTTGGCAGGATCATGGATTGGTCCCTCGGGAATGCGGAATTCCGCACGCGGCTGCTCCGCTTCGTGGACGTATTTCCCGCTCTCTCCACCTCTCGTGCGCTCTCGCACCACCTGAAGGAGTATTTCGGGGACATGGGCGGTCCCGCCCCCGGCCCGCTTCGATGGGCCATGGGCGCGGCTTCAGGGCCTCTGGCCGCGCCTTTTCTGGCCAAGGTCATCCGCTACAGCATCGAGAAGCTGGGGCATCAGTTTATCATAGGTGATACCTCGGAAAGGGCCATGAAGAGCCTCTCGAGGATCCGCAGCGAGGGGTGCGCCTTTTCCCTTGACATCCTGGGCGAGGCCGTAGTGAGCGAGGACGAGGCTGAAGCTTACGCCGGCCAGTACGCGGTGCTCATCCGCGACCTGCGTGGAGCCGAGGGGAAATGGCCCGCCCTCGCCGGAGGCGGCGAGAGCAGGGACGCCCTCGACTGGGGCTACGCGCCGGCCATATCGATCTCCCTCAAACCCAGCTCTCTCCATTCCCAGATCAGGCCTCAGAACTTCGAGGGCTCCGTAGAAGCGGTCCTGAGGCGCTTGCGCCCTCTCTACGAGCAGCTTATCGAGGCCCGGGGCGCCATGTGCATCGACATGGAATCTTACGCATACAAAGGCATCTCCCTGGGGGTCTATAAGGCCCTTCGCAAAGAGTATCCCGGGTATAGGGACCTCTCCATCGCCATGCAGGCCTACCTCAGGGATACAGGCGCTGACGTCGAGGACCTCCTTGCCTGGTCCGAAAAGCACGGGCTTCCGGTCGGCATCAGGCTCGTGAAAGGCGCGTACTGGGACTACGAGGTGGTCAGGGCACGGCAGAACGGATGGGTCATACCCGTCTACACTGAGAAGGCTGAGACGGACGCAGCCTTCGAGCGCCTCGCCCGGCTCGTCCTCGAGCACCACGACACAGCCTATCTCGCGGCCGGCACGCACAATATCAGATCCATCGCTGCTGTTCTGGAGTTGGCCGCACAGGCGCACACCCCTTCCGACCGTTACGAATTCCAGGTACTTTACGGCATGGCAGAGCCCGTGAGGAGGGTCCTCCTCGATAGGGTAGGCCGGGTGCGCCTCTACTGTCCCTGTGGGCCGATTGTCCCAGGTATGGCATATCTCGTTCGCCGGCTCCTCGAGAATACTGCCAACCAGAGCTTCCTCCGTCTCATGTTCTCGGAGGGGACGGATGCGGGCGATCTGCTCCGGGACCCGGCAGAGGCTGTTGAAAAAGCGCGTGCCCCTCAGGCATCGACTGCACGGAAAGCCCGTGCATTGGCCGCCCCGCCCTCTTCCGATTTGCCCCCGTTCGAGAATCAGCCTCCCGCAGATTTCACCCGCGAAGACGAGAGGGACCGTTTCCGCGAGGCCCTTGCCAGGGTGCGTCAAAAGCTGGGCCGGACTTACCCCCTCTTCATCAACGGCGAAGACAGGGCCACGGAAGAGACTGAGGCGTCAACAAACCCTGCGGACCCCTCGGAGGTGATCGGCTGGGTCTGCCAGGCGCGAAGGATCGAGGCGGATGAGGCCATTGCCGCAGCCTCCTCGGCCTTCGAGAGATGGCGGAATACCGATGCTTCCACGAGGGCTTCATACCTGCTAAAGGCCGCCGGCCACCTGCGCGCCCGCCGGTTCGAGCTCGCAGCGTGGCAGGTGCTGGAGATCGGCAAGCAGTGGGACCAAGCCTCTGCGGACGTGGCGGAAGCCATCGATTTCCTCGAGTACTACGCGCGCGAGATGGAGAGGCTCGGATCTCCCCGGCTCCTGCCGTCGCCGCCAGGCGAAAGGAATTATTCCCTCTATGAGGCGAGGGGGGTGGCCGTAGTCATCGCCCCCTGGAATTTTCCCCTCGCCATAAGCTGCGGCATGGTCTCCGCTGCCATCGTCACAGGCAACTGCGTTGTTTACAAGCCCTCCCCTCTCACGCCCATCATCGGCCGCCATCTGGTCGAGGCTTTCAGCGATGCGCTTCTGCCGGCCGGCGTCTTCAACTACGTGCCGGGCAGAACAGGGGAGATTGCAGAATACCTGATCGACCACGGGGCGGTGAGCACCATCGCCTTCACAGGGTCGACGGATGTGGGCCTCCGGATCATCGAGAAGGCGGCTTCGACCAGGCAGGGACAATTCCAGGTGAAGAGGGTGATCTGCGAGATGGGCGGTAAGAACGCGATCATCATCGACGAGGACGCGGACCTGGACGAGGCCGTACCGGGGGTCCTCGTCTCTGCGTTCGGCTTCCAGGGCCAGAAATGCTCGTCATGCTCCCGGGTGATCGTGGTGGGGGCCATCTACGACGTCTTCGTGGAGCGCCTCATGGGGGCAGCGAAGTCTCTCGCCCTGGGCCCTGCCGAAGATCCTGCCTTTGCCCTGGGACCAGTGGTCGACGACCGGGCCCGATCGCGCATCCTTTCGTACATCGAGGTTGGGGATAAGGAGGGAAGGGTGCTCTTTCAGGGGGAGGCGCCTGAGGGACGCAATTACGTTCCCGTCACCATCCTCGGCGACATCGAGATTGGCCACCGGGTAGCCCAGGAAGAGATATTCGGGCCGGTCCTCGCCGTGATGAGGGCAGCAACCTTCGAAGAAGCTCTCGACAAGGCCAATGCAACGCGCTTTGCCCTCACCGGCGGCGTTTTCAGCCGCAGCCCCGACCATCTAGAAGCGGCACGAAGGAGCTTCCGCGTGGGGAATCTCTACTTGAACCGGCACATCACCGGGGCCCTCGTGGGGCGCCAGCCCTTCGGGGGTTTCAAGCTGTCCGGCCTGGGGACAAAGGCCGGAGGCGCAGAGTACCTCCTCCATTTCATGGACCCCCGGGTGGTGACGGAGAACATTGCGCGCAAGGGTTTTGTGCCGGAGGCGGACCTGGAAGACCCTTGCTGACCCTCGCAAGGGCAGCGCGTTTGCTCAAGCGAGGGCTTTCAGGCGCCGCTCCAACTCGCCCTTTGGCAGGGCGCCCACTGCTTGGTCCACCACTTTCCCGTTCTTGTAAAAGAAGAGCGCCGGCACCCCCCGTATGGCGTGCCTCGACGCAGTCTTCGGCGAGTTGTCCACGTTTACTTTGGCAAATTTCACCTTTCCGGTAAAACTTTGCGCCAGCTCATCCAGAACCGGCTCGAGCTTGCGGCAGTGGCCTCACCAGAGCGCGGTGAAGTCGACGAGCACTGAGCCGCGGAAGCTCGCCACCTCCCTTTGGAAGGTGGCATCGGTGACCTCGATGGGCCTGTCAGGATAGAGGCTCGGAAGATCGAGGGGCTCCTTGCACTTCCCGCACGTGGGCCGGTCCTGCCACCGGCTTTTCGGAACGCGGTTCCTTGTTCCACACTTCGGACAGACTACTATAATGGACTCATTCTCCATAACCGGTCAGCCTCCATAAGACTTTGTCACAGAGAATGTATCCATCGCCCCCCTCCTTCGCAAGCCCTCAAAATCACGAGGCGCAAAAGAAAGGGCCACCCCCCTGGTGATTCCGGGGGATGGCCCTTTTGCGAAGAGGAGCTAAGGCCTTCCCTGAAGAGGCGTCTACCCCTTCAGAACGAGGTACATGTTGTTGCCGCCGCGCTGGACGAGGAGGAGCAGAGAGTCGTTCGAGTGGGACTTCTCGATCAGCTCTTTTGCCTCCTCCACCCCCTTTACAGGATGGCGGTTTACCTCGAGGATCACGTCGCCCCTCTGGACGGACGCCTGCTCCGCAGGGCTGCCCGGCTCGACGCCGGCAACCAGCACGCCTTTGTCGGTCTTGACCCCGAGCTGCCGCGCGAGATCAGGGGTGAGGTCCTGGAGCTGCAAGCCCCATTTCCCCGGGGCTGTCTCCCCGGAGCGCGCAAACCGGGGCTCCTTGGCGTCGAGCTTGGCGACCTTCACGTTGAGCATCATCTCCTTCCCTTCTCTGATGACGCGCAGGGGCACTTCCCTGTCCACTGGCGTGGCTGCCACGGTTGAGGCGAGCTCGTGGCTGTCTGCAATCTCATGATGGTTGAAGTCTGTGATCACGTCCCCCCTCTTGACGCCTGCCTTTTCCGCGGGACCCCCCTCAACCACATCGGCCACAAGGGCGCCTTTCTTGGTCTTGAGGTTGAGCGATTTTGCCAGGTCATCGGTGATGTCCTGGATGTTCACGCCTATGTAGCCCCTCGTCACCGTGCCCTTGCTCACGAGCTCGGGAAGGAGCGTCTTAGCCGTATGGATGGGTATGGCGAAGCCGATCCCCTGTCCGTTGGGAACGATGGCTGTATTGATGCCTATGACCTCACCTTTCATGTTGAAGAGAGGGCCGCCGGAATTGCCCGGATTGATGGGCGCGTCCGTCTGGATGAAGTCATCGTAAGGTCCCGCGCCGATGATCCGCCCTTTCGCGCTCACGATGCCGGCAGTAACGGTGTTGCTGAGGCCGAAGGGGTTTCCAATGGCAATGACCCACTCTCCCACGCGGGTGGCTTCAGAGTCGCCGAGCACAGCCGGTTTGAACGGGCCCTTCGCGTCTATCTTGATCACCGCGAGGTCTGTCTTGGGGTCCCGGCCCAGCACCCGCGCCTTGTACTCCTCTTTGTCGCTCATGGTCACGAGGATCTCCGTCGACCCTTCCACCACGTGGTTATTCGTGAGAATGGTGCCGTCCCCGTTGATGATCACGCCTGAGCCCTGGCCTTGCATCCTTCGCTGAGGCGTCCTCGGCATGTCCCCGAAGAAGTGCTTGAACATGTCTCCGAAGGGCGTATCCTGAAGATCGGGCATCTCAGGCATCTCGGTCTTCTGAACCTTCGTGATCTTGATATTGACGACCGATGGGCCGAGGGCTTCGGCGAGGTCGACGAAGGACGGCGGACCGCTTCCCTGGCCTGAGTATGGAGCGGCAGTCGCCTGGGTATGGGTGAATGTGCCGAATGATGTGGTGATGAGCATGCCTGCGAACAGAAAGACCACTGCCACGACCGCAACGGCCGGGTATCTGAAGTTTCCAGTCTTTAACCAGTTTTTGAGGTTGTTCATGGTAATAAGTCCCTCCTTTTTCTGATCCCTTGGAGACCTTCTTCCTTGGGGGTCCCCTTTTCTTTTCCCTAGAAGTATACTGGAAAAAGATTAAAAGTCGATTAACCGCACATTAGATTTTTCTCATCTCCCGACGGGTCGTGGAGAGCGGCCGATCTATTGACCGGCCAGATGGCTTATAATGGTATGGGGAGGGAAGAGAGATGGATGAAGAGGAGATGCTGGACTTCCCCATAGACGGGGTGCTCGACCTCCACACGTTTCGGCCCGGCGAGGTGAGGGACCTGATTGCTGACTACCTCGCTGAGTGTCAAAAAAGGGGTATCCTGAGCGTGCGGATCATCCACGGAAAGGGCACGGGCAGCTTAAGGAGGCTTGTCCACAGCGTGCTCGGCCGCCTCCCGGAAGTGGCCTCTTTCCGGCTGGCAGGCACAGATGGGGGCGGCTGGGGCGCGACCCTCGTGGAGCTAAAAGGGGCATGACCACGGATCGGGCCCATCCCCGACAAGGTTTTTCTTGACATGGGTGCTGCGACGGGTAAAACTCCCGAGGAGGCAGACAGTGCCGTTACTCGAGCTGAGGGGCGTAACAAAGAACTTCGGGAAGCTCCAGGCTGTCTCGGACCTCGATTTCATCGTGGATAAAGGTGCGATCCACAGCCTCATCGGGCCGAACGGCGCGGGGAAGACCACGGTTTTCAACCTCATCACCGGCACCTTCCCCGCTACCTCGGGAAAGATCCTCTTCGACGGGGTGGATATCACCAGGTTGGAGCCCCATCAGATCGCCCAGAGGGGTGTCAGCCGCTCCTTCCAGCAGACCTATCTCTTCATGCAGTCGACGGTCCTCGAGAACGTGCTCATTGGCTTGCACATGCGCTCACACGCAGGTGCCTTCTACGAGTTTCTCCACTTCCCGTCTGCCCGGAGGGCGGATTCCGACGCCCGGCGCGAGGCCCTGGACATCATCGATTTCATGGGCCTTGGGGCCTTGAGGAACGAGCTGGCGGGTAACCTTCCGCACGGACACCAGAGGGCCCTCGGGGTGAGCATTGCCCTGGCGTGCAACCCCGTGCTCCTTCTCCTCGATGAGCCGGTCACGGGCATGAACCCGACAGAGACAGCGGAGATGGTGGAAAGAATCAAGGGGATAAGGGACAGGGGGGTCACCGTCATCCTCGTGGAGCACGACATGAGGGTGGTCATGGGCATCTCCGACAGGATCACCGTGCTCAACTACGGCAAAAAGATCGTCGATTGCCTCCCTCACGAGGTCAGGCAGAACAGAGAAGTGGTGGAGGCCTATCTGGGCAGGGAGGAATAGGCGTCCCTGGAAGAGTCCCTCTTGTCGGCCTGAAGTCCGTGGAGAGGGTGCAGCAGGACTTATTCCAATTCTAAATCATGACGATATCGAGGCGCCGAGGAAGGAGCGACGAAGGTGTACAGTTGCAGTACATCGAGGAGCAGATGACGAAGGCAACAAAGATACCGCCGAGTTAGAATTGGAATTAGGCCTTGCGCTTAAGCTTCTCCGCCGTATATTTCCGTATTTTGTCGAACAGCAAAGCCCTGCCTTCTTCCGACAGGGTTATCCTTTCTTCTACTGGCGAGACATGAAGGCCCGCGTCGAGGGAATCGGCCCTGACCTTCATGTTTTTCAGGTAGGTCTTGATCACCGTAGCTATCTGATAACCCGATATGGACATGATACTCCTTATTTTCGAGTAGCCCGATCTACCGATATCGGAAAAAGGTTCTCTTGGGTACAAACTAGTTTATCGCACTGTGCTCAATTATCTTTAGCTAGGTATGCATCCTAGAGCACGATTTCTTTTTTGCTCCCCATCCATAGGGAGACCGTGGTGCCCGTCATTTCTCGGGCACCCGTTCCGCTTCTTGTCAACCCCGACCATTCCCTAACGACCTCTTCCCCTCGGAGCTACCTCTTTCGAAGTTCAAGACCCCGTCCGCTCTCGAAGGCTATTCCTTCCGATTCGCTTGCCGCCTTCAGGTAGCCGCGGCCTTTTCTCCTGCCGGTTGCCACTTTCTTGCCATGAAGATTTCTTCCCTCAAACGAGAAGAGTACCCTTAAGGACCAGACCCCCGCCCGCTTTTGAAGGCTATTCCTTCCGATTCGCTTGAGCGCTTCCGGTGCTGACCCGTCTACACGCAAGACTCGCTCACGCACCGATTGCGGACCCACCCGCGAGACGGGAATGTCCTTGGTCGCGGGTTCCTAGTCTTTTCGTTTTTGCTATGTGGTCGTCCGCAAACAAGAGCGCCCTACCGTAACTATTTGCCCCGGTTCGGCGCGGGAGTAAGGAGAAGCCCCACACCCACGGGGTACGGGACTTACCCACCATTTTCGTCACGCTCGTCTTTCCGTCAACGGGTTCCCCAGCACCTCCCGGCGATGCGAATCGAGAAGGAACAGCCTTTTAGCGGACGGCCAAGGCGGTTCAAATGACTTTGTGTCT
>Ga0187784_10005493_pt1 | contig 10236 bp, 10 predicted proteins | sample 1015_SJ02_MP15_2_FD_132964 | JGI IMG/M metagenome (GOLD analysis project Ga0187784, IMG submission 132964) | Tropical peat soil microbial communities from peatlands in Department of Meta, Colombia - 1015_SJ02_MP15_20_MG | ecosystem: Environmental > Terrestrial > Soil > Wetlands > Peat | place... | reverse complement strand
TCGTTCGCACCGGCTTTCGTCCCCGTCGCACCGAACAACAGCACTCCGGATCTCTCGCCGACCGACGCCGATCCGTCGGTCGCGAACGCCGCAGGTCAAGCGGATCCCCAAACGCCAGCCGCGATTCCCGCCTCGATCCTAATTCCAGATGCTCGGCCACGTGCTGGCGCGTCGATCGTGACGATCGCTCGCGACCGCGATATCACCGAAAGCTCTGCCACCGAAACCTCGCCAGGTGTTGCGGGCGGCGAAAGCCACGCGGCGGATCGAAACCAAACGGCAAGTCCGAAACCTGGGTGGGACCAACAGTCCGGCCATTCGCCTGCCGACAGCCCGTCCGGCGTGTCGCTGAAGATTGGGTCGTCGTCTCAAAGCAATTCGAGCCAGCAGGCGACGGCGCAGCCGAACGACGGACCCGTGCGCCAGGCGTCCCAAGCCAGCGGCCGGGCTGCTGACCAGGCCGTCACACAGGCGATCAAACCGGCGCCCCAGAACGACCAGCCCGGACAACCTGAACCAGATGCGGCGGCGGGAACCAATCTCGCGTCCGTCACCGGCGCGCATAGCGGTCCGGCCCAATCGCAAGCCGGCGATACGCGGGTGGTGACGGCCACTCCGGTGGCGAGCGTCACCCCGATCGCGCACGCGCCTGAGGCCGCAATCCAGCGCGTAGCGAATCTCAAGGTCGATCTGAACGAAACCGGGTCTGCCCATGCAACCATCCGCGAACGCGCGGGTGAAGTCGACGTGAAGATCGTTACGCCGAATTCCGATTCAGCGCGCAATCTCGTCAACGAAGTCAACGCCCTGAGACGCTCCTTCGACGGCGCCGGCCTCAAGTTGCGCAACGCCGAAGTAGTTTACCGATCGGACAGGTATCAAAACCCGCAGCGCGATGACTCGCCTCAGAACAGTCAGCAGTCGGGTGCGGGTTCGGCCGAAACTTTCACTATTGAGGAGAACAACCAATGAGTAGTGCAGTAACATCAAGCGCCAGTACCGCCGCCAGTTCGGCCGCGTCCGCGCAGCCGGCGCCAATGACGGCCGCCGACTTTCTTCAGATCCTGGTCGCCGAGTTCGAGAACCAGGATCCGACCTCGCCCAGCGATCCAACCCAATACGCCACCCAGATGGTCGAATTCTCGAACCTGGGCCAGCTTCAGAACATCGACAGCGCGGTCACGCAGACCGCGCCGCAAGAGCTGATGCAGGCCAGTTCCGCGTATCTGGGGCGCGAGGTCGTCGCGCCGGGAGATCAGGTTGGCGTGAGCGGCGGCAAGGCGACCTCGATCGAGTATTCGCCTGCTTCGACCGACAATTACACCGCGTTGGTGTTCAATTCGTCGGGCCAACAGGTGGACAGCGTGCCGCTTGGCAGTCTCCAGGCCAACTCGCTCCAGAACTTTACGTGGCAGCCGTCATCTTCGGTGAGCGACGGCCAATACGCAGTCAGCGTGGTCAATAGCAAGAATGTGCCGGTAAGCGGACTGCTCGAGCAGGGCGTCGTACAGAGCATCAGCCTGGTCAACGGTTCGGTCGCACTCGACCTCGGGAATCTGACGGTTACCGAAAACCAGATCTCGCAGATCTCACGCGTCGCTCAGCCGCAGAGCTGAAATGCACAGGGAGGAGGAATAGTCAATGGGTAGTTCACTGTCAGTAACGCAGACCGGCCTTCAGGCCGCGGAAAATGCAATTGGCGCGGTAAGCGACAATCTCGCCAACAGCGAGACCGACGGCTTCAAGAGCCAGGATGTCAATTTCGAATCGCTGCTCGGCGAATTCATCGACGGCAACGCGCTCGGCGGAGGCGCCGCGGCAAACGGCGTATCCACCGACTTCTCGGAAGGCTCGGTCGTGCAGGCCAACTCGGGCACCGACCTGGCGATCCAGGGCAACGGGTTCTTCATCCTGCAGCAAGGTTCGGGCGCCGCCGACTACACGCGCAACGGCAACATGACAATCGGCAGCGACGGCTCGCTGCTCGCATTCAACGGCGCGAACGTGATGGGTTACACGGTGAACTCCTCAGGGGTCAGCTCGGGCGCGCTTGCGCCGATCGTGATCCCGCAGGGAGCGCTTGCGCCGACTGCCTCTTCCACCGTCGGACTCACCGGCAATCTGGACGCATCAAGCGCGCCGATAACCGGAACGATCGACCCAACCAACCCCGCGACCTACACCAGCTCGGCGAGCGTTCAGGTTTACGACAGCCTCGGTAACTCGCATACGCTGACGATCTATTGTCAGAACGCGGGCCCGACGACTTCGACTCCGGCCACCGATCAATGGAACTGGACGGCGACGCTCGACGGCAGCGCGACCGGGCTGACCAACAATAGCGGTTCGATCCAGTTCAACAGCGCCGGCACGGTCGTCCCCGGCGGGGTCCCATCTAACCCGCTGACTGCTACCGTGACAGGGGCTGCGCCGCTGTCGCTGGATCTGAATTTTGCGCAGCTCACGCAGTTCGGCACCGCGACCTCGCTGTCCGGAACCGCCGACGGCAATGCGGCGGGCCAGCCGGTCGGGGTCTCGATCAATTCCGACGGTGGTGTGTCGGTCACTTACTCGAACGGCCAGAGGACCAATGTCGCGCAGATTGCGGTCGCGACCTTCACCGCGGAGCAAGGTCTCGCTCTCGACGCCGACGGCACCTTCCAGCAGACCGACGCCTCCGGAGCGCCGGCGCTTCAGACCGCCGGAGCGGGCAGTGCAGGAACGCTCGAGTCTTCCGCTCTGGAAAGCTCCAACGTCGACGTGACGAATCAGCTGGTCAATCTGGTCGTCCTGCAACAGAGCTTCCAGGCCAACTCCAAGGCGTTGCAGGTCGAGACCCAGACAATCGGCTCGGTGCTGGAACTCCAGACCACGTAAGGCAGATGAAGAAGAAGATCATCAACGCGGCGGTCATCCTGGTGATCGCGGGCCTCGCGATAAGCGGCCTGCTGATGATCTACGGGCCATTGGCCGGCCACGCCGGCGGAAAGCGGGAGCCCAACGCATTCGTCGATGCCAAGGAGTTGACGCTGAGGCTCTCCGACTCGACCGCCGAGCACTACATACGGCTCGATCCCGTGCTGGCGGTCCGCGCCTCCAGGCAGGAGGACATCGAGCTGAAGGTCCCGGAGGTCCGCGATCGAATCGTCACGATCGTGAGCGGGCAGAGCTCCGGCGCGCTGGCTTCGCCCGAGGGCGAACAGAAGCTCAAGCATCAATTGCTGGACGCTTTCCACAAGGATTTCGGCGACAGCATCACCGATATCTACTTCAGCGGCTACTTGGTCGAATGAAAACTATCAACTTGATACTGACTCTGGCTGCCATATTGGTACTCGCCGTGATACTGCCGGGCGAGGCGTTCGCCTTCGATTTTTCCGTCCAGGTCGGAAACCGCGCTGCCGGGCCGCTCGAGATTGCAACCCTGCTCACCCTGATCTCGCTCGCGCCGGCAGTCCTGATCATGCTCACTTCGTTCACGCGGATCGTGATCGTGCTGTCGCTCCTGCGCCAGGCGCTGGGCTTGCAGCAGACCCCGCCGAACATCGTGATCACCGGTCTGGCGCTGTTCCTGACGATAATGGTCATGGCCCCGACCTGGGCGAAGATTCGATCGGGGGCGCTCGATCCTTACATGGCCGGCAAATTGACGCCCGCCGAGGCAGCCGAAAGCGCCGAAGGACCACTCAAGGACTTCATGCTCCGGCAGACCAGGTCCGAGGACGTCGAGATGGCGCGCGGACTGCTCGGCAAGAACGCCGCCATCGTGATCCCGGCGGGCGATCCCAGATCGCTGCCGTTTTACGCGCTCGTGCCGGCATTCATCTCGAGCGAGCTGACCTCGGCGTTCCGGGTCGGCTTTCTTATCTACCTTCCGTTCCTGGTTATCGACCTGATCACGTCAGCGGTGTTGATGGCGCTTGGAATGTTCATGATGCCGCCGGCGATCGTTTCGGTGCCGCTCAAGATGCTGGTCTTCGTCCTGGCCTCCGGATGGCCTCTGCTGCTGGGAAATCTCGCGGGGAGCTTCGCGTAATCAGCGCGTAATCAGATGGAGGATCAAAAATGACACCGGCGTTGGCCTCTGACCTGTTCCGCTCCGCCTTGACGGTCGCGATGCAAGTAGCTGCGCCGCTCCTGCTCGCGATGACGGTGGCAGCGGTGATTTTCGGCGTGCTGCAAGCCTCCACGCAGGTGCAGGACGCCAGTATCTCGGTCACGCCCAAGTTCGCCGCGGCGCTCGCGACGGCATGGCTCGGGTCGGCGTGGATGGCCTCGGCGCTGAGCGGCTTCATGCACAAAGCGCTGATGGCGATCCCGTGGGTGGTGGCGCGGTGAATGTCTCGATCGGCAGCGATGTGGCCCTGGCCTTCGGGCTGCTGTTCACGCGGGCGGCCGCGATGACGGTCGTGTTGCCGCAAATGCTCGGCGTGTCGGTGCCGGCCAAAATCAGGCTGCTGCTCGCGACGCTTCTGGCTTCCGCGCTTTTGCCCGGCGCCAAGCTCGCCGCGCCGGTCGCTGGCGACGCGCTGATGGTCGTCGTCATGGTGCTGCGCGAGGTCGCGGTCGGGGTGGGGCTGTCGTTTGCGGCCGCAGTCGTGGTCGGCGCAGTGACGATCGTCGGCGAGCTGGTCGGCACCAGCATGGAGCTCAACAGCGGCGCTATCCTGCGCAGCGGGCAACTGATGCCGAATCCGCTGGCCGACGGGCTCGCGACGCTGGCTGGCCTGCTGTTCTTCGTGGCCGGGTTCCATCGCGCGCTCCTGCTCGGACTGGGCCGGAGTCTGGCGGTCGCGCCGCTCGGCGCGCTAACGATGCCCGATCCTGGCGCGATGATCGCGCTGGGTGGACGCGTATTCTCGATCGCCCTGCAGATCGGGCTGCCGGTGCTGGTTCCCCTGTTTGTTCTGTCGATGACGCAGGGAGTGATCGCGCGGCTCGCGCCACAAATCAACATACTGATCGCCGCGCCGGCGGCGGTGGTCTTCACCGGACTGGTGCTGCTGGGACTCGACGCGCTCGGTCTCGGGCAGGCGATCGTGCACGCCTGGTCGTCGGTCGTTCCGCAGGCGCTGGGATGGCTCAATGGCTGACCGCGAGGAAAAAGTATTTCCGGCTCTGCCGCAGACCCGGGTGCGGGCGCGCGAGCAGGGCAGAATCGCGCGCAGCCGCGATCTGACCGCCGCAGTGTCGTTCCTGGCCGCGGCCGCGATCGTATCGGGCGCTGGAGTCCTGCTCGGGGAAATAGTCCTGGGCGCATTCCGCGACGCGCTCTCGGCGACTGCTTCGAGCGATCTCGGCGCGGGCGCCGTGCTGGCATTGCGATGGCCGGTATGCCTGGTGCTGGCGACCGGTGCGCTGCTCGCTGCAGCGTCCATGGTCGGCGCGGTGGCGCAGGAAGGCGTGGTCTTCACCGCCTCCAGGGTGGCGCCGGACCTGACGCGGTTGAATCCGCTCAAATATTTCCAGCGAGTCTTTTCGGGCGCCGGACTGGTCGAAATCGCTAAGGCGACCGTGAAGCTCGTCCTGATCGCTCTTATCACATGGAAAACGACCCACTGGGCGGTAGCGGCCGGTACCAAGGCCGGCAGCGTGAGCGAGGTCCTCGTGGTGCTGCGGGCGGCGGTGCGGGACCTGCTGCTATGGAGCGCGGTGCTCGCTCTGGTCGTCGCGGCCGGCGACTACGCGTACAAACGTTACGAATTCGAGGCCGAGCTGCGCATGACCCGCAAGGAGTTCCTCGACGAGATGAAGCAGGAGTCGGGTAATCCGCTGATCAAGCGGGCGATCCGGCGCCTGCAACGCAAGAATTTCAAGCGGGTGCGCGGGATCAATCAGGCCGCCACCGCCACCGTCGTGCTCCGCAACCCGAATCACTACGCGGTGGCCGTGCGGTACCGGCGCGGATTCGATCGCGCGCCGCTGGTCGTTGCCAAGGGCGCCGGCGAAACCGCGCTGCGGGTGATCGAGATCGCGCGGTTGGCGGCGATCCCCGTGATCGAGAACCGGCCGCTCGCCCGCGCGCTCTACAAGGGGGTCGAGGTCGGTGATTTCATTCCGCGCCAGTTCTATCGGGCGGTGGCTGAGGTGCTGGCGGCGATCCTGCGCGCCGCGGCCGCGGCCCACAGACCCTCGAGACTCGCGGTGACTGCCTAGACGGGTGTCAGGACGATGGCGACCAAGGCTGCGAATCGCATTCCGCTGATAACCGTCTCCGAGCTCGCGCTGCCGTTCACCGCGATGCTGGTGCTGGCCGGGATGGTTGCGCCGGTCGGCCCGATGCTGCTCGACGTGATGCTCTCGTTCTCACTGGCGCTCTCGCTGGTGGTACTGGTGGTCGCAGCCTCGAACCGCACCGCGCTCGACTTCTCGGCCTTTCCGACCGTGCTGCTGATCGCGACGCTGCTTCGATTATCGCTCAACGTCGCCGCGACGCGGCTGGTTCTGCTCCACGGAGATTCCGGAGCCGCGGCCGCAGGCGTCGTAATCGAATCGTTCGGCCGCGTGCTGGTCGGCGACAACTACGCGGTCGGAATCGTGATCTTCGTCGTGCTCGCGATTATAAACTTCGCGGTCGTGACCAGGGGCGCGAGCCGCGTGGCCGAAGTCGCCGCGCGATTCACCCTCGACGCGATGCCGGGCAAGCAGATGGCGATCGACGCCGACCTCAACGCCGGCATGATCGGCGAGGAAGAAGCGCGTCGTCGCCGCCGCAACCTCGAGCGCGAGGCCGACTTTTACGCGGCGATGGACGGTATCGGCAAGTTCGTCCGCGGCGACGCGATCGCAGCCATCCTGATAATGGTCATCAACCTGGTCGCGGGTTTCTTCGTCGGCGTGGTCGAGAAGGGACTGAGCCTCAACGAGGCGCTTCACACCTACTCAGTGCTCACCGTCGGCGACGGACTCGCGGCGCAGATTCCCGCGCTCCTGACGGCGACCGCGGCGGGCGTGATCGTATCGCGCACCGCTGGCGATCTGGATTTGCCCAACACTATCGGCAGCGAAATGCTGCGCCGCCCGGGCGTGCTGATGGGTTCGGCCGGCTTGCTCGGCATGATCGGTGTCATCCCGGGCCTGCCGCATGTGCCGTTCCTGCTGATGGCATCCGCGCTGGCTGGGCTTGGCGTCCGCAGCCGCGCGCTGGCGGAAGAAGCTGCGGCCGAGGGAGCCGTCGAGAAGCCCAAGACCCCGGCCGGCGACAAACCAGCGAGCCCGTGGCCCGATATCGTGCGGCTGGAGCTTGGCGCGGCGCTGGTAACCTTCGTGAACGAGCCCTGGAAGCTCGCCGAAAAGATCCAAGCGCTCAGGCCCAAACTCCGCGACGAGCTCGGGATCACGCTGCCCGCGGTCAGGATCGTCGACAATCTCGCGCTCGAACAGAACGGCTACCGAATTCTGCTGCGCGGCACTGAGGTCGCCCGCGGCACCATCCGCACGACCATGAGCCTTGCGATTCCCGGCCCGCAAGGTCAAAGCGCCGAGGTCAAGGGACTCGAAACGCTGGAGCCGGCTTTCGGCCTGCCTGCGCTGTGGGTCGCCGGCGAAACCGTTACCCGGGCGCGCCTGGCCGGTTACACAGTAATAGATGCCCTAACCGTATTGGTTACTCACTTCGCCGAGGTCGTGCGCGCCAATGCGGCCGAGATCGTGACCCGCAAGGATGCCGAGACGATGCTCGAAGCGGCGCAGAAAGTGGTGCCGCGAATCGTCGAGGAGCTCTCGGGCGCGGGGATCCATCTGGGCACCGTTTACCGGGTGCTCCAGCTCCTGCTCGCGCAGCGGATTCCGATCTGCGACCTGCCGGTGATACTCGAGGCGCTCGCGGCCGAAGGCAGCTCGACCAAGGATCCTGCCGAGCTCGCCGAGCGGATTCGCCCGGCGATCGGCCGGGCGATCTGCGAACCGCTCCGCCGCAGCGATGGGAGACTGCCCGTGCTGGTCGTCGATCCGGCCCTGGAGGAACCGCTGTTCGGCGCGATAGCCGAGCAGCAGCAGGCCGCCGCCGATCCGGCCACGGTCCGCACCATCACCGACGCGGTCCGCAAGGCGACCAGCGAAACCGCCTCGAAAAGCGCCGAGATGCCCGCGATTATCGTCTCGCCGCAAATCCGCCGGGCATTTGAGCGGCTCGCGCGGCGCGTCTCGCGTCATATCGTTGTGCTCGGCGCAACCGACATCCCGGCCTGCGTCGAGCCCGCGATCGTCGGGAGAGTTGGATGAAACCGTCTGCTCAGACCACCATCGCGGCGGCCGGCCTCGCCGAGCCGGAAAGCAGGCTCGACGATGCCACGGTCGCCAAGCTGGTCGAGGACTATATCCCGCTGGTGGTCAGTCAGGTTGAGAGGGTCTGGCTGTCACCGCGTCTTGGACTGATTCGCGACGATCTGATCTCGGCCGGTTGCTACGGCCTGCTGATGGCCGCGCGGCGGTTTGACCCATCGCGCGGAATCGGCTTCGGGGTCTTCGCCCGCTCGCACGTCCATGGCGCTCTGATGCGCGAGATCAATCTGGCGATGAAGGCGACCGGTTCCTTGAGCGAAGGGATGCTGACCGCGGACGACGCGATCGATCCCGATTCGCTCCCCAACGACAGCCGCGCCGACGTGCGGGCCGAAACCGCCGAGGTGCGTGACTTGATTGAGTTCCTGCTTACCGAGCAGGAGCGCCTGGTGCTGGCGCTCTATTACCAGGAGCAACTCTCGGTCGCCGAAGTGGCAGCCGTGGTCGGCTGGTCGGAGAGCGCCGTCGCCCGCGCGATCAAGGGCGCGCTCACCAAGCTCAGGAAAGCGATCGAAGAACGGAGGGCCAAATGAACGGACTCTATATAGCGGCTTCGGGCGCGGCGAGCGAGCTCGCCACCCTCGACACCGTGGCCAACAATCTCGCCAACGCCGGCACGGCCGGCTTTCGGCGCGTGCTCAGCCAGGTTGAGTCGATTACCGGCAACGGCTCGCCCTACCTATACGCGAGCGCTCCCGCTACGCCGCTGGTGGACATGGGCCAGGGACCGCTCAAGGCGACCGGAAACCCGCTCGACGTGGCCGTCACGGGACCTGCGTTCATGGTTGTCAATACGCCCAACGGCCCGGCCTACACGCGCAACGGCCAGTTGCAGGTAAACCCGGACGGTACGCTGACCACGGCTGGCTATCCGCTGGAAAAAGACGGCGGTGGACCGATCGTGCTTCCGCAGGGACCGATCACGATCGGGAGCGACGGGACGGTCAACGTCAACAACGCGCCGCAAGCCAAGATCGCGCTGGCCGATCCGGGCGGCGGCACCCTGACGCCGCTGGGCGGCACCTTGTACCGCAATACCGGACCGGACCCGCTGCCCGCCAGCACCGGCGGCAGCCAGGTCCGCCAGGGCTTCATCGAGGGCTCCGCAGTCAGCGAGACCGGTGAGCTGGTGAACCTGATCGGCGTGATGCGCAGTTACGAGGCGTCGATGAAAGCGGTCAAGTCGATCGACGACAATCAGAATCAGGTCATTCAGGCCTACACAATTCAAAGTTGACCAGGAGGATTCTTCGATGTTGCAGGCATTATCGATTGCGGCCACCGGAATGGACGCGCAGGAAACGCGGATCGAAGTGATCGCGAACAATCTCGCCAACGCGTCGTCGGCAGGGTTCAAAGTGTCGCGCGCGCGCTTCCAGGACCTGCTCTACCTGACCGAGCAGCAGGCCGGTACGCAGTCCTCGCAGGTCAGTTACGTGCCGACCGGCCGGTCGATCGGACTTGGCACCAAGACCGCGGCGGTCGATCAGATTTTCACCGAAGGCCAGCTCGACAACACCACCAACCCGACCGACGTGGCGATTCAGGGTGACGGCTTCTTCCAGGTCGCGCTTCCGGACGGTACCGCCGCTTACACGCGTGACGGCAGCTTCAGGCTCAATCAGAACGGGCAGCTGGTTACGCTCGACGGCTACCCGGTGCAGCCCTCGATCAGCGTTCCGCAGGGCGCGCGCAATATGACGATCGGTCCCGATGGTACGATTTCCGTACAGGTCGGCAATGCGACCACGCCGACCACGGTAGGGCAGTTGCAGATCACGCGCTTCATCAATCCGGCCGGACTCCAGCCTATGGGACAGAACATGTACGTGCAGACTCAGGCTGCGGGACCGCCGCAAGTCGGCGTCGCCGGCCAGAACGGCTTCGGATCGGTCCTGCAAGGCTACCTGGAGATGCCCAACGAGAGCGTGGTCAGCGAGATGGTCGAGCTGA
>Ga0187784_10005491_pt1 | contig 10239 bp, 8 predicted proteins | sample 1015_SJ02_MP15_2_FD_132964 | JGI IMG/M metagenome (GOLD analysis project Ga0187784, IMG submission 132964) | Tropical peat soil microbial communities from peatlands in Department of Meta, Colombia - 1015_SJ02_MP15_20_MG | ecosystem: Environmental > Terrestrial > Soil > Wetlands > Peat | place... | reverse complement strand
GGTTATGCATCAGGCTATTGGATTTCTAGCGATCATGCTTGGAGTTGGCATTGTAAGTTACTTTGCATGAATCCTGAATAATGGTCGATCTAGATTAGCTCAACAACCCCATATTGAAATGGTAAGAAGGTGTAATTTCTATTTCTCATAGCAGCTACATTGCCTTGCTTTGTGTTTTGAGCAGCCAATCAATCGGTGGTCTTTGCAACCGCAAATGATACACTTCTTTCCTGAATCCACGTCTATCACCCATCTTTGCCGAATTCCCGCCTTGGTTATTATTCTTCATCTACCCAATAGAAGGCTTCGTTCCCACATTTTTGTCAAATTACTTTCATTTTGGGGAGAACCCGCACGTTCTTCTCATTCTTACCAATTACGACAACGGACTTCCTGAGCTTTTCAAGTTTCTGTACTATCGCATCTCCACGCCTTCCTTCTTGCGCGCATTTAGAGCAGATAGCACTACTGCCTTTTCCTTCTTCGTTGGAGGAAGTGCCAGGCCACACTTCGGGCAGAATTGCGTCTCAGAGAACAGCCGGAATACATCACGTAGCCAGAGATGCTTTTAACCCTTCCTTGCTACCCGCGTCCATGTTCGCTTTCGCATCTGCTGTTGAACACGTTAACCCTAGGTATGATATAGAATTGGTGAAGATGAAATCTGGGCACAAACCTGAAAGATAATCAGGTCTACATAATGCGAGGCAAGAGTAGGGGAAGAGCATGAGCATGAAACGATTCGTGGTAAATGTAGCCGATGGAGTGCAAGGGAAGCTGCCCGTTGCCGAGGGAGGAGGCACCTTCCGGATTCTAATTGATGAGGAAAGCTCAGGCGCTCAACATTTTTCGCTGCTAGTAAATGAGATGTTCCCGGGGTACATTGGCAAGGAGCATTCTCATAATGTGGAGCATTGTTGGTATATCCTGCAAGGAACTGGCATCATCCGCATGGAAGGTAAGGAGTATGCTATCAAACCGGGAGATGCAGTTTTTGCACCAGTGGGGATGCGACACTCGATTGAATGCACCGGAGACGACCCTCTCCGGTATGTAGTCGTTTATGCTCCACCTGGGCCTGAGAGAGAACTGAGAAATCGGACCGGTTTTGCCAAACCATGACTAGGAATCGTTGGCCTCTTAGACGACGATTTAACGGTTGATAACTGTTTGAGCTCCGTGTTCAGCGTCGTCTTCCAACGCTGGACCAGCAACTGTATGGGAAAATGAGGAGCATTTTCACTCAGCTCTCTGGCTTTTATCGTTTCACGTAACAAAAGCAGATAAGATTGGAGTAGACTATCATTGTCGAGAGTAGGGGCTCTCGTTCAATTGTCATCAGACGTCGTAAAAGATACGTTAACGGGGCCCACTGTATTCAAGGATGAGACACCGCTCTCCCTTGAGTATATGCCCCCGAGGCTACTGCACCGCGACGCGCAAATGCGGTTTCTCACACAGCTCTTTCGGTTCTCTATCGAAAGCCCATTCTCCACAAGTCAACGCGTACTCATCACAGGAGACGTGGGAACGGGGAAGACTGTTCTAGCACAACGTTTCGGAGCAGATCTGGCTAGGGCTGCCAAGAATCGGAAGATCAACCTTCAATATGCACACGTAAACTGCCGCGAAGCGAAAGGCAGCCTCTTCATGATTATAAAACGAGTTCTAACCCAGTTTGAACCTGAATTTCCAAAGCGTGGTTTTGCACCGGAAGAACTTCTGCAAACGTTAATGGACATACTTGACGATAAGAACATGCACTTGATACTAGCACTGGACGAGTTGGAACACTTGATCAGAACCGAGGGGGCGACTCCGATTTATAATCTCACACGCATACAGGAGGAGCGTGTTGGAAAACCAATACGTCTCTCGCTTATCTGCATCCTACGCGAACAAGAACAACTGCAACAACTTGACAAGAGCACACAGGATACTCTCCAACGCAACATCGTCAAACTCGAAAAGTACAACTCGTCTCAATTGATCATGATTCTTAATGACCGAATCAAATTAGCTTTCAAAGAGAACACAGTTTCAGATGAGGCACTTCAACTCGTTGCTGACATCGGCGGCCAAAGCGGAGATGCACGGTACGCTATCGAACTTCTCTGGCGGGCTGGCAAATATGCTGATTCTGAAGCTTCGAAACATATTTCGGCAGATCATGCTCGAAAAGCCGCCGGAAGCGTACACCAAACGTTGAGAGGCGAATATATCAACGCCGTATCCCCTCACGAAAAATACATGCTACTCGCGTTAGCTCGAGTCCTCGAAAAATCACAAGAGGCATACGCTAACATAGGCACAGTAGAACGCGAATACAAAGCAGTTTGCGAAGAGTATAATGATGAACCACGAAAACATACTCAAATTTGGAAATACGCGCGCGGCTTAGGCGCAATCGGAATAATCACTGCCTCCAAATCAGGCGAAGGAGTACGTGGCAAGACAACTCTGCTCGGGTTGCAGACCATACCGGCATCTACTATGCGTGAACAGTTAGAAAAATCGCTTACATCCAACCGGAAGAAACACAGTAACTAGAATACGACCTGCCTGAGTCAACATAATAGCCATCTCACATACATCTTAATATCGATAGTAAATGCGCCGTTTCACAATGGTAGACATATCACCAAAGAAGACGGTCACGAGGGAGGCTGTTGCTGTTGGTGAAATTAAACTCAAACCAAGCACAATCGCACGTTTGAAGTCTGGACGGATTGAGAAAGGAGACCCAATCGCGGTTGCGGAAGTGGCTGCAATAATGGCTGCAAAGAACACGCCGTGTATTCTTCCATTCTGCCATTCAATACCTATCACAACAGTGCGAACTGAGTATAAGATCGCCCGTGATAAGATCAGTGTTGAATCATGTGTGAGAAGTGAAGCAAAGACCGGGGTTGAGATGGAGGCACTAACAGCCGCCTCAGCATACCTCCTCACTATCTGGGATATGACGAAACAGTACGAAAAAGACGAATCCGGCCAATATCCCTTCACTGCGATCACGTCGTTAAGAGTCAAGAAGAAGGTTAAGGGAAGTTGAGCAAAGTCGCTGAACTTCACAAACATGATGCTCCAGCATCACTTGGCATTTACATCTTAACATGCAGCACATCTAAGTTTAAGCAGCTCAAGACTGGCCAAAATCCAGAAGACAAGTCAGGGGACATTATCGAGCGACTATCCTCAACGTCAGGCCATCGCGTAGAAGGACGACGACTTGTCTCAGATTCTAGACTGATGATAAAGAGAGTTGCAAAGAAGGCATTATCATCCAAAGCGGTTGATGTTCTAATCATCACTGGAGGGACTGGACTATCTCCAAGAGACGTAACGGTGGAGAGCATCTCACGATTAGTTGATAAAAAAATTCCTGGATTCGGTGAGCTTTTCAGAAACATTAGTTTCAACGAAATCGGTTCTGCGGCCATGCTCAGTCGAGCCTTTGCAGGTTCTGCCAATGGAAAGGTAATCTTCTGCCTTCCAGGCTCGCCCCATGGAGTCCAGACGGCGATGGAGAGGCTGATTCTCCCAGAGATTGGTCACATGATTAAGATTAGTCGCGAGCCGAAGTAGCCTTCTTCCTCAAGGCGGGTTGCTTGCGGCGTGTTGTCGGCTTTTTAGCAGGTTTCTCAACCAGTTTATTCAACTCGTTTTTATTAACGTACTTTTCATAACCGTGCGAATCTGAGGTTGTATTGCTGCACAAACAGGACTTGCTTGAGAGGACGTGGGTTGGGCAGTTATCAACGAATTCGCATGCGCTGCATGAAATTTCAGTCCCATCAACATAGCACAATTTGGTTATCTCTTCACCGAGCATTTGAGCTGGCGCCGCACCGTTAGGTCGAATGAACTTCACGGGTTTCCCAACTATTTGCGACAGGCTTTCCTCGACCGAGTCTAAGTTGTCCATGCGTCTCACAGAAAATTTTCGACTCGCAGAATCATACTTGAGACCGGCTCTCATGAGCTGGATGAATTTGTCCTTTCCCATAAAAGGGAGTTTGAAGTTGGCAGGGTCGAGCACTTCTTCAGGTCCCGTTGGCGTGTTAGTAGTCTTTGCTTCTGAAGTGAGGAACTGTATGTCTCTCTCTTCCAGCTCCATACTCGTACCGATTTCTCGCCCAATCTCTTCGTTGAGGCTGAAGATTGAGATTAGGTAGGGTAGGATGTGATGCAGTGCGGTTCTTTTTGACGTGTGGCAGGCTTTAGCGAGACATCCGCAAGCGTGGCTGATTGACCATAATCGGTATTGGTAGCGTTCAAGCGTTTTTTCTGATATTCGCGGAGCAGTTTTGATGGCTTGGTCGATGTCGTTCTCGATTTGATCCGCCCCTACGGAGGCGAGTTCATTCAGGGCTACTGGGAGCAGGTTCCATTGAGGTACTGAATCTCGGCGCGGCATGTTGAAGGGTGGTGGAGCCATACTTCTTGACCTGTTGGCGCCGATTCGCGCATAGGTTATATCCGCTCGTGAGAGCGCCTCGTACGCGTGAGCGAGTTTATGACGGGATGTGTAGATGTACGGCATTAAATCGTGGAGCAGGAGGAGTAGTTGATCTTTGTAGAGTGGGATTTCGGTTTCGTTCAGTGCCCTTCTGGCTTCTCCAAATCTTGATGTGAATAGCTCTGTTAGCGTTTCATGTTCGTCCAGGCTGCTTGTTCTGCCAGCACTCTGATCAAAGGTTCCCGCCGCTGCTGCTTGTGCGTCGTTTATTGCTGAACGAATGTCACCCGATGATCTACGGACTATGGAGTCTACGGTCTTGGCTGCGACGTTCGCTCCTTCCTGGCGGAGTATGTGATTGATGAGTAGGACAAGGTATCTTGGGCGTATTTCATGCAGCTCTAGTACAAGGCAGATTTTTCTAAGGTCGTCGAAGCGTTCGTCTTCAACATTATTCGCTGTCAGTACGACTGGTATGGGGGGGTCTTTGACGGCGGCGAGTATAGCCAGTAATCCGCCACGATCTTCTCTGCCGAAGACGCCGTCAACTTCGTCTAGTAGGATAAGGTTACCGCGCCCGTTGCGGGAGAATGAGTCAAGAGTGGTTGAGGTGCTGGCTGGGGTCAACGCCTGTTCTATGGATTTCTGGGTTCTAACGTCGCTGGCGTTCAACTCTAGAATCTGGAAGCCGTATTCGTTAGCTGCTGCTCGAGCGAGTGAGGTCTTGCCTACTCCTGCCGGTCCGACTAGAAGGCATGCTTTCTTTGGCTTACGCTTTAGGGTCCAGGAGTTTAGCCAAGACTTGAATTCTAGCACTGCATCCTCGTTTCCAAGAAGGCTGGAGGAGGTTTGTGGACGGTATTTTTCCGTCCAGGATTTCATCTGCAATTGTTCTACTTGCTTCCCAACAGGCTGAATTGGGCTAACATTGCGCTTAGTTGAATGTCCTCGTTTGCTCCCTGCGAGAGTCGGAAGTCATATTCTCCTAATAATCGAACAGCCTCAATCTGTTTATGAGTATCGAGCTCTGACATTTTTACGACTTCACGGTTTGCGGTACGAATGATATCCCTTCCGCTTACGCCGCGTTTTCCCATAAGCTCGTACATGGCCTCACGCGCTTTGATGAAGTTTCCATCAAGTGCAGTTTTCAACATTTTCCGAACAGTTTCACCATCATTCTCTGGCGAAATCTTATCCAATTGAGCCGCGTCGAGTTTGCCCGAATCGGAACTTGTGGCAGCAACTTGCAAGTAGTTCAATGCTCTTCGGAGATCACCCTCTGACAATTCGAAGATCCGTGCTATCACTTTCTGATCCGCTACAACATTCTCTGCCTTGCAAACTTTTCCCAAGTACTCGAGGGCTTCCTTCTCTTCCAATTGCTTAAACCGGAATACGGAGCAACGACTTTGGATAGGTTCAATTATTCCGCTCTGATAATTACATATCAAGATGAACCTGCAGGTCCTAGAGGACGTCTCCATGATCCTGCGGAGAGCGGTTTGGGCATCTCTTGTCATCTCGTCGCACTCATCCAGGATAACCAAGCCATACTGTACTCCAGACGGAGCAGTCTGAATAACTTGGGAAAATCCCTTAATTCTCTCTCTAACAACGCCTATGCCTCGCTCATCCGACGCATTAAGTTCAAGAACTAACCTTCTGAAATTATCACCCATTAGTTGACGAGCGATACAAAGTGCCATGCTGCTCTTGCCGGTTCCAGGAGGACCTGAGAATAAGAGATGCGGCATTGTCTCAGGAGTTTTCAAAAGCGCCTTAATCCCTTCTACGGTTTCCTTCTGATCAACCACGTCATCTATTGATCTTGGCCGATATTTTTCGATCCACATGAGATTTTGACTCAACATGATGTATCTCCAGTCTCCTGCCGATGGATTTCCAGTGCAAGCAGTCTCATCTGGTCCTTGAAAAGCGTTCGCATGTGGGATTTCTGGTTCAAGCTGAACACGAAAAAGCATAGGGATAGTTTCACTCGTCCCTCTCGTCGTCTGACACTCTCCATTGGAAATTTCGACTAAACAAGATGAAGGATTGAACAAATTGCTTATGTTCTACATCTTGGTCGATGGTGAAATGGTGTGGTGTTCTTGGCGGAGGCAGCAGTAATGTCAGTAGAGGACATTGACTTCGACTTTGAGAATTCTTCGATGAGAGTAGTTGTGACGAGGGAGATTCCTGAGATGCCACGGATGCCCAAGCTTACGTCTGCACGTGTAGGGCTTGAAGTTGAGGTCCCATATTGGGTTGCGCACGAGTTAGCTCAGGGCGGTTACGTGAAGTTTAGGGAGGAGGATATCATAACGTACAATTCGCTCTCTAAGATTCATTGGAAGGAGACGATCCCAGCATCGAGGCAGATACCATCACTGCCGGGCAACTTTTACTGTATTTTGCGTAGGCACCTTACTGAACTTCGGAAGCAAAGTAAGCAAGATCAGGTTAAGCTGCGAGAGTTAGAGAGAACGGAAACTCTAGTTCGAGATATCGTGAACGTGCGCATTAGAAAAATTGTCTCATTATCAGCGTCACCCACGCCTTCAGGGGAGCTGATTCAAGGGCTCACCTATGAGGAAAGGGGGCTCTATGCAATCTTGAACCAAACGATTGAGGGTTGGAAAAATGATTTGCTAGAACGTGATGGGAAGCAATGACGACGCTACAGAACCCGGAAGAACTGTTTCAAGACTTTCTAAGGTCATACCTCGCCGACGGTGAGTTGAAGTATAGGAAGAAACTAGGCCACGTAGCATTATCTGGATCAAGATCGTTAGTAGTCGATTTCGAAGATTTAATCGCCCACGATGCTGAACTCGCGCGGTCAATACTCGATAAGCCCGATGAATATTTTGAGTATCTGGATAGAAGCGCCTGGGCGCAGTTAAAGATTGAGGACCCTGAGTATGCGGAATCAATAAAACGGCTAAAAGTCCGTTTTAGAAAATTACCTGAAAGGAATCTGCTGAGGAAAATTGGATCAGAAAATATTGGCAGACTTCTCTCAGTCGATGGAATCATAGTGCGATCAACATCGGTGAAACCACTTCTCATTAAAGCCACATTCCAATGTCGCAAATGTAACGCTGTGTCCTACGTGGATCAGGCAGGTTCTCTCATGCGTGGGCCAGGACTCTGCGCCCATTGCCGGTCAAAAATTTTCGAATTCCTGGAGAAACAGTCAATATTCATGAACTCCCAAGAAATCAGAATACAAGAACGACCGGAAGACCTGCCTCCAGGCCAATTACCAAGATCTATGGACGTTAGATTGCTGGAGGATTTAGTGGACACAGCAAGACCCGGAGACCGAGTTTCAATAATCGGAGTCGCTCGAGCATTACAGGAGTTTGTAGGACGCAAAGCACGACTTAGAACCTTCGACCTCCTCCTGGATGCTAATTATGTTGAGGTCGTAGGGAAAGAGGTTGAAGTTGTTGAATTGACTCCTGACGATGAAAGGCTCATTAAAGAATTGGCAAAGGATCCATTCATACATAGGAAACTCATCGCTTCATTGGCACCATCAATTTACGGATACGGTGACCTCAAAGAAGCAGTCCTATACCTACTGTTCGGCGGAGTATCAAAACGATTACCCGATGGAGTCACCATCAGAAGTGAAATCAACGTACTACTCGTGGGAGATCCTGGGACGGCGAAGAGCCAACTATTACAATACGTGTCCAGAACGGCCCCACGCGGCTTATACACCAGTGGTCGCGGTACGACAGCCGCCGGTTTGACGGCAGCAGTCGTTCGTGAAAAATCTGGCGGAATGGTGCTTGAGGCTGGAGCCCTAGTGCTGGCGGACAAGGGAGTAGCTTGCATCGACGAAATCGATAAGATGCGGCCAGAGGATAGAGTTGCAATTCACGAAGCACTGGAACAGCATACTGTTAGTGTGGCAAAGGGAGGAATCGTTGCAACACTCAACGCGAGAGCTGCAGTGCTCGCAGCCGCTAACCCGAGCCTAGGACGATATGACTCGTACAGGAATATTACTGATAACATTAACCTTCCAGTGACGCTTCTATCCCGTTTCGATCTTTTGTTCATAATGAAAGACGTACCGGAGGCCGATGCTGATAGCAAAATGTCCGAACACATCTTAACACTGCATCGACTCAAAATGACTCCAGAAGAACCTCCCCTCAGCCCCGAACTCCTCCGAAAATACGTAGCATACGCCAAGAGATTGGAACCACAACTGACGGAAGAGGTAGTGGTGGAACTCCGTCAATTCTACCTTAAGATGCGATCAACTTCCGGATCAACCGAATCACCCGTTGCTATCACTCCAAGACAGTTGGAGGCATTGGTAAGACTCGCAGAAGCAAGAGCACGAAGCTTCCTACGCGACAGGGTGGAAGTTGAAGATGCTAGAGCCATTATTCGATTAATGATGCTCTCGTTAGAAGATGTGGGCATTGACACGGCAACGAATAAAATCGACATTGATGTTATAATGACTGGAAAACCGAAAAGCCTTCGCGATAAGATGCAAGTAGTCCTCAGCACCTTCGCTGAACTTGAGAAACAACTAGGCACCGTTCAAGACTCCATCCTCTATCAAGCACTCTCACGCAAAGTCGACATTACAGATGAGGAGGCTAGAAAGCTTGTTGATCAACTAGTTAGAGAGGGAATCTTATACTCTCCAAAAGAAGGCTACCTGAAAAGAACCGCCGCATAGATGGTTCACTTAGTTGTACGTCAGCGAACTATCCATTCCAGACTCCATAAAAGCAATACTGGCTAAAGCAGGCTACGAATCGCTATACCCACCACAAGAAGATGCCATACGCGCAGGAGTCCTGGAAGGAAAGAATCTTGTCCTAGCAAGTCCGACAGCTTCAGGAAAGACACTCATAGCTGAACTCGCCATCCTGAAAGCAATTCTAGAGAAAGGCGGAAAAGCACTATACCTAACACCTCTCAGAGCCTTGGCGAGCGAAAAATTTGAAGACTTTTCAAAATATGCAACAGTTGAGAAAGGGCCGGGAGATAAAATCCGAGTAGGATTAACGAGTGGCGATTACGACAGTTCCGATAATTACCTCACTAACTATGACATCATCATTTCAACGAATGAGAAAGCCGACTCACTGCTACGGCATAGATCACCATGGATCATGGACGTCGGAGTTGTTGTTGCAGACGAAATTCACCTACTCACTGAAGCAGATAGAGGGCCCACACTTGAAGTCGTCTTGACTCGACTGCTAAAGACCAATCCGAAGATTCAAGTAATTGCATTAAGTGCAACAATCAAGAATGCAAGTGAACTCGCAGAATGGTTAAACGCAGTACCAGTCACGACTGAGTGGCGCCCCGTACCATTGCGTGAAGGCGTATACTACGACGGTCAGATTCAATTCAAAGACGGATCATCAAGACTCATCCAACATGCTGAGCAAAACCCAATATTCGACATTGCACTTGATGTTGTCAAGAATGACGGACAAGCACTGCTCTTCGCTGAAACAAGACGCCTCGCAGTCGACATGGGCAAAAAGGCATCGACAGCCCTACGACGATATCTGCCACGCACTGACCGTAAAGGGCTTGAAATTATCGCCCAACGCATATTATCATCAGGAGAACGAACACGCCTCGGCGAGGTCTTAGCTGAACAAATATTAAACGGGGCAGCATTTCATCACGCCGGATTACCGGGAGCGCATCGCAGAATTGTTGAAGACGCCTTCAAAAGCGGCCGACTCAAAATCTTATCCGCAACTCCAACACTCGCT
>Ga0187784_10005489_pt1 | contig 10243 bp, 9 predicted proteins | sample 1015_SJ02_MP15_2_FD_132964 | JGI IMG/M metagenome (GOLD analysis project Ga0187784, IMG submission 132964) | Tropical peat soil microbial communities from peatlands in Department of Meta, Colombia - 1015_SJ02_MP15_20_MG | ecosystem: Environmental > Terrestrial > Soil > Wetlands > Peat | place... | reverse complement strand
TACAGGCGGTTGTTTGACCTCAGCGCGTTTGCGTTTTATTCACCCGGCATGCAGGTGAGCCACAATTTTTCATTTTTAAGAGGAACCTCTCTAGCAAAGCCCCTCATCGCCGTTGCAGTCAGCAGCGCGGCCATCATCAATGCAATCGCGGCTTGGTGTGTCTGGAGGGCTCGCAAAGATGTGGGGCGCGTATATATGTTATTACTGCTGGCTTCGGGGACAGCTATGCTGGCGCCTGGGCTGGGGCTGACACTCATTCGCGCGAGCGGGCTAACTGCGACGAACTTCAATATCCGCGACTACTTTCCTGAACAGATGCTGGCAGCGACCTTGGTGACGCTGGCGCTAGGAGTTGTTTCGTACTCCAGCCTGCCAGACAAGGCTATCCGCTGGCAGGATCGCACCCTCGTGTTGGCCGCTGGTGCCGCGTTCGTTCTCATGTTGCCATGGAGTGCGTTTGCGTGGAAGGCGGTTCCCAAACTTGCGACGGCCATTGAGTTTCCGCATCGCTTTGGAGCGATTCTTGCCCTTGCAGTAGCGGGCCTTTTCGCTGCTGGCGCCGAGTCTGGCGTGCGTCGCTGGCCGAGCCGGGAAGGGGTTCGCTGCCTCGCGACCGTGATGTCGCTAGCGCTTTTGGTGATCGCTGCCGGTGCTTTAACCTGGAGAGCCGATTGGTGGTGGGTACGAGGTTTGCGGAGTCGTGCGGCGTATGCGTACGATGCGTCCCAGGACGTGGATTTCTTGTATCGCACCTATGTTTCTCGCAATCGCATGTCGGCTTTCGCAGCACTCCTTGGGACGAAACCGGGCACTTATTCTGTTGAACACACTCCTGCCGTCCATGTCAACGCGGCGTTAGTTCAAGGTCAAGGAACAGTGGAGGTGATAAGTCGGGAACCGCGGGCAGTCGTGGCGTCCTTTGCAGCCTCAGGGAACAGTGTAATGCGAATTGCACAATTGTATTCGCCACTGTGGAGAGCAGTGCTGCTCGATCAACCATCTTACGTCCTGCGTCCACAGAGTTCGGATGAAGGACTTACCGAGTTATCCATGCCTCCGGGACGGCATTGCTTGAAACTCTTCTTCGAGGTTGGCTGGCCGGAGCGATGGGGCGTCATTATGACAATTCTGTCGCTGGCGGTTGTCGCCGGGGGCGTGATGTTTGAGCGCTACGCAAATGGTCGAAGTCGTCAGACGGGTTAGACTGGTCTCTAACGCTGAAGCGTGTGTGTCCCCATGGCGATTATTGGATGAAAGCCTAGGAAACGAAAATGAAGGTGAAAACAACCAACTTGCGTGTTGGCGATTGGGTGGAAGTCCGGAGCAAGGAGGAGATTCTCAAGACGCTCGACCGTAATGGCGAACTCGAAGGCATGCCGTTTATGCCTGAGATGTTCGCCTTCTGTGGCAAGAGATTTCAGGTCTACAAGCGGGCGCACAAAACATGTGACGTGGTCTTTCCGGTGCGCGGGCGCTGGGTGGAGGAAGCGGTTCATTTGGAAACACGCTGTGACGGGCAGGCTCACGACGGCTGCCAGGCGGGCTGCCTGCTTTTCTGGAAGACGGCGTGGCTGAAACCGGTAAACGGGAACGCGGCGAGACCGCGCGGTGACGTCGAGCGCGAGCGCCCGCAAGCAGACCCGCCAGGCCCCGGGTGTACCGAAGCCGACGTCTTGGCGCGGGTACGTTACCCCGACCCGAAGGGGGGAGACCCTTTTTACATTTGCCAGGCTACCCAAGTGCCGTATGCTACGAAAGACTTAAAGTGGTGGGACATCCGGCAGTACGTTGAGGACTACCGATCGGGAAATGTGAGTCTGTGGCAGATCTTTTGTGGCGGCGTCTACTTCCTTTACTACACCCTCGCCGAAGCAGGCATCAAGCTGGGACGCCCGATGCGGTGGTTCTACGACAAGTTTCATCCCTTGTGGCGAGGCACACCGTACCCGCAACGAAGAGGGACCCTACCGAACGGACAGGCAACACCTGTCGAAACGCTCAATTTGCAGCCTGGTGAGCTCGTCCGCGTCAAGTCGTATGCCGAGATTCTGAAGACGTTGAATTATTGGAATCGGAATCGTGGCATGTTATTCGACGCCGAGGAGGTTCCCTACTGCGGCGGGACATACCGGGTGCTACGACGCGTCGACAGAGTCATTAATGAAAAAGTGGGCAAGATGCAGGAAATGAAAACGCCGGGGATCATCCTGGAGGGGGTCGTATGCCAGTCCCGCTTCAGTTCCTGCCGCATGTTCTGCCCCAGGAGCATCTACTCGATTTGGCGGGAGATTTGGCTGGAGCGTGTTGGACCCAATCCCTCCGAGGACACAGTACAAAAGGCCCGTCAGGCAGGCAACTGCCCGAATCCGGCTCCAACCGGCCCCCATGTCCCGACAGAGCAGAGGTGAACGAGGAATCGGCACCGCCGACTGTCCGGAGACGACTCTACCTTATTCGGTTCGCCCACTACCGTGGTGTTCCGCTCCCCCTCCTGGGGGGGGACGAACTGAGCCCCTGGGGAGCGTCTCTCATGAGGTTACGCGATGACGCTCAGGAATGGTTCGAGCGCGTCACTATGCCGGCTTCTTGAAGTGGTGGTGGGCTTAATCTTTGTGTCCGGCTGCGGCGGCAGTGGAGGGGGAGGAGGCAGCACACTTCAGCTGTTGGAGCCCAACGTAAGCCTTTCTCCCTCGAGCCTGGCCTTGGGGAACCAGGCGGTGGGCTCAACAAGTGCGCCCCAGACCGTCACTCTAAGCAACACCGGCAATGCCGCCTTGAGCCTATCGAGCATTGTGATCACGGGCGCAAATGCCGGCGACTTTGCACAGACGAACACGTGCGGCAACTCGGTAGGGGCGGGGGGCAGTTGCACTATCAGCGTGATGTTCACACCCACCGCGAGCGGGAGCCGGGCGGCCTCGGTGACCATCGCGGACAACGCCGCCGGCAGCCCACAGACGGTAGGCCTTTCCGGCGTCGGCGTGGCGCCAGTCATCAGCATTTCTCCCATGAGCCTGGCCTTCGGGAACCAGCCGGTGGGTACAAAGAGCGCGGCTCAGACGGTCACCGTGAGCAACACCGGCAGTACCAGCTTGAGCCTGGCGAGCATCACGATCACGGGCGCCAATCCCGGCGACTTTGCCCAGTCTGACAATTGTGGCAGTGCGGTAGCGGCAGGAGGCAACTGCACCATCAACGTGACCTTTACCCCGACAATGGATGGCCCGCGCAACGCCGCAATCATCGTCACAACCGATGTGACGGGCAGCCCCCAGACGGTGGCCCTGACCGGGACCGGGACCGGCCAATTCATGACCCTCAGCCCGAACAAGACCCACTTGGTGAACACCATTACCAACACGCCCGTATTCATCACGGGAGATGCTCCACAGGTACTCTTCACGCAGCTCGATAATGCCGACGTGGAGCCATATCTGGCAGACCGCGCCTCCCGGGGCTTCAATGCCCTGTGGGTTCTCGTGATCGACAATGTGGATCAAGCGAACGCCCCAGAAGACTACTACGGTAACGTGCCTTTCGATGGCCCCGACTTCACCAATGAAGATGCGGCCTATTGGGCGCATATCGACTACGTTCTGGGCCGGATCGAAGCTTACGGGATGACGGCATTCATGAGTGCGGCCTTCGTCGGCACCCCCCAATTCGTAACCTCGTACTACTACAACAGCCTCCTCGACAGTTCCGATGCGACCATGACAGCTTACGGCCAATGGCTTGGAAACCGCTACAAGAATTACCCCAACATCGTCTGGGTGCTAGGCGGAGATGCGCCCGCAACCAGTGCGATCTACTCCAAGCTCGCAGACATCGGCAACGGGCTCCAGAGCGCGGACCCGAACCATCTCATTACGCTGGAAGCCTGCCGGGAATGCTCGCAAGGGTCCAACCTGGGGCAGCAATCCACGCTCGAAGCCTACACATACCTGGGCGAGAGCGTGCCTTCCTTCATGGGGCTTAACTGGGCCTACGCCAAGGACCCGAATGTCATTTCGGAGTGCCGGGGGGCCTACGCGTCAACTTCAGGCGGAGCCATCCCGCCGCTGATGGGCGAGGATACCTATGAGCTGGACTCCTCGGTGACCTCGGCTCAAGTCAGGACGGAGGGCTACTGGGAAGTGCTCTCCGGGTGCTACCTGGGAAGACTTTTCGGCAACGACGCGATTTGGACGTTTAACGCTCCCCAATTTAACAATTCCAGCACACCTTGGCAGATCCAGCTCGATTCCACAGGTTCGGTCGGTCAGGAGACCATGGGGGCGCTATTTCGATCACGCGAGCACTGGTTGCTTGTGCCAGACATCAACCGCTCGGTTCTAACGGCGGGATACGGCTCTGGGGCAACGATCTCAGTGGCGGCTCGCACCTCCGACGGGCAGACGATCATCGCCTATGTTCCGAACGGGAATGCGGCCACCATCACCATCAACATGACCAAGATCACCAGCGCCATCGACACCGCGAAGTGCTGGTGGTTCAACCCGAGTACTGGCGCAGCCACACTGATCGGGACTTTCGCGACCTCGGGGACCCAGAATTACACGCCGCCCGACTCGAACGACTGGGTCCTGGTTATCGATGACGCAAACGCGAACCTGCCGGCCCCGGGAAGCGCCGGCTCGTGAATTCAAGAACCTGTGTGATCCTTGAGTTCGCGATGAACACTCTACTACTTATCGCATTATTAGGCTTTCCCGTATCAACCTTGGCTGAAACGGGCCTCAGCGATGATTGGATCGCCTTTAACCGCGCTGGAGCGCCGAACAGCAACTTGCAGTGCTTCACGCCGAACAACGTTTCCGTATCGAATGGGAATCTGGTGATCATCACGCGGCTCGAGACCTCGACTTGCAGCAGCTTTGACCTGCCGTCCTCGACCTATAACTACACGTCCGGGTTCGTGTCGATGCGGCGTTTCAACTTTCTTTACGGCACTGTTGAATTCAGGGCGAAGTTTGGTGGCGGCGCGGGCACCGGGTCGTGGCCATGCGTCTGGATGGAAGATGCCTCGTGTCAGGCCAGCGACCCGACCGGCACAGACGACAATTGCACCGGTCAGGAAATTGATGTCGCCGAAATATTGAACAGCAAATTTGACCAGGTCAACCAGCGGATTCACGTCGATGGGTTCACCCACAATGACGGTTGCACAGCTGAGACCAGCGACACTAGCCAAAACTCTCACACCTACCAGATGGCCTGGTCGCCAGGTTCGCTCGTCTTCAAGATCGACGGAGCAACAACCTGCACGATTTCCAAGAACTATGTCCCTAAAGCCCCCATGTACATCAAGGTTGATACATTTGTGGGATCTGTTGGAGGCCCCATAAAGCTAGAAAGCTTACCCTGGACAACCTTGGTGGATTACGTGAAGGTAACGCAGGGGCACAATGTAGTGTTTTTTGACGATTTTGATGGAAAAGCCACCCGCCAATTCCCTCCCGCGGTTTTGGTGAGCTCATTCTCCCGTCGCCAGGCGCGTGGGCCTCACGGCGGCACCACCGTCCTGCGGTGGCCCATATGGATCCTGGTCGTTGGCTTGATGGTTGTCCTTGGTACGGTTGCCATCAAGGTTCGAGGTCAAGGACGGAACAAGGTGAGGAACCTTGGCGAATGATTGCGACAGGCAAGCGTCGAGTCAGCCTCTGGTGAGCGTGGTGACTCCCTTTCACAACACCGCGCGATACTTGCCCGAATGCATTGAAAGCGTGCTCGCCCAAAGCTATTCGCGCTTTGAATACATCCTTGCGGACAACTGCAGTACCGATGGGTCAAGCGAAATTGCAGAAAGATATGCGCACCGCGATCCACGCATTCGCCTGATCCGCTGGCCGCAGTTGCTTTCTCAGGTTCAGAACTACAATAAGGCTCTGGCCCAGATCTGCCCGACCAGCAAATATTGCAAACTCGTCCAGGCAGATGACTTTATCTTCCCGGAATGCCTCGAGTTGATGGTCAAGGCCTTTGAACAGTCCGAATCCATCGGGCTCGTGAGTGCATATGATCTGAAGGGTAACATGGTGCGGGGATCTGGCCTCCCTTACCCGACGACGGTGCTTTCTGGCAAGGAGTTGGCCCGGATGAATCTCCGGACAGGGCTCTTTGTTTTCGGTTCACCCACGACCGTGATGTACAGATCCTCAATCGTCCGCGACCACCAACCGTTCTATGCAGAGGGCCTGCTGCACGAGGATAGCGAGAAGTGCATGGAGATCCTCGAGGATTGGGATTTTGGTTTCGTTCATCAAGTGCTCTCATTCTTGCGAACTGATAACGAATCGATCACCGCCGCGTGGCGCACCTTTCATCCGGATGCTCTGGACCGGTATATCCTGGTGCAACGTTTCGCCGACACATTTATGGAACGGAGCGAAGCCGGCGCTTTGAGGAAACGGGTGAAACGGGAATACTATTGGCTTTTGGCGCATGGGGCAGTTCAATTTCGTGGTGCGGATTTCTGGCGGTATCATAAGGAAGGCATGAAGACAGTAGGTGAGACACTTGACAGGGTTTACTTGGCGCGGCAAATAGTCTGGGAACTGCTTGCTCTCGCCACCAACCCCGGCACGGCGGTGCGGCAGGCCTACCATCGCCTACGGGGCTTCCCTGGGAACAATGGCGCCCCGCGTGTACGCTGACGCGGTGCACCTAAACAAATGCGAAAACCGTTAGTTTCCGTCACCATGGTGACGTGCAATGTCGATCGCTTCCTGGCCGAGTCGATCGAGAGCATCCTCGGCCAAACCTTCAGGGAATTCGAGTTCATCATCGTTGACTTCGGCTCGACGGACAAATCGAAAGCGATTGCTTCGAACTACGCGGCCAGGGACGACCGAGTCAAGCTTCACACGATACCCAACTGCCGCTTGCCTGAAGCTCGCAACGAGGGTGGTTTGCTTGCGCAAGGCGAATATATCGCCATTATGGACGCTGATGACGTCTCCCTTCCAAACCGCCTGCTGTGGCAGGTCGAATTTATGGAGAAACGTCCAGAAGTCGGCGTCCTCGGCGGCGCAGTCGAGTGGATTGACGCCACAGGCAGGCCCTTGCAAAAAATGCAGCACCCGCTCAGGGACGCTGAGATTCAATCAGCGCTCCTTCGATATCCTGCGTTGTGGCAACCCACTGTTCTCATCCGAAGGGAGGCTTTCGTCCTTGTGGGTGGGTACCGGGCAGCTTTCCCCGTTTCCCACGACTATGATCTATGGTTGAGAATCGCCGAGCACTTCCAGATTGCCAACCTCGAACAGGTGGTGCTTAAGTACAGGATCCATCCACATCAGGTGTCCCTGCAAAAACGGAGGCAGCAGTCTATCTGCGCCCTCGCCGCCCGGACCGCTGCGATATCAAGACGAGGTGGCAACCCAGATCCGTTGAACGGCGTAAGAGAAATCACACCCGAGGTGCTGGCCAGGCTGGGCGTGACCGAGGCCAAGCAGCAGGCTACTCTCGCCTCGGACTGCAGCTGGTGGATCCGCAGCATGTTTGGGGCAGGCCAGGACGAGCCTGCGCTCAAATCGGCCCTCGAGATGTTGCGGTATGAGTGGCGGTATGCTGAGCGGCGGCAAATCGCCGATGTGCACCTCATCGTTGCGCGGCTTTATTGGAGGCAGAAGAGATTCCTAAGCAGCTTTCTCGCCGCGGGTCGCGCGGTGCTGACGCGCCCCGTTTTGGCCGCGCGTCCCCTAGGTTCAACGCTGCGGCGTGTTACTAACGGGGCAGTGCGCATCCTGAAAGAGTACAAGCGCGACCATTGGGCTGGCCGTTCGTGAACTATGACTACGCCGATCGTCTCAGTCGTGATGAGTGTTTTCAACGGCGAGCGCTTTTTGCGTGAAGCCGTGGAGAGCATTCTCAACCAAAGTTTCCGTGAGCTCGAGTTCATCGTCATCGATGACGGTTCCACAGACGGTTCCGCCTCTATACTCGACTCTTATCAGAACAGCGATAGTCGCATGAAGGTTCACCACAAGGAGCATGGTGGGTTGATTGAGTCCCTGAACCGAGGGTGCCGGCTTGCACAAGGAAAATACATTGCGCGGATGGACGCCGACGACGTGGCTATTAAAGACCGCCTGACGCGGCAACTTGACTTCATGGAGACTCATCCACAGGTCGGGGCCCTTGGCGGTGCCGTCGAGTGGATCGATGCAATGGGTAAGTCGTTGGGAACCCACCGCTACCCTGCCGAGGACCGCGAGATTAAGGCAACACTCCTCCAGGGCTGTGCCTTGTGGCACCCGACTGTACTCCTCCGCAGAGAGGTTTTCGCCTGGGCCGGCGGGTACAGGAGCATGGTTGTTGACGGTGAGGACTACGACCTGTGGCTGAGAATTGCAGAGCGCCACCAATTGGCCAACCTTGACGCCGTAGTGCTGAAGTATAGGATCCATCCATACCAGGTATCGATGCGCAAGGGGGAGCAACAGATTCTCTGCATGCTCGCTGCTCAAGTTGCTGCTTCGTCAAGGAGAAACGGGATGCCGGATCCGTTGAACTCGGTTAAGGAAATCACTCCCGAAACGCTGGCCGCCTTGGGTGTAACCAAAGCAAGGCAGCAGAGTCGACTCGCTTCCTACCACAGGGGTTGGATCCGAAACATGTGCATGGCAGGTGAATACGCGGCCGCTCTCAAAGCAGCACTTGAGACCTTGCAGTCTGACTTGGAATACGTTGAGCGATGGGAAGTTGCCGATCTGCACCTTACCGTTGCGCGGCTTTACTGGAGGCAAGGCAGACCCTTCAGCAGCCTTCTTAGCGCGGCTCAGGCAGCGCTTACACATCCTGTCATGGTTGGGCGTCCCCTGAAGCCATTGCTGCGGCGACTTGGACTCCTGTGATTCACAAAGGCTCGTCGTCAGCCTCGGGCGGCCAAATGGTATTCGAGGCCGGGGCCTGGGGTCCCGCAAAACGGGTGGCGACGGCGTAAGACGATGAGGATAAGTGTCATTTTGTGGACGTATAACCGTTGCCAGACCTTGCCGAATGCGCTGAGCAGTGTTGCGGCCTCAAACCTTCCGGAGTCCGTCGAGTGGGAGGTTTTGGTTCTGGACAACAATTCGCGCGATCAAACCCGCGAGGTGATGGAGGACTTTTGCCGGCGGTATCCGAGCCGCATCCGTTACCTATTCGAGCCGCGGCAGGAGAAATCACATGCGCTCAACGCCGGCGTCCGAGAGGCACGAGGCCAGGTGTTGGCTTTCGTCGACGATGATGTCACTGGGGAGCCGAGTTGGCTTCACAACTTGACGGCCCCCCTGAAGGATGCACAATGGGCCGGGACAGGAGGACGAACGCTCTTGCAACGCGGCTTCTCCCCTCCCCCCTGGTTGGGACTCAGAGAACCGTACAACCTGGGGGAGCCCTTGCCCGATTTGATTTGGGTGAAGAACCATCTGAGCTCCCCCGGCCTCCGGCCGGAACCAATATGGCCCTTCGCAGGGAGATGTTTCAGAAATACGGTAGCTTCCGAACGGACTTGGGCCGGTGGCCAGGCAGCCTGATCGGCCGGGAAGACACCGAGTTTGCAAACCGGCTGTTGGCCGCGGGTGAGCGTATACGTTACGAACCGTCGGCTGTCGTCTGCCACCCGGTCCCTGAGAACCGAGTGCGAAAGGATTACTTTTTGAATTGGTGGTTCGACTATGGTAGGGGGTTAGGGCGGGAATGGGGACGAGGCCCTGCTGTTTTAGGCATACCGCGACCTTACTTCAACATTCTGAGACTCATGAGCACCACGATGGTCCAAAGAGGATGGCGATGGCCTTCGGCGCTGAATCCGCAGCGGAGGTTTTTCTGGAAGTGTTGGGTTTGGGTAACAGCGGGGCAGATGAAAGAATACTACCACCTTGCCCGAAGCTATCGGCGAAGGGGTGACACGGTCTCTGAATGCCGAATTACGCCTAATCCGCCGCCAACGGTGCCCGCGTAGCGATATGGTGGGGGAGGGGCAATGAGATCTGTTCAAGATGCCAGTGTCGTGAGGACGGACACCCGAACCCGTGCCAGTGTATCGACGGACCCGAGTTTGGTTTTCGATTTGGGCGCTAATGTCGGCCAGGACACGGCATTTTACCTTTCGCAGGGGTATCGAGTACTTGCTGTTGAGGCGGACCCCACATTGGCAGAATCTGCGCGCAATAAGTTTGCCCGGGAGATCCTCGCAGGTCGGCTGACGATCTTGAACGTGGGGATTGGGGCTCAAGAGGGTTTTGCCGATTTCTGG